>Ga0307278_10000798_pt1 | contig 15520 bp, 14 predicted proteins | sample ER_DNA_117_FD_194482 | JGI IMG/M metagenome (GOLD analysis project Ga0307278, IMG submission 194482) | Bulk soil microbial communities from the East River watershed near Crested Butte, Colorado, United States - ER_DNA_117 | ecosystem: Environmental > Terrestrial > Soil > Floodplain | place... | reverse complement strand
CGGTCTGAGCGACCGTCACGGTGAACGTCCCCGCGGAGCGGTAGGTGTGGGTGACGTGTGTGCCGGAGGCCGACTTGCCGTCGCCGAACCGCCAAAGCGGCGAGCCGGCGAGCGGAGCAGCCCAAGGTCGGGGAGAGACAGAGAATGTCTTCGGGTTGCCGACCCTCGCGTTTGCCGGAACTTGAACGCTCGCGAACACTGGTCCCGTCGGTGCGAGCTCGGCGCTCTCGGTGAAGACGACTTGCGAGCTCGTACGGTTCCAGACCGCGACCGCTCGGCTCGCGCCGTCCAGGGCGACCCGAGGCTCGGAGCTGGAGGGGCCTCCGATTCGCACGGGAGGTTGCCACGCACCTCCCGTCGGCCGGAGTGCGGCGCGGATCGCGCCGGTCGTACCGTTCGGCCAGACCACGACGGCGTTCCCAGCCGGATTCATCGCCAGCCGCGCCCCTGCCGGCGCGACGTTCGTCGCAACCGTCGCCGGCGCCGACCACGCGCCGGTCGAGCGCGACCGCCCCGCCGCCCTGAGCGACGTGCGGTCGAGCCAGACCGCGGCGACGCTGCCAGCGTCGTTGATGGCCGCCTGAACGTGGCTCCGCCCGGGGCCGGAGACGCCGAGGTCGGTTACCGCTCCCCAGTTGCCGCCCGCCGGTCGAAACGCGGCCTGGACGATGTTCGCGCCGGCCGCCGCCCTTCGCCAAGACCACGCGGCGACCGCGTCGCCGGCTGCGTTCAGCGCCACATCGACGTCTGTGTCGGTACCGACTCCTCCGCCGGCCGGCGTGAGCGCGACGTCCCACGTCCCGGTTGACGCATTCCCGTGAGCGACACGCATGGCGCCGCTGTCGATCCATGCCACGAGCACGTCTCCGCTCGGAACGCTCGCGAGGACAGGGCCCGACGTCGCATCCGCCGAGAAGCTGGAGAGCGCGACAGGTGCGCGCCAGACACCTTCGGCGGCGGGCCGAAGATCGCCGACGACGTAGAAAGTCGTGGTGTCGCGCTGCGCCCAAACTGCCGTTGCATTTCCCTGGGCATCGAGCGCGACTTCGTGATTCTTGATCTGCAAGGGCGAGCCCGAGAGGTCGTTGGCGTTGGGCCAGGTCGGTGCTCCGGCCGGCCTGATCGTCGCCTGCAGGACGCGATCCTCTCCGATGTCGTGAACCCAGACGATCGCAATGTCGCCGGCCGGGTCGATCGCCGCACGCGGTAGAGCGCCGATTCCCGGTCGCGCGACCTCGATCGGCGGCTGCCACCCGCCACGCCCTGCGGGATGCGTTGCAGCTTCGACGATGTGGATGCACGACAGCGACGCCGGTTGCGTCGGACAATCGGCGCCCTGCTCGTGGTCCCACACCACAGCCGCGGCGCCGGCGGCGTTGAGCGCCAACTCCGGAGAGAGCGCTCGATCGGACGGCGAAAGGCGAACGGCGGCCTGCCAGGTCGGCGACGCACCAGCAGCGGTTGCAGTGACCACGAGCGTCGCGCCGGCGGCCGCAAAAGCTCGAACGGACCTCACGCGGGCGGCGGGACGACGACCTTGCCGGTGAAGAGCGGAAGCGACCGCCCCCACTCGTCCACCGTGACCGCCGCATAGCGGTAGGAACCGGGCGTGACGTTCCGGATCACGCAGTTGCCGGTCTTGTTGGTGCACAACGCGGCCACTCCCGAGTCGTTCAGGCCGAACGGGCCGCCGCCCGCGTGCTTGAAGCTCCGGAACTTCACGCGCGGGTCGGGGTGTCCGGCTGTCTTGAGCGTGACGGTGCGTCCCTGCACGTGCACTTGGAACGACGTCGGGCGTGCAGGGCGCGTCAGATCGGCGAGGACGTTGCGCATGAACTGTTGCAGCCGCGTGTCGGGCGGAAGCGTACGACCGAACCGCGTGAGGTTGAACGTGTCGAGCGCCCAGGAGAGCTGCTGCGCGCCACCGGCGAAAATGCGGGCGCCCGAGGTCGCCGTGTACCGCACGGCGTCAGCATTCGCCGGCGCACCTTCGAAGTGGAACAGCACCTTCAGATTTGGCTTCTTGCAGACGTCTGGGGGCGGGGCGTCCGGTAACGAGTCCCACTCGTTTCCGACGACGTCGAGGATCTTGTCGCCGGCGTGCAATCCCGTGCCGGTGAGCCATGGATTCGCTTCGCCGACGGGCGTGACGGTGTAGTCCACCGGTCCGGACTGATGCTCGCGCAGCCGGAGAAACATCACGCCCATGAGCGCGCACTCCGGTCGCGGCGGTGCGAGCGAGCGAAAGCGGATCGTCCGCAGGGCCGGGTTCGGCTCCGGGTCCGGCGCAGCCTCCTTGTAACCGACGAGCGTCCGCTGTCCGTCCTCGTAGCGAACCTGCCAATACGCGTCATTCGACCCCGTGAACGCGAGATTCGTCCCCGCGTTGCGGGCGCTGTTGAACGCGTCGCGCATGCGTTTCGTCCAGTACTCCCCGTGGCCGTTGACGATCACTAGGCGGTGGTCGAGGAGACTCTCGGGGCGGGCGTCGGTGCCGGCGTCAGTTTGGTACGAGACGTCATACCCCTCGCGCTCGAGAAAACGCACGAGGTTGTACTCCCACTCGAAAGGACCCTGCGCGGTGAACGCAAGCGGACGGTCGAAGGAGACACGGAGCGCCGGCGCAAGGTCGGTGCTGTTGAAGGGGTACAGGCTCTTGCCGCCCCAGGGGTTGTACGCCTGCCACGTGTTCACCGGGACCTGGACGAGGATCTGCGAGCGGCGCGTGGGCGGGTCGCGCACGACGAACGCGACCCAGCCTCGGGCGCCGCTGTCGTCGCCGCCGCTCGTCACCCGCAGAAGCGCGTAGTAATAGCCGCTCACCGCGGTCGTGGGAACTGTCAGCGTGTCCGTTACAGGCCAGTCGGCGCGGATGAGGCCCGACTCGATGTGCGGGCCGTAGTGCTGTCCAGGCTGGTCGCCGCCGCAACTCGGCGAGCAGGTGACAAGACGCGCTCCCTGCCCGCCGTACCAACCGAGCCGGTAGAGCTCGACCCTGTAGCGGTCACCGTTGTTCGTGCTGACGTGCAGATGGAGTTGCTCTCCAGGCAGCACCGTCACCTCGGACGCCCAGCCCTCGATGGCAGTGGGCGGCGTCGCCGGCTGAAGCCAGGTCGCCGGTTCGGTCCCGCCGAGGGCATTCTCCGTCTGGATCGGATTCGGCCCGCTCACAGCCGCCGTCGCCGCAACGAGAAGTGGCAGGGCGGCGGCGATCATCCGCCGAGCACCCGGGCGGCGACGGGTGGACGCATCTCCGTGAACGTACTCCTTAGCTTGAGCCGCCGGAAGGCCGTCTACTATGAGCGCACGGGGCGTTAGCTCAGCTGGGAGAGCGCCGGCTTTGCAAGCCGGAGGTCACCGGTTCGATCCCGGTACGCTCCATTCACAAAGGCCCGCTGGGCGGGCTTTTTGTTTGCCGTTTAGGCCCTGGCACCCCGTCCCACGCCTCGGATGTCATCGGAATGTTCATCGACAGGCGCGGCTTCTGCGAGTCGCGCGCCAGCGCCCCTTTGCGGCTCGCAATGAGGTCTGCGCACGACCACGATGTAACCGCCGCGACGAGGCACGCCGCGAATCGTCGCATTGCGGAGAACGGATACCCCAGGCCCGTGTCAGCGTCTATGTCAGCAACGCCTGGGGAGTCGAGGCGCGTGCAGTCCAATTCCAGGGCGTGACGAACCCGTTGTTTGCGCGTGCTCATATCACCGCCGACGGGGCGGACGGTGCCGTCAGCAGGCACCATTGAAGGTCAGGTGACGCCCCAGATCGACCTGGCAGAGCTGCTGTTCATTGCGATCCGATCCGGTGACCTGACGGCCCTCGGGCAGCTCCTTGCGGACCACCCGGGCCTGGAGTCTGCGCCCCTGGGCGGTCGCCATTCCACCCGCACTCCGCTGCACATCGTCGCTGACTGGCCGGGTTACTTCCCGAACGGTCCGCAGGTGGTCCGCCTGCTCACCGAGGCCGGCGCGGATCCGAATGCCCGCAGTCCCGGCGATGAGACGCCGCTGCACTGGGCAGCGAGCAGCGACGACTCCGATGTCGCGAACGCGTTGATCGACGCGGGCGCGGACGTGGACGCCCCGGACGGGTCGATCGGCACCCCATTGGCCAACGCGGTTGGCTACGGATGCTGGCATGTGGCTCGCGTGCTGGTGGACCGAGGCGCAAGGGTTGATGAAGCGTGGCAGGCGGCTGCGGTGGGGATGCTCGAGCGCTTGGAGGAGCTGGTCGGCGATCGCCCAAACCCTCGGGAGGTGTCGAAGGCGTTCTGGCACGCCTGCGCGGCCGGGCAGCGCCGGACAGCGGAGTATCTGCTGGCTCGCGGGGCGGATCTGAACTGGGTCCCTGACTACGCGGAGGGGACGCCGATCGATGCGGCCAGTAGCGCAAGCACCCGCCAGGAGAACGTGGTCTCGTGGCTGAGGACGCTCGGTGCTCGCTCGTCGCACCCAGACGACACGCCGCGGTAGTCGCGTCTGGTTCAGCCCATCGCCTTAGACAAGTCAAAAGTCCCTATTAGCAGCGCCTTTTGCAGGCCGCCGCTCTAGGGGCGCGTAAGAAACAGCCGTCTCTCCGTTGCGAGGTGCGGTGCCCACTCGAGGCGGGTCGCGCCTCCGAAGCGTAGGTAGGCGCGGAGCGCGTCGCGCATCGCGTCGACAAAGCCATCGGTGCGGCGCGGCGCGAAACCGTCCTCCCACCAGAGGCCGAGCAGCTGCACCTGGCCGCCGGCCCCGTCGATGCGGGGCTCGATCCGGCCGACGAGGCGGTCGCGAAAGAGCATCGGCAGCACGTACCAGCCCCAACGCCGCTTGGCCGGCGGGAGGAAGAGCTCCCATACATAGTCGAACCCGAACAGGGAGCCGAGGAGGCCCCGGTCCCAAACCAATGGATCGAAAGGAGGCACGAATGCGACGGAAGGCGGTGGCTCCGGGGGAGCTTCCAGCAGTCCGACCTCCTCCTTGAGCACGAAGCGCTTCCCGCGCACCTCCTCGACGTCGACGGGAACGAGCTCGCCGTCGGCGACGAGCTCCTCGCGCAGTGGCGTTCTGCCTGGATGCTCCGGCCGCTCCGGGTCCGGCTTGGCGTAGCCCAGGCCGCCGAAGATATCTCCACCGCCGCCGACGCCGAGGAGGCCGTGAGCGCGGTACCGCGAGAGGAGCTTGTGGCGGAGTTGCTCCCTCAGCGGGATGTTGCGCGCGAGCAGGTCGGCCGGCAGCAACCGCTCGAGCAGGTCGTAGTAGCGTCGGTTGCCCTCGCGTCGAGCGAGGCCGAGCACACCCGTAACGGAGTACGCCTCGAGCACGGCACGAACGGTGTTCATCGGCACGCCGAACCAGTCGATCGTCGTCCCGCGCTCGCGCTCGAAGTCGCGCGCTGACAGCGGCGCCTCGGCGCGGATGCGCTCGAGCACCTGCTCGGCCACTTCGGCGTTCTCGGCCAGAACGCGCGGCGCGTTCTGGCTCAACGTCCCGCGGAACCACGGGAACTCGCCCGCCGGCACGAGCGAAAGTCCCTTGTTGTACGCCTCGAAGATCTCGCGGCGCTCGTAAAGGAGGTCGCACCAGGCAGGGTCGTAGCCGTCCACGCGGGCGTGCAGCACAAGGTCGTGGTTCCGACCGGCAACCGCGAGCGGATCGAACTGGATCGACCCGAGTCGGCGGAAGGCCTCGAGCACGCCGTCAGGTCCTCCCTTGAGCGAACGCGCGGGCGCGAGCGCGTGGCGCGCGACGAGAAAGCGACGCGCGGCCTCAGCACTGACCCTCACGCAGAGAACGCTATCCGGTGATGGGACGACGTCCGCCGCACACCCGAGCGGTCGAAGCACGGCCGAGCGACCGACCCCGCGATGAACTCGGACTCCTCTACGATCCGGGGGGTGACCTCTGTTTCACCCGACGCCGAGACCGTCCTCTCCGAGCTCGAGGGGTCGAACCGGCTGCTCGTTCAGCAGGTCTTCAAGCCGATCGGAAACGAGTATCGAATCAGCGTGCCCGCGCCGGGCTCGGCCGAAGAGGGACGCCCGCTGCTCTACGTGAAACAGAAGAAGATGAAGATCAAGGAGGACATCCGCTTCCGCGTCTCGCCCGACGACCCCGACCACCTGTTCATGATCAAGTCGAAGTCGGTGTTCGAATTTCGCGGTCGGCATGAGGTGCTCGATGCCGACGGCGCCGTTATTGGACTGCTCGAGAAGGACTTTGGCCGGTCGCTGCTGCGCAGCCACTGGCACGTGCGCAACGCTGCCGGGACCGAGGTCCTCGAGGGGCATGAGGCGAGCTGGATCGTTGCGCTGCTGCGCCGCTTCGCCGACCTCGGCCCGGACTTGTTCTCCTTGCTGACATGGCTGCCGTTCAACTTCGTGCTCCTCCGCGACGGCCGACAGGTGGGGACGTACAAGCGCGTTCTCGGCAAGTTTCGCGACCGCTACCTTCTCGACTTGGAACCAGAGCTCGGAGATGTCGATCGGCGGCTGATCGTTGCATTCGCGATTGGGCTAGACGCGCTCCAAGACCGCTAGCTACCGCTCGTCGGATCTGCATTGTGGCGATCTGGTGAATTCGCGTTGACCAGCACCCCCGGACTTTGAGAAAGTGAAATGTGGTCGTCGCGGCGCCGCCATGACGCGACGGTCTCGAGGATTCGAGGGGTCGACCAAACAGCCAGAACGGAGGTCGACATGGCAACCATCGAAAGCGCAACCGAGATCCGCCCCTTCCACGTCGAAGTACCGGAAGAGGATCTTGTCGACCTCCGCAGGCGCATCGCCGCGACGCGGTGGCCCGAGAGGGAGACCGTCACAGACGAGACACAGGGCGTGCAGCTCGCGACGATGCAGGAGCTCGTGCGCTACTGGGGCACCGAGTACGACTTCCGGAGGTTCGAGGCGAGGCTGAACGAGCTGCCTCAGTTCATCACGGAGATCGACGGCCTCGACATCCACTTCATGCACGTCAAGTCGACGCACGAGAACGCGCTGCCGCTCATCATCACGCACGGCTGGCCGGGCTCTGTGGTCGAGATGCTGAACGTCGTCGGCCCGCTCAGCGACCCGACCGCACACGGCGGCGACGCGGAGGACGCGTTCGACGTGGTGGTTCCGTCGATCCCCGGCTACGGGTTCTCAGAGAGACCGAGCGCTACCGGCTGGGACCCCGTCCACATCGCAAAAGCCTGGATCGCGCTGATGAGGCGCCTGGGCTATGCACGCTTCGTCGCCCAAGGCGGCGATTGGGGTGCGCAGATCACTGATGTGATGGGCGCAGAGGCACCTCCCGAGCTGCTCGGCATTCACTCCAACATGCCCGGCACGATCCCGCCTGAGGTTTCGAAGGCGCTCGCGTCCGGTGGCCCGGCGCCGTCTGGCCTGTCAGCCGACGAGAGCCGCGCGTGGGAGCAGCTGAAGTTCCTCTACACGAAGGGCATCGGCTACGCGACCGAGATGAATTTGCGCCCGCAGACGTTGTACGGCCTCGCCGATTCGCCCGCCGCTCTCGCCGCCTGGATGCTCGACCACGACGCGCGCAGCTACGAGGACATCGCACGCGCCTTCGAAGGCGACCCCGTAGGCAACCTGACACGTGACGAGGTCCTCGACAACATCACCCTCACCTGGGTGACGAACACGGGCGTTTCCTCGGGTCGTCTCTACTGGGAGAACACGCTCGGCTTCTTCGACGTCAAGGGCGTCTCGGTTCCGGCTGCCGTAAGCGTCTTCCCTCGAGAGCTCTATCAAGCGCCCCGGAGTTGGACCGAGCAGGCCTACCCCAACCTCATCTACTTCAACGAAGTCGATCAGGGCAACCACTTTGCGGCCTGGCAGGAGCCGGAGCTCTTCACCACCGAGGTGCGAGCCGCGTTCAGGTCACTGCGTTAGGGGAGGTCGTCATGACCAGCACGGTCGAGACCGGCATCGAGATCCGCCCATTCCACGTCGACATCCCGGATGAAGCCCTGGAGGACCTTCGTGGACGCATCGCGGCCACGAACTGGCCCGAGCAAGAGACGGTCGCGGATCAATCCCAGGGCGTGCCGCTCGCAATGATGCAAGAACTCGCGCGCCATTGGATGACGGACTACGACTGGCGCAAGTGCGAGGCGAAGCTCAACGCCCTACCGCAGTTCATCACGGAGATCGATGGGCTCGACATTCAGTTCATTCACGTTCGTTCGCGACATGAGGACGCGTTGCCGCTCATCGTCAATCACGGCTGGCCCGGCTCGATCATCGAGCAGCTGAAGATCATCGATCCATTGACCGATCCCACGGCATACGGCGCGAGCACAGCGGACGCCTTCGATGTCGTGATTCCGTCGATGCCGGGCTACGGGTTCTCCGGCAAGCCTACGAGCACCGGCTGGGGCCCCGAGCGCATGGGCCGAGCCTGGGCGGAACTCATGAAGCGCCTCGGCTACACCCGCTACGTGGCCCAAGGCGGCGACTGGGGTGCGTTCGTCGTCGACCAGATGGGCTTGCAGGGACCTACGGGCTTGCTCGCCATCCACACCAACATGCCTGCCACAGTTCCAGCTGACGTCGACAAGGCTTCTCAAGCCGGCGCCCCGCCGCCATCCGGTCTCTCAGCTGAGGAACGCCGCGCCTACGAGCAGCTGCTCAGAACGTACAAGCAAGTCGAGTACGCCAAGATGATGGCGGCGCGCCCGCAAACCTTGTACGGCATCGCGGATTCACCCGTCGGCCTGGCCGCGTGGCTTCTCGACCACAACGATGCTGACGGCCAGCCGGCCGCGGCGGTCGTCTCCGCTCTGGGCCGGACCGCGAGCGCCACCGGTGAACTGACCCGTGACGAAGTCCTCGACAACATCACGCTCTACTGGCTGACGAGCACAGGCGTCTCGGCGTCTCGCCTCTATTGGGAATACAAGGGTGGCTTCTTCAACACCAAGGGCGTCTCCATCCCCGTTGCCGTGACCGTCTTTCCCGGCGAGCAGTACCAAGCGCCGCGCAGCTGGGCCGAGCAGGCCTACCCCAACCTCATCTACTTCAACGAAGTCGACAAGGGCGGCCACTTCGCGGCCTGGGAGGAGCCAGAGCTCTTCGCTGCCGAGGTGCGTGCCGCTTTCAAGTCACTTCGCTAGAGGGGAGGCTTACATGAGCACGCAGTCCACGCCCGAAGGCCCCGGCTCCGTCTCTGGGGCGCCGAACCTTCCCGAAGGGTTCACCGACACGTTCATGATCCTGAAGGCGGTAGTCGCGGTCGACCGGGCGCCCGCCGCGGTGAGGGGCTAGCCATGGACTCGAGCCGACTAGCGGTCGACTTGCCCAGCGAGGGGCGGCTGCCACCGTTCTCCGGCGCCACCGGCTGGCTGAACTCGCCGCCGCTCACAACGGATGAATTGCGCGGGAGGGTCGTCCTCGTCGACTTCTGGACGTACACGTGCATCAACTGGCTCCGCACGTTCGGTTATGTCCGTGCCTGGGCCGAGAAGTACGCGGATCACGGCCTTGTGGTGGTCGGCGTCCACACGCCGGAGTTCCCGTTCGAGCGCGACGTCGACAACGTACGCCAGGCTGTGAACGACATGCGGGTCGAGTATCCGGTCGCGCTCGACAGCGACTATTCGATTTGGGAGGCCTTCAGCAACCGATACTGGCCCGCCGTGTACATCGCCGATGCAGAGGGACGAATCCGCCACCACCAGTTCGGCGAGGGTGGCTATGAGGAATGCGAACGGATCGTCCAGCAGTTGCTCCGGGCCGGGGGCGACGGGATCCCCGACGATCTGGTCCTTGTCGCCGACGACGGCTTCGAGGCGCAAGCCGATTGGTCGAACTTGGAGTCACCAGAGACGTACCTCGGTTACGGGCAAGCCCAGCACTTTGCGTCGCCCGGTGGTGCTGAGCGCGACGAGCCTCGCACCTATATCGCGCCGGATCAGCTGAGGCTCAACCAGTGGGCGCTAGCGGGCGACTGGACGGTCGAGCGGGGAGCGTGCGTGCTGGACGGGGCCGATGGGCGGATCGCATTCCGTTTCCACGCCCGTGACGTCCATCTCGTCATGGGACCGCGTGCGCGAGGCACGTCCGTGCCGTTCACCGTGCTCGTCGATGGAGAACCCCCCGGCGCCGCCCACGGTCTCGACGTCGACGAACGGGGCCACGGAACGCTGTCCCAGCAGCGGCTCCATCAGCTGATTCGCGAGCGAGGTTCGATCGGCGACCGCACGTTCGAGATCACGTTCCTTGCTCCCGGTGTTGAGGCCTACGTGTTCACTTTCGGCTGATTGTCGCCAGTCTGTCCGCGCACGTCCGCGGCCGAGAGTCAGGTCGCGGCTGATACCGACCAGATCACTACGTCAAGAATTCGCACTTCGGTGAGCCGGTAGTCGCGGCTCGCGAGCTCTTGCTGGAGGGCGCGTAGGACCGCGCGGTTGCGATCCAAGTCTTGCTTGTAGCTGCGGACGAGCGAGGTCGCGCGGTCGCCGAACGTCGCCGACGAGCGAGTCCCCGGATCGTCCCCCGTCAGGTATGCCTGGACGACGCTGTCGAGCATCGGGATCAGCGCCGGGCGTTTCCTGTGAAGGGCTTTCGTCATCTTCGAGAAGCCGACTCCGCGGATGTCCGCGAACGCGTCGAAGAGCCGCGTCAGCGGGGTCCATGGGATCGAGCTCGTCCCCTCCGCCAGCGATGCATCGGGAGGGATGGTGCGCAGAGCGCGTTCGATCTCGCCACGGCGTTCGAGAATCGCTGCGATCTCCGCCGCCGAGATGCGCGCACCGCCGCGGTTCGCGAGCCTGAGGTCGCTCTCGTCGAATGACGCGGTTCCTACGGAGTCATGGACCTCATGGCCCGAATACGCCACGAGGAACTCGAGCGCCAGCTCGAGTGGATTCTCGACCTCAACACCGCCACGAAGAATGATCCTGCTCATAGGATCGACGCGCTGTTCGAGGGAATCCGTTCGTCGTCAGCTAGTGGAACGAGCCAGGAGCTCCCGAGCGGCATCCAGGTCTGATGGGTGCACGAGGATCTCGCGCGGGCCGGCCGGGGTGAACTCCTCGAGAAGCGAGTCGACCGCCTCGGTCTCGCGGTAGGAACAGTCGATCCCGGACGAGCGAAGCAGCCCGCACACAACGTCGGCCTCGGACTCGCCAGACACGACTGTCACCACCACCTCCTCGTTTGAGTCCATGTACGGAGGCTACTCGACACGCCGTTGGCTCGTGAACGTCGCCAGCGGCTCTCGGGTCGATTGGATCCCGGCCCCTCGCTAGACTCGATAGTGGGCGCTAAATGAGTCAACGAGAGACCGAGCACCTGCGCGTGCTGATCGCGAACGAGCGCAAGGATCGCCTGGCGCTCGTCGCTCCGATCGTGGCCGCGCTAGGCCACGAGGTGATCGCGCGCGAGATCGAGGTGGAGGACATCGCTGCGGTGACGGCGCGGGAACGGCCGGACGTCGCACTGGTCGGCCTCGGCGAGAGTTCCGAGCATGCGCTCCAGCTGGTCGAGAAGATCGTGCACGAAGCGACCTGTCCCGTGATCGCCCTGATCCACGCGCCCGATCCCGAGTTCGTCAAGGAGGCGTCCAAGCGGGGCGTCTTCGCCTACATCACCGACGCCGGCGCGAAGGACTGGCAGAGCTCCATCGACATAGTGTTCCGCCGCTTCACCGAGTACCACGATCTCGAAGGCGCCTTCGGCCGTCGCGCCGTCACGGAGCGTGCAAAGGGCATCCTCATGGAACGCCATTCCATTGACGAGTCGAGCGCTTTTGAGCTGCTCCGTAGGCACGCGCGCGCGACGAACCAGAAGCTCGTCGACGTGGCGTCCGCAGTGGTCGGCGGCCACCGCTTGCTGCCGAAGTAGTTATCCGCTCGCAACCGCGGCCCGCGCACCGGCTACGCGCACGGCTGCTGACAGCGTCGCGATGTCGTAGGCCCCGTAGTGGCGGCGGCCGTTGATGAAGAAGGTGGGTGTGCCGGAGACCCCGCTCAGGTCGGCGCTGTCGACGTCTTCGGCAACGCGGGCAGCGCCGGCGTGGAACTGGAGGTCGGCGGTGAACCGTTCGACGTCGAGGCCGAGCCGCTCGGCGTAGCCGGCAAGGTCGTTCGGGCCGAGACGGTCCTGGTGGTCGAGCAAGACATCGTGCATCTCCCAGAAGGCTCCTTGCGCGCCCGCGGCCTCCGCTGCTTCCGCGGCAAGCTGGGCGCGGGGATGAACGTCGCTGAGCGGCAGATGCCGCCAGATGTAGCTGACGTCGCCGAAGTCACGGAGAAGCTCGCGGACGATCGGTTCCGCCATGCCGCAGTACGGGCATTCGAAGTCGCCGTACTCGACGAGCGTGACCGGCGCGTCCACCGGCCCGCGCACGTGATCCCGCTCCGGATCGACATCGATGTAGAGGTCGACGATCGGCTCCTCGGTGCCGAGCAGGGCCCGGATCCGCAGCCGTCGAGGTAGCAGCGCCGTGGCGCGGAACAGCAGCCAGGTGATCAGCGCCGCTCCCAGGGCGGCGCTGAGAATGCCGATCTTCGCCTCCTCGAGCTCTTGGCCGTCGAACGCAAGTGTTGCGACGAGCAGCGACACGGTGAAGCCGATCCCGGCGATCGTGCCGCCGCCGGCGACCGACACCCAGCCCACCGGCGGCTGCAGTCGTCTCCCGCTCAGCCGCGTCGCGAGCGCGGAGCCGCCGAGGATGCCGACCGGCTTGCCGACGAGATAGCCGAACAGAATCCCGAGGGTGATCGGCGAGCTGAAGGCTCGCGTCAGCAAAGCGCCGTCGAGCGCGATGCCCGCGTTCGCGAGCGCGAACAGCGGCACGACGGCGTAGCTCGTCCAGGGGTGATACAGCTGTTGCAACCGTTCGTTCGGCGAGGTCGCCGACCTGAGCTCGATTCCGGCGGCACGCGCCAAGTCCGCCGTGGGTTGCTCGCGAAACTCGCGGAACCGCCTCGTCGCGCTTTCGAGATTCGATCGCGGAGCGGGATAGGCGTAAACCAGGAGACCCATCACAACGCCGATCACGACCGGCTCGACTCCCGACTTCAACAGGCCCACCCAGGCGCCTGTCCCGAGCACGAAGTAGACGAGCCCGACGCGCACGGGAATGGTCCGCAGGACGAGGACCGCTCCGACGAAGCCGGCCGCCGCGAGAAGTGGCACAACGTGCAGCGTGTCCGTATACACGGTCGCGATCACAACGAGCGAGACGATGTCGTCTACGACCGCAACGGTGAGCAAGAACGCCCGCAAGCGGTCGGGAAAGCGCGGACCGACGAGCGCGAGCAGACCGAGTGCGAAGGCCGTGTCGGTCGACATCGCGATTCCCCAGCCGTGTGCGGACGGGCGGCCGGCGTTGAAGACGAGGTAGATCGCGACCGCCGCCGCCATGCCGCCGATCGATGCGAGCAGCGGGAGGGCGAAGCGCCGGCGCTCACGCAGCTCGCCGAGATCGAACTCGCGGCGCGCCTCGAGGCCGACGACGAAGAAGAAGAACGTCATCAACCCACTGTTGATCCAGTCGCGAAGATCGAGCGCAACCCCTGCGTCGCCGACGTCAATCGACAGCTTCGTCTCCCAGACGGAGCCGTACGACGGCGCGTCGATGTTCACCCAGATGAGTGCCGCCACGGCCGCCGCGAGCAGAGCCGCCGCGCCGCCCGTCTCGGTGCGCAGGAACTCCCGCAGCGGCGTCTCGAGGCTCCGGCTCCAGGCCGTCTTCCCCAGGAACGTCGGCCGAGCGTCTGAATTGCCGCTAGTGCTCATTGCCCCGCCCTCAGGTCTTTACCTACGGCGGGACGACGAAAGCCACCTCGTCGAGGAAGCACCAGCTCCAGTCCTCGCCCGGCTCGGCTGAGCGAATGATCGGGTGACCGCTGTCGCGGCCATGAGCGGTTGCGTGCTTGTTCGGCGATGAGTCGCAGCAGCCGATCTTCCCGCATGTCATGCACATGCGCAGATGCACCCAGCCGCTTCCGATCTTCAAGCACTCCTCGCAGCCGTCGATCTTCTCCGGCAGCGCCGTCACCTCGATCTGGTCGAGGTGACTGCAGATGGCAGCCATGCGTTCTCCTCTCTTTGACAGAGGGCGACGGCGAAGTCGCCCGCAGCGTCCGTCCACCAGGACTCGACCCGGAGCCCAGCCCGGGCGACCTCGAGCTCGAACTGCTCGCGGCGGAACTTCGAGCTGACCTCAACGCGTAGCGGCTCGCACTCCTCGAACACGACGTCGAGCTCGAGACGCTCGATCGAAACGGTGTGCGCCTGCCGTGCGCGCAAGCCGATGTCCATCCACTGGTGCTCCGGATCCCAGCGCGCGTCGTAGACGAAGCGCCGCTGGTCGAAGCTCGCGTCCAGCTCACCGTTGACGCGCGTAAGCGCGTTGCGGACGAACGCCTCGGTCACACCGGCGCTGTCGTTGTATGCCGCCTCCAGGCGTGCCACGTCCTTGACGAGATCGACGCCGGCGAGGAGCGTGTCGTCGGACGCGAGCACGGAGGCAAGCGCCCCGAGGAACCTGCCGCGCTGCTCGGGGTACAGATTTCCGATCGTGCTTCCCAGGAAGGCGACCAGCCGGTGCCCAGCTCCCGGGAGCGCACCGAGGTGCCGCTCGAAATCGCCGACAATCGCGTGGACGAAGATCCGAGGGTAGGCGGCAGCGATCGCCTGCGCGCTCGCCCGTAGGGTCTGCTCGCTCACGTCGAGCGGAACGAAGCGCTCGAGCGTGCCGGCGGAGTCCAGCGCACGCAGGAGCAGCCGGGTGTTCTTCGCCGCCCCTGCGCCGAGCTCGACGAGCGTGCGCGCCTGCGTGCGCCCGGCGATCGCCGCCGCGTGGGCGCACAAGATCTCCTCCTCCCGCCTCGGGAGGTAGTAGTCCGGAAGTTGTGTGATCTGCTCGTACAGCCGTGAGCCGAGCGCGTCGTAGAGCCACACGGTCGGCAGCTGCTTCACGTCGGCGCGCAGACCCCGGACCGTCGCGTCGTAGAGGGCCAGGCGACGGTCGTCCTCGTCGCGGAGAGCGTCGACGCGAACGGTCGGTTCCGTCAGCGCTCTAGACATCACGCGCGCAGCGGAGGCCGGAAAAGATCTGCCGCCGCTGGGGCAGATCCCAATTGCGGAACGTGGGCCTGGCGACCAGCGGATCGGTGAACCAGGAGCCGCCGCGCAGCACCCGGTACTCGTCGCCGAAGAACGCCTCGGAGTACTCAGCGTAGGGAAAGGCGCGGAAGCCGGGATAGCCTTCGAACCACGACGCCGTCCACTGCCAGACCGCGCCGCTCATGTGCTCCAGCTCCCCGGCAACCGTCTTCGCCGCCTTCTCCCACTCGGCTTCGGTCGGCAGGCGCTTGCCGATCCAGCGCGCGTACGCCTCCGCCTCGTGAAAGGAGACGTGCTGGACCGGAGCGTGCGGGAGCGCGTCGGGATCCCAAAAGAGGGGTTGGTCCACATATTCGGCCTCGATGAACGCCGCGTAGTCCGCGTTCGTCACGAGTGCGCGGTCGATTCGAAAGGGCGGGAGCTCGACGCGGTGGGCGGGCCGCTCGTTGTCGTAGGCCC
>Ga0307278_10000797_pt1 | contig 15524 bp, 16 predicted proteins | sample ER_DNA_117_FD_194482 | JGI IMG/M metagenome (GOLD analysis project Ga0307278, IMG submission 194482) | Bulk soil microbial communities from the East River watershed near Crested Butte, Colorado, United States - ER_DNA_117 | ecosystem: Environmental > Terrestrial > Soil > Floodplain | place... | reverse complement strand
CCGGCGCGCGTGCCCGCACTACGACGGCGACGAGCAGCGCCGTCCGCTGTATCACCGGCTGGTCGCGGCGGGCTTCCCCAGCGGCTGGGCGGCCGACGACGGCACCGCGCTGCGCTATGACGCCATGGGCGAGCTCGTCGAGGCTGTGGCGTCGCGCGAGGGCGCCCGCGGCTACCGCGTCGAGCGCCGCCCCGACGGCGCCGCGATCGAGCAGCCGCTGCCCACGCGCTACTTGTGGTGACGCGCCAGCTACAGCCGCCGCGCCAGCTCGTCGGCCAGCCCCCGCACCTCGTCGAGGCCGAGGTGCGGCGCTGGCACGTAGGGCAGCGTGGTCACGTGGGCGGCGGTGTGGCGGCGCAGCCGGCGCAGCTGGCCCTGCTGCGTGCTGGCCTGCCCGTGCTGGCGGCGCGCCGCCGCGGCCACCGGTCCCGGGACCGCGCCGTCGCTGCCAATCAGCCGGTCGACCTCGGCGGCGCTGAAGCGCCGCGGCAGGACGCCGTTGACGACCACCGCGTCGAGCGGGCGCCCGACGGCCCCGGTCACGCGCGCCTCGAGTTCGAGCGTCTCGCTGATCGACAGCTCCGCCGGGAGCGCGACGGCGACGACCGCGCTGCGCGCCGGGTCCTCCAGCAGCGCCACCACCTTGCGCGCCTGCGAGGCGATCGGGCCGACGCGCGCGATCTCGGCGAACGTGCGGGGCGTGCGCAGCATGCCGACGCCGTGGCCGCTCGCGGGCGCGTCGAGGACGACGAGGTCGTAGCCGCCGAGTCCCTTGAGCCAGCGCTCGGGCTGCCCGAGCTCCCACGCCTTGGTGATGGCGACCAGCTCGCGCGCCCCCGGCGCCGCGTTGACGAACGCCGCGAAGGCGTTGGAGTGCGTCAACAGCCCCACGAGCCGGCGCGAGCCGATCTGGCGCCCCGCCCACTCCTCGAGCGCCAGGACCGGATCGATCGTCGTCGCCCACAGCCCGTCCTCGAGCGCGACCTCGCGGCCCGGCTGCGGGGCGCCGGCGCCGTAGAGCCCGGCCGCACGCGCCTGCCCGGCCACCTCGCAGAGCACGACACGCCGGCCGTCGCGCGCCGCGGCCAGCGCCGCCGCCAGGGCGACGGTCGTCTTGCCCACGCCGCCCTTGCCCGTGACGAAGGCCAGCTCAACGCCGTCGAGGACGCTCATCCGCTTCACCGGGGTACCACGTAGGCTCAGTCATGGTGCATGTCGTCTCCGAACCGCGACTGGAGGAGTCCTACCGGACGTGCCGGCGCCTGCAGCGTCGCCACGACCCGACGTACTACTGCGCCACGCGCTGCCTGCCGCGCGACGTCCAGCCCGCCGTCCATGCTCTCTACGGCTTCGTACGCGGCGCGGACCAGATCGTCGACGGCCCGCTGCGCTCGCCCGCAGGCTCGCAGCGGCGCGACGCGCTGGACGCGTGGCAGGCCGAGCTCGAGCGCGGGCTGGCCGCGGGGCAGTCCGATCACCCCGTCATCGCCGCGCTTGTCGACGCGGGCCCGCGCCATGGGCTGCCGCTGCACCTGCTGTCGCGCTACATGGACTCGATGCGCATGGACTGCGACGAGCCCGTGCGGATCGCGTCGCGCGCGCAGCTCGACGACTACATGGAGGGCAGCGCGGCGACGGTCGGGCGCGTCATGGCCCCGTTGCTGGGAGCACCGGAGCCCGAGGCGGTCGCGCGGCTCGGCGTCGCGTTCCAGCTGACGAACTTCATCCGCGACGTGCCGGTCGACTGGGACCTCGACCGCGTCTACCTACCCGGCCTGCCCGAGGATGACCTGCGCGCCGGCGCCTCCACCGAGTCACTGCGCGAGCGCATCGCGCAGGAGGTGGCCCGCGCCCGCGGCCTGTTCGCCGACACCGCCGGGGTGGCGCTCGCGCTGCGGCCGGGCATGCGCCACGGCGTGCGCGTGGCGCGCGCCGTGTACGCCCATGTGCTCGACCGCGTCGAGGGCAACGGCTACGACGTGCTCGGGGCGCGGGCGCGCCTGCGCCCGTGGGAGGCCGCCCGGGCCGCGGTCGGACGATGACCGCGGCTCTGACCGCCGACGTCCTCGTCTGCGGCGCGTCGTTCGCCGGGCTCGCCGTCGCGCGCGAGCTCGCCGGCGCCGGCGCCGACGTCCTCGTCGTCGACCGCTACGAGATCGGGGCGCGCGCGACCTCGGCCTGCGCGGCGCCGACGCCGTGGCTGCACGCCATGGGCGTCGCGGGCGCCATCCGGCGCGAGCTGCCGGCGATGACCTTCACCACGCCACACGGGACGGTGCGCTACCGCCTGCCGTGGAGCTGGTCGGCCTTCGACTACCGCGAGCTGTGCGCGGGGCTGTGGGGGCAGTGCGGCGCCGCGCGCTTCGAGCTGGCGAAGGTCGACGGGCGGACAGGCCTGACGATTCACACCGACTGCGGCGACCTCGAAGCGCCCCTCGTCGTCGACGCCATGGGCTGGCGGCGCGTGCTCACCGAGCCGCATCACCAGCCCCCCGACGCGCCGCTGAGCCGCGGCCTCGAGGTGCACCCGGAAGCCCACGGCGAGGGCGACGCCCTCGACGTCTGGGTCGAGCGCTCGCTCGTGCGCCGCGGCTACGGGTGGCGCGTGCCCGCCGGCGCCGAGGCGCGCATCGGCGTCGGCTCCTACGACCCGCTCCAGCACGTCCGCCGGCCCACCGACGCGCTGGCCGCGCGCGTCGACGCTCCGGCGGTGCGCTACCAGGGCAACTGGTTCCCGCATCGCCTGCGCGCGGCCACCGACGGGGACGTCCTGTACGTGGGCGACAGCGCCGGGCACTGCTTCCCGCTCTCGGGCGAGGGCATCCGGACCGCCTTCTACTTCGGCATCGCGGCCGGGCGCGAGCTGCGCGCCGTGGTCGGCGGCGCCAAGACCCGCGAGCGCGCGCTGGCCGACTACGCCGCCTTCCACGACGCCCACGCGCCGGCGTTCCGGCGCGCGCTGCGCCTCCAGCGCCTCGTCCCGGCGCTGCCGCCGCGCGCGCTGACGATGGCTCTGCGCGCCCTCGGCGCCCAGCCGCTCGTCGATCGCGCCTTCGGCTGGTACCTCGAGCAGGCGCATCCGCGCTTCGCCGAGCGCCAGCTCCACTAGGGCTGACGGTAGCCTTCGCCGCACTGTGGAGATCGCCTACGACGAGCGCGGCCTCGTCCCGGTCGTCGTCCAGGACTGGCGGACGGGGGAAGTGCTGACCCTGGCCTACGCCAACGCCGAGGCGGTGGCGCGCACGCGCGAAACCGGAGAGCTGCACCTGTGGAGCCGCTCGCGCGACGAGCTGTGGCACAAGGGCGCGACCTCGGGGCATACGCAGCGCGTCCGCGCGCTGCGCCTGGACTGCGACGGCGACGCGCTGCTGGCGCTCGTCGAGCCCAACGGGCCGGCGTGCCACACCGGCGAGCGCACGTGCTTTCACAACGGCGAGCTCGAGCCGCGTGCGCCGCACGAGGCGCTGCCGGCGCTCGAGCGCACGCTCGCTCAGCGCGCCGCGCAGCGGCCTGAGGGCTCTTACACGGTGGAGCTGCTCGGCGACCCGCCGCGCATCGGCGCCAAGGTCCGGGAGGAGGCCGAGGAGGTCGCCCGCGCGGCCCGCGAGGAGCCCGACGATCGCGTCGACGAGGAGGCCGCCGACGTCCTCTACCACCTCACCGTCCTGCTGCATTCCCGCGGGCGGGCGCTCGGCGACGCCGAGGAGGTGCTCAATGGCCGTCGCCGCTGATCGCGTAGGCGGCTCCGATCTGCGCGTGGAGCCCTCGCTCGACGAAGTGCGCGAGCTGGCGCGCGAGCACAACCTCGTCGCCCTGCGCCACAGCTTCATCGACGACCTCGAGACGCCGGTGAGCGCCTTCCTGAAGCTGCGCGGGCGCGACCCGCAGTTCCCCGCCTTCCTGCTCGAGTCCGCCGAGCAGGGCCAGCGCGTCGGGCGCTTCAGCTTCATCGGCATGCGCCCGCGCAAGGTGGTCCGCTGGTCGCTGGGCGACGACGGCGATCCCTACGCGCTGGCCGCCGCCGAGGTCGGCGCCTTCAGCCAGGCGCCGTTCCCCGACGCGCCCCCGTTCGCCGGCGGGGCGGTCGGCTTCTTCGCCTACGACCTCGTGCGCACCGTCGAGCCGCTCGGCGAGCCCAACCCCGACCCCGTCGGGCTGCCGGACATGGCGCTGATGCTGTCCGACGTGCTCGTGGTCTTCGACCACCTCAAGCACACGATCACGATCCTCGTGAACGTCTACGCCGACGACGGCGAAGTCGAGGCGGCATACGCCGACGCGCTGGCCACGATCGAGAAGGCGCGCGGCCTGCTCGCCGGCCCGGTGCCCGCGGTCGAGCCGACGCCGTCGCGCGCGCGCCCGACCTTCGTCTCCAACATGCCGCGCGGGCAGTTCGAGGCGATGGTCGCGCGGATCGTCGAGTACGTCCACGCCGGCGACGCCTTCCAGGTCGTGCCGTCGCAGCGCTGGAGCGCGGAGCTCGACGCAGACCCGTTCTCGATCTACCGCGGGCTGCGGGTCGTCAACCCGAGTCCGTACATGTACTTCCTGGACTTCAGGGACTTCCAGATCGCGGGCGCCTCGCCCGAGCCCCTGCTGACGGTCGCCGGGCGCCACGTCTCGACGCGGCCGATCGCGGGGACGCGCCCGCGCGGCGCCGACGCCGCCGAGGACGCACAGATCGCCGACGGCCTGCTCGCCGACGAGAAGGAGCGCGCCGAGCACGTGATGCTCGTCGACCTCGGGCGCAACGACCTCGGCCGCGTGTGCGAGTACGGCTCGGTCGCCGTCGACAGCTTCATGGCGGTCGAGACCTACTCGCACGTCATGCACATCGTCTCGTCGGTCTCGGGGACGCTGCGCGAGGAGGTCGGGCCGATGGATGCGCTGCGCTCGGTGCTGCCCGCGGGCACGCTCTCAGGCGCGCCCAAGGTCCGCGCGATGCAGATCATCGACGAGCTCGAGCCGATCAAGCGCGGCGGCTACGGCGGCGCGATCGGCTACCTGAGCTACACCGGCGACCTCGACACGTGCATCCACATCCGCACCGTGGTCGTCAAGGACGGCGTCGCCCACGTGCAGGCCGGCGGCGGCACGGTCGCCGACGCCAAGCCCGACTACGAGTTCCTGGAGTCCGAGGCGAAGGCGAAGGGCGTGCTGCGGGCGGTCGAGATGGCGATGGAGCAGCCCGACTGGCCATGACGATGAAGGTCCTCATGGTCGACAACTACGACTCGTTCACCTACAACCTCGTCCAGTACCTGGGCGAGCTGGGGTGCGAGCTCGAGGTCGTGCGCAACGACCGCGCGACCGTCGACGAGCTGCTGGGGCGCAGCTTCGACCGCGTCGTCGTCTCGCCGGGCCCGTGCACGCCCAACGAGGCCGGCATCTCGGTCGACGTCATGCGCCGCTTCCCGCAGGCGGGCGTGCCGACCCTCGGGGTGTGCCTCGGGCACCAGTCGCTCGCGCAGGCCTTCGGCGGCAAGGTCATCCGCCATCTGCCCGTCCACGGCAAGACGACGACGATCGAGCACGACGGCCGCACGATCTTCGCGAACCTGCCGTCGCCGCTGACGGTGGGGCGCTACCACTCGCTCGTGGTCGACGAGGACCTCCCGGATTGCTTCGAGGTCTCGGCCAGCGGCGGCGGGGTCGTGATGGCCATCCGCCACCGCGAGCTGCCCGCCGAGGGCGTCCAGTTCCACCCCGAGTCGGTGCTGACCGACGACGGCAAGCTGCTCCTGCAGAACTTCCTTGAGTAACGACGTCCTGACCCGGGCCATCGACGCGCTCGCGTCGGGCCACGATCTGGCCCAGGAGGAGGCGGCCGGCGTGCTGGCCGAGATCATGGCCGGCAACGCGTCCGAGACGCAGATCGCGGCGTTCCTCATCGCGCTGCGCACGAAGGGGGAGACCGTCGACGAGCTGGCGGGGCTGGCGGGCACCATGCGCGCCCTCGCCACGCCCGTGCCGTGTGATCGCGGCGACCTCGTCGACACCGCCGGCACCGGCGGCGGGCGCCCGACGTTCAACGTCTCCACCACCGCCGCGCTGATCGCCGCCGGCGCCGGCTGCGCGCTGGCCAAGCACGGCAACCGGTCGGCCACCAGCCTGTCGGGGAGCGCCGACGTGCTCGAGGCGCTCGGCGCGCGCATCGACCTCGCCCCGGCCGCCGTGGCGCGCTGCATCGACCAGGCCGGCTTCGGCTTCATGTTCGCCCCCGCCCACCACCAGGCGACGCGCTTCGTCGTCCCGGTGCGCAAGGAGCTCGCCGTCCGCACGATCTTCAACTTCCTGGGGCCGCTGACCAATCCGGCCGGGGCGCGCCGCCAGCTCATCGGGGTCTCCGACCCGGCGTACATCGAGCGCATGGCGGGGGCGCTGGCGCGGCTGGGCGTCGACCGTGCGTTGGTAGTGTCCAGCGAGGATGGACTCGACGAGATGAGCACGTCCGCGCCGACTCACGTCGTCGAGGTCAATGGCGACGCCATCGAGCGCTACGTCGTCGAGCCGCAGGACGTCGGGCTCGAGCGCAGCGCCCCCGAGGCCGTCACCGGGGGCAGCCCCGAGGTCAACGCCGCGACGACCCGCGCGATCCTCGCCGGCGAGCCCGGCCCGGCGCGGGGCCTGGCCCTGCTCAACGCCGGCGCCGCGATCTACGCCGCCGGCCTCGCCGACAGCCTGCGCGAGGGCGTCGAGGCCGCCCGCGAGGCCGTCGACTCGGGCGCGGCCCTGCGCACGACGGACGCCTACCTCGAGCTGTCGCGGCAGCTGGCGCCCCAATGAGCGTCCTGGAGCGCATCGTCGATGCCACGCGCGCCGACGTGGCCCGTCGCCGGCAGACCGTCCCGCTGTCCGAGCTCGAGCAGCGCGCCGCCGGCACGCGCGAGGACCGGCCCTTCTCGGAGGCGCTCACGCTGCCGGGTATCTCGGTCATCGCCGAGCACAAGCGCCGGTCGCCGAGCGCCGGGGAGATCCGGCGCGATGCCACGGTGGTCGAGATCGTCGGTGCCTACGAGCGCGGCGGCGCCGCGGCGCTGTCGATCCTCACCGAGGAGCACCACTTCGGCGGCTCGCTGGACGACCTGCGCGAGGCGCGCGCGGCCAGCGCCCTGCCGATCCTGCGCAAGGACTTCGTCGTCGACCCCTACCAGGTCTACGAGTCGACGGTGGCCGGCGCCGACGCGATCCTGCTCATCGTCGCGGCGCTCGACGACGATGACCTGCGCCTCCTGCACCGCGAGGCAGTCGGCCTCGACCTCGACGTCCTCGTCGAGGTCCACGACGAGGAGGAGCTCGAGCGGGCGCTGGAGGTCGTCGACGCCGACGTCATCGGGATCAACAACCGTGACCTCGGCGACTTCACGGTCGACGTCGAGCGCACCTACGAGCTGCTCAGCGACGTGCCCGCGGGCAAGACGGTCGTCTCGGAGTCCGGCTTTCACACCCGCGAGCAGCTCGACGACCTCGAGCGGGTGGGGGTCGACGCGGTTCTCATCGGGGAAGGGCTCATGCGCGCGCTCGACGTCGAGGCCGCGTGCCGCGCGCTCACCGGCCTCGAGGGGGAGCAGGCCTGAGGCCCTTTAGGAATCCTGACCTCGTGTTCATGGGCGGTTAAGCACGGGATCGGATCCTCATCCCATGCAGCGCAGCATCCTGCCAATCGCCGTCGTGTCGGCCGTCATCGGAGCCGGCGCGGCGGTTGGGATCGTCGAGGGGCTCGACCTGGGCTCGGGCAAGACGACGACCACATTGGTGCAGCAGGCGCCACTGGGCGCCTCGAACAACGCGAGCGACAGCGACAGCGCCGGGCTCACCGCGGGCGACATCTACAAGCACGACGCGCCGGGAGTCGTGTTCGTCCGCTCGCAGATCGTGCAGCGCACGCAGTCGCCCTTCGACTTCGGGCTGCCCCAGGAGCAGCAGGGCGAGGCCACCGGCTCGGGCTTCGTCATCGACAAGGACGGGACCATCCTCACCAACGCCCACGTCGTCAACGGCGCGACCAAGGTCACCGTCCAGTTCCAGGACAAGCAGAGCGTCGACGCAAAGGTGCTGGGCAAGGACGAGTCGACCGACCTCGCGCTCCTGCAGGTCGACCCCGAGGGCCTCAAGCTCACGCCGCTGGCCCTCGGCTCGTCCCGGGGCGTGCAGGTGGGCGATCCGGCCATCGCGATCGGCAACCCCTTCGGCCTGGAGCGCACGCTGACGACCGGCGTCATCTCCGCGGTCAAGCGAACCATCCAGGCGCCCAACAACTTCCAGATCGACGATGCCCTGCAGACCGACGCGCCGATCAACCCCGGCAACTCCGGCGGACCGCTCATCGACGCGACGGGCAAGGTGATCGGGATCAACTCCCAGATCGCGACCGGCGGCAGCGGCAGCACCGGCAGCGTGGGCATCGGCTTCGCCGTGCCGATCGACACCGCGAAGCAGATCATCCCGCAGCTCAAGCAGTCCGGGCGCGTGGACCGCGGCTACCTCGGGATCCAGTCGGTGACCGTCGACAAGACGCTCAAGGACCTCAACCTGCCCGTCGCGCGCGGCGCGCTGGTGCAGCAGGTCACGCCCGGCGGCCCGGCCGACAAGGCGGGCATCCGCGCCGGCGACATCCCCGCCCAGCTCGACAACCGCCCGATCCAGATCGGCGGCGACATCATCGTCAAGGTCGCCGGCACGGACATCCGCACCTCCAACGACCTGCAGGCGGCCGTCGTCGACCACAAGCCCGGGGACAAGGTCAAGATCACGCTGGTGCGCGGCGGCAACGTGAGGACCGTCGAGGTCACGCTGGCCGAGCGTCCCAACACGGCGACGAACCAGCCGTAGGACGGTCCGCCACCGTTCGCTCACCTACGATGAGGGGGCGTGTCCACCGACGTCCCCCGCATCAAGGTCTGCGGCATCACCAGCCGCGACGACGCGCTGCTCGCCGTCGATGCCGGCGCCTGGGCGGTCGGCTGCATCCTGTGGCCGGGCTCGCCGCGCGCGTGCGACCCCGCCGAGGCCGCCCGCATCGCCACGGCGCTGCGCCGACGCGCCCACGTCTGTGGGGTGTTCGTCAACGCGCCGCTGGACGAGGTCGCCGGGCTCGTGGACGGCATCGGCCTGACGATGGTCCAGCTGCACGGCGACGAGGGACCTGCCTTCTGCTCGGAGGTCGCGCGCCGGACCGGGGCGAAGGTGCTCAAGGCCGCCGCCGTGAGCGGCAAGGCCGACATCCGCGCGCTGGAGGCCTTCCACACCGACTACCACCTCCTCGACGCCCATCGCAGCGGGATGCGCGGCGGCACGGGGGAGACCTTCGACTGGGAGCTCGTGCGCACGCGGCGGTCGCGGATCCCGCTCGTGCTCAGCGGCGGCCTGCGCCCCGAGAACGTGGGGGAGGCGATCGCCGCCGTGCGGCCGTTCGCGGTCGACACCGCGAGCGGCACCGAGGCCAGCCCCGGGGTCAAGGATCCCGAGAAGGTCGCGGCCTTCGTGGAGGCCGTGAACGCGACGCGCGTCGAGGTCGAAGCGTGAGCGCAGTCGAGCATCGCTTCGGCCCCTACGGCGGCCAGTACGTCCCCGAGACGCTCATGCCCGCGCTGGCCGAGCTCGAGGAGGCGTGGGTCGCCGCGCGCGACGACGCCGGCTTCCGCGAGGAGCTCGACGTGCTGCTGCGCGACTTCGTGGGACGCCCCTCGCCGCTGTACCTCGCCCATCGCCTCAGCGAGGTCGCCGGCCGGCGCCTGTACCTCAAGCGCGAGGACCTCAACCACACCGGCGCGCACAAGATCAACAACGCGATCGGCCAGGCGGTCCTGGCACGGCGCATGGGCAAGCGACGGATCATCGCCGAGACCGGCGCGGGCCAGCACGGGGTCGCCGCGGCGACCGCCTGCGCGCTGATGGACCTCGAGTGCGTCGTCTACATGGGCGTGGAGGACATCCGCCGCCAGGCGCCCAACGTCCAGCGCATGGAGCTGCTGGGCGCGACCGTGTCGCCCGTCGACGCCGGCGCGCGCACGCTCAAGGAGGCCGCGTCGGAGGCGATCCGCGACTGGGTGACGAACGTCGCCACGACGCACTACATCATCGGCTCGGCCGTCGGCCCGGCGCCCTATCCGGCGCTGGTGCGCGACCTGCAGCGCGTGATCGGCGACGAGGCGCGGGCGCAGATCCTCGAGCGCGAGGGGCGCCTGCCCGACCGCGTGATCGCGTGCGTGGGCGGTGGCTCCAACGCGATCGGCATCTTCGCGCCCTTCGTCGGCGACGAGGGCGTCGAGCTCATCGGCGTGGAGGCCGGGGGCGAGGCGCTCGAGCCCGGCCGCCACGGCGCGCCGCTCACCGTCGCCGGACGCCCGGGCGTGCTGCACGGATCGCTGTCGGCCGTGCTGCAGGACGAGATGGGCCAGATCCTCGAGGCCCATTCGATCTCCGCCGGCCTGGACTATCCCGGCAGCGGCCCCGAGCACGCGCACCTGCGCGACATCGGGCGCGCCCGCTATCTCACCGTCAGCGACGCCGAGGCGCTGGACACCTTCAGGCGCGTCACGCGCCTGGAGGGGATCATCCCGGCCCTCGAGACCGCGCACGCGCTGCACTACGCGCTGGCGCCCGCCGACTCGGAGATCGACGTCGTGTGCTGCTCGGGCCGCGGCGACAAGGACCTGGCCGAGGTCCTCGGGCAGGCATGACTCAGGGCGCCGACGCGATCGCGGCGGCCTTTGCCGGCGACGGGCGGCGCGCGGCGCTCATGCCCTACATGATGGGCGGCTTCCCCGACATGGACACGTCGCGGCGCATCGCCGAGGCCTACGCCGACGGCGGCGCCGACCTCGTCGAGCTCGGGGTCCCCTTCAGCGACCCGCTGGCCGACGGCCCCGTCATCCACGCCGCCGGGACCGCCGCACTGCGCGCGGGCGCGACCACGCACGACGTCCTCGCCGTCGGGCGCGCGCTCGCCGAGCGCGTGCCGGTGGTGGCCATGGTCTACGCGAACCTCGTGATGGCCCGCGGCCTGGAGCGCTTCGCCGACGACCTCGCCACGCACGGGCTCTCCGGGCTGATCGTTCCCGACCTCCCGCTCGAGGAGAGCGATGCCGTGCGCGCGGCGTGCGACGCCTGCGGCCTGGCGCTGGTGCCGCTCGTGGCGCCGACCACGCCCGACGAGCGCATGGCGCGCATCGGCGCCAGCGCGCGCGGCTTCGTCTACGCCGTCTCGGTCGCCGGCACGACGGGCGAGCGCGTCGCGCTGTCCGACGCCTTCGCGGCGATCATGACGCGGGCCAAGGCATCGACCGAGCTTCCGGTCGCGCTCGGGTTCGGCATCGGGACGCCCGAGCAGGCCCGCGAGGCCGCCGACGCCGGGGCCGACGGGGTCATCGTCGGCAGCCGCCTCGTGCGTGCAGTCGCCGAGGCGCAGGACGCTCCGGCCGCCGTGCACGATCTGGTGGCGCAGTTCGCCCTGGCCCTCAGATAGAGTCTGCGGCGCATGGGACTCGTCGTCGTCACCACCGTCGGCCTCGTCGTTTGGCTAGTGATGTGGGCGCTGGGCATCAAGGCGATCGATGCGTTCATGATCACCGTGCTTCTGGTGCTCCTGGGCGCGACGATGCGCATCATCGCCCCGCATTTGCCGGGAAATCGCGATGGCTGACAGCGGCTTCGACGGGTAGTTCATTGCGCGACATCTCCGCGCTTCGATAGATTCGTGGATCTATTCGGTATCGCTTTCCTTGAGGAGGGAAACTTGCGAGCACGTTCCCTGGCAGCTTCGGGCTGCCTCGTGACCGCTCTTGCGTTGGGCGTGGCCGCCTGCGGCGGCGACGACAACAACGACAAGAGCAGTGGTGGTGGCGGCGGCGGAGGCCGTACGGCGCTGACCATCTATTCGAGCCTGCCATTGCAGGGTGACTCGCGACCGCAGTCCACAGACGTGGTCAACGGCGAGAAGCTCGCGCTGGAGGAGGCCGGCGGCAAGGTCGGGAAGTTCACGATCAAGTACGTCAGCCTCGACGACGCCACGGCGGCGGCGGGCAAGTGGGATCCGGGCCAGACTTCCGCCGACGCGCGCAAGGCTGCCCAGGACCCCTCGACCATCGTCTATCTAGGCGAGTTCAACTCGGGCGCATCGGCGATCTCGATCCCGATCCTCAACGAGTCGAACACCCTGCAGATCTCGCCGTCGAACACCTACGTCGGCCTGACGCGGGCCGAGGGCGCCGACAAGGGCGAGCCGGACAAGTACTACCCCGCCGGCAAGCGCACCTACGGGCGCGTCGTCCCCGCCGACCACATCCAGGCGGCCGCGCAGGTGACCTACCAGAAGGATCAGGGCTGCAAGAAGACCTACATCCTGAATGACAAGGAGGTCTACGGGAAGGGCATCGCGGTCCAGGTCGAGAGCATCGGCAAGGCCCAGGGCCTGGCGATCGCCGGCAACGACGGCATCGACACCAAGGCCGCCAACTTCCGCTCGCTGGCGACGAAGGTCAAGGGCAGCGGCGCGGACTGCATGTTCTTCGGTGGCATCACGCAGAACAAGGGCGTCCAGGTCTTCAAGGACGTCCACGCTGCCAACCCGACGATGAAGCTCTTCGGGCCGGACGGCGTGGCGGAGTCGGCCTTCTCGGAGAAGCTCGGCTCGGACGTCGAGAAGCAGACCTACATCACCAACCCGACCCTGGACCCGAAGCTCTACCCGCCGGCCGCGCAGGACTTCTTCGCCAAGTTCAAGGAGAAGTTCGGCAACGACCCGCAGCCGTACGCGATCTACGGCTACGAGGCGATGAAGGTGGCCCTGCTGGCCATCCAGAACGCCGGTGACAAGGGCAACGACAAGCAGGCGGTGATCGACGCGTTCTTCAAGATCAAGGACCGCGACTCCGTCCTCGGCAAGTACTCGATCGACGAGAACGGCGACACGACGCTCTCCGACTACGGCGCGGATCGCGTCGAGGGCGGAAAGCTCGTGTTCGACAAGGTGATCAAGGCCCAGACGCAGGGCTAGCACCATGACCTGACGCAGGAACCGGCCGGGAGCGCACGAAAGATTGTGCGCGCCCCGGCCGGTCCGCGTTAGGGTCGCGATTGCCGGACGCGAAAAGTCATGGAAGCCGCATCGATTCCCGAGTCACCCACCGCGCGGCCACCCCGGCCCGTCGCGAAGGCCATCAGCGACAACATCCTGTGGTTGTTGATGGGGCTGGCGCTGCTCGTCTACTTCATCCAGGACCCCAAGCAGACGCTCGACGACGTCAAGACGGGCCTGTCCAACGGCACGATCTGGGCCCTCATCGCCCTGGGGTACACGCTGGTCTACGGCATCATCGAGCTGATCAACTTCGCCCACGGCGAGGTGTTCATGATCGGCTCCTTCGTCTCGGTGTCGATCTGGCAGACGCTGGGCGTCACCCCCGACAACAGCATCGTCGCGATTCTCGGATCGATGCTCATCGGGATCGTCGTGGCGATGCTCGCCTCCGGTTCGCTCAACGTGATGATCGAGCGCGTGGCCTACAAGCCGCTGCGCAACGCGCCCAAGCTGGCGCCCCTCATCACCGCCATCGGCATGAGCTTCATCCTTCAGAACGTCGGCCTGCTGTGGCGCGGCCAGCCCGACAGCTCGCCCGACCTGATCGGCTCGCAGAAGGACTACTTCACGGTCTTCGGGGTCGCCATCGAGCACTCCGACGTGTTCGCGGTCGTCATCACGGCGCCGCTGCTCATCGCGCTCGTGTGGTTCGTGGGCTCGACGCGCTATGGCAAGGCGATGCGCGCCACGGCGCAGGACCCCGACGCCGCCCGACTCATGGGCATCAACGTGGACCGCACGATCTCGCTGACCTTCCTGCTCGGCGGCCTCCTGGCCGGCGCGGCGGGGATGATCTACGCGCTCTACAACGGAACGATCCAGTTCAACCAGGGCTTCACCGCTGGGCTCATCGCCTTCACGGCCGCGGTCATGGGCGGCATCGGCAACCTCAAGGGCGCCGTCGTGGGCGGCCTCATCATCGGCGTGATCCAGTCGATCTCGGACACCCACTTCGGGCAGGTGTGGACCCCAGCGGTGGTCTTCGCGATCCTGATCCTGATCATGGTCTTCAAGCCGCAGGGCCTGTTCGGCGAGGAGACGCGCGAGGGATGAGCACCGCCGTCGCCAGCGCCCGCGCGAACGTCACGAACCTGCAGCGCCTGGTGCCCAACTGGGCCTGGATGCTGATCGCCCTGGCCCTCGCGGTCCTGTACCCCTACATCCTCGACCAGCTGCTGGCGACGCCCGACGACCTGCTCGACGCCTCGATCCAGACCCTGGCCTACATCATCATGGCCCTGGGGCTGAACATCGTGGTCGGATTCGCCGGCCTGCTCGACCTCGGCTACGTGGCCTTCTTCGCGATCGGCGCCTTCGTGATGGGCTGGCTGGGCTCCCAGCAGTTCCCCGACGTCAACGGCGGCAAGGGGATCCACATCCTCACGCCGGCGAAGTCGGCCTTCGGCTCCGAAGTCCCCGGCATCCACCTCAACTTCTTCTTCGTCATCTTCATCGCGGCGGTCTTCACGGCGCTGTGGGGCGTCATCCTCGGCGCCCCGACGCTGCGCCTGCGCGGCGACTACCTGGCCATCGTGACGCTGGCCTTCGGCGAGATCGTGCCGCGCATCTTCGAGAACGCGACGAGCGGCATCTTCGGCATCGGCAGCATCGACTTCTCCAACGGACGACAGGGGATCACCCCGATCGACAAGGTCAACTTCCCCTGGACCGACGAGAAGTTCAAATATCCGCTCGAGCTCAAACCCATCTACTTCGTCGGGCTGGCGATGGTCCTGCTGGTCATCTTCTTCAACCGCCGGCTGCGCGACTCGCGGATGGGACGCGCGTGGATCGCCGTGCGCGAGGACGAGGTCGCCGCGGCGGCCATGGGCGTCAACCTCGTGCGCACGAAGCTGTGGGCCTACGCGCTGGGCGCGGCGCTGGGCGGGTTCGCGGGCGTCTTCCTGGCCACCTACAACAACACGGTCAACGTCGACCAGTTCGAGTTCGGCTTCTCGGTCCTGATCCTGTCGATGGTGATCATCGGTGGCATGGGCAACATCTGGGGCGTGATCCTCGGCGCCATCGCCCTGTCGATGTTCAACCGCTACGGGCTCAAGCAACTCAACGGCGTGCCCGACAAGTTCGGCCTGGACTTCGACGTCACGTCGATCAACTTCGGCATCTTCGGCTTCTTCCTGCTGGCCATGATGGTCCTTCGCCCCGAAGGGTTCATCCCATCCGGCAGACGCAAGCTCGAGCTCCACGGCGAGATCGACGAGACCGATCACCTCGGCGCGGAGTCCGACCACACGCTGTACGACGTCCGCGAGGACCGATGACCGAGCAGGCCGCCCAGACGCCGGCGCCCGCCCCGGCCAACGGCGGCGGGCCGATCCTCGACGCGTCGAACATCTCGAAGATCTTCGGCGGCCTCGTCGCCGTCAACGACATCTCGTTCACGGTGCCCCAGCGCGCGATCGTCTCGCTCATCGGTCCCAAC
>Ga0307278_10000796_pt1 | contig 15542 bp, 10 predicted proteins | sample ER_DNA_117_FD_194482 | JGI IMG/M metagenome (GOLD analysis project Ga0307278, IMG submission 194482) | Bulk soil microbial communities from the East River watershed near Crested Butte, Colorado, United States - ER_DNA_117 | ecosystem: Environmental > Terrestrial > Soil > Floodplain | place... | reverse complement strand
AGGGAGGACCGGTCTTGTAACGAATGTCGGCGAGCAAGTCGATCGGTACCTGCGCACCGGTGGGCGTGGCGACAAGCACGCGTTTGAGTGCGTCAATGTCCTGGCGGAAATCGCGTGCGTAGCGCGCGTTGACCGGGTAACGCTCGCGCCCCTCAACGGTGGTCGTAATGTTTTTGCCGCCGATGGCTGACTCGACGATATCATTCACGTCGCCAACTTTTAAACCGTACCGCGCAGCGGCTTCGCGATTAACGGTGAAGTCGAGGAAATAGCCGCCCACGGTGCGCTCGGCAAACGCGCTGCGCGTGTTTGGTAAATCGGCGAGTTCTTTTTCAATCTGCACGGCGAGCTTTTGGATTTCGCCGAGATCTGGCCCGAAAACTTTTACACCGAGCACGCTGCGGAACCCGGTGGCGAGCATTTCGGTGCGCGTCTGAATCGGCATCCAGAAAATGTTCGCCATGCCGGGCGTCTTGATATTGGCGTTCAGCTCCGCGAGCAGCTTGTCCCAGGTCATTCCCTTGCGCCACTGATCGGGCGGCTTAAGCGCCACAACGGTTTCGAACATCGACAGCGGCGCGGGATCGGTTGGCGTATCGGCCTGGCCCGCTTTGCCGAATACGGTCACTGCTTCCGGAATTTTTTTGAGCTGCCGATCCTGGATCTGCAAAATTTTTGCGGCTTCGGCAATCGACATTCCCGGAATCGCCGTCGGCATGTAAAGCAGGGTGCCTTCGTTGAGCGGCGGCATGAATTCGCTGCCAAGTTTCTTAAATGGAAAAATGGTGAGCGCGAGAAGGAGCACGGCACAGGCGAGCGTAAACAGGCGATATCGCAGCACGAAATTCGCGACCGGTTGATACGCCCAGATCAAGAATCGATTCACTGGATTTTTGATCTCGGGTGTGATTTTGCCGCGGATCAAAAGCACCATCAGCACGGGAACCAGTGTCACGCCCAGAAATGCGGCGAAAAACATCGAAAAGGTCTTTGTGAATGCGAGCGGCTTAAAGAGACGGCCTTCCTGCGCGGTGAGCGAGAACACCGGAATGAAACTCACCGTGATGACCAGCAGCGCGAAGAAGAGCGAGCGACCCACGCTTTTGGCCGCGACGATGATCACCCGCGCGCGCTCGACCGTGTTCGGCTCGCGTTTGTGTTCTTCCCGGAACTGTTCAAGTGCTTTGTGCGCGTTCTCGATCATGATGATCGCTGAATCGACCATCGCGCCAATCGCAATCGCGATGCCGCCAAGCGACATGATGTTCGAGGTCAGATTCATCCACCACATCGGGATGAACGCCAGGATGATGGCGACGGGCAGTGTGATGATCGCCACCAGCGAGGAGCGCACGTGCCAGAGAAAAACAACGCAGACAAGCGCGACCACGATGCTTTCTTCAATCAGCTTTTCGCGCAGCGTCGCGATGGCGCGCCGGATCAACTCGCTGCGGTCGTACGTCGGCACAATGCGCACACCGGCCGGCAGAGACGATTTGATCTCGTCGATTTTCTTTTTAACACCATCGATAACGTTGAGCGCGTTCTCGCCGTAACGCATCACAACGATCCCGCCAACGGTCTCGCCTTTGCCGTCCAGTTCCGCGATCCCGCGCCGGATATCGCCGCCGAGATGCACGGCGCCCACGTTCTTCACGTAAACCGGCGTGCCTTTATCCACTTTCAGCACAATGTTTTCGATGTCGGCGACGCTTTTGATGTAGCCGCGGCCACGCACGAAATATTCCGTGGTCGCGATCTCGAAAGTCTTGCCGCCAACGTCGGCGTTGCTCGTTTTGATCGCACTGACGACGTCGCTGAGCGGGATGTTGTAGGCGACGAGCGCGTTTGGATCGAGATCGACCTGGTATTGCTTCACGAAGCCGCCGATCGGCGCGACTTCCGAGACGCCTTTCACGGACGCGAGCGCGTAGCGGAGATTCCAATCCTGGATCGAACGCAGCTCCGCCAAGTCATGTTTGCCGCTGTCGTCAACGAGCGCGTATTCGTAAACCCAGCCGACGCCGGTCGCGTCGGGGCCAATGACTGGATTCACCCCTTCGGGCAACGAGCCGCGAACGGAGTTGAGATATTCAATGACGCGCGATCGCGCCCAATAAATATCGGTACCGTCCTCGAAGATGACATAAACGAACGATTTGCCGAACATCGATTCGCCGCGCACGAACTTTACTTTGGGCGCGGCGATGAAGACCGTGGAAATTGGATAAGTGATTTGGTCCTCGACCAGATCGGGCGAGCGTCCCTCCCAATCCGTATAGACGATCACCTGAACATCGCTCAGGTCGGGAATCGCATCGAGCGGCGTGTGGATCAGCCCGTAAACGCCGGCCGCGACGCCAAAGATGGCGAAAATGAAGACGAGAAATTTGTTCCGCGCACTGGCGTCGATGATGCGCTCAATCATGATGCGCTCCCTCGTGCTGTCATCCCGAGCGGAGCGAGGGACCTCACATCAGCTCGTGCGCCACGCACACAGGCAAAACGGTGACCACCCAGCTTGTGCGAGATCCTTCGCCGTCGGAGCTTGTCCTGAGCGAACGAAGCGAGCCGAACGGGCGGCTCAGGATGACAGGTCGCGCTGACTTCGATCAGTCGCTCGATCGCGCTTTCGCGGCGACTGGGTGAACCGGAGAAAGGGCGAGTGGGCGAGGCGTCTATATTCATCCATTCTTTCGCGGACCGATGACCCATTTCTCTGGGTGATCGATCATGCGCACGAGCTGGCCAAGGACGCGTTCGTACGCGTTATCGATTGCTTGGAATTCGGCATCACTGATGTAGCCGTGACGAAATGCGAACTCGATGTGCACTTGTGTTTCGGCAGCTTCACCTTGGGAATCGCTAAGTTTGGAAATGAAAGCCGCGGTGTAGCGCCGCTTCCGCCATGCCTCGGCAATGTTTGCACAAACAGAACGCGACGAGCGCCGGATTTGATCAGTCAACGCAAAGCGTTCGTCATTCGGAAACTGCTTCGATAATTCAAACACGCGCAGCCCGGTCTGAAACGCATTCTGATAAACGTCCAAATCTCGGAAATGCCTAATTGGCTTCTTCCCTGATTCTCCCTGTCTTCGTCTCCCCGATTCGTCGCCTTTCTTCTTGTCACCAAGGTTCATGATTGCTCCATTTCGTTAACATCATTGCGGTTTCCCCGATTCGCCCTCTCGTCGATTCGCCCTTTCTCCCATTCCTTCTGCTTCGAAATCTTTGACCGCACCCTGAATTTTTGATTCGGCGTCGATCAGAAAATTCGCGCTGGCCACAACGCGTTCGCCTTCTTTTAAACCGCTTTTGACGGCGTAAACGTCGCCAAACTTTCCGCCGAGCTCGAGAACGCGCGGTTCGAGTTTGCCGTCGCCTTTATCGACAAACGCGATGTTGCGCTTGCCCGTCGGGATAATCGCGCTCACCGGCACGACCAGCGATCTTCCCATGTCCATGTCGAGCACAAGATCGACATACATATCGGGCTTGAGTTTTAAGTCCGGGTTCTGAATGTCGAGTCGCACCCGGCCCGTTCGTTTCACGTTGTCAATGAAAGGATCAATGAGCGTGATTTGTCCCCGAAACTTTTCGCCTGGGTACGACGAGGAGGTCACCGTCACCTCCTGGCCGATTTGAAGCATCGGTAATTCGTCCTGATAAAACTCGCCCCAAACCCACACCACTGAGAGATCAGCCACCTCTACAAGCGGACTGCCCATCGCGACGCTCGCCCCTTGCGTCACTGGAAGGATTTGAACGACGCCATCAACTTTTGAAAGGATCGGGAGCGATTCTTCCGCTTGCCGTGTTTGTTCAATCTTCGTGATCTGTTCGTCAGTGACGTTCCAGAGCCTGAGCCGCCGTTCGGCTGATTCGATCAGACGCTGGAAATCTCCGCGCGCCGAGTGCGTGTTCTTCGCCGTGCCGTCGCGCGAGCGCAGCAAATCGATCAATTCACGCTGTGTGGTTAGCAACTCAGGGCTGTAAAGCTTCATCAGCACCTGATTTTTTTTAACAAGCTCGCCTGGAGCATTGACGCCGAGTTCCTGCACGTAGGCGGCCGTTCGCGAGACGACGCGCCAGATTCGTTGTGTTTCCGGCACGACGCGACCAACCGCACGGATGCTGTGACTGAGCGGTTTCATTTCGACAGTGGCGAAACTGACGCCGATCTGTTGCTGGCGTTCGACCGGCACAACGAATTCGTGTGACGGCGATGAAGTCACGCTGCTGTCAGTCGGTTTTCCGGCCAGCATTGCCGCGTGGTCATGTTGAGGGGCGTTTTTACTGGAGCGCGCTGGGGTTGCGCTCTCCTTCATCACCGGTACAAGGTCCATCGAACAGATGGGACATTTCCCCTGATCCTTCGCGTGCACCGAAGGGTGCATCGTACAAGTCCAGTAATCGATGTTGCTATCTCTGCCGCCTGCTCCGCCGCGTTTCGAACACGCGGGCGTGATCGCAAGTAGCAGAAGGGCGACCGTCAAACGGAAAACGGGACTGTGGAACGGCGGCTTCATTTTGATTTCCTCCTGTGCGCGGAATTTTTCGGCGGAAGCCAATCCTCGATGCCAACAATGGCGTCGAGCTCTGCGACCGCGACTTGGTAGTCGGCGAGATGATTTACGTGGGCCGATTCAACGTCTTGCAGGACGCGCTGCGCAGTAATTAGCTCTAGAAAATTCGCACTGCTTGTCTCGTACGCGACTCGATTTGATTGCACTGCCTGCCGCGCCAGCGGCAAAATTTTGTCGCTATAAAGCTCGTAGTGATGAGCAGCTGTTTCGATTTTCTTGAGCTGATCGCGGACCAGGCCGAGCGTTTCGGAACGCATGGCTTCGAGCTCGTGCTGCGCGCTTTCGAAATTCCGCCGGGCCTCGGTTACTGTCGCGGAATATTTCCTTGGGTTGAGAAATGGCAGACCGATCGAAACGCCGACATCGAGCTCGCTCACTGCTTGGCCTGCTTGGTTGTATCGCTGCGCTTGAACATCGAGTGTCGGATCGGGGAACCACTGGCGATTCGCGAGCTCAACGCGGAATCTTTCGGCCTCGACCCGGTTTTGAGCTCGCTGCATTTCCGGTCGTGCGCTCAGGGCGACAGCTTGCAACGCTTGCAATGAAAAATGCGGTGGTTGAAACGGAAGCTGAGATGGCTGGGCGAGCGGCGACTGAGCTGGCCGATTCATCAGCACGTTGAGCTGCGATTGCGCGTCTGAAATTCGGCGGAAAATATCGGACTGTGCTTCGAGCAGCTTGGCCGCGTCGGTTTGCGCAGTGAGCACATCGGCCTGACTTGCGTTGCCAACTTCGTAGCGCTGGCGATTTACTTCGGCAAATTGATTGAGCAGCTCGACGTTGCGTTGGTTTACTTCGAGCTGCGCATATTCGTTCGCCAGCCGATGAAAGGCCGCGCGGGCGCGCGAGAGTACATCGAGTTCGGTCCGTCGAAAATCCTCGAAGGCCGCGCCGGCTTCGGCCGTTGCTGCTCGTGCCCGACTCAGATTTTTTCCCGAAATTGGAACTTCCTGCTGGAGCATGAAGCTTTGATCCGTGAACGCGTTTGGCGGAATCGAGACGTAGCGCGCAACGCGCGACCTTCCCTGCGCTCTCAAATCCTCCCACGCGGCCGCTTGCGGCACGCGCGACTTCATTGCCTGCCACTTCGCCTGTGCCGCTTTGATTGCCGGATTATTTGCGAGGACGACGTGCGTCACCTCATCAAGCGGAAGGCGGCCCTCTTGAACTGCACTGCCATGATCTCCGGCCTGCGCAGTCCGAAAAGTTAAAGCTAAAATTAAATTAAGTAATAAAAGGTAAGTTGTTTTCATTGATCCAAGAGAACGGTTGAAGACCAGATGTGCCGGTGAATGGGCACACCCCGGGTGTCAGCGTTCTTGGATCAGATGAGAAACGTGCAGAGCAGCGCCAGCCGCGGCGGTGAGTTTGCTACTGGCGCCGCAGCCCGAAACCGGAATTGCTGAGCTCCGGTCTCATAATTTGAGAAAGGCAAAACGACGGCAAAACAGATTGCGCTCAATTGTTGACCGGAATCAGCTTTCGCAAGCGGCTGTGACGGCGGAGCTGTGTTCTTTGGCGATGTCGCGCAACAGGTTTTGTTAGCGCAGCAACTTGATTGACAAGCCTTTTGACTTGGCGCGCTGGAGAGGATGCACGATCGCGCGGCGAGACCCACCGGAGCCGTAAAAAGCGCGGCGGCCATCGCCATCGAAAGTGTGATCCTGCTCAACATTGATCTGCGTATAGCACAAGTTAGACCGCGCGTCGAGGAAAGCGTTCACCGGGTAGAAGCTCAGTTTGAAATGAAATGGGAGTTGCGATCAATCAATGAATCGGGCACAAGAATATGTTAGTTGTAACTATGGAGAGCAGGGAGAATCGTGTAACAAGAAAACCATGAAAAATGAAAATTTGCAGTCTGTAGCGAGAAAGCTGGTCGCACCCGGCAAGGGAATCCTGGCAGCCGATGAAAGTTCGGGTACGATCGAAAAGCGATTGAAAAGCATCAATGTCCCTTCGACGGAGGAGAACCGTCGCGCATACCGAGAAGTTTTATTTACCACCGCCGGCGCAGGCGAATTTATCAGCGGCGTAATTCTCTTCGACGAAACGATTCGGCAGAAGACTCGCGACGGCCGCACCTTCGTCGAGGCGTTGGAGCAACAAGGGATTATTCCTGGCATCAAGGTGGATAAAGGCGCCAAGCCGATGGCGAATTTCCCCGGTGAGAAAGTTACCGAGGGCCTTGACGGACTGCGCGAGCGGCTGGCGGAATACCGGCAGTTAGGGGCGCGCTTTGCCAAATGGCGCGCGGTGATCAGCATCAGCGACAAAATTCCTACACGCAGATGCATCGAGACAAATGCAGAATTGCTGGCGCGTTACGCGGCATTGAGCCAGGAAGCGGACCTTGTGCCGATCGTCGAACCGGAAGTGCTCATGGATGGCACGCACACCATCGAGCGTCATTTCAACGTCACCCAGCAAACGCTGGAAATCGTTTTCCATGCTTTGTTCGAGCACCGCGTCGTATTGGAAGCGATGCTGCTGAAACCGAACATGGTGCTTTCGGGAAAAGACTCCCCGCAGCAGGCTTCCGTGCAGGAAGTTGCTGAAGCCACCGTGCTCTGTATGAAGCGCGTGGTGCCCGCCACTGTTCCCGGTCTTGTCTTTCTCTCGGGCGGGCAAACTGATTTGCAAGCCACGGAACATCTCAACGCGATGAATCGTCTGGACCACGTACCGTGGGAATTGAGTTTTTCCTTTGGACGCGCCCTACAAGCTCCCGTGCTTAAAGCTTGGAAAGGCGAGGCGGGAAATGTCGCTGCTGCGCAACAGGCGTTTCATCATCGCGCTCACTGCAACAGTAAGGCGCGGTTCGGCAAATACACCGAAGAAATGGAAACCGCGAAGGCGGCATAGGCAGACGAAAATGACGAATGACTAATGCCGAATGACGAAGGAATGACGGGCCCCCTTAGCCCCAGCAAAAGCTTTCGGAGTCGCGGAACGACGAGCCATACTAAATCTGGATGACAAAAAGCTTCTTTGCCGGCCGATTTCGTCATTTAAACATTCGGATTTCGTTCGTCATTCGTCATTCGTGCTTCGTCATTTTGAAGACATGTGAAGTGTAACTCCTGGGAGAGCGTTGTTACAGCGCATCCTAGTCAACTCGTTAAGGCACCTCCATGATCTACACCTGTCCGATGCACCCGGAGATTGAGCAGGATCATCCGGGTAATTGCCCAAAATGCGGAATGACTTTGGAACCGAAAACGATTGGGGCAGGGGACGAAGAGGAACAAAAGCAGATTCGCTCGTTGTCACGAAAATTCTGGAGCGCGCTCATCCTCACAATTCCGGTGCTGCTTATCGCGATGGGTCACGCGATTCCGGGGCTGCACGTGGAGGCAATGATCCCGAAACAAATCTCGAAATGGATCGAATTTGCCCTTGCAACCCCAGTAGTCCTTTGGGCTGGCGGCTTCTTTTTCGCACGCGCCTGGCAGTCGATCGTTAATCGCAGCCTCAACATGTTTACGCTGATCGCTATGGGGGTGGGCGCGGCATATTTCTACAGCGCTGTTGCGGTGATCGCGCCAGGGATTTTTCCTCGGTCTTTCCGGAGCAACGGTGAGGTCGGTCTCTACTTTGAAGCGGCAGCGGTCATTACCACACTCGTTTTGTTTGGTCAGTTGATTGAGGCGAAAGCGCGCAGTCGCACCGGGCAAGCGGTAAAGGCGTTGCTGGGCCTCGCGGCAAAAACAGCTCACCGGATTCGCCATGGCCAGGAAGAAGAAATTCCAGTGGATGAGATTCAGAAAGGCGACATGCTGCGCGTTCGACCCGGCGAGAAAATTCCGATCGATGGTCTAATTATTGAGGGCAAAAGCAACATCGACGAATCGATGATCACCGGTGAACCGATGCCTGTGGGTAAAGGTCCTGACGACAAAGTGATCGGCGCGACACTGAATCAGACCGGCTCGTTTTTGATGCGCGCTGAGAAAATCGGTTCGGAAACGCTGCTCACACAGATTGTCCAAATGGTGGCGGACGCGCAGCGGACCCGTGCACCCATTCAAAAACTCGCCGATACGGTGTCGGGTTATTTCGTACCGGTGGTAATCACTATTGCGCTGGTCACTTTTCTCATTTGGTCGATCATCGGGCCTGCACCGGCGATGGCTTACGCTTTGGTCAACGCCGTCTCGGTTTTGATCATTGCTTGTCCGTGCGCGCTTGGGCTCGCGACGCCGATGTCGATCATGGTCGGCGTTGGGCGCGCCGCGCAAGCAGGAGTGCTGGTAAAAAATGCGGAAGCCATCGAGACCGCCGAAAAGGTCACGCACCTGATCACAGACAAGACCGGTACGCTGACGGCCGGTAAACCGGAAGTCGTCAGCCGGATTGGCACGGACGCCACAGGTGAACGTGATCTTTTACAGATTGCAGCATCGTTGGAATCTCATAGTGAGCATCCGCTGGCGCGGGCAATTGTAGAAGCAGCGAAAAAAGAAAAAATCGAGCTGCGTGATGTGACGGATTTTCAGTCGACCACGGGTGGCGGCGTGTCTGGTAAGTTTAACGGCAAAATTGTTCTTGTCGGCAAAGAAAAATTTCTGACTGAATCGAACGTCACGATCCCGGGCGAGCTAAAAAAGGAAGCCCATCGCCTACAAGAAAAAGCGGAAACCACGGTTTGGCTGGCGGTAGATGGAAACGCAGTTGGCATCCTCGGCATTGCGGATCCAATCAAACCCACGACGAAAAAAGCGGTTCGCGAGCTTCACGAGATGGGCCTGAAGGTGATCATGTGCACGGGCGACAATCGTCGAACGGCCGAATCTGTTGCGCGCGAACTGGGCATCGACGAGGTCAAGGCTGAAGTAATGCCAGATGAAAAGATCGATATCGTTAGAAAATTTAAATCAAAAGGCGCCATCGTCGCGATGGCTGGAGATGGTATCAACGATGCACCTGCGTTGGCCGCCGCCGATGTCGGGATCGCCATGGGCACAGGAACGGATGTCGCGATCGAGAGCGCAGGAATCACGCTCGTGAAAGGCGACCTGATCGGAATTGTAAAAGCCATGCACGTCAGTCGCGCTGTGATGCGGAATATCCGCCAAAATTTATTCTTCGCGTTTATCTATAACGCGCTCGGCGTGCCGATCGCCGCCGGCGCGCTTTATCCATTTTTCGGACTTCTGCTTAGTCCGATGATTGCCGGCGCCGCGATGAGCTTCAGCTCCGTCTCGGTGATCGCAAACGCGCTCCGGCTACGGTCGATCAAACTGTGAACCGAACAGTGAACTCTATTCTTGGGCAATTCTCTCGTCCCGAGCTCGGTTAACGGTGAGCATCTTGATTGCGAAAATCGGAAGTCGTCTTATTGAGTCAGAGAAACTTCGACATCTAATCGTATGACTACACGCCTTGCCATCTCGGTATTCGTCGGGCTGCTTTCTGCACCGATTGTGCTACTCGTTGCACAGGAGCATCCAAGGCCACCGCAGCAATCGCAATCGCAACAACTGCCACAGACGACGAGGGCAGCTCCTCAAGCTGCGACAATGGAAGCGAGCATGACCGATATTTCTGCGGGACTTAAAAAATACATCGACAGCTCCGCTAGGAAATCCGCTGATAAAAAGTTTCATGTCCCATATAGCGGCAAAAATCTCGCGCTCGAATTGATCAAAGTCCACGATGACCGGCTTTCCAGTCTCGGCGGCGGCAAATACTTTGCCTGTGTCGATATGAAAGGTAATGACGGCAGAATTTACGACATTGATTTCTTCATGGCCGTCGGCGCCCGCAGCTTGAAGATCACAGAAACGTCTGTTCACAAAATCAACGGCAAGCCGCTTTACAACTGGAAAGAAGAGAAGGGCGTTTGGAAAAGAGTGCGCGTCTCGTAGAGGCGTCACGAAGTCTCGCGGCCTAGAGCAATTTCATTAAAACTGTAGCCGTTTGGAGTTCCGCATTTATGCGGTCACGGGTTCGAGATCGAGCGGGGTCAGACCGCGTAAACGCGGAACTCCAAACCTGTTTCTCGGCTACAGCATTTCTTAAACTGCTCTAGGGGTTCGCGATTCGACAGGCTGGAAGCCTATTTTCCGGCGCACGAGTCAAGCGAGGCGCTTGCTCTGAAACGATTCGTCCGGCAGTTTGTCCGAAGAATGCCGAAGACCTTTTTCATCACCACGGCGATATATTACACAAATTCATCGCCGCATGTCGGTCACGCTTACGAGAAAGTGCTGGCCGACGTCATCGCGCGCTACCATCGGCTCAAAGGCGATCAGGTTTTCTTTCTGACTGGTGTTGATCAGCACGGCCAGAAGGTTCAGCAATCGGCAGCCAAAGCGGGTGTTCCTCCAGCTGAATTCGTCAAGGACATCACCCAAAAGTTCGTCGATCTTGGGAAGAAGCTCGACGTGAAGTACGATGAATGGGCTGAGACGACGAGCAATCGTCACAAAAAAGTCGTTCAGGGAATTCTACAGCGGCTGTTCGACGCCGGCCAAATCTACAAGGACAAACAAGCCGGCTACTACTCAATCCGCCAGGAACAATTCCTCACTGACAAAGAACGCGGACCTGATGGTGAATTCGGTTCCGAGTGGGGACAGGTCGAGTTTCGCGAGGAAGAAAATTATTACTTTCGACTTTCACAGCACAGGGACTGGTTGTTGTCCTACATCGACGGCCGCAGCGATGCCGTCATCCCCGATTTCCGTCAAACGGAATTGCGAAATGCCGTGGAGAAACTCAGTGGTGATCTTTGCATTTCGCGACCCAAATCGCGCCTCGATTGGGGAATCGAACTTCCGTTCGACAAAAATTTCGTCACTTACGTCTGGTTCGACGCGCTGACGAACTACATCAGCTTCGCTGGCTACGATGTGAATGCTGTAGCCACCGGCCTACGGCCGGTCGGGACGGCGCACAGCGCCGTTGCTACAACCGATTACGAAGCGCAGCCACAAGAATTCCGTGACCGGTGGTCGAAGGACACTCTTCAAATCATAGGCAAAGACATTTTGATTCCCGCGCACGGCATTTACTGGCTGATCATGCTGCACGCCATCGGATTTCCTGACGCTCAAATGCCGCAACTGCTCGTTCACGGCTGGTGGAACCTCGGCGGTGCCAAGATGAGCAAGAGCGCCGGCAACATTGTTGATCCATTCGTACTCATCGAGAAATACGGCGCCGACGCGCTTCGCTATTATTTGATGAGCAACATTGCAACTGGAAAGGATGCGGATTTTTCCGAAGAACGCCTTGTTGAGCGATACAATGCCGATCTCGCTAACTCGCTAGGCAATTTGCTCAATCGCACCTTGAGCATGGCACATCGATATCGCGATGGCGTCGTCAAAAGAACTGGAGGCGATTCACCGTTAGCTGCACAGGTTGCTGATTTGTTGCGGGAATACGAACGAGCGATGTCGCGGTTCGAGGTCCACTCCGCGATCAGCCGATTAGTTGAATTCGCGACTACGTGCAACACCTACATCGAAATGAGCGCGCCTTGGAAGCTGGCGAAAGACCCCGGCCGTTCTGAAGCGCTGGATCATGTTCTGTTCGTGCTCGCCGAGTCGCTGCGCATCATTGGTGTTTTGATCTCCGTTGTTTTGCCAGCTGCGGCGCGCGAAATCTTTTATCAACTCAACGTTCCCAGCCAATACAAATTGTCCGATTCACAGTGGGGCGGTTTGCCAGACACGCATCGTCTCGGCAAACCGAAGCCGCTGTTCCCGAGGATCGAGGTTAGTGGAGGCGTTTGACACAAACGCCCTGCAACTCGAACCGGATCTTGTAGGGCGTCTGACTCGCTCGCTCCCGCTCGCTCGGCCGTCCGGCCTTCCCGTCCATGTCGCTCGGCGCCGGTCGGCTCCATTCTGTGAGACGCCGATCTACTGCGCGCGTATCCGCGGACCATCGTGCAACGCATCGGAAGTTGCCAATCAGAGAATAGTGGAACAGTTTACATAAAATTATGGCAAAGACTACGTATCCCACACTGTCTGTCAGCAAAGCGCAAAGCGGGTTGCCGAAGTTGTGCCGAGACAAGAAGCCGATCTTGATTACCACCCACGAAAAACCTGTCAGCGTCCTGCTGCCAATCGAGGACTATGAGGCTCTGATTGAAACAATGGATTTATTGGCCAATCCAACGGCGATGCGGACGCTGCGAGCGGCAAAGGCGGGTAAGGTCAAGTATCGCCGCCTGAATTTGGGCGATGAGAATTTTGGCCTCTGATCAAGTGGCCAAATGGTTGCGCCCTTTGCCACCTGAACCGAGACGACGCGTGCGTGCCGCGCTTAAAGGATTGGAGCGCTGGCAGGGAGATATCAAACCGCTTCAAGGTGAGTTGGAAGGTTTCTATCGGTTGCGCGTGGGCGGCTATCGCATCGTCTATCGCATAATCAGTGGAGCGCTAGTGCGACTGGAATATGCTGATACACGCGACGTAGTCTATGAAGCCTTTCGCCAATTGCGTTTGCTAACCGAGATGGACGAATAGCATCTAGTCGAGGAATCCTTTCGTTTTCGCAGCCGCAGAGTGGGAAGATTGCCGGCCAGACATGTTGTCGCCAAACCGACAACGCCGTTCCCGCGGATTGAGATGGCAACGTCTGGGTAGCGCACGCGTCTTGCGTGCTGGCGATGGTGTCTCGCCATCGCGAACTTTCTTGCTACTTGCAATTCATTCGAGAGATCACGTCAGAAGGAAAGCCTGTTTCGGCGCGACGCCGAAACCAACACGCGGGACGCGTGCGCTACCCGGAATCGGCGCGCCCGGCGGTCGCGCCCTATTGCGAGCATTCTTCGAAGGCGGCGGGCTCACCGCACAAATGAGCGAGCACTTCGCCGGCGAAATGAAGTGAGCCGGTAATCAAAATTGGATTGGGTTTTGAACGCGCGAGCGCCAGTGCTTCGCCGACTGATCGATTGATGGAGTAGGGGAGTGATGGAGTCATGGCGGATAAGGTTTTTGCTAACTCTTCGGGGTTGGCCGCGCGTTCGGTGCGAATTTTCGGCAGGAGGACGAACTCGGTAATCGGCGCGAGCGCTTCACAGATTGCGCGTAGGTTTTTGTCAGAAAGAATTGCAAGAATAACCGTGCCGCGCCGATCACCAAAAATTTCGCGCCATGTTTCGGCGAGCACGCGTGCCGCGGCGGGGTTATGCGCGCCATCAATGATTGTGCGCTCGTCCCACCTTTGAAAACGGGCGGGCCAGTCGACATTCGCAAGTCCGCGAGCAGTCGCGGACTTGTCGATATCAATCTTGCCGGCGCGCAGCGCGGCAATTGCAAGAGCGGCATTTTGCTTTTGATGCGATCCGGCGAGAGCGATCGGCGTTTCGTCATAGGACGCAGCCACGAATTCGATTGGCGCTTCACATTCGGCAGCCCGCGCGCGGATCGCTTCTTCCGCTTCCGGTCGCTGTGCAGCAGAGATAATCGGAACTCTTGGTTTGATGATTCCAGCTTTTTCAGCCGCGATTTCTGGAAGTGTTTTTCCCAGCCATCTTTCGTGATCGAAATCGATCTGGGTAATGACCGAGACATTTGATTGAATTGCGTTTGTAGCATCGAGTCGTCCACCCAGACCGGTTTCCAAAATGACGAAGTCAATTTTCGTTTCGGCGAAATGCTTAAGCGCGAGCGCAGTCGTGACTTCAAAAAAAGTCGGATGCGGGTTCCAATCGCTGACGAGATCGCGAATGGCCGTTAGTTCGTTGGCGACCGCATCCTCTGAAATCATTTCGCCACTTACACGAACACGTTCGCGGAAGGTGACGAGGTGAGGGGACGTGAACAGACCGGTGCGATATCCTTGCGCGCGCAGGATCGAATCGATCATGGCACAAACCGAGCCTTTGCCATTCGTCCCGGCGACGTGAATGACTTTCCAAGGAGCGGCGGCTTCCACGCCGATGTGGGGGATCTGGAGATCGCCCTTCTTTGATAGCTCGGTAAGGAGCCGTCGTGTATTCTCCAGCCCGAGCTTGATCCCAAAGCGCTGCAGGCCGTAGAGCCAGGCGAGCGCCTGTTTGTACGATAGAGGGGGTCGCGGCGTTTCCCCCGAAAGTGTTCGGGGGACCATGTTCACGGCGCCACGGCAAAGTAACTGAGCAATTGGCTGAGCTGTTCGCGCATTTTTTTCCGGTGAACGATCATGTCGATCAAACCGTGTTCCTGAAGAAACTCTGCGGTCTGAAATCTTTGCGGCAAATCCTGATGCGTGGTTTCTTTAATCACGCGGGGCCCGGCGAAGCCGATCATGCTCTTCGGTTCAGCGATGATAACATCGCCTAACGAAGCGAAACTGGCCATGACGCCAGCGGTGGTGGGATTTGTCAGAACAGAAATGTACGGAAGCCGCTGTTCCGCATGACGCGCGAGTGCCCCAGCCGTTTTAGCCATTTGCATCAGGCTTAACATTCCTTCGTACATGCGCGCACCGCCGGAAGCGGCAACGATAATGACAGGAGAGTGTTCAGCAGTTCCATATTCAATGGTGCGCGTAATTCTTTCGCCGACGACCGATCCCATCGTCGCAGCAAGAAAGCCGAAATCCATAACGGCGATCGCGACCTTATAGCCGTCAAGAATTCCGTATCCGCTGATCACAGCGTCAAGTAACCCTGTGCTTTCCTGGTATTTTTTGAGGCGATCTTTGTAGCTGACCATTCCCTGAAAGCGCAAAACATCTACGGACTTCAGGTCGGCATCCATCTCCACAAAGGTTTCGGGGTCGAGCAGATTTTCGAGCCGTTCCCTGGCCGATTGCGCAAAATGATAATCGCAGCGCGGACAGACACGCTGATTTTGCGCGAGCTCGATTTCCGGCACGACCTCGGAACAGCCAGGACATTTCTGAAAAAGACCCTGCGGGATTTCGCGCTTCTTGCGATCTTGGTCTTTGATTGCTGGTTTTTTGAAAATGGCCATGGGGATTATGCACGTGCGGCGGTTGCCGCATAAA
>Ga0307278_10000795_pt1 | contig 15549 bp, 13 predicted proteins | sample ER_DNA_117_FD_194482 | JGI IMG/M metagenome (GOLD analysis project Ga0307278, IMG submission 194482) | Bulk soil microbial communities from the East River watershed near Crested Butte, Colorado, United States - ER_DNA_117 | ecosystem: Environmental > Terrestrial > Soil > Floodplain | place... | reverse complement strand
GACGAGCGGCTGCACGATGGCCGACTTCCCCCTCGCAATCTCGGGCCATGTCGCCCTGATCCAGCGCGGCGGATGCAACTTCGGGGTGAAAGTCCTGAACGCCAAGGCGGCGGGCGCCACCGGCGTTGTCATCTTCAACGAGGGCAATCCCGGCCGAACGGGCCTGACGATCGGCAGCATGCTCGATGCCAACAACAACCCGTTCATCCCGACCATTCCGGTCGCGTTCACGACGTTCGACATCGGGCTGGATCTCTACAACCAGGTTCAGGCTGGGTCGGACCCGGTTGTGAGCCTCAGCGTCCCGGCGATCGTCCAGCCGAACGCCGATGACTACAACGTCATTGCGGAGTCGAAGGGCGGCGACAAGAACCACGTCCTCGTCGTCGATGCCCACCTCGACGCGATCTACGGGGCGGGAATGCTCGACAACGCTTCCGGCTCCGCGACGATCCTCGATATCGCCCAGCAGATGAAGAACGTCACCCCGCGGAACAAGCTGCGGTTCATCTGGTTCGGTGGTGAGGAGCTCGGCCTCCTGGGATCGGCGCACTACATCAACGACCTGACCAAGACCGAGCTGAGTCACATCGGCTATGACCTCGATGCCGATGTCACGGCGACGCCGAACTACAGCATCGGCGTCCTCGATCCGGCGGCACCGAACTTCTTCAGCCGCACGGTGACGGAGAAATTCCCGAACCGCGTTTACAAGGCGTCGACGATCTCGCGGGATCAAGCGATCAAGTACTTCGACTCCATCGGCAAAAAGCACATCCTGTTCTCACCCGTGGGAACCGACGCGTTCAGCTTCAATGAAGTCGGAATCCCGGCCAGCGGTCTGCTGACAGGGCAGGACTGCTGCAAGACGCAGGAGGAGGTCGACCTCTTCGGCGGCTTTCTCGGCAACTACGAAGGCAACATCCCGAGTTTCGACGGCGGATGTGTCGACAACCCCTTCCGCTGGTGCGACAACTTGGACAACAACGATCCAGAGGTGCTCACGTTCATGTCGAAGGCGTTTGCCACCATGGTGGTCCAGATGGCCTTTGACACGAAAATCATGTCCGCGAGCAACAACGTGGTCTTCAAGAAGAAGTTGCCGATCGCCGCGGAAGGCGGTCGACACCCCGCCAAATAAGCGCTGATGGCGTTGGCGCCGGGCGCAAATGTGTCCGGCGCCACGTCATCCACCTGGCGACAGGGCTGTATCGGTCTGATCGCGGCCGCGCCTTTGACGACCAGCCCCGCGGCTCTCGGGCCCTGTCACTCACAGCCGTGCCCTTGAGAATCTTCGAAGGGATCAGGCCGGAGATCTGGGAGACAAATCTTCCCAATCCGTCCGGTTTCCTAGAGGACGCATTGAAGCTTGTTGAACCGGCCGCAGACGCTCTTTCTCGCCGTGGTGGCCGCCCGCGAGCGACCCAGATCGAAGCTCCAATCCCACGCCGTATGGGCCAGGTGGGATCATCCGGGACGCCAGCCAAGGAGTAGCAGTAACGAAGGGATGTCGCGCGTTGCCAGCAAGACGACAGCCGCGGCCGAGTCCCTTACGTAACACCCTTTCGTTTCGAGCTCCGCTCTACATGGCGGCCGCTTCCGTGTCGCCCTCGCGAGAGAAGGCGGCCCTGGCCCGCCCTAGGTTTCAGAAAAGACCACTATTCTGTAACGACAGCTCTCACCGGCGGGCCGAGCCCGGTGGAGCACCTCGCTGATTCCGCCGGCGTTAGCATGCGCGGTCGGCGCGGGCGATGAGGCTTGTTGCCTGTAAAGAGATCGGTTTGGTAGCCGCCGGCGGGACACCACGCAGCCCAGTCAGAAAGTCCCGGCGGGCACCCGTGAGCGGTGGCTCAGAGTCTCCCTCAATCCACGCTCTCGATGATCTTGATGAGCTCGTCGATTCGATAACCATGCTTGCGTGCGAGGCGGACGAGCTCCCGCGCTTGCACGACGACCGCCCCATGGTCGGGCGTGGCGGCGACGGTGATGCCACGCCCGCGGCGAAACTCGAGCAACCCCTCGTCGCGCAGCTGCCGCAGCGCGCGCAGGACCGTGTTCCTGTTGACACGGAGCTCGGCCGCGAGGTCGCGGGCCGGCGGGAGGCGCTCGCCCGGCTTTGCCTCCCCCTCGGCGATCGCCCGTCGGATCTCCCCCGCCACCTGCTCGTGCAGGTCGGTCGGCTCGGCCCGGTCGACCTTGACACGGAACATGGTACTAGCAATACTAGCTTCCTGTGAGGACACGATGAGCATTCTCACACGACCACGGCCCCCTCGCTCCGACGAGCCCGCCGATGCCGAAGCGCTCGAGGCGCTGATCGAGGAAGCGCGCAGGCGTGCCCGCCGGCGGAGGCGGGGTTACGCAGCCTCTGCGCTCGTAGCCGCCGCGGCGGGCCTGCTCGGCTTCTACGGCGTCAACCACGGCGGCGACGCCACCCTGGCGCAGGACGGTGGCGGCCCAGCTTCGGGGCAAGCCACGAACGTGTTTGCACAGGTCCGTGGCTGGATCGTGTACACGGATGAATTCGCCAGGGAGGGCGTCGGCGGCTCATGCGCAGATAACCCAGGGTGCGCAGACGAGTACGGAATCTGGGCGGTCGATCCCACCCGCCCGGCCGGCCACGCCTCAGACCGCCTCCAGTTGCGCCACCTGCGCGGCGGCGGCTTTCACTTCGTCGAAGGCAGCGCAGCGCTCGAAACGGCAGCGATACCTCTGGAGTGGTCGGGCGACGGCACGAAACTGTTGATTGAGGAGCCGAACACTGAGCAGAGGGGGTGGCGGCTCGTCATCTTGAAGGCCGACGGCACCGAGAAGACCGTGCTGCCGAAGGTGGTCAGGGCCTGGTTTGGCGCCTCCTTGTCCCCCGACGGCTCGCAGGTGGTCTTCGCGACTTTCGGATCGGGGGGCGAGCCGAAGCTGCGCGCTGCCGGCATTTACGTCATCGACACAGACGGGGGCCGCCCGCACCTGTTGCAGAAAGCCGGCCGCCGTCAGTGGTGGGGCCGACGGGACGGATGGAGTCGGACGTCGCTCGAGGATCCGGTGTTCTCGCCCGACGGTACGAAGATCGCCTACATCGACGGTATGCACGACTGGGGCAACGGTTTGCGTGTCATGGACGCCGACGGAAGCCACGTTCGCGTCCTGCTCGAGAGCGACGGAGAGCTTGCGGTCGGGATGGACTGCCTTGGTCCGCCCGCCTGGTCCCCGGATGGATCGCGGCTTGCTTTCTGTGGGCCCGGTGGCATCTGGGTCATCGGCGTGGACGGCTCGGGGCTCAGGAAGGTGATCCCCAACGGGGAGAATCAGAGCTGGTCGCCCGACGGCTCCCGCATCGCGTACCAGGTCAGGGGGCCAATTTCTTTGGGACCGCTTCGGATCGCGGACGCGGACGACGGTGGGAACGTTCAGGAGTTCACCTGGGGTAACTCCGGTCCTTGGAACCCCCTCGAACCGACTCGCGGTTAGGACTGGCTAAGGCGCAAGACCGAGCCTGCGCACGACCGCCGAAGGAGCGCGATTGAGATCCGACAAGAAGAGGTGCTTAGGGCGCCGAACAACGTGGATTGCCCTCGGTGCAGTCGCCACGGCTCTCGCGCTCGTGGCAATAGTCGTTGCCATGAGCGACAAGACCAAAGGCCCCGCCCCATCGCTCGCCGGCGGCCCGGTTACCGCGTTCGGCGGCGGTGGCGGGACCCCTCCGCTGAAGGCGCTGAACGACGTCTGGGAACTATCGGCGGGGCGGTCCTTCTGCACGATGTGCCACGACCTCAGGCCGCACCCCGGAAAGACCATCGAGGAGGCGACCTGGGCCCAGCAACCGGTCCGCTTCAACAGATTCGGCATTCTCTATCGCGACGTTCTCTTCCGGAACGTCGCGCCGGAATACAAGGATCGAGCTGACCGCATTTATGACGTGCCGGTGGAGCAAAAGGAAGAGGCCACGCACTGGCCGGCGCTCCTCGCGCGCGACTCCGATGGAGACGGCTATAGCAACGAGGTGGAGCTGACGTTCGGCTCGATGCCCGGCCGCCGGAACAGCCGTCCATCGCGCCCCGCGGCCGAACTCGAGCGTTGGCGCGCGATCATCGTGCGGGAACTGCAGGGCAAGCAGATCGCCCGGCTCGAGCTTGACCCGCGAGTCATCCGCGTTGGTCCCGACACTGACGGCGACTACGTCCCCGACGTGCTCGAAGACTTCGTCGGCTCGGACCCGCGCAGCGGTAACTCGACACCATTGGTGGCTGCCCGCCGCCTCGCTGTCTACCGCCAGTTACTGCTCGACGCCGGCGTGCCAATCAGCTGATCTCTCCAGGGCGCCGAGCGACCGATCCCCGAGAGGGCGGAGAAAATCAAGTCACGCCGATCGCGCCGAGATGGACTTCCAGAAACTCTCGACAGCGGGGCGGACGACCTCGTTCGACGGGATCCTCCTCAATCCACGCTCTTGATGATCTCGTACAGTCCTCGACCGAAACGCGAGCGCCAGAACACTGTCCATGCCGCCGGTTCCGCCGGCTGGCCGTCCCAACCGGGATCCTTGGCCGCGAAACCCCTTTCCAAACCCGTATGCGGACGTTGTCCTACTGGAGAACGAGCTGCAGGGTGTGGGGGAAGGTGTTGGGGGAGCCCGCCGATAGGCGCAGGAAGCGCCTAGTGAAGCCGAATTACCTCCAATAGAGCGCTGGGATCGCACGCAGGAGGTCGCCGGTTCGAGTCCGATTAGCTTCATCAAGAAAGGCTTGCGCGTCGCCGATCGCAGGGCTGAACAACTTCTCCAGACTGCTGAATCGGTCACCTCGGCGCCGTCCAGACAGCCAGGACGCGCCTGGTCGGCCAGAGGAGGCGAGATGGGCCGGGCTACACCGAGCCCCCACGCAAGGTTGGAGCCGTCACCGCATCATCCGGAGTTCCCGCGATCTGGGAACCGCACCCCATCCTCAGCGGTAGTGAGGCGATGCCACTACCCGAAGGAGGATAGATGCGGACGATTGAGCACGCGATCGACATTTGGGACTCGAGGGGGACGGATTCCCGCCTCAGCTCGGGAATGCTTCACAAGCATTTACATGACTTCGCGGGCGAGGGCTGGGAGCTCGTTTGGATGAGCCTCAACGTGGAGCTCGCCGACCATCGTGGCCCCTGTCACGTCCTCGCCTTCAAACGAATCGTCGACGCCTAGCGCCAGCTCGGTTCGTACCCTCGGAAGCGGTCGTCGGAGATCGTGCGCTCGTGCGACCCATCAGCGTCCATCAGCAAGAGCTCCGCATTCCCGGGCGGCCCTCTGGTGAAGAGGATGTTCGAGCCGTCGGGCGACCAAGCAGCTGCGAGGTTGGGCCAACCAGGCTTGGTCAGGCGGCGAAGGCCCGTCCCGTCGGTGTTCACGACGAAGACGTCGCCGCCGCCGCTCCGATCGAACTCGGTGAAGAGAAGCTTGGTGCCATCGGGCGACCAGGCGGCTGGCTGGGCGGGCAATGGCGCCTCGAGGACCGTCACGGGTCGCGACCCGTCGGGACGAATGGCGATGATTCGGCCTCTCCCTTCGGGCGCGGGCGGCCCGTAGGCGATCCTCTTCCCGTCAGGCGACCAGCGGGCGCCGTACCCCGAAGCCAGGCGACGCAGATGCGTCCCGTCACGCCAGACGGTCCAAATCGACGCATTCTCGCCTACCGAATGAGCCCGGAAGCGGGTGAAAGAGAGCATCCTCCCGTCGGGCGACCACTGAGCGTCGATGCTCCACTGCTGCCCGCTCGTCAGGGTTGCTCGACCGGTCCCGTCCCGGCGCGCGATCTGGATTTCGAAGTCGCTCAGCGGTGCCTCGCCCGGCGGTGCGCCGTCAAACGCGATCCACTTGCCATCGGGAGACAGGGTTGGCCGCTTCGCGTTCTGATGTGTGCGATACGCCCAGCGCAGACGGGAACCATCCGGCCGCACGGACCAGATCGACGGCCAGGGCGATTCCCTCCAAAAGAGGATGAGCCCGTCAAGTCGTCCGGGCGGGACGGCGCTCGGACCCGATTCTGTCTCGCGCGTCGTCGGCATTTTGTGGCTTTCGCTGGCTTGGCCGCCATGCGAGCAAGCGTTGCCCAGGGCGGCCAACACCGCTAGGTAGACCACGAGCTGGCGGAGGTGGGGGATCACTGCGACAGGTACGCCGAGGACCATGGCTTGGTTCCGCGGAGTTCGCGGTCCGCCGCCCGTCACGTCGCCGGCTCGGGAACCAACCGATGCGTTCTGGTGTATACGGGCCGTGAATCACCCGCCCACGGTCCTCCCGATGGCGATCGTGGCCTCGCGCATCACCCGCCGCTATGTCAGCGGTGACACGAAGGTGACCGCGCTTGCAGAGGTGGACCTCGAGGTTCCAATGGGATCGATCTGCGCGATCGTTGGCCCGTCAGGGTCCGGGAAGACCACGCTGATCAACCTGGTGGCGGGTCTGGACCGGGCTGACGAGGGCAATGTCGAGGTCTTGGGTCGGCACCTCAAGGCCCTCAGCGAGCAAGAGCTCGATCGATACCGCGCCGACACAGTTGGTGTCGTGTTTCAGGATCCACATCTCCTGCCCGGGCTCACCGCACTGGAGAACGTCGTCGTAGCGAGGCTCCCCTGGGCATCCCGTGCCGAGCTCGAGCCTGAGGCAAAAGAGCTTCTCACCGCCGTAGGCCTCGAGCGACGGATGCACTTTCCACCGGCGCGCCTGTCCGGCGGCGAGCGCCAGCGCGTGGGCTTCGCACGCGCCCTACTCGGGCGCCGGCCGGTGCTTCTCGCCGACGAGCCGACGGGAAACGTAGATGCCGAGACGACGGCCGAGATCTTGGAGCTGGTCGTGGAGCTGCGCCGTTCTTTCGATCTGACGGCGGTGATCGCGACGCACGATCCGACGGTCGAGGCCATCGCCGATTCAGTCGCTCGACTGGAGGCTGGGCGCCTCATTGAGGTCGCGAGCGCCTAGCCGCATGCTCCAGCTCGCGGCGCGCCAGTTACTCGCGCGGCGGCTCGCGTCCGGTCTCGCCGTGGCTGCGCTCGCCTCAGCGCTGGTCGGCGCGCTGGCGATCGTCAGCGTGTCCGCGCGTGCGACGGCGAGGTTGCAAGGAGGTGTCGAGCAGGCGTGGCGGTCGCCGTTCGATCTACTCGTGCGGCCTGCGGGCGCCGCCAGCGAATCGGAGCGCGACGAGGGCCTCGTGCGTCCAAACTACCTGACCGGTGTGATCGGCGGGATCACCGACCGCCAGCTCCAGGAGATCCGGTCGATCGCCGGTATCGAGGTCGCCGCGCCGGTGGCGATCGTGGGCTTTGCCGAGTGGCCGGGAGAGCTCACGGTGGATCCCTACTCCCTGGTCGGCAAGCGGCCGTACGCGTTCCTGCGGGTGCGGGTGCGCGCGCGGGCTGACGCGGGCATGTCGCTCTTTCCCAGGGCCGTTCGGCCCCAGTATCTGCTTGTCGCCCCGCGCGGGACGGTTGTCGACCGGTTCTCGGGCGCTCCGGGCGGGGTGGGAGAATTCCTGCGCGCCGGCGGAAAAAAGTTTCGTTGCGCGACACCCGATGAGCTGCCGTCGGCACGCCGGCCGCGCTGCCTCGCGCCCCGGCTGACGATCATCAGCCCGCAGGGCACCCAGCACTACCCGACTGGCGATGCTTTTCCGGAGCGTCAACAGGTCTCGGTCCCGTTCCGGTTGCCGCTGCTGCTGGCCGGCGTGGATCCGGAGGCCGAGAGTCGCATCAGCGGGCTAGAGCGGTGCCTGACCGGTGGTACCTACCTGCGGGCGGCCCGATTGCATGAGCACGTGGTTCAGCACCCGCTTTACGCCCTCGGAGTGGGACAGCTCTCCGGTAACTGGGATTCCATCGCAGTCACCGACGTTTCCCTGCTCGCGAGCGACAGGAGTTTTCTCGACGAGTCCGTCGAGTCGATCGTCGAGACAGCGGACGCGCGCGCGCCCGTGGCGCAGCAGAGGTGGCGATCGATCTGGCATCACACGCAGACGGCCGAGCGGATTTATCGAAGTACCCTCGACAAGATCGGCCGGCGGCTGCTCGCCACCGGAACGCTCGTCGCCGCGGGCGACGTCCGTTATCGAACGCTGGCGCCGTCGCGCTTACGGGGGCTGCCCCAACCGCCGCTCTTCTCTGCATTCGACAACCCAGTCTTCGGCGAGCAGGGGACGGGGAGGGTCTATGCTCCCGTCGAGGCGCACGACACGTGGCTTCGCCGGCTCTCGGGCCGCCAGCTCCAGCTCGCCCAGGTCGCCAGCAGCCGCTTCCGCCTCAGCGGTACGTACGACCCCACCTGCCTGCGCGGCTTCGACCCACTCGCCGGCGCGCGCCTGGATGTCGCCGCGCCACCGGAGGTATCGCTGCCCGACGGGAGGGTATTGCTGCCCTCGCGCTCGCCGGCGGGCTACGTCACGCCGCCGCCACTGATGCTCACGACCCTCGAGGGTGCGCGCTTCTTCGCCAACCCGCGCATGTACTCGGGCGCACCGGGCTCCGCCTACATCAGCGCTGTCCGGGTCAGGGTCTCCGGGGTCTCGAGCCTCGGGAATGCGAGCCGCCGCAGGCTTGAGCGCGTCGCACTCGCCATTCACGAGCGCACCGGCCTGAGGGTAGACGTCGTCAAGGGCGCGTCAACCCGCGATGTCAGCGTCGCTCTTCCCGCGGGGCGGTTCGGACGCCCGCCGCTCAGCGTGCGCGAGAGGTGGTCCGTCAAAGGTGTCGCGCTGCGCTTCAACGAGGCGATCAGCGCCCAGAACCTCACGCTCGTGATCGTCGCGCTGTGTTCCGCGGGGCTTCTGATGGGCCAGACCGCGTACGTCGCCGTCCGGCGACGACAAGCCGAATTCGCCGCGCTTCGCGCGATGGGGTGGCGAAGGCGCGACCTTGCCGCCCTCGTCACGTCCGAAAACCTCCTAATCGGCATATGTGCGGGGGCGGTGGCCACGGCCCTCGGTTTGGCCGCGGTCGCCGCTTCCGGCGCAGTGAGTCCGGCGCTGGCGTTTCTTGCGCTTCCTGCTGCCATCGTGCTGGCCATGGCGGCCGGGCTTGTGCCCGCCCTGCAAGCGGGACGCGGCTCCGTCAGCGAGCGGTTCGCGTACCAGCCGCGGCCCCAGCTGAGCCGGCCACCGCGGACGGCGGCCGGCGTGGGCATGCGAGCTGTGCGGCTGGGTTGGCGAGGCGAGGCGCTCGTCGCGGTGGTCGCGCTAGCCGTGGGCGCGGCCTCGGTCGGGGCGGTCGTCCTCGTCGCGGCCGGGTTTGAGGGACGGCTCGACGCGACGGTGCTCGGGCGCCACCTGGCCGCCGAGGCCGGTCGGGCGCAGATCGCGGCCGCCGTTCTTATCGCCCTACTCGCAGCCGGTGTGGGAGCGCAGGTCATCCTGCTCAGCTATCTCGAGCGGCGCAAGGAGTTGAGCTGCCTGCGCGCTCTCGGGTGGCCGAGGCGCTCGGTCAGCGCCTTCGTTGCCGGCCAGGGAATCGCTTTGTCATCCCTTGCGGCCGGCGTGGCCGGCTTGGCTGTCGCGGCCGCCGGGACGGTCGTGGGGACGAGCGTCGACGCCCTCGCGATCGCGGTGGCGGCGACGGTCGCCGTGGCCGCGGCGACCGGCGCGACGATGGTCGCGGTGCCAGTCGTGCTCGTTCGGGGCGAGCTGGTGGATACCCTCCGGGAGGGCTGACGCTATGCCGCCGGAGCGCGATAGTCCGCCCGAGCGAGACGACACCGACATCGAAGTCGTTCCCGGCGACAGGCTCCCCGACGGACGGATCGCCGGCCGACCGCCGCGGCTGATCGACAGGCGCTCGCTGCTGCTCGGCGGGGGCGCGGCGCTGGCGGCAGGCGGGTTTGTGGTCGGGAGATTGACTGCCGAGCCCCGCACCTCGGGCGTTGGCGCGCCGCCCGCGCCCCCGGGCGAGAACCTCGGCAGCCCGGAGCCGGCCAGCCCGTCGACGCCGGGCGACTGGGAGGGGGTCCGGGCGCAATTCGCAGCGCCGACCGCGGACGTCCATCTCGACGGCTTCGTCCTCGCCGTCCCCCCGCTGGCGGTCAGGAACGCCGTGCAGGAGTATCGGCGACGCCTGGACATCGACGGCATCGACTACGTGCACCGCGAGCAGGGCTCGCTGGAAGAGGGTGTACGCCAGGCCGCAGCGCGCTACATGCGCACGGACCCCGACCTGATCGCGCTGACCGACAGCACGACGATGGGCCTCGGCGTCGTCTACGGCGCTGCCCGGTTGCAGGTGGGCGACGAGCTGCTGGCGAGCGTCCACGACTTCTACGCGACCCACGAGGCGATGCGATTCGCTGCGGCGCGCACCGGCGCCGTCGTCCGGACCGTCCGGCTGTACGACAGACCTGCTGCCGCCAGAGGCGAAGAGCTCGTGGAACGGCTCATCGCCGCCGTCGGGCCACGGACTCGGATGGTCGCCGTCACCTGGATCCATTCCAGCAGCGGCGTCCGCTATCCGGTTCGCGCCCTCGCCAAGCGACTCGCGCCGATCAACGCCGGGCGTCCTCCTCAGGAGCGGGTGCTGCTGGTCGTCGACGGCGTCCACGGCCTCGGTGTCGAGGAGACCGCGGTCTCGCAGCTCGGCTGCGACGTATTCGTCAGCGGTTGCCACAAATGGCTCTACGGCCCACGCGGAACGGGGATCATCTGGGCCCAGCGGAGCGCGTGGTCGCGCTTCGCCCCGGTCATCCCGACGTTCGATCCCGGCTCCTATGAGGCCTGGCGGACGGGCCATCCAATCCCGTTGGGCTCGCAGCAGTGGTCGGCGGCGATGACACCCGGCGGCTTTCACAGCTTCGAGAACCGCTGGGCGCTCGCTGAGGCGTTCGACTTCCACGAGCAGCTCGGCCGGCGCGCCGTCGCGAATAGGGTTGCCGCGCTGACCGATCGCCTCCGCCATGGCCTGAGCAAGGTCCCGAACGTCCGGCTGGTCTCACCGAATGATCCGCATCTGCGCTCGGCGATCGTCTGCTTCATGGTCGGGCACCTGAATCCCGAGCGGGCAGTCGAGCGGCTCCGGCTCGAGGGTGTACACGTCAGCGTCACCCCGTACCGCGAGATCTTTCTGCGCGCTGGCTGCCCACTTTGGGTGGATGAGCGTGCCGTGGATCGCGCGGTCGCCGCGATTCGCGCCCTGTAGGCCATGCCGGGGATGCGGAAATTGGGGTACTTGGGCTGCTTGCTGACCGGCGAAATTCGCGGCCTCGTTGCCCTTTCCGTTGCCCTCGGCGGCGTGCTGACGGACATCGCGCGGCGCTGGGCTGAGGGTCTTGCGTAAGGGCGGCCCACGGGCTAGAACGACTGGCTTTGCTGGAGCCCAGGTGGATTCGGCACGCCGAACTGCTCGGCAAGCAAGCGAAGATCGTGTTCATCACACTCGGTCAACTCGTATCCCATCCGAAAACGAGTCTGAAGTTGAGCGCTTAGGCAGCGCACCCGCTGACCACCGATGATGCCGATTGCGTCTAAATCATCTCCCGGGTAGCGACCCCACGCCCGTCCCGTCGCGGAAAGCTGCTGCCAACCGTCCCCTCGCTCATCAAACACAAGTGGGTGAAGATCAACCTGCCGACCACGGTCGTCCCTCAGTACAAGGCGCGCAGGAAGCCCCGGGTCACTGGACTCGTCGTGTTGAAATCCCTGTTCCTCTAACGCCTGCCGCGCCGCGTCGAGGTAATCTCCGTCGAGGGCGAGGTCGAGGTCTGAGTGATCACGGGTCTGCTCGCCCAAGAGTGCATCGACGCCCCACCCGCCGTCGACGCACACGCGAATGCCTCCTTGCTTGAGGCAATCCAATACTTCGATCACGTCTGTCACGGTCATGCGAGTTTCGGGCGATGATGCCGTGATCAGAGCGGCGATGGGAGCCGAGGCGCTTGCGAAAGGGGGGCGGCTAGTTCGGCGACGTCTCGAACTCGATCGTCTCCATCCTCGCGCGTCGAGACGACGATGCCCGGATGCACGCCCTGGCCAGCGCTCGAGCGTCCTCGGCCGCCGCTCGAGCGCGCGCGACGCCCAGCGCACACCCGCCGCGCGCAGCTGCTCACCCGTTTTTGTACGGCTCCGTCGGTCGGGTCTCGGCCTGGTCAGTCGACCTCGTAGCCCTGAGCGTCGACGTCGTCTGGCTCGCCCGGGATCTCGAGCGCTACGGAGCCGGACAGAAGCGGTCGACGCGGTCTGTTCCTGACCAATGCCGGCTCACCGTCGCCGCCGATCCGGAGGAACTGCTTGATTCGCGTCCACACACGGGTCATGTCGAGACTCTAGCCACTCAGAACCCGCAGGGACGGACCCGCTCGAGCGTGGCGCCCCTGGCTGTTCGGGCTCGTCTCGATCCCACGCCTGAACGATCGCCTTGGCCTGTTCGCGGCTGGTAAGAGCTCGACGGCTTCTTCGGTTGAGTCGCTCACGACCGCCCAGAAGAGCATTCGCGCAGGCTAAACCGACGTCGCTTGCGCAGCGAGCGCTGGCCGTTTGCCGAGCGCTGTGGGCATGCGAGCGTGGCTACGTCCTGTCGCCTTCTGTTGAGAACGCGACACACGAGACCAGCAAACGCTGTCGCAACCACCCGACTGTCCCTGCAACGCGCAGTCCTTTACGCTCGGCGGCCACGGCGCGATGTCAGGGAATGCAGCCACACCCGGCGATCAGCGAGTCCTTGAGACGGCGTCGTCGGGCAATCTCGTCGATCTCGGCGACCTCTCCGAAGAGCAGCGCGTCCTCTCGCCCGACGTGATCCGTCGCCCGTCCGTCGGACCGGATTCAAAGGACGTCGACCCGCGCGGCATTCGTATCACCGGCGCGCGTATCGTCGAGCCCCTCGACCTCTCGTTCTGCACCGTCCCGCATCCGCTGCGGCTCGAGGCGACGACGTTCCCGGCCTCCCCAGCGGCCGCACCCCAGACGTACAGAAGCTAAGTTGTTACTGTAAATCCCTCTCCGCGCCACGGGACGCAGTCGCGGAGAAGCCCGCCCTCGCGGGCTGCGCTCAACGACGTAAGCCTTGAGGCGCAGGGGGCGCCAAGCGGGCCCAGTGCGACCAGCGCGGCTGGTAGGGCAGCACCCGCCCAGGGGCGCAGCCGGGTTCTCGCAGCCATGCGGCAGGGGCGTCGCTTTCCTGGCAGAAGGCGACGCCCGCCGCTGCGGGCCGCGCGCCTTGCGGATGACCCATTGCTGCCGCTGCGGCGTCTTCTCCCGCCGACCACGGATGCCCGTAGGTAGCTGCTGAAGACCCCGGCAAATGGCACGCTTGGGCGCGACCCATCATCCTTCTTGGGGTCTAGTAACCCGGATAACCGAGCGCCTGGCAGATGCTGCGGATCTCGGCGATCGTCTCGAACCCGGGCTCTTCGCAGGTGATCCCGGTGCCATAGGTCAAGATTCGCCACCGCCCGCCGGTCCAGCCGAGGAAGACCTGCTCGTGCTCATAGCAGTAGCCAATCCCGGGCTGGCAGACCGACTCGTCCGGCACGGCGAAGACCTTCGCGTAGCCGTCGCGGCAGCGGTTCACGTCGGCCCCGACGATCCGCAGCTTCCCCACCTTGTTGTCAAACTCCTCTTTGAGCACCGGCAGGAAGACTTGCGCGTCGCACGGTGCCTGCGCGGCGGTCGTGCTCGTCTCGGTTCTGGCGGCAGCTGCCGCTGTAGTCGGTGGCGTGGCACTGGTGCCGGTCGACGTGGCTGGCGCGCCGGCTGCTGTCGGCGAGTTGGTGCTGTTGGCGCCGCAGCCGGCCAGGCCGAAGGCGATCACGAGGACGGCCGTGACCTGCAGTGGATGCATGTGGAGCCGGAGTGATCCCGCAAGGGCTTTCATGTTCAGTCCCTCCATCGTCGAGTGCGTCTGGAAAGAGCCTGGGCGACGACGGTCACGGGGGCTTCTCCGACGTGTAACGGTCGCAACACAGCATGCTTCCGCTTTCGGCGTGTCGAGTTTCAGCGTGTCGGGTTCTCGCCCGGTCGTTTGCGGACGAACGCGAGCGGAAAGCACGAAGCCCGCTCACCAGCAAATACGGTCGCGGCAGTGGCGGGACGCCGTATGCCTGTAGCCGTGCATTGAATTTCCGTGTCGCCCTTTCGATAGAAACCGACTAACGCCTGTCGGCTATCTGGCAATCCGCGACAAGATTGCTGGAGGGGCCACCCCACAGCGGCCCCTCCAGGCAGGGGTAAGACTGCGTGCGTCGACCGAGCTACGTGAGCGCCCCGGAGATGACCTCGCAGAAGAGCGTGAAGTCGCTGTCCAGTTCGGGGTGCGGTCCCTTGACGGTGATCTCGGAGGAGATGAACTCGCCCGTCTCCAAGTCGAAGGTATCGGCGAAGGTGACGACGCCGGCGTCACGGAGGAGGACGGGCCCGTTTGCCGTCTGGATCTTCTCCGGGAGGCCCTTGAAGGTGACGAGGAAGGTGATCGTGCCCGCCCCCTCGTCCACGATCGGCGCCGGTCCGCTGACCTGTCCGGCGCTTGAAACGACGACGGACTTGCCGTTCACCGGGTTCGTGAACGTCGCCATGAAGGAGCTGGTGTCCTTGAAGCTCTCGTCCGCGTAGAGGAAGAAGTTATCCGTGACCACGAGCTTCACGTCGACGGGGATTCCGCAGATCTCATCCGAGAAGCTCTCTGTGAAGTGATCGTGGAACTGCTCGATCGGTTTCGCCCCGAACGCGCTTGCGGGCAGGACGGCGAGCGCCGTGATGAGAGCCACGAGAAGCGCACGTGCCAGAGTAGGTCGGCCCATGTGAGCCTCCTTTCCCTCGCTAAGCGAGGAGCCGCAGGGGCACCGACACTAGGTTCTGGAGAAGCGAGAGTCAAGGCAGCGTCATCCGAACGCAACCCGTACTCGCCTTTGTATCTACGCCGAGCAAGGAGGAAAGACCAGACGCGCCGGCCTTGACCGCTGGTGTGTCGCGATCTCGATAGAACGCGACGGAAGTTCAGGACTTCCGGCCGAGCAGCCGCGCTATGACGGCCCTCAGTTCAGCTTGCGAGGCGAGCGCTGGCCGTTGTCGAGCGCGGTCGGCATCGACTAAGCGAGCCCGGCGGCTCTGCCTGCAACCACCTCTTCGGGCGTCATTTGGAAGCGGTCCCGCTGGTCGCGGTCATGGTGGACACCGTCAATCCATACGTAGTCGTCGAAAACCTCGCAGTTCTGAACCCAGAACTCGTGGTAGAAGTTCGGCGCCTCTTTCCATGCTCCCTGATGGACAGGATCGTTTCGCCACGCCTTCAAAGCTTCTCGCGACTCGAAACGGATGATCCCGATCTCGTCGCCGTCGGCCGCGACGTACGACTTGTACGAGATGAACCCCGGACGGCGGCTCACCGCTTCGGCCATCCGTCGCGAGAGTTCCATTTCACGCTCAAGGTCGGCGTTTTCCTTCCAGGTGATCCCGAATACGCAGAGCACCACGAGTCTGCCCTCCTGCGACCTTCAATTCGTGAGCCTCAGACCGCTCAGTTCTACGCCTGTTGCGCCCACGGCACAAGTACCTCGCAGGTCCGCTCGAGCCCGCGCCGGTCGAGCGAATCGCGCTGTCGCTTTCTCAA
>Ga0307278_10000794_pt1 | contig 15558 bp, 15 predicted proteins | sample ER_DNA_117_FD_194482 | JGI IMG/M metagenome (GOLD analysis project Ga0307278, IMG submission 194482) | Bulk soil microbial communities from the East River watershed near Crested Butte, Colorado, United States - ER_DNA_117 | ecosystem: Environmental > Terrestrial > Soil > Floodplain | place... | reverse complement strand
TGGGCGTGCGAGCCGACGACCACGTCGGCCCCGGCCGCGACCAGCTTGGGCGCCAGCGCGCGCTGCCGGTCGATCGGGCAGCCCTCCAGCTCACGGCCCCAGTGCAGGTCGACCACCACGGTATCGGCCTCGGCCCGGGCGGCCCGCACGGCCGCCAGCAGCCGCTTCTCGTCGTAGGCGGACGCCAGGCCCGGCTTGCGGTCGCCGGCGCTCCAGGCGGCGGCGAGGCTGGCGTCCAGCACCTGCGTGGCGCCGATGACGGCGATGCGTTGGCCGTCCACGGTGAACCGGTGGGCCCGGAACGCCTCGTCGGCGTCGCTCCCGATCCCGATCACCGGGAAGCCGGCCTGCTTGGCCGCTGCCAGCGAGTCGCGGATCCCCACCACGCCGTAGTCCGCCCCGTGGTTGTTGGCCATGGTGGCGACGTCGACGCCGGCCGCGTCCAGCGCGGCAAAGACCGAGGCGGGCGCCCGGAAGGTGAACTCCTTGGCCGCCGGGGTACCCCGCTCGGTGATGGCGGTCTCGAGGTTGACGATGGCCAGGTCGGCACGGCGGAGCACGCCGGCGATCGGCCCGAAGGTGGTGGCCGGGTCGTTGGCCAGGCGGCTGGCGACGGCACCCTCGAAGTGGACGTCGCCCCCGAAGGCGATGGTCACAGGCGCACCGGTCGGTTCCATGCCGGCACCGGCCCGCGGCGGCGAGGTGGTCGTCGCCCGCGCGCGAGCCGTGGTGCTCGTCGAGGTCGCGGCGGAGACGCCGGCGTCCCCACCGTCGCCGACGCTGACGCAGCCGCTCAGGGCCAGCGCCGCCAGGGCGAGGGCGGCGACGGTCCGGCGACCGGCCTCACATGACACGGCGGACTCCAGGCTCGGGCTCGGGGGAAGCGGGTCTAGCGTGTCACGCCGCGGCCCGCCATGTCAGGCCACGCTCAGTGGCGCAGGCTCGGCCGGGACGGGCTGATGAGCCACCCGACCACGTCGTTGACCCAGGCCGCCACCGCGATCGGCTGGCGCAGCCAGCGGCGCGCACGGTCCCGCGTGCGGCGCGACCGCCTGCTCACCCGCGCGAGGTGCTCGCGCTCGGCCGCGGTCCGCAGGTCGTCGGCCCGTTGGTTCACCAGCTCGAAGTACGGCCAGCTACCGGGGGGTTGCGGTGCCCAGCTCATCGTCGTCCTCCTCGTCTCTCAACACCAACAAAGAGTCTACACTGGTGTTCCGGGATCTGCAACCGGTAAACTAGGAAGAGCGGTGTTGTATGAGAGGAGCTTCGATGACCGTCCCCAGAGAGCTCGCGCCGATCGAGGCGCTGGTCAACACCGTCGAGCTCGACACCGGCGAGGAGCAGCTCTCCTCGCCGGCCGCCCTGCGCGACTGGCTGGCCGGGCAGGGCCTGCTCGACGCCTCGGCGGTGGCCGGCGACACGGACCTGGCCGTCGCGATCGAGCTGCGCGAGGCCCTGCGGGCGATGCTGCGGGTGAACGACGGTGCGCCGGTCGACCCGGCCGCGGTCGAGGTCGTCAACCGCGCCGCCGCCGGGCTGCCGCTGCGCGTGGCCTTCGACGGCGTCGGCGACCCCGGGCTGCGGCCCGGCCAGGAGGGGGTGCGCGGGGCGCTGGCCACGCTGCTGGCCGGGATCGCGGTGGCCAGGGCCAACGGCACCTGGGGGCGGCTCAAGGCGTGCTCGGCGAGCGACTGCCAGTGGGCCTTCTACGACCAGTCCAAGAACCGCTCCGGCCGCTGGTGCTCGATGCAGACCTGCGGCAACCGGACCAAGACCCGCGCCTACCGCACCCGCCGCCGCGCCGGCGCCTAGCAGCTACCCGGCATCACGGAGTTGCAGGTCGCCGGGCTTCGGCCTGGGCGCGCTGCTGTTGTGGCGCGACCGCGCGAGCTAACCGACCTCGGCGATCGCGTCGACCTCGACGGGGACACCGAGCGGCAGGGCGGCAACCCCGACGGCCGCGCGTGCGTGCCTGCCCGCCTCGCCGAACACCTCGCCGAACAGCTCGCTGGCCCCGTTGGCGACCTTCGGCTGGTCGCTGAAGTCGGACTCGCCGGCCACGAACACGGTCACCTTGACCACCCTGCGGACCCGGGACAGCTCGCCCAGCTCGGCCTTGAGGGCGGCCAGGACGTTGACCGCGCAGGTCCGGGCGGCGGCGGCGCCCTCCTCCAGCCCGACCCCGGCGCCGAGCCGGCCGAGGTGGCTGGGCTTGCCGTCGACCAGCGGCACCTGGCCCGAGACGTAGACCAGGTTCCCCGTGCGCACGCAGGGGACATAGGCGGCGACCGGGGCGGCGGCGGCCGGCAGGGTGACGCCGAGCTGCTCGAGGCGCTCCTCTGGGGTGGGCATCGCGGGCTCCTTGGCGAGGGGGCTCCAGCCTACTCGGCCAGGAAGGCGCGGACGTCCTCGAGGGAGCGGGTCAGCGGCGCCGGCGGCAGGCTGGCAAGCAGCGGGGCCCGGTAGCCCGCGTCGGCCAGGCGCCGGTCCAGCACGGCCATGACCCCCCGGTCGGTCTCCGACCGGACCAGCCGGCCGAGCGCCTGCTGCAGGGAGACCGCCGCGGCGGGCAGCCACACCTCGGCGAAGCGTGAGCCGCCGGCGGCCTCGACCCGCCGGCCGCGTTCGGCGAGCAGGGGGTCGTCGGGCCGCGGGAACGGCAGCCGGTCCAGCACCAGCAGCGACAGGCTCTCGCCAGGCACGTCGAACCCCTCGAAGAAGGTCCGCGTGGCCACCAGCACGCTGGCGACCTCGTCGCGGAAGCGGGCGGCCAGCCGCGCCGCGGTGTCGTCGCCCTGCACCAGCAGCTCGTAGGGCAGATCGGCCAGGGCGGCCGCGAACGACTCGACCGCACGCCAGGAGGTGCAGAGGACCAGCGCCCGCCCGTGGGAGGCCTCGACCAGCCCCTGCAGCTCGCGCTCGGCGGCGGCCTGGAAGCCGGTGGAGGACGGCGGCGGGATGGCCCTTGGCACGTACAGCAGCGCGTTGCTGCGGAAGTCGAACGGTGAGGCGGCAACGACGGTCGCCGGCGCCCCGACCCCGAGGGCGCGGGCGGCCAGGTCGAGGTCGCCGGCGACGGCCAGCGTGGCCGAGCAGGCGACCGCGGTCGGCACCCGGCTCCAGAGGAGCTCTCCCAGGACCGCTCCGGGCTCGACCAGGGCCGAGCGCACGGACCGCCCCCCGGCACGCGTCTCCTCGACCCAGACGGCCAGGGCGCGGGCGGCATCGCCGGCGGGGGGCGGGTCGGGAGCCGGGTCGGGGTCGGTGAGACGGCCGAGGTCGCGGGCGAGGCCGGCGAGGCGGCGGCGGGCGGCGTGCACGGCCGCCTCGACCTCCTCGCCGACGTCGCCGAGGTCCCTGAGCGCCGCGGCGGCGGCCTGGGCCTCCTGGGCGATGGGGACGAGGACGCCGGCGAGGCCGGCGGCCGCCCCCGAGCCGGGCAGCACCGGCCCGGGGGCGAGGCGCTCGGCGGCCTGCTCCCAGCGCGACCGCAGCCGGCGGGCCCAGTCGGTCCGCAGGCCGATCGCCTTGCCGGCGGCATCGGCGGCCGCCCCCGCCCTGCCCACCCTGGCGGCGGTCACCGTCACCCCGTAGAGGTCGGCGGCGTGGTCGGCGAGCCGGTGCGCCTCGTCGACCACGACCACGTCGGCCTCGGGCAGCATCACCCCCGGCGCCTCGGCGAGGGCGCGCAGCTCCAGCTCGAGCAGGAGCAGGTGGTGGTTGGTGACCACCACGTCGACGTCGCGCGCCTGCTGGCGGGCACGCTCGGCGAAACAGCGCCCGTGGAAGGCGCAGCCCTTCTGGCCGGGGCATTCCTCGCCGGCCGTCGCGACCAGGTCCCAGGCATCGTCCCGCACGCCGGCCGGGGCGTCCAGGCGGCTGCCGGTCTCGGACCCGGCCGCCCAGGCGACCAGCTCGAGGGCCCGCTCCTCGGTCGCGGTCGCGGCCAGCCGGGTCGCCGCGACCAGGGCGTCCATCTTCGCCAGGCAGGCGTAGTTGGCGCGCCCCAGCGCCAGGGCGGAGGTGGTGCCGAAGGCGTCGGCGAGGCGCGGAAGGTCGCGCTCGACGAGCTGCGACTGCAGCGCCTTGGTGGCGGTGGCCACGATCGCCCGCCGCCCGGCGGCCGCCACCGGGACCAGGTAGCCCAACGACTTGCCGACCCCGGTGGGCGCGTGGACCAGCAGCGGCACCCGCTCGTCGAGGGCGGCGGCCACCGCCTCGGCCATGTGGCGCTGGGCCACCCGCTCGGTCAGCCCGGGCAGGGCGGCGAAGGCGGCATCCAGGTCCACGAGCCGCAACCTAACGGACGACCACGACACCGGCACGGCCGCTTCCACATGAGCGCGTGGTTGCGGCACAATGCCGGACCGCAGCGATCAGCCAAGGAGCACGCGATGGAGGCGCAGCAGCGCGCGGCCGAGCTCTACCTCGACCTGCTCAAGAAGTGCCTGACCCGCTACCTGTTCGGCGAAGGGCACGTGCCGGTCGTCCCCCAGCGCGGCACCGCCCAGCACCTGCTGTTCCGGCCCATCAGGTCCTGGCTGGCCGGCAAGGACATGGAGGTCATCCGCCACGTCCCCTTCGACCCGCAGGTCAGGGCCGAGGGGCGCGACTGGCCGGCTGAGGCCGAGAGCATGGCCGGGCTGCGCCGGCTCGACAACCTCCAGGACCTGGTCACCGACGTGCTGCGCCGCGGCGTGCCCGGCGACCTCATCGAGACGGGGGCGTGGCGCGGCGGCGCCACCATCCTCATGCGCGCGGTCCTGGAGGCCTACGGCGACACCGAGCGCCAGGTGTGGGTGGCCGACTCCTTCCAGGGCCTGCCCAAGCCCGACCCTGGGCGCTGGCCGGCCGAGGCCGGCGACGAGCACTGGACCCGGGACCAGCTCGCCGTCCCGGTCGAGCAGGTGCAGGCGAACTTCGCCCGCTACGGGCTGCTCGACGAGCGGGTGCGGTTCCTGGTCGGCTGGTTCAAGGACACCCTGCCGAGCGCCCCCATCCAGCGTCTGGCGGTGCTGCGCCTGGACGGCGACATGTACGGCTCCACCATGGAGGCGTTGCAGGCGCTGTACCCCAAGCTGTCGGTCGGCGGCTACGTGATCGTCGACGACTACGGCGCCATCCCCCAGTGCAAGGAGGCGGTGACCGACTTCCGGGAGGCGAACGGCATCAGCGACCCGATGGAGTGGGTCGACTGGACCGGCGTCTGGTGGCAGCGCTCGGCGCCGGAGCGCTAGTCCCTCGGGCGCTTGAAGAAGGCGATGGTGCCGCCCACATCGGCGGTGTGGACGGCCACCAGCTCCCAGCCGTCGTCGCCCCAGTTGTCCAGGATCTGCTTGGTGTTGTGGGGCAGGAGGGGGACGGTGGCGTACTCCCACTTGGTCATGGCGCGGTCTCCGGGTCCTCGGCGGTCGGTCTGCCGCGCCGAGGCTACTGCTAGCCGGCCTGGCGGGCCAGGAGCTGCCGGCGCTCGTACTCGTTGAGGCCACCCCAGATGCCATGGGGCTCGCGCACCAGCAGGGCGTACTCCCGGCACTCGGCCAGTACCGGGCAGCTCCGGCAGATCGCCTTGGCCGCCGACTCCCTGGTCAGCCGCTCGTCCTTTCGCTCCAGGTGGTTCGGCGCGAAGAAGAGGTTGGACTGCGGCCCCTTGCAGGCTGCCCGGTACTGCCAGCCGATCTGGAGCTCGGACGACGACAGGCCGCTGGCTGCGGCGCTGGATGAGATGGCCATGCCGATGTTCCTTCCTCGCCCCGGTCGCCAGCGCGTCACCTGCGTGCCCGCGCGGGCCGGGCCCACCGCCAAGCCGTTCGGGCGGTTCGACATGGCAGCGTAACCCACGGCACCGGCGGCCTCAATCCCCGGGAAATAACGCTTCGGTTGCGGCCCTGTGATATCTCACGGACCGCTTCAACGCGGCATAAAGGCGCTACCCGGGGCGACCGTTCTCCTCCCCGGAGGCGCGGCCGTCGTCCGGCCCGGACGCGGCCGGCGGGGGCGGCGGCGGAGGCGGCATCGCCGGGCGGCCGTCGTCGGGGCCGCCTCCGAAGGGGCTCGGCCGCCCGAGCACGCTCAGCAGCTCGACCGGGATCGGCATGACCAGGGTCGAGTTCTTCTCGGTGGCCACCTCGGAGACCGTCTGCAGGAACCGGAGCTGCATCGCCCCTGGGTACTGGGCCATGGCGGCGGCCGCGTCGGCCAGCACCCTGGAGGCCTTCTTCTCGGCGTCGGCGGAGATGAGCAGGGCGCGGGCGTCGCGGTCGGCCTCGGCCTCGCGGGCCATCGCGCGGCGCAGCTCGTCGGGCAGCTCGACGTCCTTGACCTCGACCGACTGGACCTCCACGCCCCAGTCGTGGGTGACCCTGGCGATGATCTGCTGCAGCTCCCGGTTGATGCGCTCGCGCTCGGCCAGCAGCGTGTCCAGCTCGTACTTGCCGAGCATGGCCCGGAGGTTGGTCTGGGCGGCCTGGCTGGTGGCGAACAGGTAGTTCTGGATCTCGACCACGGCCCGCACCGGGTCGACGACCCGCGAGTAGACGACCGCGTCGACCTGCATGGTGATGTTGTCCTTGGTGATCACGTCCTGGGGCGGCACGTTCATGGCGACCACCTGCAGGGTGACCTTGCGGATGCGGTCGATGCCGAACGGCAGCATGAAGATGAGCCCCGGGCCCTTGGGCCGCGCCAGCACCCGGCCGAGCCGGAAGATCACCCCCCGCTCGTACTCCTGCAGCACCGAGATCATGGTGGCGACCGCGATCCCGACCAGGACGAGGACGACGATCACCAACAGAACAACGACGCCGGTGCTCATCGATCGTCCCTCCCGTCCAGGTCGTCCGACTCCGGGGTGCCGAGACCTAGTTTGTCACGGGATGGACGGCGCGGGAGCCCCCTTCGCCCAGGTCGGTGACCGGCTCCTCGGTGAGGCCGCCCGCGCCGCCCGTCACCGTCCGCAGGAACGCGTCGGCAACCAGCGCGAACGGCGGGTAGCCGAGGTAGCCGAGGATCGGCATCTCGAACAGCGGCAGGAAACCGACGTAGGGGATGCGGTAGTCCCAGTGCGGCACGGCGCCCCAGTTCCACATCTCCCACAGGATCCCGGTGCCCAGGCCGGCCACGGCGACCAGCAGCACCGGCCCGGCCCGGCCCTCGCTGACGAGGGCGAGCACGTTCGGGCGCCGGCCGCGCAGCTCGGCGACGCCGTCCAGGACGCACCACGGCGCCACCCAGACCAGCGGGAAGGCCTGGGCGGGGAACAGGTACAGCAGCGGCACGCAGGCCAGGCCAAACCCCACCAGGGCGGGCGCGACCCACGACGGCAGCCGCAGCGCCGGCGGGTTCGGGAAGCGGACGAAGGAGCGCAGCAGGTCGCGCGAGGTGGCAAGGGCCGGCAGCACGAACACGAACGACAGCGTCTTCAGCAGCACGTGGGCCTGGTCGCCGTAGACCGACGTCCCCACGTACCGCCAGTTCTCCAGCCGCCAGTTGGCGATCTCGAACGCCCACCACAAGGGCGCGCTGAGCGCGAACAGCGCGGCCACGCGCCAGCCGCCGCCGTGCAGCAGCGAGCGCCCGGCGCGGCGCCAGACGACCGCGTCGCCGGCCAGGATGTAGCCGGCCCAGACGAAGTCGAACCAGTAGCCGCGGACCGGTTCCACCCCGGCAAGGCTCGTCCCCCAGCCGAAGCCGCAGATCGCGAGCCCGGCCACGAGCTGCAACGCGACCAGGCGGCGGTCCGGACGCATCTCGCGCCTACTCGTGGTGGGCGGGAGACGGGTCGGGCCGGGCCCGCCGGCGCCGGGGCCGGCGGGAGGGGCGCACCGCGGCCGGGTCGTCGGGGCGGACCTGGAGGATGCCCTCGACCACGGCGTCGACCGTGACCCGCTGACCGGTGCCGAGGCTGCCGTCGCCAGTGGCCAGCCTCGCCCGCCACATGCCCCCGTCGACCACCACGATGCCGCCGGGGTTGAGGATGCTGCGGACCACGCCGCGGGAGCCGACCAGCACCTCGGTGCCCGTCGGAGCGTTGCGCTGGGAGCGCAGCACCACGGTCAGGACGACCACGAACCACGCCAGCGACCAGAGCACCCCGAGGACGGCGAGGCGGCCGTCGACGCGGAGCAGGGCGGAGGGGCTGGAGAACAGCCACCAGGAGCCGGCGGCGGTGAGCGCGGCCGCGCTGGCGGTGCCGAGGCCGAGCCCGCCGACCGCGGCGTCCACGGTGAACAGGGCCTGGCCGGCGAGCAGGACGGCCAGCGCCAGCCAGTTGGTCGGCAGCACGGCCAGCGACCAGGCGGCCAGCAGCGCGCACACCAGGCCGGCCGCGCCGGCGACCCCGAACCCCGGCTGGAACCACTCGAAGGCCAGGCAGGCGGCCGCCGCCAGCACGAGCAGGTAGGCGAGGCTCGGGTTGGCGAGCCCGTGCCTGACCCGGTCGAGCAGGGAGCGGGAGAGGAAGCGGACCCGGAAGCCGGTCACCTCCAGCGGCCGGCCGTCGGCGGTCTGGCCGTCCAGTCGCCGCACCGCGTCGGGCAGCGACTCGGCCTGGTAGTCGGCCAGGCCGGCCGCCTCGGCGGCCGCGCCGTCCAGCGTGCCCCGCGCGACCGCCGCCGGCAGCCCGGCGGCGGCCGGCAGCCCGGTCTCGGCGGCGGCGTCGCGCCCCCGCCCCAGCTCGGCGGGGAGCGCCGGGCCGATGCGGGCCTCCCTGGAGACGCCGACCACGTCGGCCCCTGCCAGCAGCAGCGCGGCGGTCCCGGCGGCGGTGGCGGCCCGCGGGCCGACCCACACCGCCACCGGCACCCGCGCGTCGGCCACCGCCGCCCTGGCCGCCGCCGGGTCGATCCCGAGGCCCCCGAAGCTCGAGAGCTGGATCAGGAACACCCTGGCCCCGCGGCGCTCGGCGCCGGCCAGGTCGCGGCGGAGCGCGCCGAGCATGCTCGCGTCCAGCACCCCGGAAGCCTCGAACACCTCGACCACCGGCCCGCCCTGCTGGGCGCCGCGGGCGGGAGCGACGCCGAGGACGGCCAGCAGCACGCCGGCGAGGCAGAGAAGGGAGGCGGCTCGTCGCATCGCCGCCATTGTCCCTGCCCGCCCCTGAGCGCGCCACGCAGGGGGCCCGGGGGCTTACGATGGCGCGATGTCGCTGGAGCTGCTCGACCGGGCTCGTCTGCTCGTGGTCACCGGCAAGGGTGGGGCCGGCAAGACGACGGTCGCCGCCGCGCTGGCCATGGCCGCCGGGCTACGAGGCCGGCGCACGCTGGTGGTGGAGGTGGAGGGCCGTCAGGGTCTCGCCAGGCTGTTCGGCCGGCGCTCCCTGGACCACCGGGAGACCCGGGTGGCCGAGCGGGTCGAGGGGCTGGCGGTCGACCCGGAGGCGTCGCTGCGCGACTACCTGGGCCGCTACGGCTTCGCGCCGCTGGCCAGGCTGCTGACCTGGGCCAGGCTCACCCACTTCATCACCGCCGCCGCCCCCGGTCTCGGCGACGTGCTGCTGGTCGGGAAGGTCTGGGAGGCGTCCACGCGCGGTCAGGGCGGCTACGACCTGGTGGTGCTCGACGCGCCGCCGACCGGGCGGGTGGTGCCGTTCCTGCGGGCCCCGGAGACGGTCGCCGAGCTGGCCAGGGTCGGTCCCATCCGCCACCAGGCCGAGCGGGTCAGGGAGCTGCTCGACGACCCGGAGCAGACCGGGGTGGTGCTGGCCTGCCTGCCGGAGGAGCTGCCGGTCGCCGAGACCCTGGAGGGCGTGGCGGCGCTGCGGGCCGCCGGGCTGACGGTCGCCTCGGTGGTCGCCAACCGGGTCACCGACGACCGGCTGGGCGGCCGCGCCGGCCGTCTCACGTCCCTCGCCAAGGACCCCGCGCCGCTGGTGGAGGCCGCCAGGCGGGCCGGGGCCGAGCTGGACGGGCCCGGGCTCGGGGTGCTGCTGGCCGAGGCCCGCGACCGCCAGCGCCAGGTCGCCAGGGAACGCCGTCTGCTCAAGGAGCTGCGGGCCGGCGTGGGCGACCTGCCCGTGGTCGAGCTGCCGTTCCTGGCCGGCGGGGTCGGCGGCCCGGACGGGGTCCGCGCGCTCGCCCGCCGGCTCGCCGAGGTCCCGGAGGAGTCCGGCGCAGGCCGCTCGCTGCGGGCCGGGGCGCGCGCGTGACCCAGAGGGGTCCGGGGGCCCTCGCCACCGCCGCGCCCTCGCCGCTGGCCGAGCTGGCCCGGTCGGCGCGGATCGTCGTCTGCTGCGGCTCCGGGGGGGTCGGCAAGACCTCCACCGCGGCGGCGGTCGGCCTGTGGGCGGCCGAGGCGGGCCGGCGGACCTGCGTGCTCACCATCGACCCGGCCCGCCGGCTGGCCCAGGCACTCGGCCTGGACCTGCTCTCCAACAGCCCGAAGCCGGTCACCGGCAAGGGCCTGCCGGCCGCCGGCCCCGGCAGCCTGGACGCGATGATGCTCGACATGCGGCGCACCTTCGACGAGGTGATCGAGCGGTACGCCCGCGACGAGGAGCAGGTCGACCGCATCCTGGCCAACCGCTTCTACCAGCGCCTCTCGTCCACCCTGGCCGGCACCCAGGAGTACATGGCCATGGAGAAGCTGTACGAGCTGCACGAGTCGCAGCGGTACGACCTGCTGGTGGTGGACACGCCCCCGACCCGCTCGGCGCTCGACTTCCTGGACGCCCCCGACAACCTGAACGAGCTGCTGGACGCCCGCGCCTTCCGGCTGCTCATCGCCCCCGCCCAGCGCATCGGGCGCGGCTACCTGCGGGGCCTGAACATGGCCACCACGGCGATGACCAGGATGGTGCGCCGCGTCACCGGGTCGGAGCTGCTGGCCGAGGTCGGCGAGTTCTTCGCCGCCTTCGAGGGCATGTACGACGGCTTCAAGGAGCGCGCCCGGCTGGTCTACGACCAGCTCAGGCACCCGAGCACCGCGTTCGTGGTGGTGGCGACCCCCGACGAGGCCGCGCTGCGCGAGGCCGCCTTCTTCGCCGGGCGGCTGGCGGCCGACCGGATGCCACTCGGCGCCCTGGTCGTCAACCGCATCCACCAGGCCGGACGGATGCCCGAGGTGCCGGACGGGGCGAGGCGGCGGCTGGCCGAAGGCGGCGCCGACGGCCGCCTGCTCGCCGACCTGATCGAGCTCCACGACGGCCTGGAGGCGCTCGCCGCGGCGGAGCGGCGCCGCATCCGCGCCCTGCTCGCCACCGTCCCCAACCTCGGCGTGGTCCGCGTCCCCCTCCTCGCCGACGACGTGCACGACCTCACTGGGCTGCGCCGGCTCGGCGGCTACCTCTTTGCCTGACGCAGTCCTCGGCCCATTCGGGGGGGAGCCCGCTCCCCCCGAACCCCCCCAAGAGCCCCCGCCTAGCGCAGGCTGGCCTCCCGCAGGGCCGCCCCGGTGGCCTCCAGCACCGCGCTGCGGACCCGCACCGGGTCGGCGGCGCGGGGGTCGACCCAGAACCAGAGGCGCAGGCTGAGGGCGCTCTCGCCGAGGTCCTCGGTGAGCAGCCGCGGCGCCGGGTCGTCGCTCACCCCGTCCACGCCGGTCGCCGCCGCCAGCAGCAGCTCCCTGGCGTTGGCGGCGTCGTGCCCGTAGGGAAGCTCCAGGACCACCTCGAGGCGGCGGCGCATGGTCGCGCTCGCGTTGGTGAGCACGTTGGTGAAGAGCTGCTTGTTCGGCACCAGCACCCGCTGGCCGTCCGGGCTGCGGAGCTGGGTCGCGCGCACGCGGACGTCCTCCACCGTCCCCTCCGCGCCGTCGGTCGCGATGTAGTCGCCCCTGGTGAACGGGTGCTCCAGCAGCAGCACGATGCCCGCGGCGAAGTTGCTCACGATGTCCTGGAGGGCGAAGCCGAGCGCGACGGTGGCCAGGCCGAGGCTGCCGACCAGCCAGCCGAGGTCGACCCCGCCGAACGACAGGGCGATCACCACACCGACGGTGGCGACGGCGAAGTAGGCCAGCTTGGCCAGGAGCAGCTCGAGGTGGGGTTCGGTGGAGGCGCGACGCAACGCCCTCCCCACCCCGCGCCGCACCGCCCGCGCCACCAGCACGGTGACCACGAGGAACAGGAGGGCGGCGAGCAGCCGTGGCAGCCGATCGATGAACTGCCCGCCGAACTGCCGGAACGAGTCGGCCAGGCGCTCCAGCGTCAGCGGCTCGGTCGGTTCGAGGATGGCGGCGAGCAACGGCGGGAACACGGACGAACGGCCTCCATAACGTTAGGGCGACGGTTTGACTCCTGCCAATCGACCACCCTATATGATCCAATCAGCATGGCCGACGCCCCGATATCTGCGCCGCCGGCCCGTCTCCCCCACGGCCGCACCATCTCCGTGGTGGGCGGCCGGCTCGTCTTGATGGTGGCCGTCATCCTGGCCGTGGCGCTGATCGGCAGCGTCGCCGCGCTGCCCCTGGTGGTGCCGGCCGGCAGCCTCGCCAAGGCCACCGTCCGCAACCTCGGGAACGTCCCGCCGCTGCAGGAGGCGCTCCCCGACCCGGCGCAGCGCTCGGTGGTCTACGCGGCCGACGGCAAGACCGCCCTCGCCGAGCTGGTCAAGGACGAGAACCGCCAGGTCGTGCAGCTCAAGGACGTCCCCAAGCGGGTCCGCGACGCCGTGATCGCCATCGAGGACGACCGCTTCTACCAGCATCACGGTGTGGACTTCCGCGGCATCGTGCGCGCCGCCTTCGCCAACCTCAGGAGCGGGCGGGTCAGCCAGGGAGGCAGCACCCTGTCGCAGCAGCTCATCAAGAACATCGTCACCGGCAACTCGCGGACCATCGACCGCAAGCTGCGCGAGGCCATGTACGCCGTGGAGCTCGAACGGCGCATGACCAAGGACCAGATCCTGGAGCGCTACCTCAACCAGGCGTACTTCGGCGAGGGCGTGTATGGCATCGCCACCGCCGCCCGCCACTACTTCAACAACAAGTCGGTCCGCGTCCTGACGCTCTCCGAGGCGGCGTCGCTGGCGGCCACCATCGCCGCCCCCGAGAACTACAAGCCGACCCAGAAGAAGGCCAACCTGGCCAGGCGCAACCTGGTGCTGGACCGCATGCTCGCCCTCGGCTTCGCCAAGCCGAAGGACATCGCCAAGGCCAAGCGGGAGAAGCTCAAGATCGAGCGCTACAAGCAGCCGAACCGCCAGCCGTATTTCGTGCGCTACATCACCGACCAGCTCCTCAACGACCCGCGCTACAACGACGCCCTCGGCAAGCCCGGCAGCGACGCCCGCGTGAACAAGGTGTTCCAGGGCGGCCTGAAGATCTACACCACGCTCAACAAGAACCGGCAGAGCCAGGCCGCGCGGGCGGTCCAGGGCCAGATGGACCGGTTCCGCGGCGACCCGGCCGGCGCGCTGGCCAGCGTCGACCCGACCAGCGGCAGGATCGTCGCCCTCTACGGCGGCCGCGACTTCAAGAAGTCGCAGGTCAACCTCGCCACCGGCCAGGGCGGCACCGGCTTCCAGCCCGGCTCGGCGTTCAAGATGTTCTTCCTCGTCGCCGCCCTGGAAAAGGGCATCTCGCCGGGGACCGTGTTCGCCGCGCCGTCCCACATCACGATCCCCGACCGCCGCTGCGAAGGCCCCCAGGGGCTGTGGAACCCGGGCAACGCCGGCGAGTCCAGCGCCGGCGTCTACAACATGTACGAGGCCACCGCCGGCTCGGTGAACACCTGGTTCGCCCAGCTCGCCGTCAAGGTCGGTCCCGAGAACGCGGTCGAGGTCGCCCGCAAGATGGGCATCGGCAACATCCCGCCGCGGGGCACCAGGGAATACGCCAACTGGGCGATCTGCTCGCTGGTGCTCGGGGCCAGGGAGGTCTCGGTGCTGGACATGGCCAGCGCCTTCGGGGTGCTCGCCAACAAGGGCGTCCGCTGCGCCCCGTACTCGATCGTCAAGGTCGTCGCGCCCAACCAGGGCAAGCCGCTGATCGAGAACAAGCCGGAGTGCAACCGGGTGATCAACCCGAAGATCTCCGCCCAGACGGTGGCGATGCTGCGCGGGGTGATCAACGGCGGCACGGGCCACCGGGCCGCGCTGCCTGGCCGCCCCGTGGCCGGCAAGACCGGCAGCGCCCAGGACAACACCAGCGCCTTCTTCTCCGGGTTCACGCCCCAGCTCTCCACCTCGGTGTGGGTTGGCTACCGCAAGACCCGAGTGCCGATGCGCAACCTGTTCTACGGTGGCCCGGTGTTCGGTGGCACCTTCCCGGCGCTGATCTTCCACGACTACATGGCGGCCGCCCTGGCAGGGGCGCCGGTCATCGGCTTCCCGGCCGCGCCGCCGCCACCGCCGCCGGCGAAGACCAAGGTGCCCAACGTCGTCGGCCTGAAGGCCCAGACCGCCGAGTTCCGTCTCGGGCAGGCGGGCCTGCGGGCCACGGTCAGGGAGGTCCCCAACTCGGCGCCGAAGGGCCAGGTCGTGGCCCAGAACCCGCCGGCCGGCACCTCGGTGCGTGGCGGCACCACCGTGACCCTGCTGGTCAGCAGCGGCAAGGGCGGCGGCGGCAAGATCGGGCTCCCCAACGTGGTCGGCCTCCCGGTCGGCACGGCCAGGACCCTCCTGGGCGCGCTCGGGTTCCGGGTCAGGATCGGCTACACCAGCGGCGGGCCGCCGGACCGGGTGGTAAGCCAGAGCCCGGCGGCGGGCACCCAGCTTCCCAGGGGCGCCTACGTGACCCTGGTGGTCGCCCGGCGCTAGCCGCCCAGGCGCTCCAGCACCAGGCGGCGCACCTCGTTGCCGTCGGCGCGGCCCTTGACCTGCGCCATCAGCCGGCCCATCACCTTGCCGAGCTCCTTCGGCCCGGTCGCCCCGGTGGCGGCGACCGCCTCGTCGACCAGCCGCGCCAGCTCGTCCGGCGGCAGCATCGACGGCAGGAAGCGGTCGATCACCGAGCGCTCGAACGCCTCCCGGTCGGCCCGCTCTGGCCGGCCGGCGTCCCGGTAGGCCTGCTCGGCCTCGCGGCGCTTGCGCGCCTCCCGCTGCAGCACCGCCACCGCCTCGTCGTCTGTGAGATCCCTGCGGGCGTCGATGGCGGCCGACTTGAGGGCCGACAGCGCCAGCCGCAGCGCCGCCACCTCGTCGCCGCGGCGCGCCTTCATCGCCTGGAACATCGCCTGCTGGACGTCGTCGATGAGCATGCAGCGAGCCTACAGCTACAATCCGCGTCCACCCCAACCCGTCCCTAGGAGCCGGACGATGCCCCTGACCTCCCCCGCCCGGGCCGCGGGCCTGCTGACCGGCGGGGTCGCCGCCGCCGGTGCCGCCTGCGTGGCCTACGGGGTGCTGGTCGAGCGGGACTGGTATCGCCTGCGCCGCGAGACGGTCCCGGCCCTGGAGCCGGGCCGGTCGCCGCTCACCGTGCTGCACCTGTCCGACCTGCACCTGACGGTCGCCGACGGCAGGCGGGTCGAGTTCCTGCGGCGGCTCGCCGACGAACCGGCCGACCTGGTGGTGCTCACCGGCGACATGCTCGGCGAGCCGGAGGGCCTCGGCCCGGCGCTCGACGCCCTCGGCCGCTTCCGTCCGGCCCTCGGCGCCGCCGCCGTGCTCGGCTCCAACGACT
>Ga0307278_10000792_pt1 | contig 15576 bp, 16 predicted proteins | sample ER_DNA_117_FD_194482 | JGI IMG/M metagenome (GOLD analysis project Ga0307278, IMG submission 194482) | Bulk soil microbial communities from the East River watershed near Crested Butte, Colorado, United States - ER_DNA_117 | ecosystem: Environmental > Terrestrial > Soil > Floodplain | place... | reverse complement strand
GAGGTGGCCGGGACGGTGCTTGCCTGCGGCTCCCGGGTGACCGCCTGGCGGCCCGGGGACCGGGTCTTCGGGCTGGTCGGCGGGGGCGGGCTCGCCGACCGGGTGGCCGTGCACGAGCGCTGCGTGACCCGCGTGCCCGACACGCTCTCCGAGCGCGACGCCGCCGCCGTGCCCGAGGCGTTCATCACCGCCCACGACGCCGCCTTCACCCAGGCCAGCCTGCGCATGGGCGAGACCGTGCTCGTCCATGGGGCCGCGGGTGGCGTGGGGACTGCCGCCGTCCAGCTCGCGGCCGCGGCCGGTGCCCGGCCGCTCGCCGTGGTCCGCTCCGACGAGGCCGCCGAGGCCGTGTCGGCCCTGGGCGCCGAGGTCGTCCGCGAGGACGCCTTCCCGGGCGCGGTGGTCGACGCGACCGGTGGCGCCGGCGCCGACGTGATCCTCGAGCTGGTCGGCGCGCCCCACTTCCCGGCCAACCTGGAGGCGCTGGCCCCCAAGGGGTGCGTGGTCGTGGTGAGCGTGGCGGCCGGCAGCGACGCCACGGTGCCGCTGCATGCGCTGATGCAGCGGCGCGCGGCCGTGCGCGGGACCGTGCTGCGGGCCCGGCCGCTCGAGGAGAAGGCGACCGCCGTACGCGCGTTCGAGCACGAGGTCGTGCCCCAGCTCGCGGCCGGGCGGGTCCAGCCGATCATCGACTCGGAGTTCCCCGCCGACCAGGCGGCCGCCGCCTTCGAGCGCCTCGACGGCCGCGGCAAGTTCGGCAAGGTCCTGCTGGCGTTCGGGTAGCGGCTCGAACGATGGACGGCTTGAGTCCGCCGACGTAGATTGGCGGGGTCCGCGACCATCCCGCACGCGGACGAGGGGAGCGTCGATGAGCTCACGGCGCCGGTTCGGCTTCGTGCTCGCCACCCTGCTCGCCTTCGCACTCGTGGCCGGCTGGGTCACGAGCTGGGCGCCCGGCCCAGCCTCTCCCAGCGTCAAGGACCTGCCCTCGGTGACGCGCTCGCCGGGCGAGACCAGCCCACCCGCGGTCGCCCTGGCCGACCTCCAGGGGGTCGAGGACCTCCGGGCGCGGTTCAACGCCGACCAGGGCGTCCCGCGGCTGCTGCTGCTGCTCTCCCCCACCTGACCCGAGTGCCGCGCGGGCGCCGGTTCGGTGCAGGTGATCCTCGAGCAGCATCCCACCGCCAGGCTGCGGGTGTACGCGGTCTGGACCAGCCGTCTGCCCGCCGACGAGCGGTCGCAGTGGGACGGGGCCGGCCTCACCGACCCCAGGGTCGTCCACCTGTGGGACGAGCGGGACGCGGTCGGCAAGTGGGCGACCGGGCCACTCCCCGGCTACGACGGCCCAGACTGGGACTTCTACCTGCTGTTCGGTCCCGACGCCTCCTGGGGGACGGCACCGCCACCCCCCGACGACTCCGGCTGGAGCGTGGTCAGGGCCCGCGACGACCTGGACAGCACCCTCACCCGCCTGCTCCGCGGCGGGTAGACCACCCGGACAGCACCCTCCCCGCCTGCTCCCGGGGTAGACGACCTGGAGGGCCTCACCGCTGTTCCGCGGCGGGTGGACGACCTGGAGGGCCCTCACCGCTGCTCCGCGGCGGGTGGACGACCTGGAGGGCCCTCACCGCTGCTCCGCGCGGCGGGTGGGAGCTCCTCCGGCAGGGTCAGGACCGGAAGTGGTCGTAGGCGAGGCCGGCCAGGGGGAGGGCGGCGCCGGCGCCGGTGAGGCGCACGCGGCGGTCGGGGCGGCCCGTGAAGGTGCCGCAGTCGATCACCCCGCCCACGTCGGCGGTGCGGGGCAGGGCGGCGGCGAGGGCGAAGTCCTCGCCGCCGCCCAGGGCGAGCTCGACCGGGTCGCGGCCGAGCAGGCCCGCGGCCTCGGCCACCCCGGCGGCGAGCGGCACGGCCGCGTCGTGGACCTCGACACCCGTGCCGGACGCGGCGGCGAGGTGGAGCACGTCGCCGGCGAGCCCGTCGGACACGTCGAGCATGGCGGTGGCGCCGCCGGCGGCCAGGCGCAGCCCCATGGCAAGCTGCGGCCGGGGCCGGCGGTGGGCGGCAGCCAGGTGGGGATGGCGCGCGAGCAGCTCCCCCGCCGCCTCGCGGGCATCCGGGCCCAGCGCCCGGCCACCCGGAGCGAGTGGGCCGCCGGGCCCGCGGGCACCCGGAGCCGGCAGGTCGTCCAGCCCGCGGGCGAGCCGGAGCAGGGCCAGGCCGGCGGCGGCCGCGCCCAGGGGTCCGGTGACGGCCAGCCGGTCGCCGGGGCGGGCGCCGGACCGGGTGACGACCCGCCCGGCCTCGCCGACGACGGTGACCGCCAGCGACAGGACCGGCCCCCCCGAGGTGTCGCCGCCGACCAGGGCGACCCCGTACTCCTGGCAGGCCTCGCGCAGGCCCGCGTAGACCCGTTCGAGGGTGGCCACGGACGCGGCCGGCGGCACGGTCAGGGCCACCAGCAGCCAGCGCGGCTCGGCGCCCATCGCGGCGACGTCCGACAGGTTGACCGCGACCGCCTTCCAGCCCCAGTCCTCCGGGGCGGACAGCGCGGCGTCGAAGTGGCGGCCCTCGACCACCACGTCGGTGGTGACCACTAGCCGCCGGCCCGGGGTGGGGACGAGCACGGCGGCGTCGTCGCCCACGCCGACCTCGACCCCCGGGCCGGGAACCGCCCCGGCGGTCAGCCGCTCGATGAGCCCGAACTCGCCGAGCGCCGCCAGGCCAGGCTCGATGGGGTCGGTCCCGGACGGCGCAGGGGGCCCTGGTCCGGGCCCGCCTGGCGCGCCGCCTGCAGTCAGGTGACCGCCTTCACGATCGCCTCGTCGAGGCCGGGGAAGCCGGCCAGGTACTCGGCCCGCTCGGCCTTCAGGCGCTCGACCTGCCTGCGGTACTCGTCCATGCGGCGCTGGCGCTCGTACAGCCGGCGCGGCTGCAGGATCTCCTCGTCGTCGATGCCGGGCACGGCCGAGGCCACCTGGTAGCCGAAGTCCGGGTCGCCGTCCCAGGTGATCGAGCCCTCGGCGATGCCCTTCACGATGGCCGACGAGTGCGGGATGCGGATCTTCTTGGAGCGGTCGTCGCCGTCGTTGCCGCCGACCCGGCCGGTGTTCAGCAGGTAGACCTCGAGCGGATGGGACTCGAGCAGCTCGGCCAGCCGGTTGCCCTGCTGCTCGTGGCGCAGCGGGTAGAACGGGTTCGTGCCGGGCACGCGCAGGGCCTTGCCCTCCTCGGCCTTGCCCCCGGCCGATGTGCCCTGGGTCTCCCCGAGCATGAAGTAGCCGGCCGCCTGCTCGACGTTGAGCCTGGCCACCCCCGGGATGATGTTGTCGTTGCGGTTGAGGATGAGCAGGAACGACGCCGCGGGTACCTCGCCGGCCGGCCAGTTGTCGATCGAGCGCATGTTGAAAACGGCTCGGCCGTTCTTGGTGTAGGACTCGTCGAAGAAGTCGATCTCCTCGCCGTGCTGGGAGACGTTCTCGAGGTAGGCGTCGGGCTTGGTGACCGCCCCGTGGATGGCGGGCTCGTCCTCGGCCGAGAGCGCGAACGTCTTGGCGAAGCAGCCGTCCTCGGTGGAGACGATCCTCCCGCCCGGGAACAGCCCGATGAAGTCGTCCTGGACCGCCTGGGAGCCGTTCTGCTTGGTGAACGTCGTGGTGGTCTTGCCGGTGCCCGACAGGCCGACGATCAGCATGGTCCTGCGGCCGTCGGAGGTCGGGATCACCTTGCAGCCGGCGTGCATGGCGAGGCCGCCGCCCTCGTAGACCCGCTTGTTCCACATGCGCAGGCCGCCCTTTTTCGACTCACCGAAGTAGTCGGAGTTGAGGACCCGCGTCACCCCCTCCTCGAGGTCGACCGCGATCACCCGGTCGTCCGGGTAGCCGGTCATGGAGAGGTTGGGGGTGTAGACGATGGTGATCTCGGGGTCGTGGGACGCGCCGCCGTCGTCGACCGGGTCGTAGTAGAGGAAGCGCTGCATCCCGGCGATGTTCGAGTTGGCCTTCTCGATGATCAGACGGGCCGGGGTGCGGTACTCGCCGGCGTGGCCCACGAAGCCGTCGACCACCACCATGTCGTGGCGCTTGATGTAGTCGTTCTGGACGGCGGCGATGCGGGCGCCCTCCTCCCGGCTGACCGTCTGGTCGGAGTGCTCCTCGGGCCGGTCGGTGACGATGTAGGTCGACCCCTTGGACCTGGCCAAGACCTTCGTCTTGACGTTGACGTTGCCGTACCTGGTCTGCCTGGCCTGCGGCATCGCGTCGGTGAAGGCCCGCAGCTCCTCCTCGCTGGGGCAGAACGCGACGGACTTGGCGACGAGGTCGAGGTCCTGTGGGGGCGAGCTCGGCATTGCAAAGCCTCCAGTGCAGGGTGACACCACGTGCTGCCGGCCACGATGCCGGGCCTGGCCACCAGCTTACCCTCGGGGTCGTTCCCCCTTTCGGAGGCAGTCAAGTACTTCGTCGTCGGTGACCTGCGGGAAGTCGGCGAACGCCTGGCCCACGGCGACGTACCGCTCCGGCGTCTCGAGCACCACCACCTCGTCGACGGCCCGGCCGAGCCGGCGCCCGAGCCCCGGCGGCCCGACCGGCACCGCGAGCACGACCCGGCCCGCGCCTGCATGGCGGCACCAGCCCGCCGCAGCGATGCAGGTCCAGCCGGTGGCCACGCCGTCGTCGACCAGGACGGCGGTGCGCCCGGCGAGCGGAGGCGGGGGGCGGTCGCCGCGGTAGGCGGCGGTGCGCCGGGTGACCTCTTCCCGCTGCCGGGCGATCTCGGCCCGCAGCGCGGCCGGGTCGAGCCGCAGTCGCCGCACTGCGTCGTGGTCGACCGCCTCGATCCCGTCGGCGACCGCGCCGACGGCCAGCTCCGGGTTGCCGGGCGCCCCGAGCTTCCTCGGCACCACGACGTCGAGGACCGCCCCGAGCCGGCGCGCCACCCGGGCGGCCACGACCACCCCGCCCCGCGGGATCCCGAGGATCACGACCGGTTCGACGACACGCTCGGCAAGGACCTCGGCCAGCCGGTCGCCGGCCTCGGCCCGGTCGGCGAACAACCGCCGCCCTACCGAGGGAAGCGTTCCAGTCTCGGGCGGGTCGCCATGATGTGGATCCTCCACGATCGGTCGACACGCCCAGCCGGCCCGTTCCGGCTGGACAGTCGATACTATCCTCTCCGTACCCGGCGAATGAAGCCGCGCGGGGGAGCGTCTGTTGCCGTCCGCATTGGTCGCGACAATTCCTTGGCATGCTTAGGAGCCTTGTGTAGCATGCGCAGGTCTCGATGATTGATTGGGCGCCGTGCCCCTTTTCTCAAGAAACCGCGCCAGGGCGACGGCTCGGGTCCCAGCCAAGGAGGTCGGTGCTTGTGGTGACGGCGTACATCTTGATCCAGACCGAAGTGGGCAAGGCGGCCCAGGTCGCCAAGGAGATTGCTGAGATCAAGGGCGTGCAGCAGGCCGAGGACGTGACCGGGCCGTACGACGTCATCGTCAGGGCCGAGGCCAGCAACGTCGACGACCTGGGCAAGCTCGTGGTGGCCCGCGTGCAGGCGGTGGACGGCATCACCCGGACCCTGACCTGCCCGGTGGTGCACCTGTAGGGTTCCGGACGCCCGGGGGGCGGCCGACAGGGAAGACCCGGGGCCGGACGATCGGCCCCGGGTCTTCCGGTCTGCCCGCCCCGCGAACCTGCCCGGGCGGAATGGCTTGGCCTCGAGCATGAGGATGCGGTTGCACTGGGCGGCCTGCCCGCACGGCGCACGTGCCGGGCGGAATGGAGCCCCCCCCGTCGCCGCAGGCGGCTCCGAGCCCTTCTCGGATGTCACGCTATGTGGCCGAAGGCCTCGACGACGTAGTCGATCGCGCTGGTGAGCGTCTCCAGGTCGTCCGGGTCGATCGCCGGGAACATGCCGATCCGGAGCTGGTTGCGGCCGAGCTTCCGGTAGGGCTCGGTGTCGACGATGCCGTTGGCGCGCAGCACCCTGGCCACCGCGGCCGCGTCGACCCGCTCGTCGAAGTCGACGGTGGCCACCGTGTGGCTCCGCTCGGCCGGGTCGGCCACGAACGGCTGGGCGTACGGGCGCGCCTCGGCCCAGCCGTAGACGACCGTCGCTGACTCGTCGCAACGCTTCACGGCCCAGTCCAGGCCGCCCTGCTCGCGCAGCCAGTCCAGCTGGTGGACGAAGAGGAACAGGGTGGCCAGGGCCGGGGTGTTGAGGGTCTGGTCGGCCCTCGAGCTCTCGATCGCGACGGGCAGGCTGAGCGAGGCGGGCACGTGGCGGCCCGACGCGGCCACGGCCGCGGACCGGTCGAGGGCGGCGGGCGACAGGATCGCCACCCACAGCCCGCCGTCGGAGCCGAAGCTCTTCTGCGGGGCGAAGTAGTAGACGTCGAACTCGGCCGGGTCGACCGGGAGGCCGCCCGCGCCCGAGGTCGCGTCGACGCAGACCAGCCCGTCCGCCCCGGGGAGCCGGCGGACCGGCATGGCGACCCCGGTCGACGTCTCGTTCTGGGTCAGCGCGTACAGGTCGACCTCGGGGTTGGCCCGGGGCTCGGGATGGGTGCCGTAGGGGCTCTCGACGATCTCGGGCGAGGCCAGGTGGGGCGCTGCCGCGGCGGCGGCGAACTTGGCCGAGAACTCGCCGAACACCAGGTGCTGGCTGCGCCGCTCGATCAGCGAGAACGCGGCCACGTCCCAGAACACGGTGGACCCGCCGTTGCCGAGGACGACCTCGTACCCGGCGGGCAGGCCGAACAGCTCGGCGAGCCCGGCCTTGAGCCTGGCCACCATGTCGCGCACACCGGCCTGCCGGTGGCTGGTGCCGAGGTAGGTGGGCGCGGCCTTGGCCAGGGCAGCGACCGCCTCGGGGCGGACCTTGGACGGGCCGGAGCCGAAGCGCCCGTCGCGCGGGCGCAGCCCGGCCGGGAGGGAGAGGGTGCTGGACGCTCGGGTCATGGCTGTCACTGTACCCGCTGCGCCCGCGCCTCCCTGGCCGGCCGGGGCCTGGACGCTCGCCTGAAGCGCGCGCGGCCCACGGTGACCGCGCGCTGCCCTTGACAAAACGGTGGCGTGCCGGGGCGCCGGGAACTGTGCCACGCTAGCGGTCCGCTGACCGACCCGCCGCGCCGCTCCAGGAGGCTCACCGCTCCATGCCCATGCCACGGATCTCCCGGCGCGTCGGCGCCATCGCCGAGTCGGCCACCCTCGCCATCGACGCCAAGGCCAAGGCGCTCAAGGCGGCCGGCGAGGACGTGATCGGCTTCGGCGCGGGCGAGCCCGACTTCCCCACCCCCGCCCACGTGGTCGAGGCCGCCGCGGCCGCCTGCCGCGAGCCCCGCCACCACCGCTACACCCCCACCGCGGGCCTGCCCGAGCTGCGCGCGGCGGTCGCCGCCAAGACCGCCCGGGACTCCGGCTACCAGGTCGAGGCCGGCCAGGTGCTGGTCACCAACGGCGCCAAGCAGGCGGTCTTCGAGGCGTTCGCGACCCTGCTCGACCCGGATGACGAGGTGCTGCTGCCCGCGCCCTACTGGGTCACCTACCCGGAGGCGATCACCCTCGCCGGCGGCGTGCCCGTGGTGGTCCCCACCGGCGCCGAGGCCGGGTTCCGGGCCACGGTCGAGCAGCTCGAGGCGGCACGCAGCCCCCGGACCAAGGCCCTGCTGTTCGTGTCGCCGTCCAACCCGACCGGGGCGGTCTACCCGCGTGACGAGGTCGAGGCGATCGGGCGCTGGGCGGCCGAGTCCGGCGTGTGGGTGGTGACCGACGAGATCTACGAACACCTGGTGTACGGCGACAACCAGTTCCACTCCATGCCGGTGCTGGTGCCCGAGCTGGCCGACCGGTGCGTCGTGGTCAACGGCGTGGCCAAGACCTTCGCGATGACCGGCTGGCGGGTGGGCTGGATGGTGGCCCCGACCGACGTGGTCAAGGCGACCGCCAACCTCCAGTCCCACGCGACCTCCAACGTCTGCAACGTCGCTCAGGCCGCGGCCCTGACCGCGGTCTCGGGCGACCTGGCCTGCGCGGCCGAGATGCGGGCCGCCTTCGACCGGCGCCGCCGCCGCATCCACGAGCTGCTCGCCGCCATCCCAGGCGTCGCGTGCACCGAGCCGCAGGGTGCCTTCTACGCGTTCCCGTCGCTGCAAGGGGTGCTCGGCCGCGAACTGCGCGGCCGCACCCCGGCCAGCACGCTGGAGCTGGTCGAGGTGATCCTCGACGAGGCCAGGGTCGCGATCGTGCCCGGCGAGGCGTTCGGGGCGCCGGGGTACGCGCGCCTGTCCTACGCGCTCGGCGACGACGACCTCGTCGAAGGGGTCACCCGCATCGCCCAGCTGCTCGAGGAGGCGAAGGTCAGCTCGGGCTGAGCGCCAAGCCGCTCGAGGAGGCAACGGTCAGCTCGAGCTGCGCGCCGAACTGCTCGAGGAGGCAACGGTCAGCTCGAGCTGAGCGGGGTGCCGCCGTCCAAGGGGATCTTGACCTCGGCCAGCTCGGCGCGGTCCCCGTCCGAGATGGTCAGCGTCATCCCGGTCGCCTTGGTCGGCGGCGGGGGGGTGAACCGGACCACGCCCGACGAGATGGACGGTTCCGTGTGGAACACGTCGCTGCCGCGCACCTCGTAGGTGGAGCCGACGTCGTCGGTGAGCCGCCACGACAGCTCGGCCAGCCGGGCCGGGAGCCGGGACAGGGGCAGGCCGGGCAGCAGCGCCCAGCGCACCTCGAGCCAGCGCGACCAGACGTCCAGACCAAGCAGGACCAGCGTGTTGTCGCCGAATGCCGGCAGCCGCCTGGCCAGTGGGACCACCCGGACCAGCTCGACCGGCCCCTCCCTGGACACGCGCTTGGCCCAGGCCTCGGGCGACTCGCCGAACGGTTCGCCCTCGCTCGAGCCCTCGCCACCGACCGCGGTGTACATGGAGAGCACCTGGACGACCTGCTGGCGCACACGGCGCAGGTCGGCGCCCAGCTTGACCAGGACCTGGGCCGCGACGCCCTCGCCCTCGCGGACCAGGCCGAGCAGGATGTGCTCGGTGCCGATGTAGTTGTGGCCGAGCTGCAGCGCCTCGCGCAGCGACAGCTCCAGGACCTTCTTGGCCCGGGGCGTGAACGGGATGTGCTCGGCCGGGGCGGTCTGGCCCTGACCGATGATCTCCTCCACCTGGGCCCGGACCGCTTCGAGGGAGATGCCAAGCGACTCGAGCGCCTTGGCGGCGACACCTTCGCCCTCGTGGATCAACCCGAGCAGGATGTGCTCGGTGCCGATGTAGTTGTGGTTGAGGAGTCGAGCCTCCTCCTGGGCGAGCACGACCACGCGTCTCGCCCGGTCGGTGAACCGCTCAAACATGGGGCCTCCTTCCCGCGGCGTGCCGGTGCTGCCGCTCAGCCCCGGGACGCCGGGGAAGCCCGGACCGGACACCGCAGTCCATCGGACGCCATCATGCTCGATGCGACAGACCGAGGTCACCCCTTCTTGGCCGCATGGCGCTCGACCGCGAGGTCGACCAGGCGGGCGACCAGGTCGGAGTAGGAGAGCCCTGACGCCTTCCACAGCAGCGGGAACATGCTCTTGGGGGTGAACCCCGGGATGGTGTTCACCTCGTTGAGCAGCACCCGGTCGGCCGCCTCCTCGTAGAAGAAGTCGACCCGGGCCAGGCCCTCGCAGCCGAGCGCTTGGAACGCGCGCACGGCCAGGTGGCGGACCTGCGCCGCCACGCCGTCGGGGACCGGGGCGGGGATCAGCAGCTTCAGGGACTCGTCCTGGTACTTGGCCTCGAAGTCGTAGAACTCGTTGCCGGGCACGACCTCGCCGACCAGGCTCGCCTCGGGCGCGTCGTTGCCGGTCACGCCGCACTCGAGCTCGCGTGCGGGCACCGCCTGCTCGACCAGGACCTTGCCGTCGTGGGCGAGCGCGGCCTCCATGGCCGGGGCGAGGTCGTCGGCGGTCTTGACCTTGGTGATGCCGATCGAGGAGCCGAGCCGGGACGGCTTGACGAACACCGGGAAGGTGAAGCGCCCAGCTACATCGGCGGCTACCCGGTCCGGGTCGGCGCGCCAGGCCCGCTCGTGGACCACCAGGTAGGGCGCCTGGGGCAGCCCGGCCTGGGCGAACACCACCTTGGCCATGGCCTTGTCCATGGCCAGGGCCGAGGCGAGCACGCCGCTGCCGACGTAGGGGAGGTCGGCCAGCTCGAACAGGCCCTGCACGGTGCCGTCCTCGCCGTAGGGGCCGTGCAGGATCGGGAACACGACGTCGACTGCGCTCCCCGCGCCCCCCACACCCCCCGAGGGCCCTCCCATGGCGGTGAGCGCGGACGAGCGCCGCTCGGGCCGGAGCGCCACCGCCGTGCCCGACGCCTCCACTTCGGGCAGGGCGCCCTCTGGCGCGGTCAGCTCGAGCGGCGAGGTGTCGGGCAGCATCCACGACCCGTCGCGGGTGATGCCGATCGGCACCACCTCGAAGCGCTCGGGATCGAGCGCCTCCATGACCGAGCGGGCCGAGACGACCGACACCTGGTGCTCGGCCGAGCGGCCGCCGTACAGGATCGCGAGCCGGACCTTTCGTGTGGTCATGCGACCTCCAGAGCGTGGATGGAGTCCTCTCGTGCGGTCAAGCGACCTCCAGGGCGCGGGTGAAGTCCTCGAGCAGGTCGTCGGCATCCTCCAGCCCGGCCGACACCCGCACCATGCCCTCGCCGATGCCGGCCGACGCCAGCGCCACGGCGTCGAGTTGCCGGTGGGTGGTGGAGGCGGGATGGGACACGAGCGTCTCGGGCCCTCCGAGCGACGGGGCGAGCCGGGCCACGGAGGTCGCCTCGATGAACCGCCGCCCGGCCTGGCGGCCGCCGGCGAGGTCGAAGGAGAGGAGCCCGCCGTAGCCGTCCAGCAGCCGCGCGGCCACGTCGTGGCTCGGGTGGCCGGGCAGCCCCGGCCAGTACACCCGCTCGACCTTCGGGTGTGCGGCCAGCAGCCCGGCGAGCGCGCCCGCGTTGCCGGTGTGGCGCTCCATGCGCAGCGGCAGCGTCTTCACGCCCCGCAGCACCAGCCAGGCCGCGAACGGGTCGGGCGAGGCGCCCAGGTCGATCATGGTCCGCCAGGCGCGGTCGTGCAGGCCGGCGTCGGCGAACAGGGCCAGGCCGCCGACCACGTCGCTGTGGCCGCCGAGGTACTTGGTGGCCGAGTGGACCACGACCGCGGCGCCGTGCTCGATCGGCCGGCACAGGTACGGCGACGCCACCGTGTTGTCGACCACCAGGGGGATCCCGGCGGCGCCGGCCACTTCGGCAAGCGCCGGCAGGTCGGCAACGGCCATGGTGGGGTTCGCGATCGTCTCCACGTACACGGCGCGGGTGGTCGGCCGCAGCGCGGCCCTGACCGAGCCCGGGTCGGTCGCGTCCACGAACGTGGCCACGATCCCGAGCCGGGCGGCCACCGACGACAGCAGCGAGAACGTCCCACCGTAGAGGTCGCGCTGGACGACCAGGTGATCGCCGGCGGCGGCCAGGCAGAGCAGCACGGTCGCGATCGCGCCCATGCCCGACGCGGTGGCCATGCCCTGCGCGGCAGCTTCCAGGCCGGCGACTGTGGCTTCCAGAGCCCATGTGGTCGGGTTCTCATAGCGGGTGTAGACGAACCCCTCGCGGGGCTGCCGGAGCGCGTGCGCATACCGGTCGGCGTCGTCGAACGCGAACGCCGACGTCTGCCAGATCGGCACGGCCAGCGGCAGCTCGGCCGGGACGGGCACGCCGGCGCCGTGCACGGCCCGGGTGGCGAAGCCCCGCCCGGGTCCGGGTCCTGCGCCGCCCGGGTGGTCGCGCCGCGGGCCGGCCTGGCCGGGGGTGGCGGGCATCGCTCGTCCCTCCTCTCGAGGCCCGAGCCGGCCGGGGCGACCGCATCGCTCCTTAAGTAGTCCGGGGGACGGGCCAAGTAGTCCGGGGGACGGGCCGGCTCAGGTGCTGGCTGGCGCGGACTCGTCCCCTCCCCCGCCGTCCGGGCCGCCGCCGGGGAGCCTACCAGCGCCCGCCCGGTCGGGCGCCCCGCCCGCTCCAGGCGGGGCCGCTGGCCCGCTCCCGCGCCCGGCCGCTGGCCCACTCCCGCGCCCGGCCGCCTCGGTCGCCCGCTCCAGCACCCGGGCACGGAAGCGCCTGCCCTGCTCGGCCCCGCGCACACCCCGCACCCGCCTGGCCCGCCCCTCCCTGGCCACCAGGCGGGTACGGCCGCCGCTGATCTCAACCGCTGACAGCTCCTCGTAGCGCCAACGCCGCGCGCCGGTGAGGCCGTGCGCGGCGACCCCGTCGCCGTCCAGCTGGACCTCCCACACCCGCGCCCGGAGGGCGGCCACGGCCAGGCTGTAGACACTCAGCGCCGTCCAGAGAAGCGCGGCGACCACCAGCGAGGCGCCAACGCCCGGGTTGGCGTCGCCAACGAGCTGCGCGCAGCCGAACAGCACCAGCGCCAGTGCAGCCTCGAGCAGCCCGCTGGCCACGGCATGCACCACGCCGCCGGGACGGAACCGCTCGACCTCCCCGGAGCGCGGCTCCCCGGAAGGCGCGGCTCCGGGTCCGGGCGCGCCCGCGGTGGCTGGGTGCTCCGCCTGCCCGGCTCCGGCTCCGGCTCCGGGTCCAGGTCCAGGTCCGGCCCCGGGTCCGGCTGCGGGTCCGGGTCCGGGTCCGGATCCGGCTGCGGGTCCAGGTCCGTCCGGCCGGGGTCCGGCGGTGCTCCGGGCCGGTGGTCGGGGAGGTGGCATAGCGTTCCCGCGTGGTCGGTCGGCGATCAGGGCGGCAGGCTCTTGTCTGCCTGGCGCCGAAGGTACCAGGCCGGCGGGGACCATCCGGTGCGCGCCTCGGCGACCAGGCCGCCGATCGCCTCCATCACCCGGTCCCGGGCCGCGTTCACCTCTTCGAGCGACGAGTCCGGATTCAGGCCGAGGTCGAGCGGTGGGCCCGCCCGGATGACCACCCGGATGCCGCGCCGGAACGGGCCCATCTTGCCGCGCGTGAACAGCAGATGCGCGCCCCACATGCCCACCGGCACGACCGGGGCGCCGGTGAGCGCCGCGAGCCGCGCCACGCCGCTCTTGGCCGGCATCGGCGAGAAGTCGGCGTTGCGGGTGGTGGTGCCCTCCGGGTAGATCGCCACCGCCACCCCCTCCCGCATCGCCTCGACTGCAGCGGCAAGCGACCTCGCCGCGTCGCGGCTCTCCCGCCAGACCGGGATCTGCCCGGCCCCGCGCATGAGCCAGCGCATCACCGGGTTGCGGAACAGCTCCGCCTTGGCCAGGAAGCGCACCTGACGCCCGGCCGAGTCGATGAACACGCCGAGGCAGAGCGGATCGAAGTACGACACGTGGTTGGCCGCGATGATGACCGGGCCGCGCGACGGGATGTGGAGCGCGCCCTGCATGTCCATCCGGACCCAGAACCGGATCACCGGTGGGACCACTGCCTTGGCGAGGGCGTAGACCGGCAGCCAGCGGCGTGTGCTCATTCGCGGATCGTACCTTTTCGCGGATCGTACCTTGTCCGGCTGGCCGTCCGGCTGGCCGTCCGGCTGGCCACGCACGGCTGGCCACGCACGGGGCACCGCTGGTCTCGGTCCGCCCAGGACGCCCGGCGCTGCTATCGTCGGCGCGTGCCGACCCCGCTCGTCCCCGTGAAGGCTCTCGCCCAGGCGAAGGGCCGGCTCGGTCCTGCGCTCACCCCGATCGAGCGCCGCCTGCTCACCATCGCGATGCTCGAGGACGTGGTCGCCGCCGTCCAGGCCGCCGAGGGCCTGGGCCGGCCCGTGGTCGTCTCCCCCGACCGAGAGGTCTGGCGCCGCGCCGACGCGATCGGCTGCCGGGTCGTCAAGGAGGACGTCGGGCTGGACGTCGGGCTGGACGTCGGGCTGGACGGCGGTCTCAACGCCTCGCTCGCGCGCGCCGCCGCGGCCGCCCCGCCTGGCGATCCACTCGTCGTCGTCGCCGCCGACCTGCCCCTGGCCACTCCGGACGCCCTCGCTCGCGTCCTGGTCATGGCCGGGACCGCCCCGGTCGTGGTGGTACCGAGCCGCGACCGCACCGGGACCAACGTCCTGGCCTGGCGCGACCCGGCCTCGTTCCGCCCCGCCTTCGGGCCGGGCAGCGCCAGCCGACACCTCGCCCTCCCGGGCGCGGTCCGGGTCGACGAGCCCGTGCTCGCCCTCGACGTCGACGTCGTCGACGACCTACGCGCGGTGGCCGCCCGCGTGGCCCCGGCCAGCGTCACCGGCCGCCGCCTGCGCGACCTCGGCCTGCCCGCCCGCCTCGAGCAGGCTGGGTGACCAGACTCCGGTATCCTTCGCCGGCGACCGGCCGATGGCGGCGACGGCTCCGGGGCTTACGCTCGCCTGAAGCGCGCGAAGCCCCCGGAGGGACAGAGGAGAGGCCCGATGCTGCAGGGGACCGTCAAGAGTTTCGACCCCGAGACCAAGGCTGCCGTCGTCCTCACCGACGCTCGGGTCGAGTATGCCGTCCCGCCCGAGGCCTTCGGCCGCTCGGGCCTGCGCCTGCTCACCATCGGGCAGCGGGTCAAGTTCCGGGTCGAAGGCGAGGGCGAAGGGGCCAGAGTGACCTACGTGAACATCCTGACGCTGCCCGACCCGGAGTAGACCAGGCCAGCTCCCCCGACGCCACGAGGCCCCCCGGGGATGCCACAAGGCCCCGCCGCCACAAGGCCCCAGGCCGCTTCCCGGACGCCACAGGGCCCCCCCAGGTCCCCCGGCCCGCCCGCTCCCCGGATGCTGCGAGGCCCCGCCAGCTCCGCCAGCGGGGCCTCGCAGCGAGACGCCGAGCTACTTCTTGCGCGAGCCGGCCTTGGCCGGAGCCTTCGCGCTCGAGGTGCTCCGGGCCTTCGAGGCCGCGGCGGTCGCCTTGGAGGCGGACGCCTTGGCCGGCTTGGCCGCGGCCTTACTGGCGGACCTCTTGGCCGACGCCTTGGTCACGTCGCTCCGCGAGCTCGCCTTCGGGGCGGTCAGCTTCGGGGCAGCCGCCTTCCCGCTCACCACGTCCTTGAACCCCTGCCCGGCCCGGAAGGCAGGGACCTTGGTCGCCTTCACCTTCACGGCGGTACCGGTGCGCGGGTTCCGCGCGGTGCGAGCCTTGCGATCACGGCGTTCGAAGGTGCCGAACCCCACCAGCGACACCCGGTCGCCCTTCTTCACGGCGATCTGCGTGTGCTGGATCAGGCTCGCGAGCACTTTGTCGACGTCAGCCCGAGCCACCTCCGTGTGCTTCTGGATTGCGTCGACCAGCTCCTTGCGGTTCAAGGGCGCCTCCTTGCCCAATAGGGGATTGTTCCCCACCTAGGACGGACCCCCGTAGCCCTGTCCCCTTTCGGTCGTGCATGCTAAAGACGCTGTTATCCGAGGTCAACAACTCTCCCGACTTTTCAATCCCTTGCAGCGCAAGGAGTTGCCCTTCCGGACCGGCCGGGACTGTACGCGAGCCGAAATAGGGGCAGCCGTCGATGGCCCAATTCCCTGGTGTTTGCGGCCTGTCCGCCCTGTTCGGACGCGATGGCACCGATCCCATGGGCGCCGGCGAGCCCTTGCCCGGCAAAGGATTTCG
>Ga0307278_10000791_pt1 | contig 15580 bp, 14 predicted proteins | sample ER_DNA_117_FD_194482 | JGI IMG/M metagenome (GOLD analysis project Ga0307278, IMG submission 194482) | Bulk soil microbial communities from the East River watershed near Crested Butte, Colorado, United States - ER_DNA_117 | ecosystem: Environmental > Terrestrial > Soil > Floodplain | place... | reverse complement strand
GCAGACGGCGCGCTTCGGTTCTGGCAGCTCGCCGTTCTCAGCGAGCACCGGCACGTCGGTGATCACGACGCCCGGCTCCGTCAGTAGGCGCAGCTTGAGCGAGAACTCCGTGCGCCGCGAGACAGCCGCCAGCAGGGACGGTCGCCTGAAGAGCTCGGGGATGATCACCGTGACGAAGTTCGACTCCCCGCGCGGCAGCGCCCAGAGGTACTCGATCACGGCATCGACCCGGGTGTCCTCGGGCTCGAGCACCTGAAGGTCGGGCCGGATGTCTGTGAGGCTTCGGAAGCGCGGCCTGATCCCGGGATCGGTGTGCGCGCCGCGTGCATGGATGGCGCGGAAATCGTCGCCGGCGATCTGCCGCGCATACCAGAGCGCCTCGCGCAGCGCGGCGTCCGCCGACTCGACGTAGAGCACGACCTCATTCGTCGGAGGCGGCGCCGCAGCAACCGCCGCCGCTCCTGCACGCACACGACGCTCGACCTTCCGGTAGTGCCGGTTGACGCCGTAGAAGCCGACGATCATCAGCGGGATCGCAACGATGACCGCCCAGGCGCCGCTCGTGAACTTCGCCTGGATTACGAGCAACGCGACAACGCCCGTTGCAGCGCCGCCGACGGCGTTGAGCGTGGCGCTCTTCCGCCAACCCGGATCTCTGCGGCGTACCCAGTAGCGCACCATTCCCGCCTGCGAGAGCGTGAATGCCGTGAAAACGCCGATCACGTAGAGGTGGATCAAGGCGAGCACGTCCGCGTGGAAGATCCAGATCAGAAACGACGCAATCGCCGCGAGCACGATGATGCCGTTCGAGTAGACGAGCCGATCGCCGAGGTTGATGAACTGCCGCGGGAAGAAACGGTCGCGCGCAAGCACCGCACCTAGCCGTGGGAAACCCTGGTACGAGGTGTTCGCCGCCAGGACGAGGATCGCGAAGGTGAGCCCTTGGACTGCGTAGTACATGAACGACGTCCAGGAGGAGGACGCCGGAAACACGGCGCGCGCGATCTCCGAGACGACGGAGACACTCTCGCTCGGGCGCGCGTGCATGTGCACGGCGAGATACGAAACGCCGATGAACAGCGTGATCGCGATCGCACCCATGATCAGCAGGGTGCGCGCGGCGTTCTTTCCGGGCGGTGGCCGGAACGCGCTGACGCCGTTCGAGATCGCCTCCACGCCCGTCAGCGCTGCGGCGCCCGACGCGAACGCACGGAGAACGACGAATACGCCGACCGCGCCTGCGCCCGTTGTGAGGGGATCCGGCACGTGCGCCTGCGTGCAGGCGCCTACCGCGCACTTTCCGACGCCGGTACCGATCATCGCGAGCATCGCAACGACGAAGGCATACGTCGGCAGAGCGAAGAGGATCCCCGACTCGCGCACGCCGCGCAGATTCACGAGCGTCAGGATCACGACGAAGAGCAGTGAGAGTCCGACCTTGTGCGCGGTCAGCGACGGAGCCGCCGAGGAGAGCGCGAGCACGCCGGCCGTCACGGATACGGCCACCGTGAGGATGTAGTCCGCGAGCAGAGCGGCCGCCGCGACGAGGCTCGGCAGCGTCCCCAGGTTGTCTCGCGCGACGACGTACGCGCCGCCGCTCGTCTCGTATGCCTGCACTGTCTGCGTGTAGGAGAGGACGACGATTGCCAGAACAGCCGCGATCGCAATCGAGATCGGGAGGACGAGGTGACCGGAGCTCGCCGACGCCGCAAGGAGCACCGCGAGAGCGGCCTCCGTCGCATATGCCACCGACGACAGCGGGTCCGAGGCAAAGATCGGCAGGGCGAGCGTCTTCGAGAGGAGTGTCTCCCCCATCTCGCCGCTCGCTCGCGGCCGGCCGACCACGACACGCTTGAGGACGTCAAGACGGTCGGCGCTCGGAATCGGCCGTTCCTCTTCCGTTGTTTCGATCATCCCGCCGCGCCCTCGCTGCCAAGCTAGCGACGATCACACGGGCTCAGATGCACGTGGGTCGAATCTCTAGACCTTCTTAAGCGATGCCCGGGCGTACCCTTTGTCGTACGTCGATGCGAGCACGAGCCGCACTCTCGAGCCTCGCGGCCGTCGCGATCGTGACGGGCGTGATCTTCGCTCTCAAACCGGTGGCACCGGTTCTGAGCCTTGGCGTCCTCTACCTCTTCGCCGTGCTCCCTGTCGCCGCGCTCTGGGGTCTCCCCTACGCCGTTGCCGTCTCGTTCGTGAGCATGGTCGCCTTCAACTTCTTCTTCCTGCCCCCCACGCACACGCTGCGTCTCGCCGACTCCGAGAACTGGGTAGCGCTGGCGGTGTATATCGTCACAGCGGTCAGCGTCAGCGAGCTCGCAACCCGCGCCCGGCGCCGGGCGCGAGAGATTCGCGAGACGGAAACCCTGCGCCGCAGCGACGCGGTGAAAACTGCGGTGCTGCGCTCGGTCAGCCACGATCTCCGCTCGCCGATCACGGCGATCATGACCGCAAGCGACGTCCTCGAGGATTCGGGCGATGCCCTGACACACGCCGAGCGTGAGGAGCTCCATTCCTCGATTCGCTTGCAAATCCAGCGGCTCGACCGGTTCGTCGCCAACATGCTCGATCTCTCGCGGCTCGAAGCCGGCGCGGCACGGCCGGTCCCCGAGCTCTGGACGGTCGACGGCCTGATCGCACGGGCGCTCGAGGCCGTCGGGCCGGAAAACGCCCGCATCGAGGCGACCGTTCCCGAGGAATCGCCACCCGTGAGGGTCGACGCGACCCAGCTCGAGCATGCGCTCGTGAATCTGCTGGAGAACGCGCTCAAGTTCTCGTCCGTGACCGATCCGGTCGAGATGCGGGCGGAGGTCGCGGGCTCCGAGGTGGTTCTCCGCATCACGGACCACGGGCCGGGGATACCGCGCGACGAGCAGACCTGGATCTTCGAGCCATTCCGCCGCGGTACTAGCGGCGACCAGGGCCGGGGCTCTGGTCTGGGTCTCGCGATCGCCCGCGGCTTCGTCCAGCTGAACGGTGGCCGGCTGTGGGTCGAATCGGAGCCGGGACGCGGGACGACGTTCGCGCTGGCATTTCCGGCTGTGCGCGCCGCCGACAGGCTGCGGACATGAGCGGCACGCGCGTACTCGTCGTCGACGACGAGCCCCAGATCCTGCGTGCGCTTCAGATGAAGCTTCGCGGTGCCGGCTACACGGTCGAGACGGCGGCGACGGCGAAGGAGGCGCTCATGAAGGCCGGTATGCGTCCGCCGGAGGCGATCGTCCTCGACTTGCTCCTCCCGGACGGGCGCGGCACCGACGTCTGTCGCGAGCTGCGACGCTGGAACACCGCGCCGATCCTCGTCCTCTCGGCCGTCGGCGAGGAGAAGGAGAAGATCGAAGCCCTCGACGCCGGCGCGGACGACTACGTGACGAAGCCGTTCAGCGGCGACGAGCTGCTCGCTCGGCTTCGCGCCGCCCTCCGCCGCGCGGCTCCGTCGCCCGATCCCGTCGTCGAGATAGGCGAACTGCGGATCGATCTCGAGAAGCGTGCCGTGACGATGGCAGGCACGCCGATCTCACTGACGCCGATCGAGTACGACCTGCTACGCCTGCTCGCCGAGAACCAGGGGAAACTGCTCACGCACCCCATGATCCTCCGCGCTATCTGGGGGCCTGCCTTCCAGGAGGAATCGAACTACTTGCACGTTCACGTCTCGCACCTCCGCCGCAAGATCGAGCCGGATCCCACGCGGCCGCAGTACCTCCTGAACCAAGCGGGCGTCGGCTACAGGCTCGTCGACCCGTCTGACAGCACGTCTTAGGTCCTCTTTAAGCCTCGGCCCGAACGTTTAAGTCGCGCTCAAGAGCGGCGTGTCTAGCGTCGATCCCATGTCACGCGCTCTCGGCTTTCGCAACCTACTCGTCCCGATCTCCGACAACGTCGAGTCCGAGCAGGCTATGGACACCGCGTGCCGCCTCGCCGCAGACCGTGGCGCGATAATCGCGGTGGTCAACGTGGTCGAGGTTCCACCAGTCCTGCCGCTCGACGCGCATATGACGGGTGAGGAAGCCGATGCGCATCGCCTGCTCGAGCGTGCGGTCGCCATCGGCGGGACGTACGGCGTGACCGCCGTTCCACGCATCCTTTGCGCGAGGACGGCGGCAGAGATGATCGTGCTCCAGGCCGAGCAACGACGGACCGAGCTGATCGTCATCGGAGCGACCCGGCAGCGACGCGGAGCGTTCGGCTCGACCGTCGAGCATGTGCTGAAGAAAGCGCCCTGCCGCGTGCTCGTCATCGGCGCGGCCGCAGACGCAGCGAGTCTCGCGCACAACGCAGCGGCGTAAGCACGAGGGCGTCCCGGCTAGGCTCGCGCGGTGCGGGCCTACCTCCGCAGCCTGAATCCTCAGCTGCCGCGCGACGTCTGGATCCTGCAGGCGGGCGGGCTCGCGAACATGTTCGGCAACGGCGTCATCGGGCCGTTCCTGATCATCTACCTGCACAACGTGCGCGGGATCTCGCTCGGCGTCGCCGGCCTGATCGTCGCTGCGAACGCCGCCGCGGCGCTCTGCTCCGGCTTCGTCGGCGGTGCCCTGTCCGACAGGATCGGGCCACGCGCGGTGTTGAGCGGCGCGCTCGTCGTGATGGCGACCGGGTTCGCCCTCTTCCCGCTGATCGACGCTCCGTGGCAGGCGTTCCTGCTGAACATCCTCGTCGGCGCAGGCAGCGGCTCGTTCTGGCCGAGTCAGTCAACGCTGCTCAGTTCGCTCATTCCGCCGGAGCGGCGGCACAGCGCCTTTGCCCAGCAGCGGATGACGATGAATCTCGGCATCGCGCTCGGCGGGCTCGTCGCCGGCGCGATCGCGCGGACCGACCGGCCGGGCACCTTCACGTTTCTCTTCCTGCTCAATGCGGCAACGTTCCTCGTCTTCGTCGCGGTGCTGCGGCTCGTGAAGGTCCCGAGCCGCCTCGACACGCACCACCAGCCGGGTCGCTACGCCGACGTGCTCCGCAACCGGACGTTCCTCTCCTACGTCTTTTTGAACGTCGTGTTCATCGGCGCCGGCATCGCCGTGATGTCGGAGCTGCTGCCGCCGTTCGCCAAGAACACCTCGCACGTGAGCGAGCCTGCAATCGGTGTGATCTGGTTCGTCTTCTCGGGCGTCGTCGCGCTCGCCCAGCTCCCGATCGTCAAGCTCGTGGAAGGCAGACGCCGAATGCGTGGGCTCGCGCTGATGGGCGTCGTCTGGGCCGGCACATTCCTGGCCGTAATGGCTGGTGGAGCATGGCTGACCGGGACGCAGGCCGCGATCGTCTTCGGCATCGCGGTGGGTGTCTTCGCTCTGGGGGAATGCCTGCACGGTGCGATCTACGCACCGCTCGTCGTCGACCTCTCGGAGCCGCGGTTGCTCGGCCGCTACATGGCATTCTCGAGCGCGTCGTGGCAGATCGGCTGGCTCGTCGGCCCGGCCGCGGGCGGCTTCGTCCTGCAGCACGAGCCGCTGGCCTTGTGGCCCGCCGTCGCCGGTATCTGCCTGCTCGCATCGGGCTATGCACTGGCGCTCGAATCGAGGATCCCGGTGCAGCTGCATCTCACGCCGCACGTGGGTTCCGTCGCAGGCGTCCGGGGTACGATGGCGAACATGGCGCTGACGACCGACGACCCCCTGAGTACCGATGCCAAGCCTGCCCCGCATCCGGCGGACGAGGCCTCGCGGCTTCGCAGAGGCGGTCGCACCGCGCCCGGAACCACGCGTCGCTGAGCTCGGCGCCGACGGCCTCACCTGGATCCACCTCGACCCGCCGATCGATCCGGAGACGGTCAACGCGCTCCGCGCGCGCTTCGGCTGGCATCCGCTCGACGTCGAGGACGTCCTCTCCAAGCGGCAGCGCCCGAAGGTCGACGACTACGTCGACGACGGCTACCTGTTCGGCGTCCTCCACTTTCCGGCGTACGACAAGAGCGTCCAGCGGCTGAACGCCGGCGAACTCGACTTCTTCATCGGCCCGGACTACCTCGTCACGATCTCAAATGTCGAGCTCCTACCGGTTACGCGCCTCTTCACTCGGCTGCAGGAGGACGAGCGGCTGCGCGACCAGCTGTTCAGCAAGGGCTCGGGGCGGCTCCTCTACGAGGTGCTCGACGACCTCTTCGACTACTGCTTCCCGATCCTCGACAAGATCGCGTACAAGCTCGACTCGATCGAGGACGACATCGAGGACCGCCGCTCCGAGGAGATCGTCACCGACATCTCCAAGGTGAAGCAGGAGATCATCTCCTACCGCAAGATCATCAAGCCGCAACGTCCAGCCCTGCGGCTGCTCGAGCGCCACATCGAGCGCTTTCTCCCCGAAGAGCTCGAGCTGTACTTCGACGACCTTGTCGACGCCTCCGAGCGCATCTGGGACCTGCTGGACAACTACAAGGAAGTCGTCGAGGCGCTCGAGAGCACGAACGAGTCCGTGATCTCACACCGGCAGAACGACGTGCTGCGAGTGCTCACGATCTTCAGCGTCGTGCTGCTCCCGCTGACCCTGATCTCGGGCATCTTCGGGATGAACGTCGCCTTTCCGGGCGAGGCAACCCACACGGCCTTCTGGATCATCGTCGGCTTGATGGTCGCCGTGATTGTGTCGATGGTCGCGTTTTTCAAATACAAGCGCTGGTTATAGAGGAGTACCGTCCCCCTAGTCGAAAAACGTCGCGTTGCTCCAGGCGATTCTCCTCACCTCGTCTTTGCTGCTCGTGCTCGGCATGTGCACGTCGCTGATGTGGCTCGCTGCGGTGCGAGTCCCTGAAGCGGCCCAGGCCGTGCCGGCCCAGGCGCCCGAGCCGGACGCCTAGCCCACGCGGAAGCGCCAGGGCGTGAACGTTGCGCTCGCTCCCTTGTAGCGGGCGCTCAGCGTCACAACGAGCCTCTTCCCTTTGCCGGTCCTCGGGATGCGCCACGCGCAGCGGCCCGCCAGGCGCTTTCCGTTGAGCTTGGCGACGCACGTGATCGAGTCCGCCTTCACGGCGGTGCGATCGTCCAGGCGCAGCGTCGTCCTGCTCAGACGGAACGCCTTGCCGGCCTTCGGCTTTGCGGGAGTGAACCCCGCGGCGAGCGTGCTGAGGACCGGCTTGAGCTCGAGGTCATAGGTGGCCACCCCCGAGTCCGGCGCATCGTCGGAGGCACTGCTGTTCGATGCGAGCCCAGAGGTGACGAAATAGAAGAAGCCCACGGTCTCTCCGAGATCGCTTCGGTTGATCGCGACGGTCTTCCCGTTGTCCGCGAGCGTCAGCGTTGTCTGAGGCGCCGCAGCGAACGTCGTCCCCGATGCGCGCAGGAGCGTGCCACCCGTGCTGTCAAGCACGATCGCATAGTCAGCCCCGCCGATGCCGGTCGTCGTGTCCTTGTCGGTGTTGAGGACGATGATCAGGAAATCGTCGGAGGTGAAGGTCGCCCGGTCCGCAATCGTGACGGCGAACGTGATCTTGCCGTCGAACTCGTTCGACACGACCACCTGCGTGATGTCGGCCGCGCCCCCGACCGCATCGCCCTGCGGATCCGTCAACGTCGCGGCCGATCCGGCGCCTTCGACTCCAACGAGCATCAGCCCGAGCATCGCGCTCACCACAAGGATGCGACTACCCAAGGGACCCCTCCTTTCGAGAACTTAGGGAGGATAGCCGCGTGGATCGGCTGTGGGCCCCCTGGCGCATGGAGTACATCAACTCCGCAGACGACGAAGGCGGTTGCGTCTTCTGCCTCGCCGCCACGGGCGAGAATGAGGAGCGCCTCGTCGTCCGTCGCGGTGCGCACGTGGTCGCGCTGCTGAACAAGTTCCCGTACTCGTCCGGCCATTTCATGGTCGCGCCGCTCAGGCACGTCGGCGAGTACGGCGAGCTCACGGACGAGGAGGTGCTCGAGCTGCACCGGTTCGCTTCGGCCGGAATGGGTGCGCTCGCCGAGGCCTATGCCCCGCAGGGCTACAACCTCGGCTGGAACCTCGGGCGGATCGCGGGCGCCGGCATCGTCGACCACGTGCATCTCCACGTCGTCCCGCGCTGGGCCGGCGACACGAACTTCATGCCCGTGCTCGCCGAGGTGAAGGTCCTTCCCGAACACCTGGAGGCGACGCGCCGAAAACTACGCGACGCCTGGCCAAACCGGTAGAAAGCGACGTGTCGCAAGCGGCCCTGTCGCGGGGTCAGACCCGTGGACCGGTCCATTTCGCCAAAGCGCTGCAAACGCCCAGAAAGGTGCCAGGCGCGAGACATGGCCGGAGACATGTCCAGGGACACGTCCGAGCAGCCAGCAGCCAGCGAGCCCAAGGCCGGAGCGTAAGCCAGGCGAAGCCGGCTTACGCGCAGCCGAACTGATGCGATGCGGCGACGCGCAGCCCGCCGCGCCGCACGGTTGACGACGAACGCGGACCACCCTGAAGCGCGTGGGCTCGGCCCACGCGCGTTCCGCGCGCAGCGCCGTTCCCCACCCGAGCGAAAGCGCAGCTTTCGCTCGGCTAAGCAGCGACGCCGGCGCCGTATTTGGCGCGCAGGTGCGCGAGGTACGGCTTCGGGTCGATCGTCGCGCCGGTGGCGCGGCGTAACGTCTCCTGCGGTGAGAACTTGCGGCCGAGGCTGTGCACGTGTTCCCCGAGCCAGTCGCGCAGGGCGCCGAACTCCCCGCGCTCGATCTGCTCCTCCAGGTCGGGCACGTCGTCCAGGATCTTCTCCCAGATCTGCACCGACATGACCGTCCCGAGCAGATAGGTCGAGAAGTAGCCGATGTGTCCGGACGCCCAGTGGGTGTCCTGCAGCACGCCTTGCGCGTCGTTCGGGACGTCGACGCCGAGGTACTCGTGCATCTTCTCGTTCCATACGCGCGGGAGGTCGCGCACCGCCACGCGGCCGTTCACGAGATCCTGCTCGAGCTCGAAACGGAGGATCACGTGCATCCCATATGTGACCTCGTCGGCCTTGATCCGGATGAATGACGGCTGGACACGGTTGATGCCCGCGATGAAGTCGTCGAGCTCGACATTGCGCAGCTGGTCCGGATATGTCTCCTGCGCCCGCGGGTAGAAGAACCGCCAGAACGGGCGGCCGCGGCCGACGAGGTTCTCCCAGAGCCGGCTCTGCGACTCGTGGATGCCGAGAGAGCACGGCCCTCCCGTCGGCAGCGACTCCAGATGGCGCGGGAGCTGATGCGAGTAGAGGCCATGGCCGTACTCGTGCATCGTCGAGAAGAACGACTTCATCGTCGCCGGGTCGTAGTGCGTGGTGATGCGGATGTCGTCGACGCCGGCGCCCGACGCGAACGGGTGCTCGGTCGGGTCGAGCCGCCACGTGTCCGGCCGGAAGCCGAAGAGAGTGACGACCTCCTTCGCGAGCCGCTCCTGCGCTTCCGGGGGGAACGTGCCGCGGAGGAACGAGTCGTCGACCTCGTCGTTGCGCAGCTCGGCGATCAGCCGGATCAGCTCGGGCTTGAGTTCGGCGAACGTTTCCGCCACCTCTGCGGTGCTCGTCTCCGGCTCGAAGTCGTCGAGGAGGATGTCGTAACGCTCGTCGACGTCGTCGAAGCAGTCGATGTACCGGTGCCGCAGCTCGTAGTTGTGCTCCAGCGCAGGACGAAACTGCTCGAAGTCCGACTCCGCGCGCGCTTTGACCCAGATCGTCCGCGCCTCGGCCGCGGCACGTGTCATCTCGGCGCGGAGCTCGGTCGGCACACGCACGGCCTTCTCGTAGTCGCGACGCGCGACGCGAATCAATGCTGCGTCGTCGGTGTCTGGATCGAGCGTGTCCTCGAGCCCGCGGAGCTCGTCCAGCAGGCGCCCTGTCTCCTTGTCGATCAGCAGCTCGTGACTGATCCGTCGCAACGTCGCAAGGTGCTCGCCGCGGTGCCGCCAACCCGCCGGCGGCATCACAGTCTGCTGGTCCCAGCTGAGAACACGGCCGACGCGCTCGACGCCGGTGACCTTGGCGAGGCGGTCCTTCAATTGCGTCAGCGCATCGGCCACGGGCCGCAGATTAGCTAGCCGTCGAGCCGTGCGCTGAGCTGCTCGAATGCATTCTCGAGGCGCTCGAGGCGCGACTCGATCCCTGCGATCCGATCGCTCCCATCTTCGATGGCCTGCTCGACAGCCGGAGCTTCGTCGGGCGCGGCACCGCCGAGCAGCTGCGCATAACGCTCTTCCTTCTGGCCGGGCCGCCGCTCGAGGCGCATGGCGAGCTCGCGTCCCGCGAGGCCGTCGATCGTCTGCGCAACCTCCTCGAGCGAAGCGAAGCGGTGCAGGCGTTCGGTGCGCTGCTTCAGCTCGCCGAGCGTCTGCGCGCCACGCAGCATCAGCACAGCGAGCAACGACAGCTCCGCGCCGGAGAGCGACAGCGCCTCGTCGAGCAGGTGCCTGTACTTGAGCGCGCGACTGCTCGCACCGCTCGCGAAGCGCGTCCAGCCGCGAGTCGACATGCGCTCCAGTGCCGCCTTGATCGTGCGCTCGTCGTACTCGACGATAGGGTCGCGGTTCGTCTTCTGGTTACACGCGAGGCGCAGCGCGTTGAGCGAGAGCGGGTACTGGTCGGGCGTCGTCCGCTGCTTCTCGATCAGGCAGCCGAGGACTCGGATTTCGACCGCATCGACGTCCACGGCCGGGAAGCCTATGCGCTCGCGTCGAGGCTACAATCCGGCTGCGCGGACGTAGCTCAGTTGGTAGAGCATCAGCTTCCCAAGCTGAGGGTCGTGGGTTCGAGCCCCATCGTCCGCTCTTAGCGGGAGTTCGTCCTTCGCCCTCATCGGATGATGCGTCGGCGTGCCTTTGCCGCCAAGGTCGACGCAAAAGACAACCTTTTGGAGGCGTTATGTGGTGGGGAATCGGCGGCGGGTTGGCCGTCTTGTGGATCGTCCTGATGGTCACACTCGGGATCACGACCTTGAGGAAGGGCCATTGGGTCCTGTTCATCCTCGGCATCTTCTTCCCGCTGTTCTGGATCATCGGTGCGGTGAGCCCGCCGAAGGCGACGGCGCAGCCGGTCTAGCCGAACCGCTGGTCGCTAGGCGTCGGTGATGACGACCGGCGTGCCGAGCTCGACGTGGTGGAAGAGCCACTCGGCGTCCGGGATGTGCATCCGGATGCAACCGTGCGAGGCCGAGTAGCCGATCGACGTGTCGTCCGGCGTACCGTGGATGCCCACGCCGGGTGCCGACAGCCCCATCCAACGCGTGCCGAGCGGGTTCCCGGGGCCAGGCGGGATCGGCTTGAGGCCCTTCGCCCAATCCGAATCCGGCGGGCGCCACCATGGGTTCAGCTGCATGTCCACGATGCTGAACGTCCCCGTCGGGGTCGGATAGATCGCCTGGCCCGTCGCGACGCCGAACTTCCGCACGAGCTTCGCACCCTGGTAGTAGCGCAGCTCGTTTGCCCCGCGGCGAATCACGATCACGGGGCCGAACTTGAGGACTGTCCGCTCCGCCTCCACCACCTTCGTCGCGACGCGGATGCGCCGGATCTGCGGCGACTGCAACGCCCGCACGATCCGTTGCGCCGTCAGTTGACGCAGCACCTGCACGCCCGCGCGATCCGGCGTGAACTGCGGTCGCAGCCCTTTGAGCCCCTTCAGCTCCGCGTCTTTCGCGGGATACGAAACTCGTTTGTCGAGTGCGCGCACGAACGTGCGCACCTCCTGCTCGTCGACCTCCGGGGTCAGGGCGACCGCCGAGTCGGCGGGCGCGCGCAACGCGTCCGCAACGCCTTCGGACATCGTCACCTTGGCGCCGAACCGGGCGGGCACGATGCGCCATTGCCGGTCCCCGTACACGAGCCGGACGGGCTTCGCAAAAGCGGGCAGGAGTGCAGCCTGGGCCTGCTCGTTCGACATGCCGCCGACGGGCATACCGGCGAGGGTGACCCCGGGGGCGATCAGCACCGGCGGCGCCGCATCTCCACTCAGAACCGGCGCCAGGACGGCGATGACGAGGACGGTGATGGCGAGACGGCGGATCACGTGGCGTGATGGTACTTACGGCAACGGCCGCGTCCAAGGTTCCTCGGAACCGAACGGCGAAACCCGGACGGCGGGGCTACCGCCGCAGCGTCGCCCCGCCAGGCCCCAAGCTTAGGAAATAATCGACCCAAACAAGGGGACGGAGGCCGAGAGATGGACGAGCACAAGCTGCATGAGACCGCCCAGGCGATCGTCGCCGAGGGGAAGGGGATCCTCGCCGCGGACGAGAGCGACAGCACGATCAAGAAGCGGTTCGACTCGATCGGGGTCGAGTCGACCGAGGAGAAGAGGCGCGCGTACCGCGAGCTCCTCTTCACCACCGAGGGCGTGGAGGAGTACATCAGCGGCGTGATCCTGTTCGACGAGACGATCCGGCAGTCGTCGTCCGACAGCACGCCCTTCCCGAAACTGCTCGAGTCGAAGGGCGTGATCCCCGGGATCAAGGTCGACAAGGGCGCCCATCCGCTCGCGCTCGCCGAGGGCGAGACCGTCACCGAAGGGCTCGACGGGCTGCGCGACCGACTTGCGGAGTACCGCGAGCTCGGCGCGCGCTTCGCGAAGTGGCGCGCCGTCATCTCGATCGGCAAAGAGATCCCAAGCGAGTACTGCCTCTGGACGAACGCCCACGCACTGGCACGCTACGCGGCGCTCTCACAGGAGGTTGGCCTCGTGCCCATCGTCGAGCCCGAGGTGCTGATGGACGGGGACCACACGATCGAGCGAAGCTTCACGGTGACGTCACACACGCTGCACGCCGTCTTCACCGAGCTGCGCGACCAGCGCGTGCACCCAGAGGGGATCCTGCTCAAGCCGAACATGGTGCTGTCCGGTTACGAAAGCTCGGAGCACGCGTCGCATGAAGAGGTCGCGGCCGAGACGATCCGCTGCTTCAAGCGCCACGTCCCGGCAGCGGTGCCCGGGATTGTCTTCCTGTCAGGCGGGCAGTCGGACGAGGACGCGACTGCGAATCTGAACGCGATGAACGCGATGGGACCGCATCCGTGGCAGCTGTCGTTCTCCTACGGCCGCGCGCTCCAGGCCCCGGCGCTGAAGGCGTGGGTTGGCAAGGAGGAGAACGTCGAGGCCGCCCAGCGTGCCTACTACCACCGCGCCAAGATGAACAGCGCTGCACGCACCGGCATGTACGCGCCGGAGATGGAACGCGAGGCGGTCACCGCTTAACGCAAACGCACGACGAACCAGCCGTTCACGTTGTTACAGAGGACCTGGCGCGGTCCCTCGTGCACGTACGTGTAGATGGGTAGCCCGTTGTACGTCACCTGGCGCCGGCCGTCGGGCCGGCGGATCGAGCCGAACGTTCCCTTGATCCCGGCCACGTGCCTCGGCACGACGCCCTTCGCGTAGAGCGGCGGCCACAGCCGCGCGCAGGAGCCGGTGCAGCGGATCTTCCCGCCGGCGCGCTTCTCGACCCTCCAGTAGTAGAGGGCCTGCTTCTTCGGCGTCGTCAGGATCGACCCGAAGTTCGCGTCGTGGTACTTGATCGCCGGTGGGGAGGCCGCGACCGCAAGGGAACTGAGGAGCATCGCGAGGAAGGTCATGCCCGTACGGTCCGCCGAGCGGAAGGAACGTTACGCCTACCTCAGCGAGGAGCCGACGAGCTTCTCGAGCTTGGCGAAGGCGTGCTGCGCTTCGATGCGCCGGACGGTGCCGCTGCGCGACCGCATCACGATCGAATCCGTGACGGCACCTCCTGAGGTGTACTGGACGCCTCGGAGCAATGCGCCGCTCGTGACGCCGGTCGCGGCCACGAACACGTCGTCGCCGGCGACGAGGTCGTCGGTTGTCAGCACCTTGTCGACGTCGTAGCCTGCGGCTACGAGCTCCTGGCGCTCCTGGTCGTTCCGCGGCCACAGCCGTCCCTGGAGAGCCCCGCCGAGACACTTGATCGCGGCTGCAGAGATGACGCCCTCGGGCGTGCCGCCGATTCCCATCAGCAGGTCCACCCCGGTCCCCCCGCGCGCAGCGGCGATCGCGGGAGCAACGTCTCCGTCGCGGATCAAGTTCACCTTCGCGCCCGCCTCGCGCAGCTCGCGGATCAGGTCCTCGTGGCGGTCGCGTTCGAGCACGACCACCGACACGTCCGTCGGCTCAACGTGCTTCGCCTCGGCGACGGCCGCAACGTTCTCGGCCGGTGATGCGTTGATGTCGATCGCTTCGACCGCCTCGGCCCCGCAGGCGATCTTGTCCATGTAGACGGCGGCGCCGGGAAAGAACATCGTGCCTCGCTCGGCGAGCGCGATCACGGCGATCGCGTTCGGCTGGCCGAGCGCGGTCAGGCGGGTTCCTTCGAGCGGATCGACCGCGACGTCGACCTGCGGGCCGTTGCCGCTCCCGACCTCCTCGCCGTTGAAGAGCATCGGCGCCTCGTCCTTCTCCCCCTCGCCGATCACGACGAGGCCGTCCATCGAGACCGTGTCGAGCATCAGGCGCATCGCATCGACCGCGGCCTGGTCGGCGCTCTCCTTCTCGCCTCGGCCGATCCACCGCGCCGCGCCGAGGGCTGCTGCCTCGGTGACGCGGACGAGCTCGAGCGCAAGATTCCGGTCGGGCGTTTCGCCGGCCACGGAACGGGACCCTACATCCGCTCGGGCGCTCCCACCCCGACGAGGTCTAGGCAGCGGGCGATCACGTGCTGCGTCGCGCGGCAGAGGCCGAGCCTGAACGCCTCCGTCTCCGAGCCCACGACACGGTGCTCGTGGTAGAAGCGGTGGAAGTCGTCGGCCACACGGATCGCGTAGATCGGGATGGCGTGCGGCGCGCGCCGCTCTGCCGACTCCGCCGCAATCACAGGGAAGTCGGTGAGTCGCTTGATCAGATCCCGCTCTTCACGCTCGAGCTCGGCGGGGGGATCGCCGCCCACGGTTGCATCGCCCGCATTGCTGAGTATGCCCGCGATCCGGGCATGGGCGTACTGCACGTAGTAGACGGGGTTCTTCTGCGTCCGTTCCGCGGCGAGATCGACGTCGATGTCGATCGGCTGGTCGTGCCCGCGCGACACGAGATACCAGCGCGCAGCATCGACGCCGATCTTGTCGACGAGCTCGCGCAGAAAGACCACGTCGCCGCGCCGCTTGGAGATCCTCTTCACGCGGCCGCCCTCGACGATGTGCACGAGCTGGTAGATGAGGGCCTCGATGCGCTCCGGGTCGTAGCCGAGCATCGCCGCTGCGGCCTTCAGGCGGGCGACGTAGCCGTGATGGTCGGCGCCGAGCACGTAGATGGCGCGGTCGAAGCCGCGCTCGAGCTTGTCCTGCACGTACGCGACGTCGGCGGCGAAGTAGAGGTACGACCCGTCCGCGGAACGCACGAGCGGGCGGTCCTTGTCGTCGCCGTAGGCGCTCGTGCGTGCCCACAGCGTGCCGTCCGCTTCGTACGTGTCCAGCTTCGACAGCACCCCGGGCACCTTCTGCTCGATCTCCGCCTGGCGGCGCCAGCTGTCGATCGGGATGCGAAAGTCCGCAACCTCACGCCGAATCTCCTCGAGCATGTACGTGACCGGATCGCCCTCGCGCTGCGCAAGCTCGTTGACGTAGTCCCCCTGGTAGCCGCCCTCTGGCGGCTCCTCCCCGCGCCGGCGCGCCTCGACGGAGGCACGGAACAGCTCGATCTGCCGGCCGGCGTCGTTGAAGTAGT
>Ga0307278_10000790_pt1 | contig 15585 bp, 14 predicted proteins | sample ER_DNA_117_FD_194482 | JGI IMG/M metagenome (GOLD analysis project Ga0307278, IMG submission 194482) | Bulk soil microbial communities from the East River watershed near Crested Butte, Colorado, United States - ER_DNA_117 | ecosystem: Environmental > Terrestrial > Soil > Floodplain | place... | reverse complement strand
GGGCGGGTTCGGCCTCAGCTGATCCCGACTGCTCCGCGACCCGCCTGGACGCCCACCGCTTCCCGGCGGCACCTACGAGTCGCCGTGCATGCCCGACACCACCTCGTCCGCCTGGACGCCCACCGCCTCCCGGCGGCCCATCGTCAAGGACTCGGGCCGGTTCGTCCTCGAGGTCACCCGCGGCGGCCGGCAGCGCGGCCGGGGCGCGGTCGCGCACCCCGGCCGCCCCTTCTACGATGGGTCCATGACCAAGCCCGCGACCGACGCCCAACCCAGGACCGACCTCCAACCCAGGACCGGCCAGCAATGAGCGACCAGGACGGGGACGACCCGAACCCGGTGGCCTCGAGCACCCGGCTGCACAGCCGGGTGCTGCGCCTGGCATCCGACCTCGACCTCCTGGACCTCGCCGCGGAGCCGGGGTTCGCCTGGGCCTCGCCAACCGGCGAGCTGGTGACCGCCGGCGTGGCGGCCCGGATCGAGGTCGCGACCGGGCGGGACCGGATCCAGCGGGCGGCCGACGAGGCCGGCGCGCTGCTGCGCGGCGCCCGCATCGACGACCCCCAGGGCAGCGGCCTGGGACCGTTGGCAGTCGGCGCGATCCCGTTCGGCGACGCCACCCCGGGCCGGCTCACCGTGCCCGAGCTGGCCCTCCGGCGCGGCCCGGGCCGCGCCGTATGGGCGGTGGTGACGGCCGCGGGCCGCTGGCCCGACCCGCCCGACCTGCGCGCCCGGCCGCCAGCCGGTGCGAGCGACGGCGCCTGGCCGGGCGTGCTCGCGGTCCGCTCCCCCGCCGGCCAGGACCGCGCCGGCTTCCAGGCCGCTGTGGCCGCTGCCCTGGACCTGATCGCCGCGGGCCGGCTGGACAAGGTCGTGCTCGCCCGCGAGCTGCTGGTCGAGGCGGCCGCGCCGTTCCGGAGCGCGGCGGTGCTGCGCCGCCTCCGCGACCGGTCGGCCGGCTCGTTCATGTACGCCAGCGACGGGTTCGTCGGCGCGAGCCCGGAGCTGCTGGTCGCGAGGAGGGGGAGGGTGGCCACCTCCCGGCCGATGGCCGGCACGGTCGCCCGCGGCGGCACGGCCCACGAGGAGGCCCGCCGGGTGGCCTGGCTGCGCTCCTCCGGCAAGGAGGCCGTCGAGCACCGCCTGGTGGTCGACATGGTGGCCGAGACGCTCGCCAAGGTGGCCGACGACGTCGCGGTCGCGCCGGTCGAGGTGGTGCGCCTGCCGACCGTCGCCCACCTCGCCACCCGGGTGTCGGCCGCGCTGACCGAGCCGCTGCCGTCCGCGCTCGAGCTTGCCGGCCTGCTGCACCCGACCCCGGCCGTGGCCGGAGCGCCCCGGGAAGCGGCCCTCGAGGTGCTCGCCTGGCTGGAGCCGTTCCACCGGGGCGCCTATGGCGGGCCGGTGGGCTGGGTCGACCACCGCGGCGACGGCGAGTGGGCGGTCGCCCTGCGCTGCGCGACGCTCGACGGCCCGGTCGCGCGGCTGGTGGCTGGCGCCGGGATCGTGGCCGGCTCCGACCCCGAGGCCGAGTGGGCCGAGTCCGGCTACAAGCTCGAGGCGATGCTGCGGGTGCTCACCAGCGCCTGACCGGGTCCAGCCCGGCACGCCCGCCACCTGTCGAAGGGAGCAAACCGCGACATGGACATCCAGGAGACGGCCCTGCCCGGGGTGGGGCTGCGCCACGACTTCACCACCCGCGCCGGGCGCCACCCTGGTCGTGGTCGGGACCGCCCCCGGCGTCAGGTCGCTGGCCGGCATCCTGGGGAGCTGACCGCCATGCACGGCGCGACCCTGCTGCTGGAGCTTGGCGGGGTCATCCTCGGGCTCGGGATCCTCGGCCGGCTGGCCGGCCGGCTCGGGCTGTCGGCCATCCCCCTGTACCTCCTGGCCGGCCTGGCGTTCGGAGAGGGCGGACTGCTGCCGCTGGTCACCGCCCAGGAGTTCATCGAGGTGGGCGCCGAGATCGGCGTCATCCTGCTGTTGCTGCTCCTCGGCCTCGAGTACTCCGCCGACGAGCTGGTCGGCAGCCTGCGCGCCGCCGCACCGGCCGGCCTGGTCGACCTCGCCCTCAACTTCACTCCCGGCGTGCTGGCCGGACTGCTGCTGGGCTGGTCCCCGCTGACCGCGGTCGTGCTCGGCGGGGTGACCTACGTGACCTCCTCGGGCATCGTCGCCAAGGTCCTCAGCGACCTCGGGCGGCTGGGCAACCGCGAGACCCCGGTGGTGCTGTCGATCCTGGTCATCGAGGACCTCGCCATGGCCGTCTACCTGCCGCTGGTCTCCGGGCTGCTGGTCGGCGGGAGCCTGCTGGCCGCCGCGGGACCCCTGGGGCTGGCGCTGGCCACCGTCGTGGCCGTGATCGTGCTCGCCGTCCGCTACGGCACCGCCCTCAGCCGCCTGGTGTTCAGCCCCAACGACGAGGTCCTGCTCCTGCTGATCCTCGGCCTCGCCCTGGTCGTGGCCGGACTCGCCCAGCGGCTGCAGGTCTCGGCCGCGGTCGGGGCGTTCCTGGTCGGCATCGCGCTGTCGGGCCCGGCCGCGGACGCCGCCCGCCCCCTGCTCACCCCGCTGCGCGACCTGTTCGCAGCGGTGTTCTTCGTGTTCTTCGGCCTGCGCACCGACCCCGGCTCCATCCCGGCCGTCGCCCCGGCCGCAATCGGCCTCGCCCTGGCCACCGCGGTGACCAAGGTGGCCACCGGCTGGTGGGCGGCCCGCCGGGCCGGCGTCGGCACCAGGGGACGCTGGCGCGCCGGGGCCGTGCTGGTCGCCCGCGGCGAGTTCTCGATCGTGATCGCCGGGCTGGCCGTGTCCGCCGGCCCGGAGCCGGCCCTCGGCCCGCTGGCCGCCACCTACGTGCTGATCCTCGCCGTGCTCGGCCCGCTCCTGGCCCGGGTGGTCGACCCCCTGGTCGCGGCGGTGCGGCGCCGGGCCTGCCGCCGAGCGGCTCCGCAGGCGGCGGCCTCCGGACCCGGCGGCAGAGACCCGCAGCCGCAGGGCGGGGCCGAACGCCTACGGTCGCCCTGACCGGTCGCGCTCGCCCAGGGCCTCGGCCACGGCGCGGGCGGCCGCGCGGTGCCTGGCCAGGTTGACCGCGCGGTCGCCCGGGACCAGCAGCACGGTCGTGCGGTGCGCGGCGAGCGCCTCGGCGACAGCCGGGACCAGGTCGCCGGCGCGGGTCACCCGGTGGCAGGCCAGGCCGGCGGCGGCGGCCAGGGCGCCCAGGTCGAGGCCGTGCGGGGTGCCGAACAGGGGCTCGAAGTACCGCTCGGGAAGCTCGGCCTGAGGCAGGAACGAGAAGATCCCGCCACCGTCGTTGTCGCAGACGACGAATACCACCGGCTCGGCCCGGCGCCCGGCGCCGAGGACGCTGCTCGCGTCGTGGAGGAAGGTCAGGTCGCCGCAGAGCGCGGCGACCGGCCCGCCGCCGGCCGCGGCGACGCCCAGGGCGGTCGCGACGAACCCGTCGATGCCGCTCGCGCCCCGGTTGGCCACGAACGCCAGGCCGTCGCGGGCGCGGGCGAAGGTGTCCACGTCGCGCACTGGCATGCTCGACCCGACCACCAGGGTTGCCCCGCCGGGCAGGCCAGCCACCAGGTCGCGGGCGACCCGGCCCTCGAACGGCTCCTCCCAGCCGGCGAGCAGGGCGTCCATGGCCGACCCGGCCAGCGCGTCCGCGGAGGTCCAGGCGTGCAGCCAGGCCGCGGCTCCCGCGGCCCGCTCGGGTCCGGTCAGATCCGGGGACCGGCCAGCTCCCAGGCAGTGCGCCGGGACCGAGTCCCCCGCCCCCCGGCAGGCCGATGCCGAGTCCCCTGGCCCGCGGCACCCCGGGCCGAGCGCGGCCGCGACCGCGCCGAGCAGCGCGGACGCATCGGCCACGAGGCGGGTGGCGGCGGCCCGGCCCGGGTCGGGCCAGGCCCCGTCCGGGTCGACGAGCACCTGGGGCACGCTCGCGTCCAGCCAGGTGCCGAGCGCCTTGCTGGTCGGGCCGGCACCCACCCGGACCACCAGCTCTGGCCGGTGGGCGGCGGCGAACCCAGGCACCCGGAGCAGGGCGTCGTAAGCGGCCACGGCGTGCGGTCCGCGGCGGTGGCCCGACAGCGGGTCGGCCAGCACCGGCCAGCCAGCCGCCCGGGCGAACGCGTCGGCAGCCTCCAAGCCCAGCCCCGAGCCCCAGCCCACGACGAGCAGGCCGCGCGAGGCGGCCCGGACCCGCTCGGCCAGGGCGTCCACCTCGGCCGGAGCTGGCCGCCGGGGGAACGCAGCCGACACCGTCCAAGGCGCCCCGCCGGGACGGCCGGGCGCGGGCTCACCGCCCAGCTCGCCCGGGACCAGCGGCTCGGCAAAGGCGAGATTGAGATGGACGGGGCCGGCGGGCGGGCCGGCCGCGGCGGCCACCGCCCGGGCGGCGAGCGAGCGCCAGTACCGGCCGGCACCCGGACCGTGCACCGGCAGGCTCACCTCGCAGAACCAGCGCACCGCGTCCCCGTACAGCCTCAGCTGGTCGACGCTCTGGTTGGCGCCGGTGTCGCGGAGCTCCGGGGGCCGGTCCGCGGTCAGCACCAGCAGCGGCACCCTGGCGTGATGCGCCTCGAGCACGGCCGGGTGGAAGTTGGCCGCCGCCGTCCCCGAGGTGCACACCACCGCCGCCGGCCGCCCTGACCGCTTGGCCGCGCCCAGCGCGAAGAACCCGGCCGACCGCTCGTCGACGTGCACGTGCACGCGCACCCCGGGGTGCTCGGCGAGGGCGAGGGCGAGGGGGGCCGACCGCGACCCGGGGGCCAGGCAGGCGTCGGCCACCCCACCCCGGACCAGCTCGTCCACCAAGGTGAGCGCGAACGTCCGCCCCGCGTCGCTCACGGCCCGGGCCCGGGGCGGGCTACCATCCCCAGGTGCTGCACCGCACCGTCGAGGGGACGGGCCCGCGGGTCGTCCTCGCCCACGGCTTCACCCAGACCCTTGCCTCCTGGGAGCCGCTGGCCGCGCGCCTGCGCCCGCGCTGGCAGGTGGTCCGCGCCGACCTGCCCGGCCACGGCGGCTCGGGCGCGGCCCGGGCCGACCTGACCGGCGCCGCCCGCCTGCTCGGCCAGGCCGGAGGGCGGGCCGCCTACGCCGGCTACTCGCTCGGGGGGCGCGTCTGCCTGCGCCTGGCCCTGGACCGGCCCGACCTGGTCCGGGCGCTGGTCCTGGTGGGCGCCTCGCCCGGCATCCAGGACCCTGCCGCCCGGGCCGAGCGCCGGGCCGCCGACGAGACCCTGGCCGCCCGGATCGAGCGCGACGGGGTCGAGGCGTTCCTCGACCGCTGGCTGGCTGGGCCGCTGTTCGCCACCCTGCCCGCGGAGCGGGCCGGGCGGGCCGCCCGGCTGGCCAACACCGCCGAGGGCCTGGCCGCCGCCCTGCGCCTGCTCGGCACCGGCAGCCAGGAGCCGCTCTGGGACCGGCTGGCCACCCTCCGCCCGCCGGCCCTGCTTCTCGCCGGGGCCCTGGACGCCAAGTTCGCCGCCCTGGCCGGGCAGATAGCGACCGCGATCGGCCCGCGCGCCCGCACCGCCCTGGTTCCCGGGGCCGGTCACGCCGCCCACCTCGAGCGCCCCGACAAGGTCGGCGAGCTGGTCGAGAGGTTCATGGGCGAGCACATCGACCGGTAGTCCTCGTTGCTCACGACAGCCACAGGCCCGCGGCCAGCAGCACGCCGAGGGCCAGCTGGAGCCGGGCGGTGCCGGCCAGGGCGGCGATCAGGCCGGGGCCGTCCTCGCGCCGCCGCACCAGGTGGACAGGGGAGAGGGCCAGGGGCGCTGCGGCCAGCGCCAGCAGCACCGGCGGGCGGGACAGGCCGAGCAGCGCGACGGCCACGAACACCGCGGCCACGACCAGGACGAACAGCGCCCGCGAGCGGGACCGGCCCAGGCGGACGGCCAGGGTGCGCTTGCCGGCGCGCCGGTCGCCCTCGATGTCGCGGATGTTGTTGGCGATCAGGAGGGCGACCGCGGCCAGCCCGACCGGCACCGAGGCGGCCAGCGCAGCGGGCGGGACCCGCCCGAGCTGGACGTAGGCCGAGCCGCAGGTGGCTACCACACCGAAGAAGACCAGCACCGAAAGCTCGCCGAACCCGGCGTACCCGTAGGGCCGCGGGCCGCCGGTGTACAGCACCGCGGCTGCGACGGCGGCCACCCCGACCGCGAGCAGGCGCAGGTCGACCGCGACGGCCAGGGCGAGCCCGGCCGCCATGGCCACCGCGAAGGCCAGGCCGGCGGCCCGCTTCACCTGGCCGGGGGTTGCCAGGCCGGTGGCGACCAGCCGGGCCGGGCCCAGGCGTGCCGGGCTGTCGGCACCCCGCACGCCGTCGGAGTAGTCGTTGGCGTAGTTGGCCCCGACCTGCATGCCGAGCGCGACGACCAGGGCGGCCAACGCCCGCCAGGCGACCGCCGGCCGCTCGGCGGCGGCCGCGGCCGTGCCCACCAGCACCGGCACCACCGCGGCGACCAGGGTCCTCGGGCGGGCGCCCCGCAGCCAGACGTCCATGCCGGTCAGGGCCGGCGGGGGAACTTGGAGAAGTCGGGCGGGCGCTTCTCGCGGAAGGCGTTGCGGCCCTCCTGGGCCTCCTCGGTCATGTAGTAGAGCAGGGTGGCGTCCCCGGCGAGCTGCTGGATGCCCGCGAGCCCGTCGGAGTCGGCGTTCAGGCCCGCCTTGAGCAGCCGCAGCGACAGCGGGCTCTTGTCGAGGATCTTGCGGCACCAGGCGACGGTGGTCTCCTCGAGCCGGTCCACGGGCACCACGGTGTTGACCAGGCCCATGGCCAGGGCCGCCTCGGCGTCGTACTGCTCGCAGAGGAACCAGATCTCGGCCGCCTTCTTGCGGCCGACCGTCCGGGCCAGCAGCCCGGCCCCGTAGCCGCCGTCGAACGACCCGACCTTGGGGCCGGTCTGGCCGAAGCGGGCGTTGTCGGCCGCGACGGTGAGGTCGCAGACCAGGTGCAGCACGTGCCCACCGCCGATCGCGTAGCCGGCCACCATCGCGATCACCGGCTTGGGCAGGCGCCGGATCTGCACCTGCAGGTCCAGGACGTTGAGGCGGCCGACGCCGTCGTCGCCGACGTAGCCGTCCTCACCGCGGATGCGCTGGTCGCCGCCGGAGCAGAACGCCTCGGTGCCCTCGCCGGTGAGCACCACCACGCCGACCCCGGGGTCGTTGCGGGCCAGCTCGAACGCTGCCGAGAGCTCGAACAGGGTCCTGGGGCGGAACGCGTTGCGCACCTCGGGACGGCAGATGGTGATCTTGGCGATGCCGTCGGCGGTCTCGTACCGGATGTCGCTCCACTCGCCATGCTGGTGCCACTCCACGGGCGCTCGCGCTCCTTCGTCGGCTCGGTCGGGATGCGGCTGCTAGGGTAGCCCTCGTGTCCGGCTCCCTCCACACCCCGCTGGTGGCGGTCGCCCTGCCCCGGGCGGCGGCTGCCACGGCCGTGATGCGCGCCTGGGAGGCGGGGGAGGCGGTGCTGCCGCTCGACCCCGGGGCGCCAGGCCCCGAGGTCCGGCGCCTGCTCGACGCGGCCCGTCCCACGCATCTGGTCGACGGCGACGGCCGGGCCCGGCGGCCCGGCGGGCGCCCGGCCGAGGCCGACGTGGCCGCGGTCGTCGCCACCTCGGGAACGGCCGGGACCCCGAAGCTGGTCGAGCTGACCGCCGCCGGGATCCGCGCGTCGGCGCTGGCGGTGTCGGCGGCGGTCGGCGCCGGCCCAGGGGACCGCTGGCTGGCCTGCGTGCCCATGCACGGCGTGGCCGGGCTCGCCATCGTCGCCCGGGGCTGGCACACCGGGGTCCCGGTCGAGGTCCACGACCGCTTCGACGTCGCCCTGGTCGACGGGGCCGCCGCTGACGCCACCCTGGTGTCGCTGGTCCCGACCATGCTCCGGCGACTGCTCGAGGACGGCTGCGACCTGCGCCGCTTCCGCCGAGTCCTGCTCGGCGGCGCCGCAGCCCCGGCCGGGCTGCTCGCCGCAGCGACCGGGGCCGGTGTGCCGCTGACGCGCACCTACGGGCTCACCGAGACGTTCGGGGGTGTCGCCCACGACGGCCACGCCCTGGCCGGGGTGGAGCTGTCGGTCGCCGCCGACGGCGAGATCGGCGTGCGCGGGGAGATGGTGCTGCGACGCTACCGGGACGATCCTGAGGCGACCGCGGCCGCCCTGCGCGGGGGCGTGCTCCACACCGGCGACCTGGGCCGGCTGGAGCCGGACGGCCGCCTGGTCGTGCTGGGGCGGCGCGACGACCTGATCGTCAGCGGCGGCGTGAACGTGCACCCGGTGGAGGTTGAGGGGGCCCTGTCGGCCCATCCGGCGGTGGCCGACGCGGCCGTGCGCGGCCTGCCCGACCCCGAGTGGGGCCAGCGCGTGGTCGCGTTCGTCGTCCCGGCCGACCCGGACCGCCCGCCGACCCTCGACGACCTGCGCGGGTTCGCCCTGGACCGCGTGGCCGCGGCCAAGGCACCCCGCCAGCTCGTCCTGGTCGAGCGGGTGCCGAGGACATCCTCCGGCAAGGTGCTGCGCCGCCTGCTCATCGCCCCGTAGGCGCCCGTGCCGGCACGGCACGGGATGCGGAGTGCGGAGGAGGCGGCCCGCGCGCGCACCGCGGGCCGCCTCCTCGCCGCCCGGGACCGCGGCTCAGGTCGCCGGGACGGCTGGCCCGCTGGCGGGGACACGCCCGGCTGGCCCGCTGGCGGGGACACGCCCGGCTGGCCCGCTGGCGGGGACACGCCCGGCTGGCCCGCTGGCGGGGACACGCCCCTCGCACGGCTCCACCCCGCGCAACCGGTGGAACACCGTGCACCAGAGCAGCCGCTCCAGCTCGTCGAACCGCTGGCACACCTCCTCCCAGGTCACGACGCCACGGTCGTAGCCCCGCCGGACGGCGGAGAGCTCCGCATCCACCAAGGACATGCCCGGATCCTTTCGCCGGCGCACCACTGTGGTCCCAATCACGCTTGTCTGTCCTGCACGCTTCGAGATTCTCGCGCCGTTCTGTCACCGGTGCAAGCTGGGCCGGCCAGCATCGACCGCCGCCGGGGCCTTCGCCGGCTCGGTTGCGGCACCGTCCAGGGCTTCCACGTGGGCCGGCCCCTCCCGGCCGACCTGGCCTTCGCCGCCATCGGCACCGCCGCCGTCGGGATGCTCACCGGGCAGCGCTGACGGCGACGGAGCGTCCCGCCGGGCGAATCGACAGCGAGGCCGCCGACGGCGCCCAAGACAGAGCCAAGGCCGCCGACGGCAACGCCCCGAAACGACAGCGAACGCCGTCGACGGCAACGCCCATGACGACAGCCAAGGCCGCCCAGCGCGCGCCAAGACCACAGCCAAGGCCGCCGACGGCGAGCCTAAGGTGGCTAGGACCTGCCCGGTCCGACAATGAGGTGGGCGGGGTGGGCAACCTAAGGCGACCGCCCGATTCGGACCCAGGCACCTCAGACCTAGTCTGGTCACGGAAGCAGACGAGACCCGAGCCAGGACGAGGTGACCAAGATGCAGAGCATGATGCTGGAGCTCCTGGGCCAGGAGCGGGTGGCGGAGTACCGCCGGGACGCCGAGCAGGCCGGTCTTGCCAAGATCGTGCGGCGCAGGGCCAGGAGGGCCCGGCGCTACGCTTCGGCCAGCGGGCGCGTTCAGGTCGCGCCGCGACACCCAGCCGGACGCGCCGTGGCCTGACCGTGCCCGGCACCGGCAGCGCGACCAACCGGCACGAGCCGGCGGATCCCACCCCCGCCGGCTCGTGCCCACCCATGTCCGGAGAGTCCATACTGGACGGCATGAGCGGCCGGTTGTCCTGCCCGACGTTCATCGGGCGCGCGCGCGAGCTCGCCCGCCTCGACGAGGCGCTGGAGCGGGCCGGCGAGGCGACCCCGGTCGTGCTGGCGATCGGCGGCGAGGCCGGGGTGGGCAAGACCCGCCTGGTCGGCGAGCTGGTCGGCCGGGCCGGGACGGCCGGCGCGGCCGTGCTCACCGGCGGCTGCATCGGTCTCGGGGAGGAAGGCGTGCCCTTCGCCCCGGTGGTGGAGGCGCTGCGCACCATGCTGCGGACCACCGAGCCCGACGCGGTCGAGCGCTGGTTCGCCCACGCCCGGGTCGAGCTGGCCCGGCTGCTGCCTGAGCTGGGCCCCGCCCGTCCGGTCGACGACCCGCGCGAGCTCGACCTCGCCAGCGGCCAGGGCCGCCTGTTCGAGCTGCTGCTCGGCGTGCTCGAGCGGCTCGCCGCCCAGCGGCCGGCCGTGCTGGTCGTCGAGGACCTGCACTGGGCCGACCACTCCACCCGAGCCCTGCTGGCGTTCCTGATCCGCAACCTGCGCCAGGGGCGGCTGCTGCTGGTGCTCACCTACCGGACCGACGAGCTGCACCGCCGCCACCCGCTGCGGCCGTTCCTGGCCGAGCTGGACCGGAGCTGGTGGGTCGAGCGGCTGGAGCTGCAACGGTTCGAGCGGTCCGAGCTGGTCGCCCAGGTGGCTGGGATCCTCGGCCGGCAGCCAGAGGCCGAGCTGGTCGACGAGCTGTTCGCCCGCGGCCAGGGCAACGCCTTCTTCACCGAGGAGCTGCTCGCCGCCGCCTGCGGCGTGGCCGGGGAGCTGCCGCCGACGCTGCGCGACACCCTGATGGCCCGCATCGAGCTGCTGCCCGACCGCACCCAGCACGTGCTGCGGGTCGCGTCCGCCGCCGCCCGGGAGGTCGAGCACCGGCTGCTGGCCGCGGTGGCCGGCCTGGCCGAGCCGGAGCTGTTCGAGGCGCTCCGCGAGGCGGTCTCCTCCCACGTGCTGGTGGTCGACAACGCCGACGAGACCTACGCCTTCCGGCACGCGCTGGTGCAGGAGGCGGTCTACGGCGACCTGCTGCCGGGCGAGCGGAGCCGGCTGCACGCCGCCTTCGCGGCCCGGCTCGAGGCGCTGCCGAGCCGCGGCGACAGCTGCCACGACGCCACCATCGCGGCCGAGCTCGCCCACCACTGGTACGCCGCCCACGACCTGGAGCGGGCCCTGCCCGCCGCGGTCACCGCGGGCCTGGCCGCCGAGCGCGTCCACGCCAACGCCGAGGCCAGGCGCCAGTTCGAGCGTGCCCTGGAGCTGTGGGAGCGGGTGCCCGCCGTGCACGGCACGCTCGCGCTCGACCGGGCCAAGCTGCTCTGGCACGCCGGCGAGGCGGCCTACCGGACCGGCGAGCAGGACCGGGCCATCGCGCTGCTGCGGGCCGCGATCGACGCCGCCGACCCGGCCGCCGACCCGCTCCGGGCCGGTGTGATCACCTCCCGCCTGGGCCACTTCCTGCGCAACGCCGGCAAGGAAGGCGCGTTCGCGACCCTCAAAGAGGCGGTCCGGCTCGTCCCGCCCGACCCGCCCACGCCCGAGCGGGCCCAGGTGCTGGCAGCCCTGGGCCAGGCGCTCATGCTCAAGCCGCTCTGGGAGGAGTCCCGGGCCGTCTGCGAGGAGGCGATCGCGATCGCGCGCTCGGTGGGCGACCGGGCCGTCGAGGTCCATGCCATGGACACCCTCGGGGTGGTGCTCGCCCACCTCGGCGACACCCAGACCGGCCTCGCCCACCTCCGGGAGGCGCGGCGGGTCGCCATGTCGCTCCACGACGACGAGCAGCACCCGGTCGACGAGGCCGTGCGCGCCTACGCCAACCTCACCGACGTCCTCGACCTGGTCGGTGACCTCGAGCAGGCGGCGGCGACCGCCCTGGAAGGCGTCGAGGTCGCCCGCGAGCACGGCCTCGAGCGCGCCATCTGCGCCCACCTGGTCGCCGACGCCGCCAGCGCGCTGGCCAAGCTCGGCCGCTGGGACGAGGCCGACCGCCACCTGCGGGCCAGCCTGGACGTCAACGTCTCCGGGCACAACGCGAGCCTGCTCCACCTCACCCGGGCCGCGCTGGAGCTGCGCCGGGGGCACTTCGAGCCCGCCCTCGAGCACCTCGGCACCGCCCGGCGCCTGTTCGGCCGCACCCACGCGGGCGCCCAGATCACCGGCCCGATCTTCCAGGGGCTGGCCGAGACCGCGGTCTGGCAGGGGCGCCACGACGACGCGCGGGCGGCGGTGGCCGAGGGCCTGTCGCTCACCCTGGCCGTGGACGGGTGGCGGCACGCGCGCCCGCTCTACCCGGTCGGCCTGGCGGCCGAGGCGGACCGGGCCGACCGGGCCCGGGCCCGGCGGGCCGCCGCCGAGGCCGAGGACGCCCGCCGGGTCGCCGCCGGCCTGCTGGAGGGCGCCCGCACGCTGCCCGGCGGGACCAGCGCGGAGGCCGACGCGCTGCTGGCCACCTGCGAGGCGGAGTGGACCCGGGTCGAGGGCACCTCCGACCCGGGCCGCTGGCAGGCCGTTGCCGACGCCTGGGACAAGGCCATGCAGCCCTACCCGGGTGCGTACGCCCGCTGGCGGCTGGCCGAGGCGTTCCTCGGCGCGCGGCTGGACCGCGAGCAGGCCGAGCGGGCGGTCCGGGAGGCCCACGCCACCGCTGCCCGGCTCGGTGCCGCGCCGCTCCGCACCGAGGTCGAGCGGCTCGCCCGGCGCAGCCGGATCGACCTGGCGCCCAGGCCCGCCCGACCGGACCAGGCCGCCGCCGCCGAGCCCGACACCACGGGCCTGGCCGGCGAGCTCGGCCTGACCCCGCGCGAGCTGGAGGTGCTCCAGCTGGTCGCCGACGGCCGCAGCAACAGCCAGATCGCCGAGGCGCTGTTCATCAGCGCCAAGACGGCCAGCGTCCACGTGTCCAACATCCTGGCCAAGCTGGGCGTGGCGAGCCGGGTCGAGGCGGCCGCGGTCGCCCACCGCCTGGCCCTGTTCGACGAGCCGGCCGGACGCTGACCTACGGCCGGAAGCTGACCTACGGCCGGCGCGGACCACGAGCGGGCGCCGACCTAAGGCGGCGCGCGCCGGACCCGAGCATCCTACGGGCCCGCGACAGCGGGCCGCCTCGTGGCAGAGAATGCCGGCATGCAGCCTCAACCCCCCGGCCCGGCCGCATCCGGCCCGGCCTCCTCCGGCGCGGCCGCATCCGGCCCGGCCGACCCGGTCCAAGCCTGGCGGGTCCAGCTCGAGGCCTGGGCGATCCCGGATGAGATCCTGGCCCGCGCTCCGGAGTCGCCTTGGGGGTTCCCGGTCGGGCTGTTCCGGGCACGGGCCGAGCAGGCGGGCGCCCGGGAGCCGACCACCTCGGACCGGGAGGCGGCCCGCTGGCTGCCGGCCGGCGGGACCGTGCTCGACGTGGGCGCGGGCGGGGGAGCGGCCAGCCTGCCCCTGGCCCGGGCCGCCGGCCGGATCGTGGCCGTGGACGAGTCGGCCCCGATGCTCGAGGCGTTCCTGGCTGCGGCCAGTGCCGCCGGGGTGCCGGCCGCGACCGTGGAGGGACGCTGGCCCGACGTGGCCGGCCAGGTGACTCCGGCCGACGTGGTGGTCTGCCACCACGTCCTGTACAACGTGGCCGACCTGGTGCCGTTCGTGGCCGCCCTGACCGGCCACGCGCGCCACCGGGTGGTGGTGGAGCTGACCGACCGGCACCCGCTGGTCGAGATCGGGCCCTTGTGGCGTCGCTTCCACGGCCTGGACCGCCCGGCCGGGCCGACCGCCGGCGACGCCGAGGCCGCCCTGCGTGCCCTCGGGCTCGAGGTCCAGCGCGAGGACGGGCCGGGCGCCCCCCGGACCGGCTTCGAGCGCTGGGAGGACCTGGTCGCCTTCACCCGCCGCCGCCTCTGCCTGCCCGCCGAGCGCGAGCCGGAGGTGGCCGAGGCGCTGGCGCCGTTCCGGGCCGAGACCGGGCTCGGCGTGCGCGCCGACCGGGGTGCACGCTCGCTCGTCACCCTGTCCTGGCCCGGGTCGGCCCCGCAGGCTTGAGCCGTCGACCTGCACTCGCGATCCGGACCCAGGCGTGGGGACTGCGTCGTGCGGCTGCTCACCGAGAGTAGTCCTGGTCGTGCAGAAGCTCGCTGAGGATCTCCGCGGTCTGCTCGGGTGGTGCGCCATACACACCAATGCTCGACATGATGTGCGCGTACTGCGCGACGTCCTCGGGCTTGTCCAGGTACAGGGCGTTGGTGGCATGCTCGAGGTACACCACATCTGGGAGCTCCTGGTCAGCAAATCGCAGGATGCTGAACGCGCCCACCATGGCCGCGTGGGCGCCGGCGCTGAACGGCAGGACCTGCAGGGTGACGCTCGGCAGTCTGCTCGCGTCGACGAGCCGCTCGATCTGGGCGCACAGCACCTTCCGGCCGCCGACCGGCCGGCGCAGCGCCGCCTCGTCCACCACCGCCCACAGCCGCGGGCCGTCGTCCTGGGCGAGCAGCCGCTGGCGGGTCAGCCGCAGCCTGACCCGCCGTTCCAGCTCCTCTGGCGAGTCGCCCAGCTGCGCGCCCCGCATCACCGCGCGCATGTAGTCCTCGGTCTGCAGCAGGCCGGGGACGAACTGGCCCTCGTAGGTACGAATCTGCGCCGCGACGGCCTCCAGGTCCACGTAAGCCCGGAACCACTGCGGCAGCACGTCGCTGTAGGCGTTCCACCAGCCGGGCATGTTGGCCTCGCGGGCCATGGTGATGAACGTGGCGATCTCGACCGGGTCGGTCACGCCGTAGAGGGTGACCAGGTCGGTGACATCGCGTTCCTTGTAGCCGACCTGGCCGTTCTCCAGCCGTTGGATCTTCCACTCCGACGCCCGGATCGCCTCGCCGGCGTCCTCGCGGGAGATGCCGGCCTCGGTCCGGAGCCGGCGGAGCTGGGCGCCAAGCAGCATCCGGCGAGCCGTTGGCCCGGCTCGCGGCTGCTCCTCGGTCACGCTGGCCTCCTCGCTCTGAGGGCAGACGGTCCACCGCGACGACCGGTCCCCGCGCTGCCGTGGCGACCAATGACGCTGTGCGGACTATCGCACGCCTGGCATCCGTCGCGGAGCGTCAGACTCGATCGTAGCGCCCAGCTCGCCGGGACCTTCCCGCCTCTGGTAGCCGGTAGCCGCCTGGCGCTGACCTGGATCCCCCGGATGGTCGACCAGATCGGGGTCGGCGGTGCGCCGGCGCAGCCGCGCATCAGCCAGGAGGCGTGCCGGCTGTCATGTGGTCCAAACGGAGACCCCTAAGGGGACCCCTGACCGGTAGCTGGACGGCTCGCCTCGATGACGCTCATCGGCCCGGGACTGGGCACCACCCGCTCGAACCGCCAGCCGGTGCGCTCCAACAGGCGCCGGAACTCGCCGGCGGTGCGCTCGCGGCCGCCGTCGAACAGCAGCAGCATCAAGACGTCGCTCATCTTGGCACGGTGCGGTGTGGCGTCGTCTGGCAGCAGCATCTCGAACACCCGCAGGCGAGTGGCCCGGGTGGCGCCGCGGCCGAGCGCGGCAAGGATCTGTGCCGCGCTGTCGTCGTCCCAGTCGTGCAGCACGCTGGCCAGCAGGTACAGGTCGGCCGGGGGTGGGGGTGCGAACAGGTCCCCGGGGTGCAGCACGCAGCGGTGCCCGCTGCTGCATCCCCTCGTCGAACAGCGCTTGCTGCTCTGGGTGCGCGGCCAGGTACTCCCAGTACGGCGCGCCGAGCACCGTCGGCGCGGCCGGCTGGCCGGTCCGCAGCGTGT
>Ga0307278_10000789_pt1 | contig 15586 bp, 14 predicted proteins | sample ER_DNA_117_FD_194482 | JGI IMG/M metagenome (GOLD analysis project Ga0307278, IMG submission 194482) | Bulk soil microbial communities from the East River watershed near Crested Butte, Colorado, United States - ER_DNA_117 | ecosystem: Environmental > Terrestrial > Soil > Floodplain | place... | reverse complement strand
CGGATAGGTGGCGAGCACGTTCTGGGTCTCGGGGATGTCGACCCCCTCGACCTTGTCCCCGCCGGCGGTGACGTCGGTGACGTAGACGATGCCGGCGTCGGCCTCGCCGAGGGAGACCTTGGTGACCACCGCCTTGACGTTGTCCTCCTGGGACACCGGCGTGACGCTGACCCCGGCCTTGTCGAGGGCCTGCTTGGCGTACCTGCCGGCCGGCACGTCCTCGGCCGCCAGGACCACCTTGAGGTCGCCGTTGCCCAGGTCGTCGAGGCCCTTGACGCCCTTGGGGTTGCCCTTCTCGACCACGATGGCCAGCAGGTTGCTGGCGAAGCTCTGGGGGGTGCCGACCAGGTCCTTGACCTTGTCCATGTTGGCCAGGTCGGCGGAGGCGAACACGTCGGCCGGGGCCGACTGCTGGATCTGGGTGGCCAGGGCCTGGCTGCCGGCGAAGTTGAAGGTCACCTTGGTGCCGCCGTTGGCGCTGGTGTACTGCTTGCCGAGCTCGGTGAAGGCGGCCGTCAGCGATGCCGCGGCGAACACCTTGAGCTCGCTCGGCGACCCCGAGGAGCCGCCGGACGACCTGTCGTCACCGCCGCAGGCGGCGAGCACGAGCGCCGCCACCGCCAGCGCGGCGGCCCGCCGGATCCGGGACCCAAGCATGCTGCCTCCTCTGGGTTCAACCACCGGACGTCGCCGGCGCGGGCAGCTCGACCACCACGTTGGTCGCCTTGACGGCGGCGACGGCCAGCACCCCGGGGGCCAGCTGGAGCTCGTCGGCCGCCTCGCGGGTCATCAGCGACACCACCCGGTACGGGCCGGCCTGGAGCTCGACCTTTGCCACGATCTCGTCCTTGACGACCCGGGTGACGATCCCCTGGAACCGGTTGCGGGCCGACTGGGCGATCACCTGTTCGTGGTCGGGCAGGTGCCGCAGGCCGGTCATGAACTCGGCCAGGGAGGCCCCGTCCACGACCCGCTGGCCGCCGTCGGTCCGCCGCACCCCCAGCCGGCCGGTGTCCGCCCAGCGCCGGACCGTGTCGGCGCTGACTCCGAGCAGCTCGGCCACCTGGCCGATCCGGTAGCTTGGCATTTGCCGGTGATCCTAGCACATACCATAGCGGCCGCTCGGTATCGTCGAGTTTGTGGTCGCAACTGCGAGGGGCCCGTCCCTCAGCCGGAGGGGTCGGCCAGGAGGGCGTTGAGGTCGCCGACCGGGCCCAGGTGGCGGAGCTTGTCGGGGTTGACGATCGAGCGGACGGTCTGGACCCGGCCGTCGGCGATGTCGAGGGCGAGGACGCCGAGCAGGCGGCCGTCGGGGTCGAGGGTGAGCAGGCCGGGGTGGCCGTTGATCTCGGCGGGGCGGACGCCGATGCCGGCGGCGTGGCCGCGGCGGGTCAGGCCGACCAGGAAGCGGGCGACCCGTTCGGCGCCGTGGACGGGGCCGGCCAGGGCGGGGGCCTTGCCGCCGCCGTCGCCGTACAGCACGGCGTCGGCGGCCAGCAGGCCGACCAGGCCCTCGGTGTCGCCCTGGTCGACGGCGGCGAAGAAGCGGCGGGCCAGCTCCTCGCGCTGGCGCCGGGAGGCCTCGAAGCGGGGGCGGCCGGCCTCGACGTGGCGGCGGGCCCTGACCGCGGCCTGGCGGCAGCTCTCCTCGGTGCGGTCCAGCATCCCGGCGATCTCGGCGTAGGCGTAGCCGAACACCTCGTGAAGCAGGAACACCGCCCGCTGCACCGGCGAGAGGCGCTCCAGCAGCACCAGGAACGCCAGCGACAGGCTGTCGGCGGTCTCGGCGTGGCCGGCGGGGTCGGGCTCCTGGCCGGTCACCAGCGGCTCCGGCAGCCACGCGCCGACGTAGCGCTCGCGCCGGACCCGGGCCGAGCGCAGGTGGTCGATGGCCAGGCGGGTCGTGACCGCCGACAGCCACGCCTTGGCCGATTCGATCTCGGCCCCGTCCTCGACCGCCCGGTGGAGCCGCAGGAAGGCCTCCTGCACCAGGTCCTCGGCCTCGCTGGCGCTGCCCACCATCCGGTAGGCGATCGAGAACAGCAGCGGCCGCAGCTCCCGGTAGGCATCGCCCTCGTCCATCGCCTCTCCAGTCAACCAGACCCGTCCCCCTTCCCTCGGGACGAGACGGCCCGGGCCCGCGTGACGGCTGTCACGGCCGGCCGGGCCGTCTCGTCTGCGGGAGTGACCACGACGGGAAGGAGCCGACATGAGGATCTTCGTCGCCGGGGCGACCGGCGCGCTGGGCCGCCGCCTGGTGCCGCTGCTGCTCGCCCGCCGCCATGACGTGACCGCGATGACCCGCCACCCGGCCAAGGCGGCCGGGCTGCGGGCCGCCGGGGCCGAGCCGGTGGTGGCCGACGCCCTCGACCGCGAGGCGGTGCTGGCGGCCGTCGCCGCCGCCCGGCCCGAGGTGGTGGTGCACGAACTCACCGACCTGGCCGGGATGCGCGACTTCCGCAAGATCGACCAGGGGTTCGCGGCCACCAACCGGCTGCGCACCGAGGGCACCGACCACCTGCTGGCCGCGGCCCGGGCGGCCGGGGCGCGGCGGCTCGTGGCCCAGAGCTACGCCGGCTGGCCGACCGCCAGGACCGGCGGGCCGGTCAAGACCGAGGACGACCCGCTCGACCCCGACCCGCCGGCCGCGCTGCGGCGCACCCTGGACGCCATCCGGTATCTCGAAGCGGCCGTGCTCGGCGCCGCGGGCCTGGAGGGCCTGGTGCTCCGCTACGGCGGCTTCTACGGCCCCGGCACCTCGGCCGGCGAGGGCGGGTTCATGCTCGACGACCTGCGGCGGCGCCGCTTCCCCCTGGTCGGCGCCGGCACCGGCGTGTGGTCGTTCGTCCACATCGACGACGCCGCCGAGGCCACCGCCGCCGCCACCGAGCGGGGCGCCCCCGGCATCTACAACATCGTCGACGACGACCCGGCGCCGGTGTCGGAGTGGCTGCCCGCCCTCGCCGCCGCCGCCGGCGCCCCGCCGCCCCGGCGGGTCCCGGCCTGGGTGGCCCGCCTCCTGGCCGGCGAGCACGGCGTGGTCCTGATGACCGAGGTCCGCGGTGCCTCCAACGCCAAGGCCGGGCGGGAGCTGGGCTGGCGCCCGGCCCATCCCAGCTGGCGCGACGGCTTCGGCATCGGGCCGGGCTACCGCAGGATCTCGACGAGCAGGACCCAGCCGTAGATACTGTCGGCATGCGCCAGAGCGTGCTGCTGCTCAGCTAGGCCACGGATGCCCGCGCGGCATCCGTGGCGAACCCCTCGTGCCCAGGCCGGGGGGTTTCTTCGTTGCGGAGGTAGGGACGATGACCGGCTACGACCCGATCGAGGTGCAGGCCCGCTGGCAGGCCCGCTGGGCGCGGGACCGGCTGGACGAGCTCGACCTCGGGCGGGTCGGGCGGGACGAGAAGCTCTACAACCTGGTCGAGTTCCCCTACCCGTCGGCCGAGGGGCTGCACGTCGGGCACACCTACACCTACGCGGGGGCCGACACCTACGGCCGCTACCAGCGGATGCGGGGGCGGGCGGTGTTCCAGCCGATCGGGTTCGACGCCTTCGGGATCCACACCGAGAACTACGCCCTGCGGGTGGGCGAGGACCCGACCACCCTCACCGCCAGGACCGTGGAGCGCTACCGGGGCCAGCTGCGGCGGCTGGGGGCGGCCTGGGACTGGAGCCACCAGCTGGCCACCAGCGACCCCGCCTATTACCGCTGGACCCAGTGGGTGTTCCTGCGGCTGCACGAGGCCGGCCTGGCCGTGCGCCGGCAGGCGCCGGTCGTCTGGTGCCCCTCCTGCCTGACCGTGCTGGCCAACGAGCAGCTGGAGGGCGACCGCTGCGAGCGCTGCGGCACTCGGGTGGAGTGGCGGACCATGCGCCAGTGGTTCCTGCGCATCACCGCCTATGCCGACCGGCTGCTGGAGGGGCTGGACGGCCTCGACTGGCCGGAGGCGGCCAAGCGCCAGCAGCGGGCCTGGATCGGGCGCTCGGAGGGGGTCGAGATCGACTTCGAGCTGGAGGGCGGCGGCCGCCTGGCCGCCTTCACCACCCGGCCCGGCACCCTCCCGGGGGCGACCTTCCTGGCCGTGGCCGGCCTCGAGGCCAGCCTGGCCGGCCAGGGCCGCGGCGGCGGCGAGGGCCGCTTCACCGGCCGCCATGCCCTGCACCCGGTGACCGGGCGGCGGCTGCCGGTGTGGGAGGCCACCTACGTGGTCGCCGGCTACGGCGGCGAGGCGGTCATGGGCGTGCCGTCGCGGGACGAGCGCGACCGCGCCTTCGCCGCCGCCAACGGCCTGCCGCTGCGCGACGCGCCGGACGAGCCCGACGGGGCGGTCGCCGGCTGGCTGGAGGCGACCGGCCGGGGCCGGCGGGCGACCCGCTACCGGCTGCGTGACTGGCTGATCTCGCGCCAGCGCTACTGGGGGCCGCCGATCCCGATCGTCCACTGCGACGGCTGCGGGCCGGTGGCCGTGCCCGAGGAGGAGCTGCCGGTGCTGCTGCCGCCGGTGGCCGACTTCCGGCCGACCGGCGGCGGCAGCTCCCCGCTGGCCTCGGTGCCGGAGTTCGTCCACACCACCTGCCCGGCCTGCGGCGGCCCGGGCCGGCGCGAGACCGACGTGTCCGACACCTTCTTCGACTCGGCCTGGTACTTCCTGCGCTACCCGTCGGCCGGCCGCGACGACGTCGCCTGGGACCCGGAGCTGACGGCCCGGATGCTGCCGGTCGACATCTACTCGGGCGGGCCCGAGCACGTCGCCCGCCACCACCTCTACGCCCGCTTCGTCACCATGGCCCTGCACGACCTGGGCCTGGTCCCGTTCGCCGAGCCGTTCCCGACGATCCGCCTGCACGGGATCCTGCGCAAGGACGGCGCCAAGATGTCCAAGAGCCGCGGCAACGTGGTCGTGCCCGACGAGCACATGGCCAGGGTCGGGGCCGACGTGCTGCGGATGTACCTGCTGTTCGTGGCGCCCTTCGAGGAGGGCGGCGAGTGGAGCGACGCCGGCCTGGCCGGCATCGAGCGGTTCGCGGCCAGGTCCTTCCGGCTGCTCACCGAGAGCCAAGTTCCGGGCGACGGTGGGGTCGACCTGCGGCCGCTGGACCGGGCGATCGCCGCCGTCGGCGACGACATCGAGCGGCTCAAGCTCAACACCGCCATCGCCACCCTGATGGAGCTGCTGCGCTGGGCCCGCCGGCAGAAGGCGGCCATGGACGCCGCCCAGTGGGACCGGGTGGCGGGCACCTTCACGCTGCTGCTGGCCCCCTTCGCCCCCCACCTGGCCGAGGAGCTGTGGGCGCGGCTGGGCCGCCCCTACCCGGTCCGCGACCAGCCCTGGCCGGCCGCCGACCCGGCCGCCCTCGCCGCCACCGAGATCTCCCTGGTCGTCCAGGTCGACGGCCGCCGCCGCGACACCCGCCCGGCCCCGGCCGGCCTTGACCGCGACCACGCCCTGGAGCTGGCCCTGGAGAGCGACAACGTCCGCCGACATTTGGCCGGCCGCCCGGTCCGCGACGCCGTCTACGTCCCCGACCGGCTCCTGAATCTGGTTACCCGGGCGCGGTGAGCCAGACCGCCTGGTAGGGGTCGAGCACGACCTGGCCGTGGTCGACCCGGGCCGGCTGGCCGCTGATGCGGTCCATCGGCCGGTCGTGGCCGACCAGGTACAGGGCCATGGGGCTGGCCAGCTGGGGCTGCTCGGTGACGTTGTGGACCGCGACCAGGGTGCCGAGCGGGTGGCGGCGCAGGAAGGCGAACAGCTGCGGCTGCTGGAGGTCGGCCACCTCCACCGGGGTGGCCGCGTGCAGCTGGGGGGTGCGGCGGCGGGCGGCGGCCAGGGCGGCCAGGGCGGAGAAGAGGCGCTGGGCCACGGTGCCCGGCTCGTGCCGACGCCGGGCCAGGTCCCAGTCCATCGCCGGGCGGTGCAGCCAGCGGTTGTCGGCCGCCAGGGCCGGGTCGTCGAGGTAGCCGTGGTCGTTCAGCATGCCCAGCTCGTCGCCCATGTAGAGCAGGGGGATGCCGTCGTAGCCGAAGATCAGGGCGTGGCCGAGCAGGATCCGCCGCACCGCCAGGTCGACCAGGGCCGGGTCGCCCGAGGCCAGGGCCTCCTCCAGCCCGGCCAGGCTGGCCAGGCTGCCGCTGGTGCGGCGGTCGCCGGTGACCGGGTTGTCCTGGAACACCTCGCCGCGGGCGAAGCTGCCGGGGAACTTGCCGGCGTAGAAGTCGGCCAGGAAGCGGCGGTGGGCGAAGCCGCTCCAGCCGATCGCGGCCGCGTCCTCGTCCAGCACCGCCCAGCCGATGTCGTCGTGGCAGCGCAGGTAGGTCGCCCAGGCGGTGGAGGCCGGCTTGGCCGGCAGGCGGCCAAGGACCAGGGTGGCCAGCCGGGCGTCCCTGGTCGCCACCGCCGACCAGTACTGGACCATCAGGCTGTTGTGGTAGGCCAGGTCGGAGATGCGGCCGTGGTGGCGGCCGACGCCCAGGTAGGCGGCCAGGTCGACCGGGCTGACGATCGCCTCGGCCTTGAACACCACCGCCGGGGCGACGATCCGGGCGCAGGCCCGCAGCGCCTGCAGCAGGTCGTGGACCTCGGGCTGGTTCTGGCAGCTGGTGCCGAGCCGCTTCCAGATGAACCCGACCGCGTCCAGCCGCAGCACCTCGACCCCGCGGTTGGCCAGGTTGAGCAGCACGTCGGCCATCTCGACAAAGACCCGCGGGTTGGACCAGTTGAGGTCCCACTGGAAGCTGTTGAAGCTGGTCCAGACCCACTTGCCGGTCTCGGGCACGTAGCTGAAGTTGCCGGGGGCGAAGTCGGGGAAGACCTCGGGCAGGGTCCGCTCGTAGGCGTCGGGCAGCTCCCGGTCGGGGAAGAACCAGAACATCGCCTCGGCCTCCGGGTCGCCGGCCCGGGCGGCCAGCGCCCAGGCGTGCTCGGCCGCGCAGTGGTTGAGGACCAGGTCGACGCAGACGCTGACGCCCCGGCGCCTGGCCAGCCCGCACAGCCGCTCCAGGTCGTCCATGGTGCCGAGCCGGGGGTCGACGGCCCGGTAGTCGCGCACCGCGTAGCCGCCGTCGGAGTCGCCCTCCCGGGGGGCCAGCAGCGGCATCAGGTGCAGGTAGCGGACCCCCAGCTCGCCCAGGTAGTCGAGCTGGTCCCCGACGCCCTCCAGGGTGCCGGCGAACCGGTCGGCGTAGCAGACGTAGCCGACCATGGCCGGGTCCTGGAACCAGTCGGGGCGGAGCGAGCGCTCCAGGTCGAGCAGCTTCAGCTCCTCGTCCCGTTCCCGGTAGCGCTCGGCCAGCAGCAGCGCGACCCGCTCCAGCAGCTCCTCCAGGTCGTGCGCCCCGCCGTAGGGGCCGGCCAGCCCCTCGGCCAGGTCCGGCCACCAGCGTCGCAGCCGGGTCACGAACAGGTCGACGTCGCGGGCCGCCAGCCCGTCCAGCACCCCCCGGACCCGCCCCTCGACCCCCTCGGGCACCCCGCGGCCCATGGTCAGCAGCCGGACCAGCGGTCGACCCGCTTGAAGCGCTCGACCCGGAGGAAGGCGTCGCGGACCCGGGCGGCGGGGAGCCGGCCGGCGGCGACCGCCTGGCCGAGCTGGGCGAGGACGGCCGGGACCTGGGCGGGGCTGGAGAGGATCAGCTGGTCGACGCCGGCGGCCAGGGCACGCTCGGCGGCGGCGGGCACGGGCGTGGTGGCGGCCAGGGCGCCCATCTCCAGGGCGTCGGAGACGACCAGGCCGTCGAAGCCCATGGTGCCGCGGAGGAGGCGGCCGACCACGGCCGGGGACAGGCTGGCCGGGGCGTGGGGGTCAACGGCCTGGACCAGCAGGTGGCCGACCATGACCGCGTCCAGGCCGGCCCGGATGGCGTCGCGGAACGGGACCAGCTCGCGGCCGCGCAGGCGGGCCAGCGAGGCGTCCACCACCGGCAGCCGCTGGTGGGAGTCGACCGTCGTGGCGCCGTGGCCGGGGAAGTGCTTGCCGACCGGGGCGACCCCGGCGGCGGACAGGCCGCGCATCCAGGCCACCGCGGCCCGGCCGGCGGTGGCCGGGTCGGCCCCGAAGGAGCGGTCGCCGATGACGCCGTCCCAGCGGGCCCCGGTGACGTCCAGGACCGGGGCCAGGTCGGCGGTGATGCCGAGAGCGGCCATGGCCCGCCCGGCGGCCCGGCCGTAGCCCTCGACCTGGGCGGCGGGCAGGCGGCCGAGGGTCCGGGCCGGGGGCGCGGCCGGGACGATGCCGCGCAGCCGGGCCACCCGCGTGCCGGGCTCCTGGTCGACGGCGACCTCCAGCGGGATCTCCGCCCGGTCCTTGAGGGCGGCCACCAGCGCCCGGACCTGGCCGGCGGAGACGACGTTGGGGCGGAACAGCAGCAGCCCGCCCACGCCCCGGTCGACCAGGCCGCGGCTGACCGGCCCGGCGCTGGTGCCGGGGAAGCCGACCAGCAGCAGCTGGGCCAGCTGGGTGTCGAGGGGCGGCAGGTCGGCGCAGGCCCCGGCCGGGGTTGTGGACAGCCCAGAGCCCGCCGCTGCGCCGTCGGCTACCCTCCCGGTTCGGGGGCCCGCGGACCCGGAGATGGGCGGGTGCCCGCGCGCCTGGTCGGCGGCCTGCCCGGGTGCCTGCCCGCCGGCCGGGTCGCCGCCCTTCCCCTGCCCGGCGGCGTCGCAGGCGGCCACCAGCAAGACCAGCAGCAGCCCGGTCGCCAGGAGGTGGCGCCGGGTCAGGCCTCGACCTCCTGGCCGTCCTCGGACCAGCGGGTGTGGAAGCTGCCGGGCCGGTCGGTCCGGCGGTAGGTGTGGGCGCCGAAGAAGTCGCGCTGGGCCTGGAGCAGGTTGGCCGGGCCGCGCTCGCGCCGGAAGCCGTCGTAGTAGGCCAGCGAGGAGGCGAACGCCGGGGTGGGCACGCCGAGGGTGACCGCGGTGGCCACGACCCGGCGCCAGGCGTCCTGGGCCCCGCCGACGGCGTCGCGGAAGTACTCGGCGAAGAGCAGGTTGCGCAGGCCCTCCTCGGCCTGGTAGGCCTCGCGGATGCGGTCGAGGAACCGGGCCCGGATGATGCAGCCACCCCGCCAGATGGTGGCCAGCCCGCCCAGCTCCACCTCCCAGCCGTAGGCGTCGGCGGCGGCCGCCATCTGCTCGAACCCCTGGGCGTAGGCGACCACCTTGGAGGCGTACAGGGCGTCGCGGACCTGGTCGACCAGCCGCTCGGCGGCCGGCCCGCTCGCGTCCCCGTGAGGGCCGGGCAGGACCTTGGCCGCGGCCGCGCGCTGGCTGCGCTGGGACGACAGCACCCGGGCGAACACCGCCTCGGTGATGCCGGTCACCGGCACCCCCAGCTCCAGGGCGGACTGGACGGTCCAGCGGCCAGTGCCCTTCTGCTCGGCCTGGTCCAGGATCACCTCGACCAGCGGCCGGCCGGTGGCGGCGTCGACCTGCCGCAGCACCCGGGCGGTGGTCTGGATCAGGAACGAGTCGAGCTCGCCGGCGTTCCACTGCTCGAACACCTCGGCCAGGGTGGCCGCGCCCATGCCCAAGGCCTGGCCGAGCAGGTCGTAGGCCTCGGCGATCAGCTGCATGTCGGCGTACTCGATGCCGTTGTGGACCATCTTGACGTAATGGCCGGCACCGCCCGGGCCGACCAGCCGGCAGCAGGGCACCCCGTCGACCTGGGCGGCGATCCGGGTCAGGACCGGCTCGACCATGGCGTAGGCCTCGGCGGTGCCGCCGGGCATGATGCTGGGGCCGTGCAGCGCCCCCTCCTCGCCGCCGGACACGCCGGTCCCGAGGAAGCGCAGCCCCCGCCCGGCCATGGCCTGCTCGCGGCGGACGGTGTCCTCGAAGAAGCTGTTGCCGCCGTCGATCAGCAGATCGCCCTCGTCCAGGTGGCCGGCCAGCTCCTCCAGGACCGCGTCGACGGCCGGGCCGGCCTTGACCATGACCAGGATGCGGCGGGGCCGGGCCAGGGCGGCCACGAACTCCTCGGTCGAGAAGGTCCCGACCAGCTCGCCATCGGCGCCGTGGCGCTCCAGCAGCTCCCGGGTGCGGCTGTCGGTGCGGTTGTGGACGGCGACCGGGAAGCCGTTGCGGGCCATGTTGCGGGCCAGGTTCGCGCCCATGGTGGCCAGGCCGGTGACGCCCAGCTCGCACTGTCCAGCCATCCGGCCACCTCCTGCTCGGCGCCTGCCTGCCGTGCGGGCACGCTACCGCAACGGCGCGCGGCCCTGCAGGCCGGCGGCCGTCAGGGGTTGGCGGTGGCCGAGCTGAGCCAGGCCAGGTAGGCGGGGCTGCCGTGGTCGACCGGGACGGCGGTCAGCTCGGGCGTCTCGTAGCCGTGGTTGGTGTCGATGTGGGCACTCACGGCGTCGAAGCGGGCGGCGGTGGTCTTGATGAGGCACAGCCACTCCTCGGCGCTCTCGATCGCGCCCTGCCAGCGGTAAGTGCTGGAGATGGGGCCAAGCACCTGCACGCAGGCGGCCAGGCGCCGCTCGACCAGGTCGTGGGCCAGCCGTTCGGCGTCCTCGCGAGCGTCGGTGGTCGTCATCGCCATCAGGTACCGGTCGGGCACGGGCGTCTCCTCGTCGGGCCGGTTCGGGCCGGGGTCCCGGGGGCTCCTGCCTAGCCCCCCGCTGGATCGGGCGCCGGGATCGTACGGCTCGGGATGCGGCGGGCCAGCATCGCCGTGCCGAGGGCGACCGCGGTGGCGAGGGCGAAGGCGGCGGCGATGCCGGCCCGCGGCGCCCAGCCGGCGGCGACCCCGGCCGCGACCAACACCCCGCCGAGGCCGGCCCCCAGGGCCACCCCGAGGGTGTCGGCCAGCTGGAGCGAGGCGCTGGCCGCCCCCTCCTGGCCGCTGGGGGCCTCCCCGAGCACGATCAGCGAGACCGGCGCGTAGGCGAGCCCGATCCCGAACCCGCCGACCGCCCAGCCGGCCACCCCGACCGCCAGCGGAACGGCCGGGAACAGGGCGGCCACCTGGCAGCCGATCCCGGCGGCGACGATCAGGAACCCGACCCGGATCAGCCGCCGGCCCGGCCAGTCGGCCGCCTTGCGCTCCTGGACCCAGGCCGCGGCCGTCCAGGCCAGGGTCGCGGCGGTCACCGCCAGGCTGGCCACGGCCGTGCTCCGGCCCCGGACCGCGGTGATGGCCAGGGGCACGTAGGTGTCGGCGCCGAAGAAGGCGAAGGTGAGCAGGCCCCGGGAGAGGACGGTGACCGGCAGGCCGGGCCTGGCCGTGAGCGTCCCGGGCGGGAGCAGGCGACGCAGCGGGACCAGCCCGACGGCCAGGCCGGCGGCGACCAGCAGCGCCCCGGCCACCGGCAAGCGGCTGGTCAGGCCGGCCAGGACCAGCCCGGCACCCGCGGCCACCCCGACCGCCCTGGCCAGCCGGCCCCGCTGCACCAGCGGCTCGGCGGGCGGGCCGAGCCGGCGCAGCGACGGCCAGGCCAGGGCGCCGGAGGCCAGCACCAGCGGCAGCAGGCCAAGGAACACGACCCGCCAACCGAACCGGGCCGCGACCAGGGCCGACAGGGCCGGCCCGATCAGGCCGGGCACCACCCAGGCGGTGGACAGGACCGCGAACATGCGCGGCCGCAGCGCCTCCGGGTAGCTGCGGCCGATGGTCGCGTAGGCGACCGCCGGGATCGCCCCGGCCCCCAGCCCCTGGAGGCCGCGGGCCAGCACCAGCACCAGCATGCTGGGGGCCAGGCCGCCGATGGTCAGGCCGGCCACGAACACCAGCACCCCGGCCACGAACGGCGGTGCCGGGCCGCGCCGGTCGGCCTGGCCGCCGGCGACCACGATGCCGACCAGCACGCCCAGCTGGAAGGCGCTGGTCACCCAGCCGTACAGGCGGATGCCCTGGAGGTCGTCCTTGATGGCGGGCAGGATGGTGATGACGGCCAGGGCCTCGACGGCGACCAGGGTGATGGTCAGGACCAGGCCGATGGTCAGCCCGCGACGGGCGGGCGTCATCAGCCCCGCCGGCCGCCTCGACGCCCCCTTCATGGTTGGCCCACGCCGCCATGCTACCGGCCGGGTCCGGCGCCCCTGCCGGCTTGACAGGCAACGGCCCGGTTTGGAAGGGTACGCCCGTCGTCGGCCACCCCCCCAATCCCCCAAATTGGGCCAACGGCAAACCAAGCGGCACGCGCGCGGACCTCGCGCTCGTGGAGCTGCCGCATTGGTGACGCCCCCGGCCCTTTTCCCTCCGAGAGGCGCCCGGCTTGCGTAACGAACCGGTAGGCAGCGGCACCAGGGCCCGCCCGCGGCACGCCCGGGCCGGCCCCCGCTGGCCGGCGAACCTCAGGATGGGCTTCCTGATCGTCTTCCCCCTGCTGCTGGCCTGGGCCCTGCTCCCGGCCAGCGCCAAGCCGGGCGCCGGGCGGCCGTTCGGTCAGGACCGGACCGCCGCGGCCGCCCCGGCGCCCGACACGGCCCGGCTGGCCGGGATGGTCAACGCCGAGCGGACCCGCCGCGGCCTGCCCGCCCTGCGCGTGCTGCCCCGGCTGTCGACCCTGGCCGGCGCCCAGTCGGCCCGGATGGCGGCGGCCGGCCGGCTGTCGGAGAGCCCCGGGCTGGCGGCCGCGGTCCAGCCGGCCAGCGCCTGGGAGGAGCAGGTCCGCTGCGCAGCCAGCGTCGAGGCGGCCCACCGGCAGCTGATGGGCTCGGCCGGGGCCAAGCGCCGCATCCTCAGCCGCTCCTTCAACGCCATCGGGGTCGGGACCCGCAACGCCGGCTGCGTCTGGGTGACCGAGCTGCTGGCCAGCGTGCCCGACGCCACCGGCGCGGGGACCGCCGGGCGGCCCGGCCGGACCACGACCACCGCCGCCACCACCACGACCCGGGCGGCGACCACCACCACCGGGGCGCCGCGGCCCACCGCCGCCCCCACCACCGCCGGCGCCCCTGCCGGTAACCAGTCCACCGCCCAGCGCCTGGCCAGCGACCTGTTCGACCGCCTGAACGCCGAGCGCCGGGCCAGGGGCCTGGCCGCGCTGGACTGGGACGGCGACCTGGCCCGGCTGGCGGCCGACTGGTCGGCCCACATGGCCAGCACCGGCAACTTCAGCCACCGCGACCTGGGCGCGGCCGGCGGCCGGCCCGGCATGAGCAAGTTCTCGGCCCTCGGCGAGAACATCGCCTGGGTCGAGGGCTACCCGAGCATGGGCAACCAGCTCCACGTCGGCTGGATGCGCTCGGAGGGCCACCGGGCCAACATGCTCCAGCGGGGCTTCGACTCGGTCGGGATCGCGGTGGCCTGCTCCGGCGGCCGCGCCTGGGCGACCCAGAACTTCGGCCGCCTCGACAGCTCCAGCGCCCCCTCGATGAGCTCCAGCACCCCGGCCGAGGAGCCGATCGTGGCCACCCGGAACGACGGCGTGCGCTGCTGAGCGAGGGTTTCGCCCCGGCGGCAGTCGTGATCAGATGGGCGCGCCAACGGTGGCGGCTGGGCCACCCCGAACGACCGAGGCGGTGCGGGCATGCTCGAGGCATGGGTGCTGATCCAGACGGAGGTGGGACGGGCGGGCGAGGTGGCGGCGGCCGTGACCGCCATCGACGGGGTCGAGCTGTCCGAGGTGACCGCCGGCCCGTTCGACGTCATCGCCAAGGTGCGGGCGGCCAACCTGGACGCCCTCGGCAGGCTGATCGTCAGCCGGGTCCAGGCCGTCCCCGGCACCCTGCGGACCCTCACCTGCCCGCGGCCCGGCCCCGACCGCCGGGGCGGCTGACGGCGCCGTGGACCCGCAGGCGCCGCCGCTCCATCCCGACCTGGAGCCCCTGGCCGGCCTGCTCGGGACCTGGCGGGGCGAGGGCGCCGGCGAGTATCCCACCATCGCGCCGTTCCGCTACGGCGAGGAGGTGCGCTTCTGGCACGTCGGCAAGCCGTTCCTGGCCTATGTCCAGCGGACCTGGAGCCTGGACGACGGCCGGCCCCTGCACGCCGAGAGCGGCTACTGGCGGGCCAAGCCCGACCGGTCCGTCGAGCTCGTCCTGGCCCACCCGACCGGCATCGTCGAGGTCCAGGAGGGCCGCCTGGACGGCGGCCGGATCGAGCTGCACAGCACCACCATGGCCGGCACCGCCACCGCCAAGCAGGTCACCGCCCTCCACCGCCGCTTCGACCTCTCCGGCGACCGCCTCGCCTACACCCTCGCCATGGCCGCCGTCGGCCAGCCCCTCCAACACCACCTGGCCGCCGAGCTCCACCGCACCGGCTGACCTCCGGGGACGGCCTAGGCTCCGGCCCCGGCTCCCGGGAACAGCTCGTGGAGCAGGTAGGCCGCTCTCGGCGGAATGGCCTGATCTGGATAGATCAGCTCGACCTGATCGAGGGCTTCCTCGACCGACCTGAACCCGCAGAGCTCATAGAGGCGCCGGAGGTCGTCCTCGTCGCGCTCGACGCGGGCGGCGAGCACCTTCATCGCGAAGAGGTACCGCGGCGAAGCGATCCGCACGGCCAGGCCGGGGCGGTCGAACAGCACCGTGGCATCGGGATCGGATCCCGGCAGGAACCCCTTGACTCCGTCGTTGAGCCAGTCGGGAGGCAATCCGTGCCGATCGGCGACTCGCTCGGCGGCGTCGTAGACCTCGCGCTTGGGCTCGAAGACGGCATCGAGGTCACGAGTGGCTCGCCGTGTGCTGTAGGCAAGCGCCATCGCGGCACCGCCGACGAGGAACATGTCGCCGCGGACCCCTCGGGCTTCCAGCTCGTGGGCAAGCTCGCCAAGCAGCGTGGCGATGTCGTTTCTGGACAACATCGGCTCAGACACTCTCCAAGGACGCGCCGTGGATGAACACGCCGCGGTTGGCGAGCGCCGGTGGGGTCCCGACGAAGGCGGAGGGGTGGAGCGCTCGGTAGGGAGTGACGAACCACCACGTATCGAGGAACCGGGTTGGCTGCAGCGTCCAGGTCGGGACGGCGAGCCGATGGTCGAAGCAGAGTTGCTCGACGACGCCGGCGAGCATGGCGTCCCAACGGCGGTCGCCGGTGGAGGACGGCTCATCGGCCACCAGTCCGAGGCGATCCTCGGAGGGGGCTCGCTCGAACTCGGCGACGAGCTGCGCGACCCAGCGGAGGGCTTCGCGTTCGTCGGGCACGGTGAGGCAGCGCCGGATCTGCATCGCTGTCTCGCCGATCGTCTGGAGCGTGTGGGTCGCCATCTTGTGGCCAGCAGGATAGCAACCGCCACGACCCTCCAATGCCCTGTGGCGGCCGACCGACGCGCGGGATCAGGGGCCGAGGAGGGGTGCCAGGTCGAGGGCGTCCAGGCGGTCGGGGCCGGAGAGGACCTCGATCCGGGCGATGCGGTCGCCGGTGAGGGTGAAGCGCAGGACCCAGGCGGGGCGGCCGTGGGGGGCGACGACCAGGCCAGGGGCGCCGTCGACGAGGGCGGGGCGGGCGTCGGAGGCCCGCCTGGCGAAGCCGAGGGCCTGGGAGGCCACGGCTGCCGCCCCGCGGACCACCCGGGTGCCGGCGGGGGTGTCGGCGTGGACGACCACCTCGGGGTCGAGCAGGGCCAGCAGGGCCTGGAAGTCCCCCTCCCGGGCGGCGGCCAGGAACGCCGCCACCACCGCCCGCTGCCGCTCCCGAT
>Ga0307278_10000788_pt1 | contig 15588 bp, 11 predicted proteins | sample ER_DNA_117_FD_194482 | JGI IMG/M metagenome (GOLD analysis project Ga0307278, IMG submission 194482) | Bulk soil microbial communities from the East River watershed near Crested Butte, Colorado, United States - ER_DNA_117 | ecosystem: Environmental > Terrestrial > Soil > Floodplain | place... | reverse complement strand
GGCGACGCCAGCGGCCCGGCGCGGTTCATCTTCGACTCCGAGGCCGGGCTGGTCACCGGCTGGAGCCCCGCTGTGCCCCCGCCGCCCCCCTCCACCCAGGCGCAGGTCGGCGCCAGCGTGCCCGACGCCATCTACAAGGGCCTGGCGATCGCCGACACGGCAGCCGGCACCTTGCTGTACGCGGCCAACTTCCACCAGGGGCGGATCGACGTCTTCGACTCGAGCTTCAACCGAGTCCTCCTGTCGGGCGGCTTCGCAGACGCCGACATCCCACCCGGCTTCGCGCCGTTCAACGTCCAGGAGCTCGGCGGCCTGCTGTACGTCGCCTACGCCAAGCAGGACGCCGCCGGTGAGGACGAGGTCGCCGGCCCGAGCCTCGGCTTCGTGGACGTCTACAGCACCAGCGGCCATCTGCTGCGCCACCTGATCGAGCGGGGCCAGCTGAACGCCCCGTGGGGCCTGGCGCTGGCCCCGGCGGGATTCGGCCGCTTCAGCGGCGCGCTGCTGGTGGGCAACTTCGGCAACGGCCGCATCAACGCCTACGACCCGACGACCGGCGAGTTCCGCGGGCGCCTCAGGCACGAGGACGGCAGCCCGGTCGAGATCGACGGCCTGTGGGCGCTGCGCTTCGGCAACGGCATCACCGGCAACCCGACCACCCTGCTGTTCACCGCCGGCATCGCCGACGAGACCCACGGCCTGTTCGGCGCGATCGAGGCGGCGAGCTAACCGCCGCTGCAGCGGCCAGCCGGTCCGGTGCCGCTGTCGCTCCGGCGGCACCGGACCCGACTGGCGCGGCGGTACAGCGCGAGGTGGCCCTGGAGGAGCCAGTCACGCAGGTCGGGGGTGCGCCCAAGGGTGGCGGTGCGCCCGCGCTGGTCACCGGCCGACCTTGACCGGGACGTGCACCGAGTAGCGGGCCGACCCGTCGTGCGGGTTCGCCTCGAACACCTCGAGCGTCCAGTCGCCGGCTGTAGCCGGCGGGTCGAACGCGAGCGAGGCGGTGAACGGCACCCGCCTGCGCGCGCCCCCACCGGTGGTGGTGAACCCCTGCGCCGCCACCCTGCCCGTCGAGTCCCACAGGCGCAGGCTCACGACCCCCTCGGGCACGCAGGCCTCCCCCTTGATCACGATGCGGTCGCCCTCCACCCGCGCGCCCGGGTGCGGCTCGGTGAGCCCCACGGGCGCGAGGCGGACCGCCCGGTCCCTGACCAGCCCGGCCGGGCTGCCCCGCCCGCCCCACAAGTCGGCGAGCGAGCGGCCGTCGACCTCCCCGGCGGTCCGCCCCTCGACCTGGACCAGCACGCGCCGGACGTCCTCGGCCCGGGTGACGGTCCACACCAGCGCCTGCACGGCGTAGCGGGTGGGCTCGCCGCGTCGCACCCCCACGGCCTCGCGGGAGAGGTCGACGGTTGCGGTACCCCCTTCAACGGTCAGGCCGAGCAGCCGGGAGCCGGCGGGGAAGGGCCTGGTCGAGCCGGGGTAGACAGGCTGGCCGGCCAGCAGCTCGGTGAGCGCCGCCTCGACCCGCTGGGTGGCGAGCGCGACCTGGTGCCGCTCGGGCACGAGGTACCAGCGGCCCTTCACGCTCCGGGGGTAGTAGATGATCAACGGGGTGCGGCGGCCGGCCGTGCCCGGAGCCGGTGCCGTGAACGTGGGTGACGGGACCGCCGCCACCGCATCCGGGCGCTTCCCGGTCGCCTCCGGCGGCGACGCCGAGTCGACCCAGGACGTGCACCCCGTGGCGAGCACCACGGCCATGAGTCCGGCCAGCTCCGCAATCACCCGCCGTACGCCCAACCGGCCTCCTGGTGCCCGCCGGGGGCCACGACAGCCCCGGTACCGCCCTTACGGTTCCCCCGGTTGGTTGCGAATCCGCAACGGTACGGCCCCGATCTGGCCCCGAACGGTTACCGGGCGCGGGACTGTGCGACCGAACCTGGTTGAGCCGCGGTTTCCTTGGTGGGGGGGCCGCGGTTCCTTGTGGGGGAACGAGACCGTTGTTACGCTCCGTGCGGTCCTGGGCGTCGGTCAGCGGTTCTGGGGTGTCGGTCAGAGGAGGTCGCCAGCGTGCCGTTCCCTGAGCGGCTCTTGGGAGAGAACGAGCAGGTCGTCTACGACCTGCGCCCGCACTGGTGGACGCTGGTCGGCCCCGCGCTGCTGGCCCTGCTCATCGTGGTCGTGACCAGCCTGGCCTGGGGGTTCATGCCCGGCGGCAACCTCCAGGGCCCGGCCCGCCTCGGCGTCCAGGCGGTCGGGCTGGCCGCTCTGCTGTTCTGGGTCGCGCCCCGGGTGGTGCGCTGGGCCACCACCCACTTCGTGCTCACCACCGACCGGCTGATCTTCCGCCGCGGCTTCCTGTCCAGGTATGCCCGGGAGATCCCGCTCGAGCGCATCAACGACGTGACCTTCTCGCAGTCGGTCTTCGAGCGGCTGCTCGGCGCCGGCGACCTGGTCATCGAGTCGGCTGGCGAGCACGGGCAGAACACCTTCTACAACATCCGCAACCCCGAGGCGGTCCAGCTCGAGATCTACCACCGCATGGAGGAGAACGGCCAGCGGATGCTGGCCCATCACGCCACCCCGCCCCAGCCCCAGGCGTACGGCCGGGCTCCGAGCGCCCTCGACGACCTCGAGCGGCTGGCCGCCCTGCGCGAGCGCGGCGCCCTCTCCGACGCCGAGTTCGAGCAGAAGAAGCGCGACCTCCTCGACCGCCTGTAGCCGCCGCCCTGGTGGGGCGTGCGCGCCGGGTGGTGGCGTGCCCGCCAGTGGGCGTGCCCGCCAGTGGGCGTGGCCGCCAGTGGGCGTGCCCGCCAGTGGGGCGTGCCCGCCGGGTGGGCGGGTACGATCGTGGCGTCCGGACCGCGTTCCCTGTCCGAGGTGGCGGTGCAGCTCCCAGCGTCGGTCAGCATCCGCGAGGTGGGCCCGCGCGACGGGCTCCAGAGCGAGCCGCCGGTGCCCGTCGACGGCCGGGTGCGCCTGGTCGACGCGCTGTCGGCCACCGGCGTCGGCCGGATCGAGGTCGGCTCGTTCGTCTCCCCCAGGGCGGTGCCCGCCATGGCAGGCACCGACCAGGTCTTCGCGGCCATCCGGCGCCGGCCGGGGGTGGTCTACTCGGCGCTGGTGCCCAACCGGCGCGGGGCCGAGGCGGCCCTGGCCGCCGGCGCCCACCAGCTCCAGGTCGTGGTGGCCGCCTCGGAGAGCTACAACAAGGCCAACGTGAACCGCACCGTGGCCGAGACCCTGGACGAGATCGGTGGGGTCGTGCGCCTGGCCGGTGACACCCCGGTCGAGGCGACCGTGTCCACCGCCTGGGGCTGCCCGTACGAGGGGGAGGTGCCACCCGCGCGGGTGGTCGGGCTGGCCGAGCGGCTGGCGGGCCTGGGCTGCCGGGCGGTCTCGCTCGGCGACACCACCGGCATGGCCACCCCGACGCGGGTCGAGGCGCTGCTGGCCGCGCTGGCCGGCCGGGTCCCGGCGGTGAACTGCCACTTCCACGACACCCGCGGCACCGGCCTGGCCAACCTGGTCGTGGCCCTGCAGGCCGGGTGCGCCGACGTCGACACCGCGGTCGGAGGGCTCGGCGGCAGCCCGACCGCGCCCGGCGCGGCTGGCAACGTGGCCAGCGAGGACGTCGTCCACATGGTCGAGGACATGGGCGTGACCACCGGCGTCGACCTGGACGCCCTGCTCGCCGCCGCCCGGGTGGCCGGGGAACTGGTCGCCCACCCCCTCCGGAGCCAGGTGCTGGTCGCCGGCCCGCGCACCAGGCGGGCGAGCCGATGACCCGGCCCGAGCCCGCGTTCCGCGCGCTCGCCAAGGACACGGTGGCCGGCGGGGACGAGCGCTACCACGCCAAGGCGCGGGAGCAGGGCAAGCTGTTCGTGCGCGAGCGCCTGCGCCGCCTGCTCGACGACGCCGACGGCTTCGTCGAGGACGGGTTGCTCGCCAACGCCATGGCCGGCGACCTGCCCGCCGACGGGGTGGTGACCGGGGTCGGCGCGGTGGGCGGCCGGACGGTCGCGGTGATGGCCAACGACTCGACGGTCAAGGCCGGCTCCTGGGGCGCCCGCACCGTGGAGAAGATCATCCGCATCGAGGAGTACGCCCTCCGCCACGAGCTCCCGATGGTGTGGCTGGTGGACTCGGCCGGGGCGCGCATCACCGACCAGGTCGAGATGTTCCCGGGCCGCCGCGGGGCCGGCAAGATCTTCTACAACCAGGTCAGGCTCTCGGGCCGGGTGCCCCAGGTGTGCTGCCTGTTCGGGCCGTCGGCGGCGGGCGGCGCCTACATCCCCGCCTTCTGCGACGTGGTCTTCATGGTGGACGGGAACGCCTCGATGTACCTGGGGTCGCCGCGCATGGCTGAGATGGTGATCGGCGAGCGGACCACCCTCGAGGAGATGGGCGGGGCGGCCATGCACTGCCGGGTGTCGGGGTGCGGCGACCTGCTGGCCGCCGACGAGGACGAAGCGCTGCAGGCCGCCCGCCGCTACCTGTCGTACTTCCCGGGCAACTGGCGCGGCGAACCTCCGGTCGAGGAGCCCAGGGGCCCGGCCTACACCGGCCCGGTGGCCCCGCTCATCCCGCTGGACGAGAGCGAGCCGTTCGACATGCTGCCGCTGCTCGCCGCCATCTGCGACGAGGCCAGCTTCTTCGAGGTCAAGCGGGAGTTCGCGCCCGAGGTGGTCACCGGCCTGGCCCGCGTCGAGGGCCGCGCGGTCGGCGTCGTCGCCAACCAGCCGCTGGCCAAGGGCGGAGTGCTGTTCGTGGACTCGGCGGACAAGGTGGCCCGGTTCGTGTGGCTGTGCGACGCCTTCAACATCCCTCTGGTGTTCCTGGCTGACGTGCCCGGCTTCATGATCGGCAAGGACGTCGAGCGCCAGGGGATCATCCGCCACGGCGCCAAGATGATCACCGCGGTCAGCGAGGCGACCGTCCCCAAGATCTGCGTGGTCGTGCGCAAGGCGTACGGGGCCGGGCTGTACGCCATGGCCGGGCCTGGCTTCGAACCCGACGCCACCATCGCCCTGCCCACCGCCTCCATCGCGGTCATGGGACCGGAGGCCGCGGTGAACGCGGTCTACTACAACAAGATCGCCGCCCTGCCCGAGGCCGAGCGCCCGGCCGAAACGGCCCGCCTGCAGCGGGAGTACCGCGAGGACGTCGACCTGGTGCGGCTCGCCTCCGACCTCGTCGTCGACGCGGTGGTCGACCCCGAGGACCTGCGCGCCGAGGTGGCCCGTCGCCTGGCCGCGGCCCGCGGCAAGGAGCGCGAGTTCTCCCGCCGCCGCCACGGCGTCCCCCCGGTCTGATGGGCCGCGTCCGGGTCCCGCCGGGGGGCCGTCCGTGAGGCCGTCGGGCTCCCGGCGCCCGTTCCGCGCCGTCCTGGTCGCCAACCGGGGCGAGATCGCCGTGCGGGTGCTGCGCGCCTGCCGCGAGGCGGGCCTGGTCGGGATCGCAGTCCACTCCGACCCGGACGCGCGGGCACTGCACGTCCGCGAGGCCGACCGCGCGGTCGCCATCGGCGGCGCCGCGGTCGCCGAGTCCTACCTGGACGCCGGGCGCCTGCTCGCCGCCGCCCGCGAGGCCGGGGCGCAGGCGGTCCACCCCGGCTACGGGCTGCTCAGCGAGAACGCCGCGTTCGCGAGGGCAGTCCAGGCGGCCGGGCTGGTCTGGATCGGCCCGCCCGCCGACGCCATCGAGCAGATGGGCGACAAGCTGGCCGCCCGCCGGGCGGTGCTGGCAGCCGGGGTCGAGCCGGTGCCGGGGACGACCGAGCCGGTGGCCGGGCCCGGCGAGGTGGTCGCGTTCGGCCAGCGGCACGGCTGGCCGGTCGCGGTCAAGGCCGCCGCCGGCGGCGGCGGCCGCGGCATCCGGGTGGTGCGCGCCCCCGGGGAGGCGGCCGAGGCGCTGGCCGCGGCCGCGCGCGAGGCGGCCGCCGCGTTCGGCGACCCCGCCTGCTACCTCGAGCGCTTCTTCGAGCGGCCCCGCCACGTCGAGGTGCAGGTGCTCGCCGACGGCCACGGCACCATCGTGCACCTGGGCGAGCGCGACTGCTCGGTGCAGCGCCGCCACCAGAAGCTGGTCGAGGAGGCCCCGGCGCCGGGCCTGCCCGCCGCGGTGCGGGAACGGCTGACCGCCTGGGCGGTGGCCGCGGCCAAGGCGTGCGGCTACGTCGGCGCGGGCACGGTGGAGTTCCTCTGGGAGCCGGAGTCGGGCGGCGCCTGGTTCCTCGAGATGAACACCCGGCTCCAGGTCGAGCACCCGGTCACCGAGCTGGTCACCGGGGTCGACATCGTCCAGGCCCAGCTCCGGGTGGCCGCCGGCGAGCCGCTCGGGCTCGCCCAGGAGGACGTCCGGGTGACCGGGCACGCGATCGAGTGCCGCGTCAACGCCGAGGACCCGGGCCGGGGCTTCCTGCCCACCTCCGGCCCAGTCACGGCACTGGCCTGGCCCGGCGGCCCGGGCGTGCGCGTGGACGCCGGCTACGAGACCGGCGACGTGGTCTCCCCGTTCTACGACGACCTGCTCGGCAAGGTGGTCGCCTGGGGCCCCGACCGGGCCGCGGCGATCGCCAGGATGGCACGGGCCCTGGATGCCACCCGGGTCGAGGGCGTCGCCTCCACCGTGCCCGCGCTCCGGCGCATCCTCGCGTCCGAGGACTTCGGCCGGTCCCGGCACTGGACGACCTGGCTCGAGGAGACCCTGGACCTCACCGACCTGGCCGCGGTCGCGCCCGGCGGCGAGCCGCGCGGCGAGCCGGACTTCACCGTCACCGTGGACGGCGCGGCGTGGCCGGTCCGCCTCTACCGCCACCGGCCCTCGGACCTGGCTGCGAAGGGCGCCGACGAACTGGCCAAGGTCGCCTCTCCCCTGGCCGGCACCCTGGTCCGGCTCGAGGTCGCGCCCGGCCAGGCGGTGGCCGCGGGGACGCTGCTCGCGGTGGTCGAGGCGATGAAGATGGAGACTCCGCTGCGGGCGCCATTCGCCGGGACCGTGATCGCGGTAGAGTACGCTGCCGGGGATGCGGTCTCCGCCGGCCAGCCGGTAGTGGTACTGGAAGGCGGCCCGGAAGCCGATCCCCTGTCGGAGAGCGGGCGAGCATAGGGGGGCCGCCGGTATGCCGGCGTCGAAGGCGAGGATGGACAGGAAGCGCGCGTACCGGGTCTTCCCGGGCCGTCCCGACCAGGTCGGGCCGGCCCGGAGCTTCGTCGCTGCCGCGCTCGGCCGTGGCGCTCCCGCCCGTGAGGTCGCCGCGCTGCTGACCAGCGAGGCGGTCACCAACGCGGTGCTCCACACCGCGTCGGGCCACGAGGAGGGCACCCTGACCGTCGAGTACGTCCTGACCGACGGGACCCTCCGGGTCGAGGTGCGCGACGGCGGCGCCCCCACCGAGCCGCGGCGGCGCGTCCACCACGTGGAGTCGGTCACCGGGCGTGGACTCGACCTGTTCGACGCGTTGTGCCACCGCTGGGGCGTCGAGGGGGGCCCGGACGGCCGGGTGGTGTGGTTCGAGCTCGACGTGCACCATGAGGAGGTAGGGGATGGAGCTGGAGGTGGGCCCGTTCGACCCGGCACTCCACGTTCGGAGCAGGGACCATTACGAAGCGGTCCGGCGGGAGGCCCAGCTGCTCGATCTGCTGCCCGACACCCCGCCGCATAGGTACGAGGACCTCCTCGACCGTCTCCGCCGGCAGTTCCCCCCCGATCCGGTCGACCCGATCGTCGACCGTGCCTACCTCGCCGGCGAGCCCGCCTTCACCGCCCGCGTCGAGATCGCCGACGAGCTGGTGCCGGACGCGCTCGACGCCTGCGACCAGCTCGAGCGCCTGCTCGACGACCTCGACAGCTGGGCCATGGACTCCGACCTGGCCATCCTGGAGGCGTCGCCCGAGGTGAAGGCCTACCGCACCGCCTACCTGGCCCAGGTCCGCGACCAGCTCCGCCGCGCCCTCCCGGCCGCGAGCTGACCGTGGCCGCGAGCTGACCCGGCTACGAGCTGACCCGGCTACGAGCCGACCCCGGCTACGAGCCGACCCCGGCTACGAGCCGACCCGCTGCTTCAAGTCGGCGCCCGCGCAGAACGCCCGCTCGCGGGCGGCGCCGGGCTCACCCGCCGACGCTCCCCGCGTTGACCTCCTGGAACGCCCAGATCCAGGTATGGCGCAGGCCGCTGGCCAGGTCGGCCCGCGGGCGCCAGCCGAGCAGCTCCTCGGCCCGCCGCGAGTCCAGCGAGATGCGCTGCAGCTCGCCCGGACGGGCGGGCGCGAACACCGGGTCGGGGCCGAACCCGGTCACCTCGCGCAGGGCCGCGTACAGCTCGAGCACCGAGGTCTCGGTGCCGGTGCCCACGTTCAGCCTGGTCCCCACCGCGGCCTCGTGCCCCCCGGCGGCGGCCACGAAGGCGTCCACGACGTCCTCGACGAACACGTAGTCCCGGGTCTGCCTGCCGTCCCCGAAGACCGTCACCGGCTCGCCGGACAGCAGCCGGTTGCAGAAGATCGCCACCACCCCTGCCTCGCCGTGCGGGTCCTGGCGGGGGCCGTAGACGTTGCCGAGCCGCAGGCTGACCCACTCGAGCCCGTGGAGGTCGCGGAAGCTGGCCAGGTAGTCCTCGACCGACCGCTTGGCCACGCCGTAGGGGCTGGTGGGCCGCGGCGGGTAGTCCTCGCCGATCGGCAGGTCGGCCGGGTCCGGCTCGCCGTAGGCGGTGCCGCCCGACCCGGCGAACAGCAGCCGGGCGCCGCACTCGGCCGCCGCCTTGGCCAGCGCGACCGAGCCGAGCACGTTGACGCGGGCGTCGTGCACCGGGTCGTCCACGCTGCGGCGCACGTCGATCTGGGCGGCCAGGTGGAACACGACCTCGGGGCGGACCTCGGCCACCACCCCGGCCAGCTCGGGCCCGGCCACGTCCGCCCCGGCGTGCTCGACCCGGCCCGAGGCGAACGCGTCGGCCAGGTTGTCGAGCTTGCCGGTGGAGAGGTCGTCCAGGACGGTCACCTCGTGCCCGTCGTGAGCCAAGCGGTCGACCAGGGCGGAGCCGATGAACCCGGCGCCGCCGGTTACCAGGGTGCGCATGGGTCAGCCTCTCAGCCGGTCGGGGCCAGGTCTCGGGGCCAAGGTCGAGGTCGGGGCCAAGGTCGAGGTCGGGGCCAGGGCCGAGGCCGGGGTCAGGGTCGGGGTCGGGGCCAGGGTCGAGGTCGGGGCCGGGGTCTCGGGGCCGGGGGCCAGGGTCTCAGGGTCGGGTAGGGCCGCGCGGCCGCGACCCTCGGGTCCCGGCCGGCGGCGGCGATCGGCGCCATCCTACCGGCGCGACCGGGATGCACACCGGTAGCTCCCACCTCTACCCCACGCCCGGCCCGTGGGGAGCTCCACGCTGCCGCCACCCCCGGCCCGTGGCAAACTCCCGGTCCCGCGCTGCCGCCACCCCCCGCCCGTGGCAAACTCCCGGTCCCGCTTCTCTTGTCGCCGACCCCTCGGTCGGGCAGGGTACGCGGGGTGGAGGGGGGCGAGGGTGTGGCAGCGCGAGGGGAGGGGCATGGAACAGGTGGCGGAGCCGCCGGCCCGGCTGGGCGCGGCCATGCGTGCGCTGACCCGCGGCTGGCTCCTGCCGTACCTCGTGATCGTGGTCGTGACAGCGGCCGACCTGGTCGCCGGCGGCAACCTCAGCACGGTCCCGTTCCTGGTGCTCAGCCCGCTGCTGGCCAGCCGGCTCTCGACCGACCGGCGCCAGGTGCTCGCCGCCGGGGTGGCCGCCCTGGGCGCCGGCGTCGTGCTCGGCGAGCTCAACCACGAGCTGGCCAGCGCCCAGCAGATCGCCAGGCTCGTGCTGATCGTGGTCGGGACCCTGGTCGCCCTCATCAACCAGGGCGCGGTGCGGCGGGAGCAGTCGGCCCTGGAGCGGTCGGTCGACACCATCACCATGGCCGCCCTGCTCGTCGCCGGGGTCGAGCCGCAGGAGGCCTACCGGCTGCTGGCCCGCTCGTCGCGCAGCCTGTACGCGGCCGACGCGGCCGCGGTGTACCGCCGCGACGGCGAGCGCCTGCTGCTCGAGGCGGGCGACCGGCACGAGCTGATCCCGCCCATGCCCAGCCGCCTGTCCAGGGCTGGCACACCCGGCGCGTTCGCCTCCCGGCCGGTCGAGGCGAGCGTCCGCTCGGCCGCCGCGCCCGAGGCGGCCATGCTGGAGGCACGCGGGCTCGGCAGCCTGCTCTGGCTCCCCCTCCTCGACCCGGACGGCGTGCAGACCGGCGCCATCGCGCTCGCCTGGCGCCGGCGCGACCCGCGCCTGACCGCCGAGGCGCTCGCCGGGTCGCAGCAGTTCGCCGACCTGGGCGCACGGGCCATCTCGGGCTCCGAGCGGGCGCGGGCCCAGGCCGAGGTGCTCGAGCGGGTGCAGGCCCTGCTGCTTTCCACCCCGCCCGGCTGGGCCCAGGGGTACAGGGTCGGGGTCAGGTACCAGTCGGCCAGCGGCCTCGCCCAGATCGGCGGGGACTTCTACGACCTGATCGAGGTCGACGACGGCAAGGGGCTGGCGTTCATCCTGGCCGACGCCCGCGGCAAGGGGCTCGAGGCCAGCTCGCTCGCGTCGGTGCTCAAGGGTGCCTTCCGCAGCCTGGCCGGCGAGGGGACCAGCCCGGCCCGCCTCCTCGGCCGGCTGGACCGCGTGGTCGCCCGCGAGGGTGGCGACGAGGACTTCGTGACCGCGCTGGCCGGCCGCGCCTACCCGGGCGGGCAGTTCGTGCTCGCCTCGGCCGGGCACCCGTACCCGCTCGGGGACGGGCCCCGTCCCGCCGCGGTCGGGGCGCCTCTCGGGCTCGGCACCCGGGCGGCCGAGGCGCAGGTGAGGCTGCACCCGGGCCAGCGCCTGGTCTGCTACACCGACGGCCTGGTCGAGGCGCGCAACGCGGCCGGCGCGTTCATCGACCGGGCCGGGTTCGAGCAGGCGGTGCGGTCCGGCACCCTCGACGACGCCCTGGACCGCCTGGTCGCGATGGTCAACGAGCACAGCGCCGACTACCGGGCCGACGACCTGGCCCTGCTCGGCCTCGAGTACGCCCCCGACCAGTGACTCCGTGGCAACGGAGTACCTGAGGCGCCTCCTCGGGCCGGGCGGGGACGGCCGGGCCGCCTCCCCGCCGTGACCGGCGACGGCCAATCGTCGACTTCCACGCCTCCGTCGACTTCCACGCCTCCGTCGACTTCCTCGCGGCGGTTGGGGCGCTGCGGCGCCGGCCGCCGTTAGCATGGCCGCGCGCCACCAGCGCCATACCCGACGCCGCCCCACGAGGGAGCCTTCATGGACTTCGAGCTCGCACCCGAACAGCAGGAGTTCGCCAAGATCGTCCGGGAGTTCGCCGAGGAGGTGGTCGCGCCCAGGGCCGAGGCGATGGACCGCGCCGAGGAGCTGGACGAGGCCGTGCTCGACCAGATGGCCGCGATGGGCCTGTTCGGCCTGCCGTTTCCCGAGGAGTACGGCGGCATGGGGGCCGACTACCTGACCCTGTGCCTGGCCGTCGAGGAGCTGGCCAGGGTGGACTCGTCGGTCGCGATCACCCTGGAGGCCGCCGTCGGCCTCGGGGCCATGCCGGTCTACCGGTTCGGGACCGAGGAGCAGAAGCAGCGCTGGCTCCGGCCGCTGGCCACCGGCGAGCGGATCGCCGCGTTCGGGCTGACCGAGCCGGGCGGCGGCTCCGACGCGGGGGCGCTGCGGACCCGGGCCGTGCGCGACGGCGACGACTGGGTCGTCGACGGGACCAAGGCGTTCATCACCAACGCCGGGCTGCCCCGCTCCGGCTTCGTCGTCTTGGCCGCCGCCACCGGCGAGCGGCCCGACGGCCGCCCCGAGATCAGCAACGTGATCGTGCCGACCGGCACGCCGGGCTACACCCTGGGCAGGACGTACTCCAAGGTCGGCTGGCACGCGTCCGACACCCGGGAGCTCTCCTTCGAGGGCTGCCGGGTCCCGGTCGAGAACACCCTGGGCGAGCAGGGCGCGGGCCTGGCCAACTTCCTGCGCACCCTGGAGGAGGGCCGCATCGCGGTCGCCGCGCTCGCCACGGGGCTCTGCCAGGGCTGCGTGGACGAGAGCGTCAAGTACGCCCGCGAGCGCCAGGCGTTCGGCCGCCCGATCTCGTCGTTCCAGGCCGTGGCGTTCAAGATCGCCGACATGGAGCTGCGCGCCCACACCTCGCGCCTGGCCTGGCGGCAGGCCGCCGCCAAGCTGGACGCCGGGCAGCCGTTCGCCCGCGAGGCGGCCATCGCCAAGCTGCACGCGTCCGAGGCGGCCGTCACCTGCGCCCGCGAGGCGGTCCAGGTCCACGGCGGCTACGGCTACATGAACGAGTTCCCGGTCGCCCGCTTCTACCGCGACGCCAAGATCCTCGAGATCGGCGAGGGGACCAGCGAGGTCATGCGCATCCTGATCGCCCGCTCTCTGGGGCTCTGACCGGTCAGGTGATGTCGCGGCGCACCGTGAAGCGGGTGGCCAAGGCGGCGAACACCAGGCCGTAGGCGGCCAGCAGCAGCCCGCCGGCCCACATGGGCAGCAGCTCGCCGTTGGTGATCGCGGCCCCGGTGAGGGCGGTGGCCGCCCCGCTGGGCAGCCACTTGCCGACCGACGGAAGCAGCCCGACCAGCAGGCCCTCGGCGATCAGCAGCCACAGCAGCGAGACGGTGACGGCCGCGATCTGGTTGGGGACCAGCGCGCCCACGCCGACGCCGATCATCCCGTACAGCGCGCTCGCGAGCATCACCCCGAGCACGGTGAGGGCGACGTCGCCGGCGCGGCTGCCGAGCTCGACCCCCTCGATCGACAGCCAGGGCACGGCGACGGCCAGGGTGAGCGCCGACGACACGGCGGCGAACACCAGGCCGACCAGCGCGTACACGACCAGCTTGGCCGCGACCACCCGCCCCCGGTTCGGGCAGACCAGGAACGTGCTGGTGATCGTCTTGTGCCTGACCTCCCCGGCGAACCCCAGGATGCCGAGCACGAGCACGAAGAACATGCCGGATCCGGCCGAGCGGACGATGTTGCGCACCCCCTCGTCGGTGTCGAGCGGGAACCCCTGGCCCTGCTCGGCGACCCGGTCGGCGGTGAGGATGCCGGCGACAACCGCCAGCAGCGCGAGCCCGAGCATCCCGGCCAGCATCGCCAGCGGCATCCGGGTCGTGCGGAGCTTCAGCAGCTCCCCCGCGATCAGGCGCCCCATGGCCGTTCCTCCTGGGTCTCCTCGTTCTCGTGGGTGGTCAGCTCGAGGAAGACCTCCTCGAGGTTGGAGCGGTCCATGCGGAGCTCGTAGAGCACCAGGCAGGCGGAGCCGGCCAGGCGGCCGACCGCCTCGGTGGTGGTGTCGGTGGCGACCACCCGGTCGTCGCCGTCCAGCTCCGCCTTGATGCCGTTCCTGGTGAGCAGGCCGTGCAGGGCGCCGGCGTCCGGCGAACGCACCAGCACCGACGGGGTCGCCCGGGCGGTCAGCGCCTCCAGGGTGGAGTGGGCGACCATCCGGCCCCGGGCGATGATCACGACCTCGTCGGACGTCTGGGCCACCTCGGCCAGCGCGTGGCTCGACACCAGCACGGTGCGGCCCTGGTCGGCCATGTGGCGCAGGAACCCGCGCAGCCAGTGGATCCCCTCGGGGTCCAGGCCGTTGGCGGGCTCGTCCAGGATCAGCACCCTCGGGTCGCCCAGCAGCGCTGCGGCGAGGCTGAGCCGCTGGCGCATGCCGAGGGAGAACCCCTCGACCCGCCGGCGTGCGCCGTCGGTCAGGCCGACCAGGCCGAGGACCTCGTCGGCCAGGCGCTCCGCGTCGGGCAGGCCGCCCTCGACGGCCAGGACGCGCAGGTGGTCGCGGGCGCTGCGGCCGGGGTAGAAGCCGGTCGCCTCGAGCACCGCGCCGACCTCCCGGATCGGCTCGTCCAGCTCCCGGTAGGTCCGGCCGCCGATGGTGGCGGTGCCGGTGGTCGGGGTGACGAGCCCGAGGAGCATCCGCAGCGTGGTCGTCTTCCCGGCCCCGTTGGGGCCGAGGAAGCCCGTCACCTTGCCCTCGTCGACCTCGAAGGACAGGTCGTCGACGGCGACGACCTCCCCGAAGCGCTTGCTGAGCCCGTGCACGGCGATGACCGACATCGTCGTCCTTCCTTCCTCCAGCCTGCCTCGGGCGCCCGGTCCCGGTCCGCCTGGTGCCCACACCGTGGGTGTCCACGCCATGGGTCCACGCCGTAGCCGCCCACGCCGTGGGTCCACGCCATGGGTGTCCACACCATGCTGCACCGGTCCCTGCCGCCAGTCATCGGCCGGCGGGACGACGCACAGAGTCCTGCCCAAGCGGGTCCCCGGAAGTCCTGCCCGTAACCCTCCGAGTCCTTCCTGGGCACCGCCTTGCGTTACGAGCAGGACTTCTGAGCTGCTGCTTAGCGCACCGTCAGCTGCAGCGGCGCGCTCTCAGTCGCGACGTGGTCGGCGTCGGCCGGCTTGGCGACCCGGTAGGTGAACACCCCGGTGGCCGTGCCCTGCACCCGGAAGCTGTAGGTGCCGGTGCCGGACAGGACGGCCTGCTGCGCGACCTGCCAGGCGCCCCCGACGAGCTGCTGGAGCTGCACCTGCTGCCCGGCGTGGGCGGGGGTGACCGTCCCGGCGATGGTCGCGGTCTTGCCCGGTTTGATCTGCTTCGGGCTGAGCGAGGCGGTGAGGAGCGGCCGCACGCCGACGGGCACGGTCGCGCTCGTGCTGGCGAGCAGGCCTGGCCCGCCCGCATAGGCGAGCTGGTACTCCACGTTCTCAGTAGGGCTGTGGCCGATGGTGACCGCCCCGCTCGCCGAGGTGGTGCCGGTGCCGACGGGACTCCAGGCCGAGCCGCCGGCCGGCCGGGCGCGCAGGGTGACGGTCGCGCCGGCCACCGGGGCCGCCCCCGCGCCCTCGGTGAGGGTGCCGGAGACGCTGGCCGCCTGGCCGTAGCTGACGACCGACGGTGAGGCGGTCGCCTGCAGGCTGGTGGGCACCGGGGTGGTGGCGGTCGCGGTGGCCGCCGCGCTGTAGTTGGGCACCTCGTCGTAGGCGAACGCCGCGAAGCTGTAGGTGGTGCCGGCCGACAGGCCGGTCACGGTCGCCGCCGTGCCGGTGTCCTGGTAGACGCGGGTGCCCTCGGCCGGGGAGGCGGGCGGCGTCGCGCCCTGGGCCATCTGCACGACCACGCCGGCGAGGTCCGTGTCGCCGGGGTTGGCCCAGGAGAGCGCGACCTGGCCCTCGGACGCGGTCGCCGAGAAGCCGCTCACCGGCCCAGGTGCGCTGGTGTCGGTCGGGGTGACCGGCCCGGTCGGGTCCGACTCGGACCCCTCGCCGACCTCGTTGCTGGCGCTGACCGTGAAGGTGTAGCTGCTGCCGTTGGTGAGCCCCCCGACGGTGGCGCTGGTCGCCGGACCCGGGGCGGTGACGGTCGGGCCGCCGGCGCTGGCTCGCACCGTGTAGGAGAGGATCGGGGCGCCTGGCGGCGCGGGCGGCGCTGTCCAGCTCACCGTGGCGGACTCGTCCCCCGCGGTCGCGGTCACCCCGGTCGGGGCGGTCGGGACGACCACCTCGTGCCA
>Ga0307278_10000787_pt1 | contig 15597 bp, 14 predicted proteins | sample ER_DNA_117_FD_194482 | JGI IMG/M metagenome (GOLD analysis project Ga0307278, IMG submission 194482) | Bulk soil microbial communities from the East River watershed near Crested Butte, Colorado, United States - ER_DNA_117 | ecosystem: Environmental > Terrestrial > Soil > Floodplain | place... | reverse complement strand
ACAGCGTCACCGAGGCCGACCCGGCGCCCGCGTTTGACCTGTCGGAGCTGACCTGCACCGCCACCAGCGGCTCCAGCGGCACCACCGACCTGGCGACGCGGACCGCCTCCATCAGCCTGGCCGCCGGCGGCACCGTCGACTGCACCTACACCAACCGCCAACGCGGCACCATCACCGTCCACAAGCAGGACGACGCCGGCAACCCGCTGGCAGGGGCGGTGTTCACCCTGTTTACCGACAACCCGCCGCTGGGCGGCGACCCGCCGCACGGCGCCGAGGACACCAGCACCGGCAAGAGCTGCACGACCGGCGCGGACGGCAACTGCACCATCACCGAGGTCGTGCCCGGGCGCTACTGGGTGGTGGAGACCACCGGCGTGCCTGGCCACGACACCGCCGCCGACCAGAACGTGGTCGTCGGTGCCGGTGAGACCGTCGGCCCGCTGACCTTCGTCGACCCGCGCCAGCACGTGGTCATCGTGCTGGTCTGCCACCAGGGCACCAACACGCTGGCCGCCAGCGAGGTGACCAACGGCGCCAGCCAGGCGGTCTCGCTGTCGGCGCCACCGGAGGGAATCACCGAAGCACAGTTGTGTGGTCTCGGCGGTGCCCGCTTCGAGAACCTGCCGCATGGTGAGAAGAACCTGACCGTCAACGTCGGCAGCAACGCCCATCCCATCTAGCAGCAGGTAGGCACACCTGGACAAGGGGCCGGCAGGTTCCCGGCCCCTTGTCCACACCCGAGCTTGGACGGGTGCCGGTGCTGGGACAGGCTCCCAGGGCCACTGCCTGCGGATTCCGCGGGCACGCAGGCTCGACCCGACCAGGCGCGGTTGGACGCCGACGTGGCCGTCCGCGCCGGCCAGGCCTGGAGCAGCTTCGCCCGACGGCTACCCTGTGGCCGCACGCCCGGTCTCCAGACCGCGATCGCTGCCGTACTCGACACGAGCAAGGACGGTGGCTGAACCTTGTCGCCGCCACGCTCGAAGCTCACCGGCGGCGTGAGTCTGAAAGCCTGACGGTGTCGCGGGTCCTGGTTACGGGATCACGGCGCCGACGATTGCGACGCGCGGCCGCGGGCTGTGGCTGCTGCGCCGGCTGGTGGATGAGGTGCGGCTTGAGCGCGTCCGGCTCGGCACCCGCGTGACGCTGCGGCGGCGATCAGGCCGGCGAGAACCCGCGCCCGCTAGCCTCGATATTTCGCGAGTCGTGGGTGAGGATTTGGGTGGCCGGGTTCGAGTGGACCTGGAGGGTTGAGCAGGTGTGCGGTGTCGGCGGGTAGGTAAGGGTCAGGCGATCCCGCTGACGCGGTTGGCAGCCTCGACCGAACCGCGGACCAGTGTGCATGCCGTCATGGTCATAGAGCGTGCATGCCGGTGTGGTCGGTGTCCGGCGGGTCGTGCGGTGGCGATGACTGGCGATGGGCACTGCTCAGCAGCGCGTCGGCAGGGCCCGTAGCCGTCCGAACGCGGCGGCCAGGTCGGCGGCCCAGGGCCAGGCCCGGTCGAGGTGGACAGTGACGCGGCGGGCGTGATGGACGATCCGGCCGGCGGTATGCCACAGCCGATAGCGTAGTGTCTTGGGCTCGGCGGCTTTGAGGTCGCCTGCAAGCAGCAGCGCCTGCGCCCAGCTGACCAGCGTCTGGGCCACGCACACCAGGGTCAGCCAGGCGTCGTTGGCCGCAAAGCCGCGGAAGGGCAGGTTGCGGAGCCCGCTGGCCTTGGCGGTGCGGATGCGGTCTTCCACGTGGGCGTGGGGGCGGTGATGGGCCTCCAGTCGGGCGGGGTCGGGGTCAGGCTGGTTGGTGATGAACACCTGGAAGCGATGGCCCGCGGCGTCGGTGAAGGCCATCTTGTGGCGCGCGCCGGGGTGGGGCCGCTCGCGGCGGCAGATCGCGCGGGTGCTCTCGGGCCAGCCGGCGCTGGCAAGGTCCAGGCCGGTAAGCTCGGCGGCCCAGGCGCCCGGGCGCGGGCGGCCGTCGGGGTCGATGGCGGGCTGCCATGCCTGCTGGGGCAGGGCCAGGATCGCCGCTTGGACGCGGCTGTCACAGTCGAACCCGATCGAGAACCAAAGGTTACGGCGGACCAGCTCGTTGACGAAGGCGTGGGTCGCACCGGCCGAGTCGGCACGCACCAGGATCGGCCGGCCGCGGGCAGGTTTGGGCAGCGCCAACAGGGCCATCGCCAACACGTCGATGTGGTCTTGGGCGGTATTGGAGCCGGCGTTGCCGGGCCGCAGGACCATGGCCAGCGCCTCGCCGGTGCCATCGCCACGGTCCAGCCAGCAGCCCAGCGGATGGAACCCGAAGCCCTGCTTGTAGGTCGGCGCCGCGCCCTGCTTGTCGGAGTGGGCATCGACAAGGGTCGCGTCCAGGTCCAGGAGCAGCGGTCCCTGCGGGGCCGCGCCCAGCGCCCAGGCATGCTCGCGGACCCTGGCCAGTGCTGACCACAGCCCGGCGGTCCCGCGCGGGTCGGCGGGCAGCTCCTCGGCCAGGACGCGCCAGGCGGTCGGGGTGGAGGCGACCCGGCCGAACAGCTGCGGCTGGTCCCGCAGCGCGGCAAGGTCGCTGACGCAGTCGCCACCGTCGGCGAGCATCACCACCAGGTCGCGCAGCACCTGTCCGCGGTCGTGGGCGCCAGCGCGCACCCCACGGTTGGCGCGGCGGCCAAGCTCACCGTCAGGCCCAGCCGGTCCGCCAGCTCACCAAGCAGCGCCGCCCCGACGTGGCTGCAGATGTCCTGGCCATCGGCGACGACTTCGAACCGGGGACGCGAGTTGGTAGCCTGCACCGGCAGGGTGACCCTCCTGGTTTGGGGCTGTGGCCGCGAGACAGCCGCATCTTCCCCGGCCGGGAGGGTCCCTCGCTACCTGGCACCAGCCTGCTCAGCACCCTCGGCGAAAGGCACGGGCTAGACTCATCCGGCGGCAGCGCAGAGATCTGCGGTATTCCGGCAATCCATGACGCAGGTCCTCAGTCAACGAACGGAGGCCAGAATGGCGACCAACACCTTCCTGCACGCCCTGGCAACGTTTCTCCCGTTCCAGGACGCCGTCGCCTGTGAGGCAGCGCGCAACATATCCCGCGCCGACTTCACAAGACACCCGAACCCGAACTTCCACATCCGCGTCTCCGACAGCCGCGACCAGCAAGCCAAGGCCTTCGCAGACACGATCATCGGCGCGATCCAGAGCGCCAACCAGGAAGATCGAGACGTGGTGCTCATCCTTCCTGCGGGCCCCATGAGCCAGTACCGCCACGCGGCTCGCCGCATCAATCGCGAGCGGATCAGCTTGAAGCGGCTGACCACGTTCAACATGGACGAATACGCCGACGAGCACGGTAAGACCGCGCCGCCGACCTGGCCAGGATCATTCCAGTACGCCATGTACCACCAGTTCTTCGACCTGATCGACAAAGACCTTCGACCCTCACCGGGCAATATCCGCTTCCCGAGCAGCGGCAACATCGACCGCTATAGCGAGATGATCCAGGACGCTGGCGAGGCCGACGTCTGTTTCGGTGGCGTCGGGTGGAGCGGGCATATCGCCTTCTGGGAACCGCAGCTAGGAGTCGAGTTCGGCGACGACCTGGACGCGTTCAAGGCAGCCCCAGCAAGAGGCGTCGAACTCCACCCCATGACGATCATGCAGAACGCCCTCCACTCCTTCAGCGGAGACTGGTCAGCCGTCCCGCCCCGAGCAGCAACCATCGGTCCTCGCGACATCATGAACGCGCGCCACCGCTCCTTCTGGCTCGAGGGAAGCTATGGCCCCGATGGCGCATACCAGCGGTTCATCGCCCGCCTCGCCGCCCACGGGCCCGTCACCCCGCTGGTGCCGGCCTCGCTGCTGCAGACAGTGCCGTCGGACTACACCGTGCTAAGCGAGATCGCCGACGATGTCGTCGCCAGCATCACCTGACCAGGCCCGCGGTCACGACACGATGCCGGTCTGTGTACCGCTCGGTCAGGCTGCAGCGCTCGCCGCTGGCGGAACAGTGACTGCCATCTTGTTCGACTGGGACGGCACCCTCGTGGACAGCACCGAAGCCAACTACCTCTCGCTGCATGAGGCACTCGCGGCGCACGGCCACGACCTCGCCAGAGACTGGTTTCTTGCCCGAACCGGCCTGACCACCGCCCAGACCGTTCAGGAGTACTGCACCCAGTTCGGCCTCGTCGTCGACCACGACCGGGTCGTGCAGCAGGTCAACTCCGCATTCCGCCGACACCGGGCCGGCATTGTCGAAGTCACGGCGGTCTCCATGCTTCTTCGTAAGCGCCCAGCGAACGTCAAGACCGCCCTGGTTAGCGGAAGCACAGCCGCCGATGTGACCGCGGTCGCCGAACGGCTCGACCTCTTGGACCTGTTTGATGCCGTAGTCACCCTGGATGACGTCGCCCAACCCAAACCAGCACCCGATGGCTACCGTCTCGCGCTCAACCGGCTCGCACAGGCGCCCAGCCGCGCCCTTGCCATCGAAGACACCGACGAAGGCATACAAGCCGCACGAGCCGCCGGCATCGCCTACATCACCGATGTGCGTCGCCGCATGAGATTCCCGGTCTAGTGCGGCTCTGGCCCACGTTGCGTGATGCGGTGATGGGAGTCACCAAGATCGTCTGGTGAGCTGCCCGCTCAGCCTGATCCGACGCGGCGGTCGGGGCGATAGGGTGCCAAGTCGAGCGGCACGTCGTTTCCCAGCGCGAGGTCGGCGGCGGCCGCGCCGAGGTAGGGGCCGAGGGTGAGGCCGACCGGACCCAGCCCGGTCACCACGACCAGCCCGGCCACACCCTCCACGCCGCCCAGCAGGGGCAGCCCGTCGTGGGTCAGCGGGCGGAAGCCGACCCGCACCTCGGCGACCGTCGCGTCGGCAAGCCCAGGCGCCAGCGCCAGCGCGGTGGCGGCGACCTGGTGCACCCCGCCGAGAGTGACGCGATGGTCGAAGCCTGCGTCGGACTCTCTGGTCGCCCCGGCCACCACCCGTCCGCCCGGGAACGCCAGCAGGTAGTGGTCGCCGGTGGTTTGGATGACCGGCCACCTGGCGGTGTCCCGGCCGGGCAGGTCCAGGTGCAGGATCTGGCCGCGCTGCGGAAAGACCGGCAGAGCCACCCCGAGCGGCCGGCACAGCATGCTCGACCAGGCACCGGCGGCGACCACCACGACGTCGGCGGCCACCACCTCGCCGTCCACGGCGACCCCGGTGACCTCGGTGGCCCTGCCGGTGCCAGTGGTCAGCGTCAGGGTCGCCGAGCCGGCGCGCCGCCGGGCGCCGCCTGCAGCCGCCGCACCCAGCAGGGCGTCCCGCAACTGCCTGCCGTCGACCCGGCCGATCCCACTGGCCGCCAGCCCCGCCAGGTCGGCGCGCAACAGCGGGAAGCGTGCGGCGGGCGCACCTGGCCCAAGCCGCTGGAGCTCGCCAAGGCCGGCCATCCCCGGCTGCGCACCCAGCCGCAGCATCCCCTGGTATAGCTCCTCCAACTCCGGCCCGTCGGGCGCGACGTGGATGCCGCCGACCCGCGCGTAGCCGTGGTCGTCCACGCCCGCCGCCGCCAGCGCGTCGAGCATCCGCGGGTAGTGCGCGGCGGCCGCCAGGCCGAGCACAGCCATCGGCGCCGGGGTGCCGGGCAGCGGCCATGGGGCGACGATGCCAGCGCCCGCCGCGGTCGCCTGGCCTTGATCGGCCCGGTCGACCAGCACCACGTCCGCGCCCCGCGCGCCCAGGTGCCAGGCGGCGCTGGCCCCGACGATCCCCGCGCCAACGACGATCACCCGCACGCCGGCCAGGGTGCCGCAGCTCCAGCCCGGCCGCCAGGAGCCGGTGGGCATGGTCCACCACCCTGTGGCACTCAAGCAGGATGCCGTCCCGATCCAACGCCGCGTCGTCCAGCGGCTCGCCAGCCAGCGGCGATCACCCACGCCATCGCTGCCCAAGCTCATGCGCTGAGCAGGACGCGGTTGCGGAGCAGGTCGAAGCCGGCGCGGCCGTCCAGCTGGCGGTTGCGCAGCTTGATGCGGTTGACGTTGCCCTCCGACCGCGCCCGAGCTCCACGGCAGGGTTAAGCCGTTGCGGGCTTGCACCGCCACCGCAGCCTGCCCGGCGTGGATGACCGGGGTCTGCTCCGGGCTCGACAGCCGGCTCGGCGATAGGCTGTTCGCGCCGGCAGGTGCGGTGGCGTGCCACGGTCTTCTCGACGTAGCCAGTCAGGTTGTGCCACAGGTGCCAGCGATCGGCGACCTGGATCGCTTGGGGTGCGCGCTGCGCGCCCCGTCGGCGTCGGCGCCAGCGCGGTCCCGACCGATGACCTGGGTGCGGGGATGGTCGCGCAGCCAGGCGGCGAAGGTGTCGGCGTCTCTCGGTCTGGGGAGCAGGTCCACCGGGCGGTCGGTGGCCTGTCCACGAGCACGCTGCCGTCGCCGTAGCCGCGGCGCAGCGCAAAGTCGTCCACGCCCAACACGGCCACGTCGGTGGGCTCGGGATCGGGCAGGGCGCGCAGCAGCCGCAGCAGCGTGCTGCGGCCAACCGGGAGCCAGAGCCCTCTGGGCCAGCCGTGCTCCGGCGCGGCCTGCCAGCGCCAGGCCGATCGCCTCCAGCATCCCGCGTGCCAGTGGGCTGCGACGAGCATACGGCGAGGTCAGGCCCGTGATCTGCTCGGCGAACGTGCTCGCCCGGCAGTCGCTGTGTCACAGAACAACCGACCGACCCACAGCCGGACCACCACGTGCCGCCCGCCGATCGCCGCATCGGCCAGCGTGCGCTGGGAGCGGCTGTGCACCCTGGCCGAGGGGTGACCGCACCAGCGACAGTCAGCCAGGCGCGCCCGCGGGAAGGCCGAGCTCCGGACGCCGACCTCGGTCTGCTCGGCCCCCTCGATGCAACGGCAGCAAGCTGCGGTAACAGATCATCCAGAGCGTGCTGCTCCCATGCCGGTCGATGAACACAGGCGCCACCACCAACCCAGGGTCGGTCTGATAACGGAAAGTGGGCCAGAGTCTCTAGTACTCCAGCCGCACTTGTGTTTCGGCGTTCACTACGACCAGCGGAGCCTTGGCGCGGTTGGGCGCTAACAGCTGAGCCCCTGGTTGAGGGCGTTCTCCACCGCTGCCTGGACCGTGCCACCCGGCGCGGGCAGCAGGTTGTCCATGAGCACCAGCTGCTGGGCGGCGTCTTGGGTGCTGAAGGCCATCGTGGCGTAGCCGGCGACCTCGCCGCCGTGGCCCCAGACCTGCCCGCCGCAGCCCAGCGCCAGCCGCATCAGCCCGAGGCCGTAACCGGCCCCCGGGCCGTACTGCTCGCTGGCGTCCACGGTGGTCTGCATCGCCTTGAGCAGATCGGGGCCGAGCAGCCGGCCACTCAGCAGGGCCTGGTAGAAGCGGGCCAGGTCGGCGGCGCTGGAGATCATTGCGCCCGCCGCCCCCGCCCAGGACGGGTTGGCTTGGGTGACGTCGATCAGGCCGGCCGGGCCGTCGCTGGGGAGCCAGGCCCGGTTTGGTGGGGCATAGCCGTGGAGGTGCGGGCCGTGGATGCGCCGCTGGCTGCCGGGCAGTTCGGTGTCACTCAGTCCTAGAGGCGCCAGGATGCGCTGCTGGAGCTGGCCGGCCAGCCGGTCGCCGGTCACCCGCTCCACCAGCAGGCCGAGCAGGATGTAGTTGGTGTTGCTGTAGGAGAACCGGGTCCCCGGTGGGAAGACCGGCCGATGGCGGGTGGCCATGGCGACCAGCACCTGCGGCGTGAAGCTGCGGGCGGCCAGCTGCTGATAGGCCTGCCGGGTCGGCTTGGCCAGCAGGGGCCTGAGCAGGTCGTCGGTGTAGTTGTAGAGCCCGCTGGTGTGGTTGAGCAGCTGCCGGATGGTGATGTGCTCGCCGCCCGGGACGGCGCCGGGCAGCCACTGCTGCAGGTTGTCGTCCAGCCGGAGCCTGCCCTCGCCGACCAGTTGCAGCACCACCGTGGCCACAAACGACTTGGTCACACTCCCGATCCGGAACCGATCGCCCGCCCGTGCCGGGCGCTTGGCGTCCAGGTCACCCAGGCCGCTGGCCCCCCGCCAGGTTCTTTGGCCGCTGCGGACCAGCGCGACCGCGCCGGGCGCGCCGGCCTCCACGACCCCGTCCACCAGCAGCTGCAGGGTCACAGTATCGAGAGGCGGCCGGTTGGCGGGCGGGGCTGGGACGCTAGCCGCTGGTGTGGCGTGATCCCGGGACCAGAGCACGGCCGTCCCGGCCAGCAGCAACGCTGCCACCAGCGCGCCGACCAGCAGGGTCGGCGATCCCCGCCGCATGTTCGGCTCCTCGTCGGTTGGCACGCCCATCCTGGCCGGCGCGGCCTGTGCGACCAACCAGGTGATTGTCCGCCTCGCCCCACCATCTGCCTAGGAATCCAGCTCCGCTCGCTTTGCTGCAGGTGGAGATAGGTTCCTGCCCGCTGGCCAGGATGGCCGGCACAGTCCTGCAGGGCAGACAGTCCTGCAGGACAGGAGGAGTCGATGGTGGAGACTGACCAGGCAGACATCGAGGAAGTCCAGGCGTGGGCGGCAGGATTGCAGGCGCTGCACGCCCGCATCGCCGGCCGGTTCGCCCGCGCCGAGCCGCGCCGGCGCGTGCTGGCCTACCTGCGCGGGCTGCTGGGTAACGTGGGGCGCAAGAACGGCTGGCAGCTGGCCGAGTACGCCGGCGAGGCCACCCCGTATGGGATGCAGCGGTTGTTGGCCGCCGCCGCATGGGACCCGGACCTGGTCCGCGACGACCTCCGCGGCTGGGTGGTGGAGCACTTGGGTGACCCGGCTGGAGTGCTGGTGGTCGATGAGACCGGCTTCCTCAAGAAGGGTAGGACCTCGGTGGGGGTGCAGCGTCAGTACTCGGGCACCGCCGGCAAGGTCGACAACTGCCAGCTCGGCGTCTTTCTCGCCTATGCCAGCGTCAGGGGGCGGGCGTTCATCGACCGGGAGCTGTACCTGCCCAAGGCGTGGACCGAGGATCCAGCCCGCTGCCGAGCCGCGCGGGTCCCTGAGCAGGTCGGGTTCCGGACCAAGCCCCAGCTGGCCCAGCTCCTGCTGGCGCGCGCCCTGGCCGCCGAGGTCCCAGCTAGCTGGGTGACCGCCGATGAGGCCTACGGCGGCGACCCGGCCCTGCGGCGCTTCCTGGAGGGCCGTGGCCTGTCCTATGTGCTGGCCGTCAAGTGCACCGAACCGCTGTGGCCAGCCGATGGATCGGTGTGGGCTCCTGCGACTCAGCTGGCTGCCCAGGTGCCGGCTGAGCAGTGGGTGACCTGCAGCGCCGGCTACGGCGCCAAAGGCCGCCGGTTGTATGACTGGACCCGCATCGCGCTGGCCACCCTGCTCGCTGCCGGCGCTGAGCGGTGGCTGCTGGTGCGTCGCAGCCGCGCCGACGGTGAGCTGGCCTTCTACCTCTGCTTCGCCCCGGCGGGCACTTCGCTGGTCGGACTGGTCCGGGTAGCCGGGATCCGCTGGGCGATCGAAGAGAGCTTCCAGACCGCCAAAGGTGAGGTCGGTCTGGACCACTACGAGGTCCGCCGTTGGCCGGGCTGGTATCGGCACATCACTCTGGCGCTGCTGGCCCATGCATTCCTGACCGTCACCCGCGCCCGGGCCACTGCCGCCCACTCGGCAAGGGGGGACGCGGCCTGACCGGTGGGCCGGGCATGCTCCCGCTGACCGTCCCCGAAGTCCGCCGCCTGCTGGTGGCGCTCGTCTGGCCGACACTCACCGAGCCCGGCTTGGTGCTGGCCTGGTCACGATGGCGACGCCGCCACCAGGCCCGCGCTCGGCGCGCACACTACCAACGACGCGAACGACAAGTGCGGCTGGAGTACTAGAGCGATGCCATCAGCCGGGCAGGCAGGACCAGCAGACGACCGTAGGACGGCGATGAAGTGCACCCAGCATCCCGAGGTCACCCTGACGGTCCATCCTCGACGGTGGGCCTGGGTCTGCCGAGCATGCCGGGCAGCCGGCCATTCCACTCCCCAGCCGTACCCGTTTGTTCCGCTTCCTCCTCTTCGGCCTGCTCAGGCTGTACCCGCTGAGCTGGACGTTCGGCCGCTTCCTCGTTCCGCCCCTGTTCCGTCATCGAGGCCGCCAACCGGCCCTCGCAGCCGAAGCCATCGAGGCGTTGTCGCTGGTCAGCTCGCTCTCGTGTAGGCGTCGAACGAGCGTTCGATCCCTGACACGGAAGCGGTCATGGAGCTGCGCCTGGTCGTCACTGTCGAGACCACCGAGTAATGGAAGGGTGGGAGTCAAGCTGTGCAAGCCCCGCGCTGGGTCCGTGCCGCAACGGTCCCACACGGGCATGGGCGGTCACCAACGGTCACCATGAGACCGGAGGAGCCGCAGGTCGCCGGCCCTGCAGCTCAGGCAGCTGGGATGATGCGGGCGGGCGATTCGGATTGTGGTCCCGAAGGTCGAGGCCCGGCAGGGTCCTATGAGGGCGGCTAGGCTGTTGGCGTCCTCAGGGAGGAGCTGCGTGTGGCCACCTTCGAGAACGTCGTGACGATCAGCCGGCCGATCGAGGACGTGTTTGGGTTCCTCTCCGACTTCGAGAACGTTCCCAAGTGGAACTACGCGATCGTCGAGACCCGCAAGGTCTCCGACGGGGCCGTCGGCGTGGGGACGATCTATCGGCAGGTCCGCTCGGTTCCAAGTCGCAGCGAGGAGATCTTCGAAGTCACCGCCTTCGACGCTCCCCGCCATCTGGAGATACGAGGCCAGCTCGGGCCCTTCCCGTCTCGCCTCTCCTATGCGTTGGAAACGACTCCACAAGGAACCCGCGTCACGAACTTCGTGGAGCTAGAGCTACGCGGCCCTGGCCGCCTGCTCGGGCGGGTCGCGGTGCCGCGCGTCCGCGACGCCGTGGGCGCCAACCTTAGGAAGCTCAAGCAAGTACTCGACGGTTAGGCTGTGGGGCACATAGGGGGCACAGCCTGAGAGCATCTACGGGTCAACACCGGATAGGCTCGGCAGGTAAACAGCCTGCTAGATGGCCGTGTGCGGCCTCGCGCCGCAGGTCCGGAGGCTGGCCGTTTGGCGCTCTTAAGGCAACGGTTCGGGGTTCGAGTCCTGGCGGCGCACCCCCCATCACCCCAGCTCAGAGCCCCTACCACGACGGCGACTGGATGTTGCTTACTTCGCCGTGGGCCGCGCTGGGGCCGCGCGGGGCCGCGATGGGGCCGCCGCGGCAGCTCCACCACTGCCCCGCCGCCGGCGCGCTCCAGACCGGCCGCGTGCATCGCGTCCAGGCGGTCGCGCAGCTCCGCGTCGTGGCCCTCGAACAGGTGGCCGTAGCGGTCCAGCGTGAACGCCACCGACGTGTGGCCGGCCCGCACGCAGGCCTCCTTGGGGTTGGCGCCGCCGCGTGGTCAGGAGCTTTCTGGTGGGAGGGTTCCTGCCAGACGCCAGGTCAGCAAGGCAGAACCCGCAGACGTGGTCCATGGGGCCTCTCGGGCGTGCTCTGGCGGCGCTGAAACCTTCCTGGCAGGGACCGCGTCTGGTTGGGTGTGCGAGCAGCCGGCCGGGAGCCGCCATGGCCGTCGACGACCTGGAGTTCCGCGAGTTCTTCGCCAGCCAGTACGCCAGGCTGTGCTGGCTTGGCTACCTGCTGACCGGCGATCGGGCTGAGGCCGAGGAGCTGGCCCAGGACGCGCTGGTGCGAACCTACAACCGCTGGGCGCGGGTGCGCCGGCCCAACGACCCGGCAGCCTACGCCCGCAGGGTGCTGGTGAACCGGCACAGCTCGCGGCTGCGCCGAGCGCTGCTGGAAGCGCGGTACCTGCGGCGAAACCCACACCAGCAGACCTATCTGCCCGACTTCGGTGAGGAGGCGATGGTCGTGTGGGCCGCTGTCGGCCGGCTACCCGCCCGCCAACGCGCGGTGCTGGCGCTGCGCTACCACGAGGACCTGACCGAGGTGGAGGTCGCACGGCTGCTGCGGCTGCCGCTGGGCACGGTGAAGACGCTGGCCCGTCGCGGCCGCGACAGGCTACGCGCCGAGCTGGCCTCCGGGGCCCCGGATGGCGTCAAGGAGCCACGATGAGAAGCGACGAGGAGCTGCGGCGCGCCCTGGCCCGTCCCGACCTGCCGTGGCCTGATGAGACCGGCGCCTACGAGCGGTTCCTGCGTCGCCGGGTGCGCCGCGACCGGGTGATGGCCGCCGCCACCGGACTGGCCCTGGTCGTGGTGCTGGCTGCCGTGGTCGCCCTGGCCGCCGTCCGCGGCCAGGATCGGGCTCCGGTCGGTCCCCCGCCCACCACCGCGCCCACTACCGCGACGACGACCGCGCCAACCTCAACCACCGTCTCTGCCGACCGGTGGAAGACCTACACCGATGCCGCCCACAACCTCCGCTTCCGCTACCCACCCGACTGGGTGGTCCGGCGTCGGCACCAGGAAGGCATGATCACCCTCGCCCCGCGCGAGCACGCCAGGCGGATGCTCGCCTGGCCACCGCCGTTCGCCGTCACCGTCGGCGCCGGCGGCGGGTACTACGTCGGCGAGGCGCCCGAGCCCGGCATGACGGTGGGGCGGCTGCCCGGCGGGCAGGCGTACCTGCGGTGGGAGAGCGAGGTCGACCCGTACACGCGGCCCGGCGTGCCCACGTCCACGGCGCCGGGCGCCGCCCGGCGGGCGAAGGTCGCCGGCTACTCGATCGACTGGGGCCGCGACTGCAAGGGCGTCAAGCCCTACCGCTGCGGCCCGCACGGCGTGCTCGTCAACATCCAGGCCGCCGACCCCGCGCTGTGGGAGCGCCACCTCGCCGCCGCCGAGGCGATCGTCCGCTCCGCCAGGCCCGTCACCCCCACCCGGCCGTCCCACGGCGACCGCAGCCGGCCCGCCTGCCGCCCCAGCCAGTGGCGGGTGATCTGGTCGGAGGAGTACGGCTTCGCAGGCCCCCAGCGGTTGTTCCTCGGCGGCGGCGTGCAGTACCTGGGGGGCGGCCCCTGCCATCTGCGCACGCGCCTGGAGCTGCTGGTCGAGCGGGACGGCCGGCGGCTCCCGCTGCCCGGCAACCCGGCGACGAGGACCCTCGAGGGCGACCTGCCCGAGGACGGCATCACCAAGGACGGCGGCTCGTTGGTGATGCGCGGCGGGCCGCTGTTCTGGTCGTTCATCTGGGACGAGTGGTGTAACAAGGGCCTGGAAGGCCCTACCCTGCGGCTGTCCGCACCCAATGGCCAGCGGCTGCGCATTGGAGACCCGGCACCGGCCGCGACGCCGTCGCCCGCGTTCCGGGGCTGCCAGGACCGCGGCCGGCCGTCGCGGCTGTCCCCCTGGCCGTCGTGACCCGGTGGCCTAGGCACCTCAATGGTGGCGTCGGGTCTAGATCGTAGGGGCTTGGTCGGCGCCGAGGGGCGCGGCACGGCCGGGCCTGCCAGGCCGTCGCCAGGCCGTCCGAGGTCGACGATTAGCGACAGACGACGGCAAACGCTGAAACCTCAATCTGCAGGTCAGCGGCGGTTTGGCCCGCGATGGACCAGCTCGCAATCGGCGAGCATCACATCTACGACTTCTAGCGGGGCAGCTCGTCCAGGGTGTCGCTCACCGCGGCGGCCGCCTCGTCACGATCGGAGGCAACACCCTTGCGGACCGAGCGGCCCTCCAGGCTGATGAGCCACCGGTAGACGCCAGGTCGGTTGGCGTCGATCCGGATGACATAGCGGCCGTAGCGGGCCGTCCAGAACCTGTGGCCGGCGTCGTCCTTGCTCTGGTAGGTCACCCTGGCCATGTCGCAGATCGTAGGTTCAACGCCGAACCGCCGTCCAACCCGCCTCCACGCTGGTGAAGGCCGCCCTCAGCCGGCAGACCCTCCAGCAGCGTATGGCGGAGGGTAAAAGTCTCCCCAAGTGCGCGACCACCGCTGACGGCCAGGAGGCGTGTAGCCATGTCAGAGATGCGGCCGGTCACCGACAAAGAGGTGCGCGACGCCGCGGAGCGCCTACGCCAGACCAAAGCAGCCGAAGACGCCACCGATACCGCAGGGGTCGAAGCTGGGTACGAACGCGGCGTGAGATGGGCCTGTGAGATCGCGGGCTACGACGAGCTAAAGACGTACGTCGAGGATGACGCCAGCAAGACACCGAGCTGGATCAGCACCCAGATGCTCAATGAAAACCTCCCAAACAGCGCTTGGGCGGGTACACGGATCGGCGCCAAAGCCGTGTGGGAACGAGTGGCGGGACTACTGGAAGAGCAAAGGCCGCAGTGACCTACTGCCGGGCGCCCATCGGGGCGCTTGCCAACGAGGCTCGTGTCCCCCCCTGGACGAGCCTCGCCCATCACCCAAGCTGGTGACCGTTGCCGCCAGGCGCGATTCACCGTCATCCTCCCTGGCGTGCCACGTGCGTGCCACATCGGACGGTCAAGAGCGGTACCGAGCGGACCACCACGGTCACTGACAGCCATCCAACCGCTGAGCTGCCCGTCTCACGTCCATGCAGCTTGAACGCATCCCCCGAACACGCCTGATAAGGATGCGGTCACGCCTATAGCCGGTCACCCGGCGAGAGCCGACGATGGGCCTCACGGGCACGGGCATCGGCCGCTGAGGCGCCATAACGTCCAAGCATGGCCCGCGACTTCCATCCGGCTAGGCGCATTAGGTCGGTCTCGCCTCCGCCCTGGGCAAGCCATTCGTGCGCGAAGGTATGGCGGAGCTGGTGGGCGTGCAGACCCGGCAGACCAGCCTGCGGACCCCGACGACGCAGGATCTGACGGACGCCGTAGGCGGTCAGCGGCCCGGCGCGGCCAAGCCACAGCCACGGCAGGGCCGCGTACTTGTGACGCACCCGGGCACGGAGGTAGCGGTCCAGGGCGACGGCGGTGTTGCGGCCGAACGGCAGCGCGCGCTCCCGGCGGCCCTTGCCGAGCACGAGCGCCACGTCGAGGTCCAGATCCAGGTCGGTTAGGCGTAGGCCGGCCAGTTCGGCCCGGCGGGCGCCGGTGTCGACCAGGAACAGGATGATGGCGGTGTCGCGGCGGGCGTCGAAGGTCTTGCCGGCGCATACCGCCAGCAGCCGCCGCAGGCCGTCCTCGGGCACGACCGGGACCGGTTGCTCGGACACGATGGGCGGCTTGACCCTGGCTATGGGGTTCTGGGCGATCTCATCCTCTTCCTCGAGCCAGCGGTACAGGATGCGCAGCACCTTGTGGCGGGTGGCGACGGTGCTGGCGGAGCGGCGGGTGAGCAGGTCGGCGAGGAAGGCCTCCAGGTCGGCGCGGCGGGCGTCGGTGAAGGTGCGGCCACGGGCGGCGAGGAATGCTTCTGCCTGGCGGGCGCCGTCTAGGTAGCTCGAGATGGTGTTGTCGGAGCGGTTGAGGGCGCGCAGGTGCCGCTCGAAGGAGCGGAGCAGCGGGATGGAGGCGCCAGGGTCCATGGGCGCAAGATGGCACAGGAATGTGCTCTTCATCCGTTATGCGGCCGTCAGATCGGCCCCCGGAACGACGACCGACCAGCGTTTCCGCTGGTCAGAGCCTATGTGGAGCCCCCCGCCGGAATCGAACCGGCGACCCCATCCTTACCATCGATGCGCCGGTGGTTCACAACGCCGTGCAGCACCTCATGTCCCCACACATCCGCGCAGGTGAGAAG
>Ga0307278_10000786_pt1 | contig 15606 bp, 16 predicted proteins | sample ER_DNA_117_FD_194482 | JGI IMG/M metagenome (GOLD analysis project Ga0307278, IMG submission 194482) | Bulk soil microbial communities from the East River watershed near Crested Butte, Colorado, United States - ER_DNA_117 | ecosystem: Environmental > Terrestrial > Soil > Floodplain | place... | reverse complement strand
TCGCAGGTCCGCGTGGACCCCTTCGAGGAGACGCGCGAGCTCGAGACGGGCGCCCGCCGCGACGGCACGACCCGCCGCGCGCTGCTGGCCCATCACGGCGACCTCTGGGCCGAGCTGGCTCGCAACGGCCTGGCCAGCCTCGGGCTCGAGGCCAACGACACGATCGGCGTCGACCTCGACCACCCCGACCTGCGCGGCGTCGGCCACGACGAGCTGGCGCTCGCGCTGGCGACGTGCGCCTCGGCCGGCGTCGTCTGCCGTCAGGCCAGCCGCGTGCGCGCCGGCGGCGGCAGCTTGTCGTAGCGGTCGGCCAGCGCCGGCACGGGCAGGACGATGACGCCCTCGCGCGGATCGCCCACCCACGACCCTCCGCCCTCGGCCAGCGCGCGCGCCGCGTAGGCGGCCGCGCAGGCGTCGAGCTCGTCGAGCGTGCGGTGCCAGAGCCCGCCGTCGTCGTCGACCACGCCGCGCATCCGCAGGGCCGCGATGCGCTGCTGCAGCCCCCACGGCGTGCGCTTGGGCGACGGGCGATGGCCCAGCAGCGAGCAGAAGACGGCGTCGGGGTAGGTCTCGCACAGGCGGCCGAAGCGGACCGCGCCGGGTCCCACCGGCGCCTCGAGCACGTCGGAGTCGGGGCGGTACAGGCCGAGGCCATCCAACGCCTCGAAGAGCTCGAAGCCGACCTCCATCCACCCCTCCCACGCCCCGAGCGCCTGCCCGGCCGCCGGCACCGGGTACAGCGGCAGGCGCCGGCGGTAGAGCAGCGCGTCGCACACCCGCGAGCGCTCGTAGCGGCCCTCGGGCAGCCCGAGCCGCTCGCGGAGCGCCGCTCCCGCGGCCAGCAGGTCCAGGCGCCGGCCCGACGGCGCGTCGACGGCCACGACGGCCTCGCGGCCGAAGCCCAGGACGGTCCGCACGACCGCCGCCACGTCGCCCGGCTCGTAGAACGTGGCGACCAGCTCGGTGGCGTCATCGGATCCACGGCGCGGGTGCAGGGTGCAGAGCTGCTGCTGGGCCGGCCGGGCAGAGACGTCGATCCCGCAGTAGCGCATCGCCACGAAGGCTACGGCGGGCGAGCGGCGCCCCCTACCCCGACGACGTCGGCTGCGTGGGCTGGGTCCCGAGCGTGACGGTCACCTTGATGGTCTGCGAGCCGCGCCGGACGGTCGCGGTCACACGGTCGCCCGGCTTGTGCGCGGCGATCGTCGCGACCAGATCGTTCGTGCCCTTGATGGTCGTCGTGCCGAGCGCCGTCACGATGTCACCGGAGCGCAGGCCGGCCGAGTCGGCCGGGCCGCCCGCGGTCACGCTCTGGACGAGCGCGCCGGCGGTCGACGTGTCGGCGGTCGACGTGCTCACACCGAGGTATGCGTGGGTGACGGTCTGGCCGGCCTCGAGCTGGGGCAGTTCGGACCTGACGAGGTCGATCGGGACGGCGAAGCCGACGCCGGAGCTGGTGTCCGACGAGCCGTTGGTGGCGATCTGGTCGACGATGCCGATCACCTTGCCTTCGGAGTCGAGCACGGGGCCGCCGGAGTTGCCCGGGTTCACGGCGGCGTCGGTCTGGATCGCGTGCGCGACGGTGAAGCCGTTGGGTGCGCTGATCGTCCGGTCGAGGCCGGAGACGATGCCCGTGCTCATGCTGCGCTCGTAGGTGAACGGGTCGCCGATCGCGGCGACGGCGTCACCGACGTCCAGCGATGCCGAGCTGCCCAGCGCGAGCGGATGCAGCGTCAGTCCCGAGGCGTCGACGGAGAGGACGGCGACGTCGGTCGCGTTGTCCTTGCCGAGCAGCTTGGCCTTGCGCGTCGTCCCGTCCTGGAACTTGACGGTGATCGAGGACGCGCCGTCGACGACGTGGGCGGCCGTGACGATGTTGCCCTTGCCGTCGACGACGAAGCCGGTGCCGGTTGCGGTCGCCTCGGACTGCCCCGGCCCGCCGAACGGCGAAGCGGCGCCAGAGGACGCCGTCACGCCGCGCGACGTGATGTCGACGACACCGGCGGCCGTATCGGCGTAGAGCGCGCTGGCGTCGAGGGCCGTGGCGCCCGAGGTCTCGCTGCTGGCGGCAGCCGTCGGAGCCTGGGTGACGGTGGTGCTGGTCGTACCGCCGCCGGCACCGGTGGCGGCGACCAGGCCGGCGCCCGCCGCGCCTGCGACCAGCGCCGTGACCAGGACGAGCGCCGCCATGCCGCGGGACGCGATCCCGGGCCGCCGCGGGGGCGGCACGGGATCCGCGTCGGCGTCGCGGTCATCGGGCGGGACAGGAGGCGGTGGCGTGAAGAGCGAGTCGGGAGACATGTTCGGCTTTCGGTCGGGATGCGGAAGGGCCGCACGACCATGCTGGCGCTCGGATCTCACGCCACGCTCAACGCAATGCAAGAAAAGGCTGAGAATCGATCCGTGGCCGATCGGCGCGATCTCAGGGCGCTACCGATTCGACAACTCGCCCCGATACGAGGAAGCTTTGAGTCCGGCGCCGCAGGGAAACCATTGCTCCGCCGGTCGATCAACCAGAGGTGCCGCCGTGAAGTTCCTACGCTCAGCCCCCCGCCCCGCCGGCTCGCGTCCGACCGGCTCGCTGGACGGCCCGTCGCGGACGATCATCGTCGAGCCCGTCGAGACGCCGATGCCCGCGCCGCCGCCGGAGACCCGGCCGGAGCGCGAGCCTGAGCGGCCGTCCAAGCCGTCGCGGCCGCCGGCGCCCGCGCGCTGACAGCGCAGGGCGATGCAGGCGACCGCTCCCGACCTTGTCCGCGCCGTCATCGGCTTTCGCCAATGGCGGCTGCACGACGACGAGCTGTGGTCGTTGCACGCCGACGATCGCTGGGAGCGCGGACTGCAGACCGCCCGCTGCCTCGGCGAGGACGCCCACGATGGCCCGGCGCCGCAGAACGGCTGCACGTGTGGGTTCTACGCGTGGTACGCGCCGACGCCGCGCACGGCCTCGGCGGCGACGTCCGACCTCGTCGGCGGCGCCGTCGCCCTCTGGGGTCAGGTCGAGCTGCACGCTCACGGCATCCGCGCCCAGCACGCGATGATCGTCGCGCTGGCGCTGCCGATGTCATGGGGCTCCAAGCGCCGGCGCCTTGTCGCGGTGGCGAATGCCCTCGAGGTCCCCGCCGTCCCGGCCCGCAGACTCAAGGCCGCCGCGCTCGAGCACGGCGACGTCATCCCGCGGCGCATGCGCCCGCCCGACACGACGCCCAACAAGCGCGCCGCCCCGGGGACGCCGGACCCGGCGCGCCTCCACGCCGTGGCCGACGGCCTCCCCCGCCGTCGCTAGGTCACCGGGCGCCGAACACGGTGCGCAGCTCGGCGATCGCGCCCGGATCGCCCTCGACGCCGATCGAGTCCGACGGCAGGCGACGCTCGCTCTTCGCGGTGGCGATGAACCCGGCGAGGGCCTCGGGCGCGGTCTCCATTACCACGCTGCCGTCGCCTTCGCCCGGCGCGGCCGCCCAGCGCGCGCCGTCGAAGCTCAGCGCGAACGCGCCTCCGGGGACGAAGCGCAGTGTCCACGCGCGCGGTACGGGGAGCGTGGCGCCGAGGCCGTTGAGCGTGGCCGCGATGCCGTTGAGGAGGTGGCGGGGGTGGATCTGCTCGCCGGGCCGCGGCGGGCGGGCGACGTGCCGCACCCCCCATGCCGTCAGCGCGTCGACGATCGGGGCGAGCTCGCGCCCCGCGTCGGTCAGCCGGTAGCGCACCTCGCGCCGACCCGCCTGCTGGTCGCGCACGAGGAGTCCCTGGGCCTCGAGCTCGCGCAGGCGCAGCGTGAGCTGCTTGGGCGCGATCCCCCCGAGCGAGCGCTGCAGGTCGCTGAAGCGCTGCTCGCCGGCGAGCAGGTCGCGCACGACGAGGAGCGTCCAGCGCTCCCCGACGACCTCGAGGGCGCGGGCGGCGGGACAGAAATGACCGTATTCGCGAACGGAAGCCATGGCGTTTGACAACAGGATAGCGCCTTCATACTATCTCAGCGATAGTATCTTTTAGCAAGTAATTTGGAGGATTCCAGTGCGAGAGCGCGCGGTCGTGGCGGTCGACGATCTTCAGAAGGTGTACGCCAACGGCGTCGAGGCGCTCGCGGGGATCACCTTCCACGTGGAGCCAGGCGAGGTGTTCGGCCTGCTGGGCCCCAACGGCGCGGGGAAGAGCACGACGATCGGCGTGCTCACGACGACCGTGACGCCGACCGCCGGCAGCGCGCGGGTGTGCGGCCACGACGTGGCGGACGACCCGATCGGGGTGCGGCGCTCGATCGGCGTCACCTTCCAGCAAAGTGTCCTCGACCAGGACTTCTCGGGCTTCGAGAACCTCCGCCTGCACGCGCGGCTGTGGCGCATGCCGCCGGCCGAGGCGAGCGCGCGGATCGCGTACCTGCTCGATCGCATGGGCCTTGCGGCGCGTGCCAACGATGGCGTGCGCACCTACAGCGGTGGGATGCGGCGCCGGCTCGAGATCGCCCGCGCGCTGCTCGCCGCACCACAGGTGTTGTTCCTCGATGAGCCGACGCTCGGCCTCGATCCCGCGGTGCGCCGCGAGCTCTGGAGCCTCATCGCAAGCCTGCGCCGGGAGGAGGGCGTGACCACCTTGCTGACCACGCACTACCTGGAAGAGGCCGAGGGCGTGTGCGATCGCGTCGCGGTCATCCACGAAGGACGGATCGCGGCCATCGGCCCACCCGGCGTGCTCATCGAGGAGCTCGGCGGGGTGACGATCGAGGTGCGGGCCATCCGCGACGCCGGACCGGCGGCCGACGCCCTCCGCGATCTGGGCATCGCCTCGCGCCCGCCGCTGGTCGCCGGCGAGACGGTCGCCCTTCCGATGGGCGAGAGTCCTCCGGACCTGGCGCGAATGCTCGCCGACCTGCAGGCCGACGGGCTCGGCGTCGCCGCGACGACCGTGCGCGCCACGACGCTCAGCGACGTCTACCTGCATTTGACCGCGGCCACGGGGGCGCACGCATGACCGCGCTCGCCCTGAATGGCTTCGGCCCGTTGTATGCCCGTCGTCTGGCCATCGCGGTCAGGACGGCGAGCGGCATGATCGGCCAGATCACGACACCGATCCTGTGGGTCCTCGTCGTCGCCCCGGCCCTCAACACCGCGCTGGGCAACTTCCGCCCGGACGTCGACTACTTCACCTACGTCGCCGTGGCGCAGGTTGCCTTCCTGCTCCCCTTCACCGCGATGTTCGCCGGCCTGCAGGTGATCCTGGACGCGAACATGGGGATCCTCCCGGAGCTCCTCGCCGCTCCCATCCGGCGGGCCACGATCCCCATCGCGAACGCCTTCGCGGTGCTCACCGTGGGGCTCGCGCAGGTCGCGCTGCTCCTTGGGCTGGCGGCCATCCGTGGCGCCCACTTCCACACGTCGGTCGCGGGCGCGCTGTGGTTCATCGCGGGGGCTTCGCTGCTGCTGCTCACCGTCTACGGCGTGGCCGAGATCCTCACGGTCGTCGTGCGGCCGGAGCTGTACGGGCCGCTCATCCCGGCGATCGGCGTCACGCCGTGGTTCCTCTCCGGCTCGCTGTTCCCGCTGACGGTCCTGCCGGCCGGCATCGAGCAGCTCGGCCTGCTGCTGCCCTGGACGCACGCGCTCGCGCTGATGCGCTACGGCCTGATGCACGGAAGCCCATCGGGCCTGCACGACCTCTGGCACCTGGGCTCGCCCGAGCTCATGGCGGTCCTGAGCCTGCTCGTCCTCGTCGGCTTCGCCGTCGCCAGCCTCGGGCTGGCCACGCGCGTGTTCAACCGCACCACCACGCTTTGACCGGCACGCGGCGCGCGCCCGGGTAGCCTGCCCGGGCGTGTCCCTGGCCGAACGCCTCGCCGCTCGCACCCTCGAGCTCGTCGACCATCCTTCCGAGTCGCGCGACGAGGCCGCCCTGGCCGCGCACGTGCTCGGCGTGCTGCGCGCAGGCGGCGTCGACGCGCGCGACGCGGGCGACACCTGCGTCCTCGCCGGCGTCAGCGCTCGCGGAGAGCGCCCGCTGGTGCTGCTGGCGGGGCACTTCGACACGGTCCCCGCCCAGGGCAACCGTCCCGGCCGGCGCGACGCCGACGCGGTCCACGGCCTCGGCGCTGCCGACATGAAGGGCGCGCTGGCCGTGATGGTCGAGCTCGCCCTGGCGCGGGTGCGGGTGGGTGGCGATAGGTCTCAGATCGACCTCGGGTACGTGTTCTTCGGGCGCGAGGAGCTGGCGGTGACCGAGAGCGCGCTCGCCGGGCTGCTCGAGCGTGAGGCGGGCCTGCGCGGCGCCGATCTCGTCGTCGTGATGGAGCCGACCGCCAACGCCCTCCACGCCGGCTGCCTGGGCAACGTCAATGCGACGTGGACCTTCCACGGCCGCTCCGGGCACTCGGCGCGCCCGTGGCTCGCCGAGAACGCCATCCATCGAGCCGCCGCGGGCATCCACGCGCTCGCGCAGGTGCCCCCGGCCCCGCGCGATTTCGACGGGCTGCGGTTCACCGAGGTCGTGTCGGTGACGCGGATCGCGGGCGGGATCGCCGCCAACGTGATCCCCGACGAGGCCGTTGCGCACGTCAACTACCGCTACGCCCCCGACCGCACGCCGGCGCAGGCCGAGGCCTGGCTGCGGGAGCTGTGCGAGCCCTACGGCACGCTGACGATCGACGGCAACGCCCCCAGCGCGCCCGTGGCGACCGCCAACCCGCTCGCGCAGCGCCTGATCGGCGCCGGCGACCTCGCCGTCGAGGCAAAGCAGGCGTGGACCCCGGTCGCGGAGTTCGCCGTCGCCGGAATCGACGCCGTCAACTTCGGGCCCGGCGACCCGGCCCAGGCCCACACGCGCGACGAGCACGTGGGCGTCGACGCGCTCGTGCGCTGCTACGAGACGATCGAGGCCTTCGCGTGCGCCTGAACCCGGTCCTCGCCGGGATGGCGAGCTATCCGTTCCTGCGCCTCACCGAGGCCAAGCGCGCCGCCGCGGCGCGCGGCGTCGACGTCATCGACTTCGGCATCGGCGAGCCGCGTGAGGTGACGCCGGCCTTCATCCCGCGGGCGCTGGCCAGGGCGCTCGACGACGAGCCCGTCTCGACCTACCCCGTCGCCGAGGGGCTGCCCGAGCTGCGCGAGGCGGTCGCGGCCTGGGTGCAGCGCCGCTTCGGCGCGGCGCTGGACCCCGACACCGAGGTGATCCCCACCCAGGGCTCCAAGGAGGCGATCTTCCACCTCGCCCAGGTCGTGGCCGGCCGCGGCGACCGCGTCGCCGTGACCACGCCCGGCTACCCGGTGCCGGCGCGCGGGGCCCTGTTCGCCGGCGCGGAGGTGGTCGACCTCCGACTCGATCCGGCGCGCGGCTGGCAGCCCGACCTCGACGCCGCCGACTGGGACGGCGTCGCCCTGCTGTGGCTGAACTTCCCGAACAACCCGACGGCGGCCACGGCATCGCCCGAGCTCTACGAGCGCGCAGCGGCGCTGGCGCGCGAGCACGACTTCGTGCTTGCCGCCGATGAGGCCTACTCGGAGCTGTGGTTCGAGGGCGAGCCCCCGGTCAGCGCGCTGGAGCTGGCCGACCGCACGAACGTCGTCGTCTTCAACACGCTCTCCAAGCGCTCCTCGATGCCCGGCTATCGGTCGGGGTTCGCCGCCGGCGATCCAGCGATCGTCGCCGCGCTCAAGCGCTACCGGCCGAACGTCGGCGTCGCCCCGCAGACCTTCATCCAGCGCGCGGCGGCGGTGGCATGGGCCGACGAGGACCACGTGGCCGAGGTCCGCGAGCGCTACCGCGCCAAGCGCGCCGCGCTCCTCCCCGCCCTGCTGGCCGCGGGCCTACAGCCCTCCGGCGGCGACGCGTCGTTCTTCCTGTGGCTGCGGGTGCCGGACGGCGAGGACGCCGAGGCCTATGCGTTGCGCCTGCTCGACGAGCACGGCATCGTGATCGCCCCCGGCCCGTACTTCGGCCCCGGTGGCGAGGGCCACGTGCGCATCGCGCTCGTGCCGACCCCGGCGGACTGCCGCCGCGCGGCCGACCTCCTAGCATCAGGCAGATGAGCGCTGCCACCGACCTGACCGCGCTCGCCGCCGAGATCGAGGAGCTGTTCGAGCGCGCGACGAGCGACCTGGGCGACGAGGCTGCCGCCACCGTCGAGGAGGCGATGTCGCTGCTCGACGACGGCAGCGTGCGCGTCGCGACGCCGAGCGACACCGGCTGGCACGTCAACGAGTGGGCCAAGAAGGCGATCCTGCTGTCGTTCCGCACCCGCGGCATGCAGACGATCGAGCTCGGCCCGTACGAGTACCACGACAAGATGCCGCTGAAGGGCGGCTGGGCCGAGCTCGGCGTGCGCGTGGTGCCGCCGGCCACGGTGCGCCAGGGCGCCTACGTCGCCCCGGGCGCGATCCTCATGCCCTCCTACGTCAACGTCGGGGCGTGGGTCGGGTCCGGCACGATGGTCGACACCTGGGCCACCGTCGGCTCGTGCGCCCAGATCGGCAGCGACGTCCACCTCTCGGGCGGCGTCGGCATCGGCGGCGTGCTCGAGCCGCTGCAGGCGAGCCCGGTGATCGTCGAGGACGGCGCCTTCGTCGGCTCGCGCTGCATCGTCGTCGAGGGCGTCCGCGTCGGCCGCGAGGCGGTCCTCGGCGCCAACGTCGTGCTCACCGCCTCGACGCCGATCATCGACGTCCGCGGCGAGGAGCCGGTCGAGCTGCGCGGCGAGGTCCCGCCGCGCGCGATCGTCATCCCCGGCACGCGCAAGAAGAAGTTCCCGGCCGGCTCCTACCGCATCCCGTGCGCGCTCATCATCGGTGAGCGCAGCGCCTCGACCGACCGCAAGACCTCACTGACCGAGGCGCTGCGCGAGCACGCGGTCAGCGTGTGAGGGTGGCCGCGGGTTCGCGGCGGGCTGAAACAGCATCACCGAGGGAAGGGAGTCAGCGCCCGGCGCTGGGCGCGGGCCCATCTTTCCGAACTGCCTCGGATTACCCCCGGAAACCGAGGCCAATCCCAGGCAGTTCGCGCCCGCCAGGCGAGCCGGGCTCACCCTCCCTCGGTGATGCCGTTCGCGCCGCCACTAGCGCCAGCGACGCCGAAGCCCGGATCGATCTCCCCGGCGAACACCGGCACCGCCCAGCCCGTCAGGTCGACGTGGAGGTCCTCCCCCACCTCGACCTCGAGCTCGCCGCCGTCGAGCTTCACTCTGACCGGCGAGTCGCCGCCGCGCAGGACGTGCGCGATGGCGGCGCCGCACGCGCCGGTGCCGCTGGACGCGGTCTCACCGACGCCGCGTTCGAAGATCCGCGCGCGGATGGTCGTGTTGTCGAGGGTGGTGAACCACGAGACGTTGGTGCGCTGCGGGAACTGCGCGTCGGTCTCGATCGGCGGGCCCAGCGCGGCGAGGTCGAATGCCTCGAGCGTCCCCGGGTCGGCGACGTGGATCGCGGTCTGCGGGTTGCCGATCACCAGGTGCTGGAAGCGAAAGCCGTGGACCTCGCCCGTCTGACGCAGCGATGCGCGCCCCATGTCCACGCGGCAGGTCGTGTCGGAGAGGATCGTCGGGCGGATCTCTCCCGCGGCGGTCTGGATCGAGAACTGGCGGGCATCGGTCCAGCCGGCGCGGCGCAGGTAGAGGATCGCCTGGCGCGCCCCGTTGCCGCTGAGCTCGGCCTCCGAGCCGTCGGGGTTGAAGATCCGCAGGCGCGCGACGAAGCCGGGCTCGTCGGGCGGCGCGAGGACGAGCACGCCGTCGGCGCCGATCCCCGTGTGGCGGTCGCACAGCGCCCTCACGAGCTCGGGGGTCGGCTCCTGCGGCAATTCCGACCTCTCCACGATCACGTAGTCGTTGGCCAGCGCCTGCCACTTCTCGAAGCGCATCGCGGTCAGCCGAGCGCGGGCAGCCCGTCGATGCTCACCGCGTTCTTCTCGGCCACGTAGTCGTCGAGCGCGCCGGGGCCGCCCTTGGCCAGCTTGGTCTGCGCCCAGGCGCGCATCTGCGGGCGCTCGCCCTCGTAGGCCATCAGCGGCACCCCGAACCCGCACGAGTCGCCGATGCGCTCGACGGCGACGCGGATCACCGTGCGCTGCTGCTCGGGCAGCGGGTTGGCCTCGGGGAAGTCGACGACGCCGGGCTCGAGCACCTCCCCGCGGCCGTGGAGGCGCACGATGCGCGGGGGTCCCTCGAACGCGCAGAGCATGACGACGATGCGCCCGTTGTCGTGCAGGTGCGCGACGGTCTCGGCCCCGCTGCCGACGAGGTCGAGGTAGGCGACGGTGTGGTCGTCGAGCACGCGTAGCGTCTCGATCGGGCCCTTGGGCGAGAGGTTGACGTGGCCGCCGTCGCCGCTGGGCGCGGTGGCCACGAAGAACATGCGCTGGCGGGCGATCCACGCCGCCAGCCGCGCGTCGATCGCGTCACAGGTCTTGGCCATGGCCTGCGCAGGCTACCGGCGCACTGACGGCATGCTGAGGCGGATCCGCTTCAGCGCGACGCTGCCCGCGGAGCGCACGGGCCCGTAGACGCTCGAGCCGCCCACGATCTGCAGCGTGTAGCGCGCGCCCGGCTCGATCGCGGCGGCGACGCCTTCCAGCGAGCGCGAGACCGAGTGCGGCAGGCCGTCGAGCTTCACCGCGATCGGCGTGACCTGGTTGCCGAGCACCACGTGGCGGGCCTCATCGACGATCTGGGCGAAGACGTAGCCGCGCGGATCGGTCGCGGTGCCCTGGTAGTCGAGGTCGAGCTTCGGCTCGCCGACGGCGTCGACATGCCCCGCCGGCGGCGGGATGGCGACGTTGACGGCGTTGGGCGACGGCGTCGCCGCCACGGCGAGGCCCGAGGACTGCGTGTCGGCGGGGCTGAAGGTCAGCGTGCCCGACCCCTGGGCGGTGAGCGCGGCGCCGGCCGCCATCGGCCAGTCGGGGGCGCTGCGCCACTGGCCGTCGTCGGCCAACCATTCGAACGTGGGATCGGCGTCGGCGGCGTGGTCGTCCATCAGCCAGCGCCGCAGCCAGCCGACGACCCGAGTCTCGACCCGGCTGTTGTCGCCCTGCGTCAGGCACGCGCCATGGCCGCCGCAGAACCACAGCATGTGGACGGGGACGCCGCTCGCCTTGATCAGCTCGAAGTTGCGGATCGCCTCACTGGGCGTGAACAGCGTGTCGGCCGTGCCCTGCATCAGCAGCGTCGGCACGCGGATGCGCGAGACGAGCGCGTCGCCCGGGCCGCGGCTGTCGAACCACGCCCGGTTCTCGGCCGACAGGTGGCCGGTGGCCAGCCCTTCCTGGAAGGCGGAGATGACGTGCGGATCGACCGTGCCCGTCTGCACGCCCGCCGGGCTGATGACTCCGAGCGCCGTCGCCGTGGGAATGCCGAGGCCCGAGAGCGCCGCGGCCCAGCCGCCCTTCACGAGGTCGTCGTGGTACAGCGCCGTCAACAGCGAGTGCCACGCGATGTCGGGGGCGATGGCGTCGATCCGCCGGTCGATGCCCGCGGCGACGAGCTCGATGCCACCGGCGTAGGAGGCGCCCGTCATCCCGGCGCGCGGATCGCCCGCGGCGTCGAGCTGCTGCTCGGGCTGGGTCGCGAGCCAGTCCAGCAGCGCCGAGACGTCGCGGCCCTCGAAGTCCTTGGAGTCGACCTCGACCGTGCCGCCCGACTCGCCGAAGCCGCGCGAGTCCCAGGTGAGGACGTTGAAGCCCGCGCGCCGCAGCGGCCCGAGGCCGACCTGCCCGACTGGCGCCAGCGTGGCGCTGTTGTCGTCCTTGTCGCGCGTCGCGCCCCAGCCGTGGGTCTCGAGGATCGTCGGCGCCTTCTGACCCGGCGCGAGCCCCTGCGCCGGGAAGAAGCTCGCGCTGATCGGGGCGCCGTCGAAGGACGGCACGATCACATCGCGGGCCCCCGCAGCCGGCGTGGCGACCAGCGCAGCGACGGCGACGGCCCCTGCCAGGAGCAGGCGAACGCGAGCGTTCATTGGGCCAAGGGTGGCAGCCTTCGGCGCACAATGCGCCGGTTCCCTTCATTTCGCGTTCGGAAACAGCCTCTCGGCGATCTCCTGCGGTGCGCGGCCGGTGACGTCGACGACCTCGACGCCCGCGAGCTTGCGCATCCAGGTCAGCTGGCGGCGGGCGAGGTTGCGCGTGCGGCGCTTCATCGCCTCGAGGTCGCCGGCCAGCAGCTCGTCGAACCCCAGCGCCTTGCGGGCGGTCTCCGACGCCCCGGCGGCGTGGGCCGCGCGGACCTCGCGCGCGGCGCCCGCGGCCACCATCGCGTCGACGCGGGCGTCGATACGCGCGTAGAGCGCGTCGCGATCCATGACGAGGCCGACGAGGCGCGTCGGATGTCGGGTGTCCTCCGTCCAGAGCTGGTTGGGCCCCGACGGCGGCTCGAGCTCGCCCAGCTCGTCGAGCTCCAGCAGGCGCACGATCCGGCTGCGATCGCGCGGGTCGACGGACTCGGCGGCCCACGGGGCGCGGCGCGCGAGCTGCGCGTGCAGCGCCTCGGGCCCGCGCCGGGTCAGCTCGGCCTCCCAGCGGGCGCGCACCTCGTCGGGCGCGGCCGGGCGCAGGTCGAGCTCAGCGAGCGCCGCACGCAGGTACAGGCCGGTGCCGCCGACGACGATCGGGCGGGCGTGCTGGGCGAGCAGGCCGTCGATCTCCGCATGGGCGAGCTCGGCGTACTCGCCGACCGAGAAGCGCGCGTCGACGGGCAGGATGCCGACCAAGCGGTGGTCCAGGCGCGCGCGCTCGGCGAGCGACGGGACGCCGGTCAGCGTCTCGAGGCCCTGGTAGACCTGCAGCGCGTCGGCCGACACCGCGACCGGCCGCTCGCCGCGCGAGCGCAGGCGGTCGGCGACGGCGAAGGCGAGCGCCGTCTTGCCGACGCCGGTCGGCCCGAAGATCGCCAGCACGCGAGGCGCGGAAGCGGCCACGGTGCAGGAGTATCGTCAGGCGCGTGAGCGTGCGCATCGGCTGCGGGCTGTCGACGGGCCCCGACCCGCGCCTCGCGGCGATCGAGGCGGGTCAGCAGGCCCATGCGGCGCTCCACGGCGTGCGCGCCGACGTGGTCTGCGTCTTCGCCTCGGGGACGCACCTGGCCGCGCCGGAGGCCACCCTGGAGGGCGTTCACGAGGCGCTCGCGCCGCCGGTCCTGGTCGGCTGCGGCGCAGGCGGCGTGGTCGGCGACGGGCGCGAGGTCGAGCGCGGCACCGCCGTGGCGGTGTGGGCCGCGGCTCTCGGCGACGGCCGCGCCGAGGCGTTCCACCTCGATGTCACCCAGGGCCCCGACGCGATCGCGGTCAGCGGGATGCCTGAGCTCGAGGAGGCGACCGCGGTCGTCCTGCTCCCCGACCCCTACTCGTTCCCGACGGACCTCGTGCTGGGCGAGCTGGCGCGCCGCGGCCCGGGCGTCCCGGTGCTCGGCGGCATCGCCAGCGCGCGCACGCTCGACGGCAACGCCGCGCTCTTCCTGGGCGACCGCCTGTGCGACGACGGCGCGGTCGGCCTCGCCTTCACCGGTGTCGAGGTGATGCCGTGCGTCTCGCAGGGCGCGGCGCCCGTCGGCCCGGAGCTGACCGTCACCGCGGCGGACGGTCACGTCATCCGCGAGCTCGCCGGGCGACCGGCGCTCGACGCGCTGCGCGAGGCGATCGAGAGCCTGGACCCCGACCAGCAGGCGCTCGTCGCCAGTGGGCTGCTGCTCGGAGTCGTCATCGGCGGCGGCAAGCCCGAGTACGAGCAGGGCGACTTCCTCGTGCGCGGCGTGATCGGCGCCGACCCCGAGGCGGGCACGCTGACCGTCGGCGCACGGGTGCACGAGGGCACGGTGGTGCGCCTGCACGCGCGCGACGCCGTCTCGGCCGATCGCGACCTGCGTGAGGCGCTCGGGCTGCGGCGCGAGGCCCTGGGCGGCGGCATGCCCGCCGGTGCGCTCGTCTTCACCTGCAACGGGCGCGGCGAGGCGATGTTCGGGACTCCAGACCACGATGCGATCACACTCGACGAGGAGCTCGCCGGGGCGCCCGCCGCGGGCTTCTTCGCTGCCGGCGAGATCGGCCCCGTGGGCGGCGACCCCTTCCTGCACGGCTTCACCGCCACTGTGGCAGTGTTCCCGCCGTGAACCTCGCCGGGCGGACGGTCCTGCTCACCGGCGCGACCGGCGGCCTCGGCCACGCCATCGCGCGCCGTCTGCGCGCGGCGGGCGCGGAGCTCGTACTCACCGGCCGGCGCACGGACGTCCTCGAGCCGCTGGCCGCCGAGACGGGCGCGCGCTCGTTGGCGGTCGACCTGGCCGACGCCGAGGCGGTGCAGCGGCTCGCGAGTGAATGCGCCGACGTCGACGTGCTCGTCTCCAACGCGGGGCTGCCGGCCTCGGGCCAGCTGACGTCGTTCAGCGTCGAGGAGCTCGATCGCGCGCTCGCGGTGAACCTGCGCGCTCCGATGGTCCTCGCGCGCGAGCTCGCCGAGCGCATGGTCGCCCGTCGCACCGGCCACCTCGTCTTCATGTCGTCGCTGGCCGGCAAGGTCGGCACGCCCCGCTCCTCGGTCTACAGCGCGACGAAGTTCGGCCTGCGCGGCTTCGCCCAGAGCCTGCGCGAGGACCTGCGCCCGAGCGGCGTCGGCGTGAGCGCCATCTTCCCGGGCTTCGTCAGGGACGCCGGCATGTTCCACGACACGGGCGCCAAGCTGCCGCCCGGAGTCGGCACCGTCACGCCGGAGGCCGTCGCCGAGGCCGTCGTGCGCGCGATCGAGCGCAACCGCGGGGAGATCGACGTCGCTCCGGTCGGGCTGCGTGCCGGCGCGAAGGCCGCCGGCCTGGCGCCGGACCTCGCGGCGACGATCAGCCGCAAGCTCGGCGGGCAGAAGGTCGCCGAGCAGCACGTCAGCGCGCAGACGACAAAGCGCTGATCGTGGATGAGGAGCGGTCGGGCAACGGCGCCATCGGGCGCTGGCCCGAGCCGCCGGCGCCCAAGCGCAAGGGTGCGCGCCACCCCACGCTCTAGCGCCAGTCGTCGATGCGCACGATCGAGTCGCGCAGCGAGCCGGCGAGCATCTTGTAGGTGCCGCCGCTCTCGCCGCCGACCACGACGACGCTGATGTCCTGCGGGCGGAACGTCTGCACCGGCTCGTCGGCCTCGGCCTTCAGGTGGGTGGCGAACGGCTCCTGCCCGAGCACCGCCCACGGGCGCACGAGCGTTTGCATCCACTGGTTGTCCCAGTACTCGCGCGCCGGGCGCAGCGAGTTCTCGGCCAGCCATTCGACGAGCTTCTCGCGCGTGTCGAAGCCGTACTCGACGAGCTTGTTCGCCGCCAGCGGGTCGAGGGCGACGATCGGGCCGATGAACGGGTCGCATGCCGCGAGCTGGCCGCGGAAGCGCTCCTGCCAGGTGTCGTCGCGGATCGTGCCGAACTGCGTGTACCAGCCGCCGAGGAACAGGCTCACCGTGCTGTCGGTCGCCTCGTAGCCGTGCTGGACGTGGAACGGCGTCCAGGGGCTGCGCTCCTCGTTCTCGGCCAAGGCGGCGCTGTAGGCGTACGAGTTGCCCTGCGAGCCCATGTAGGTCTCCCCTGGGACCGAGCCGCCCTGCAGGTTCTGCGAGCCCAGGCTGTAGGCGCGCCCGATCGTCGCGTTGGCGTGGTTGTACGGGCCGA
>Ga0307278_10000785_pt1 | contig 15624 bp, 19 predicted proteins | sample ER_DNA_117_FD_194482 | JGI IMG/M metagenome (GOLD analysis project Ga0307278, IMG submission 194482) | Bulk soil microbial communities from the East River watershed near Crested Butte, Colorado, United States - ER_DNA_117 | ecosystem: Environmental > Terrestrial > Soil > Floodplain | place... | reverse complement strand
CAGATCGGCAGCCCGTTTGCGCCCGATCAGCGGCCGATCCTCAACCAGGAACTCGATCATGCAGCATGAACTCCCCGGAAGCATTTAGCGGAGGCCGAGCTCGGCTGCGACGTCCTCCCATGGGAGAAAGTCGGATTCGTCGCCGGCCTTCAACCGCTCGATGGCAGCACGAATCTTGGCCATTTCCTCGGGAGTCGGCCGGGGCGGTTCCGGCACTTCTGCTGCTTCGCTCATGTCGGCAGCCTAGCACGCCCGAATGTCCGGATCAGGTTGTCCACAGGTACTCCAGGAGCAGCCGGTTGACCTGGTCGGGGGCGTGGACCGGGACCCAGTGGTCGACGCCGTCGAGGCGTTCGTAGCGCCAGGGGCCCTGCACGTAGCGCTCGGACAGGGTCATCTGGGGTTCGCCGAGGGCGAAGTCGGCGCTGGACCAGATGCCCATGGTGGGGCAGGCGACCGAGGGGAGGTCGAAGCGGTCGGGGTCGGTGGCGGCGAAGTGGGCGGGGTTGTTGTTGGCCCGGTACCAGTTGAGGCCGGCCTCGAGGGCGCCGGGACGGGAGAGGTCGGCGAGCTGGCGGTCCAGGTCGGGGTCCTGGCCCCGCCCGGCGCCGTCCCAGGCCCAGCGGCGGAAGAACGCCCAGTCGTCGGCGGGCAGGACCCGCTCGGCCACGCCGGGGAACAGGAACCACAGCATGTACCAGGACAGCCGGCGCTGGGGCAGGCCGGCCGCGACCCCGGCCAGGGGGTGGCCGACCGACACCGCGACCAGGCGGTCGACCCGGTCGGGGGCGAACATCGCCAGCCGCCAGGCCAGGGCCGCGCCCCAGTCGTGGCCGGCGACCGCGGCATGCTCCACCCCGACGGCGTCCAGCAGGCCGGTGACATCGGCGACTAGGGTGCGCAGCTTGTAGGCCTCGACCGCGGCCGGACGGCTCGTCTCGCCGAGGCCGCGCAGGTCGGGGGCGAGCACCCGCATGCCCGCGCCGGCCAGGGCGTCCACCTGGTGGCGCCACAGCCGCCAGCTGTCGGGGAAGCCGTGGAGCAGCACCACCGGCGGGCCGGAGGCGGGCCCGGCCTCCACCAGGTGCAGGTCGATGCCGTTGACGGCCAGGGTGCGCTCGGTCACCGGGACCACCCGGCGCCCTCCTGGCTCCAGGCGAACCCCGGCCAGGCGGGGTCGCGGGCGTGGGCGTGGAAGTGGTCGGGGATGCGGCGCATCACCGCGTCGATCCGGAAGCCGCCCTCGCCGAGGCGGGCCGCCGCGACCTCCGACAGCCGGGCCAGCATGTGCTCGCGCTCGGCGGCGGGCGGGTCGGCGCCGTGGCGGCGCCACACCACCATCGGGGTGCGGCAGATCAGGCACTCGGCGACCCAGCAGCGGTCGTCGGAGTGGAACCAGGGGGTCAGCGGCCGGGCCGCGCACAGCTCGCAGCCCGGCGCCGCCGCACCGGGCATCCCGGACCCGGCCCGCTCAGGCAACCAGCTTGGCCACGTCGGCCTGCTTGGAACGGACGGCGTCGGCCGCCTCGCGCAGGTCGGCCAGCTCCTCGTCGGTCAGGGGCAGCTCGACCACCCCGGCGACCCCGCCGCGGCCCAGCCTGGCCGGGACGCCCAGGTAGACGCCGTCGATGCCGTACTGGCCGGTGACCCAGGCGCAGACCGGCATGACCTCGCCGGTGTCGCCGACCACGGCCGCCACCATGGCCGCGGCCGCGCTGGAGGGCGCGTAGTAGGCCGAGCCCGACTTGAGCAGGGCGACCACCTCGGCGCCGCCGTCGCGGGTCCGCTGGACCAGCCGCTCGACCGTCGCGGCGTCGGCGACCTCGGTGAGCGGCTTGCCGTCGACCTTGACCATGCTCGGCACCGGCACCATGGTGTCGCCGTGGGAGCCGAGGGTCATGGCCTCGACCCGGCTCGGGCTGGTGCCCAGCTCCTCGGCCAGGAAGTGCTTGAACCGGGCCGTGTCCAGCATCCCGGCCTGGCCCATGACCCGCTCGCGGGGGAAGCCGGAGACCTCGGCGGCCAGCGCGGTCATCTCGTCCAGCGGGTTGGACACCACGATCAGGACCGCCTCGGGCGAGCCCTCGGCGACCTTGCGGGTGACCTCGCCGACGATCTTGGCGTTGGTCTCCAGCAGGTCCATGCGGCTCATGCCCGGCTTGCGCGGCACCCCGGCGGTGATCACGACCACGTCGGAGCCGGCGGTCTCCTCGTAGCCGTTGCTGCCGACCACCCGGGTCTCGAACCCCTCGATCGGCCGCGACTGGTTCATGTCGAGGGCCAGGCCCTGGGGCAGCCCCTCGACGATGTCGGTCATCACCACCTCGTCGCAGAGGTCCTTCTCGGCCAGGCGCTGCACGGTGGTCGAGCCGTACTTGCCGGCCCCGACGACGGTCACCTTGGCCATCAGGCAGCCGCCTGCAGCTTGGCGATGACCGCGTCGGCGACCTGGCTGGTGCCGACGGCGGTGGGGTCGTCCCGCGACGGCTTCATGTCGTAGGTGACGCTGCGGCCCTCGGCGATGACCGCGGCCAGGGCCCGCTCGAGGCGGTCGGCGGCCTCGCCCTCCTCCAGGTGGCGCAGCATCAGCATGCCCGAGAACATCATCGCCATCGGGTTGACCTTGTTCTGGCCCTTGTACTTGGGGGCCGAGCCGTGGGTGGCCTCGAACACCGCCACCCGGTCCCCCAGGTTGGCCCCGGGCGCGACCCCGAGCCCGCCGACCAGGCCGGCGCCCAGGTCGGAGAGGATGTCGCCGTAGAGGTTGGGCAGCAGCAGCACGTCGAAGTTCTCCGGCTTCTGGACCAGCTGCATGCACATGTTGTCGACCAGGTACTCGTCGTAGGTGACGTCGTCGTAGTCCTTGGCTACCTCGCGGGCGACGGCGTAGAACAGCCCGTCGGTGTGCTTCATGATGTTCGCCTTGGTGACCGCGGTGACCTTCTTGCGCCCGAAGGCGCGGGCGTAGTCGAAGGCGAACTTGGCGATCCGCCGGGTCCCGGTGATCGAGATCGGCTTGATCGAGATGCCGGAGTCGTCCCGGATCTTCTTGGGCTGGACGCCGTTGAGGAACTCGATCACCTTGGCCGCGTCGGGGGTGCCCTGCTCGAACTCGATGCCGGCGTACAGGTCCTCGTGGTTCTCGCGGACCACCACCAGGTCGACGTCCTCGTAGCGGGAGCGGACGCCCCGGTAGGTCTTGCACGGGCGCAGGCAGGCGTACAGGTCCAGCTCCTTGCGCAGGGCCACGTTGACGCTGCGGAACCCGGTGCCGATGGGGGTGGTGAGCGGCCCCTTGATCGCGACCCCGTTGCGGCGGATGGAGTCGAGCACCACCTCGGGCAGGGGCGTGCCGTACTTGTCGATCACCTCGGCCCCTGCCTCCTGGACGTCCCAGTCGAACTGGACGCCGGTGCCCTCCAGGACCCGGCGGGTCGCCTCCGACAGCTCCGGTCCGACCCCGTCCCCGGGGATGAACGTGACGCGATGGGCCATGGTGGGAAGCTCCTTTGCTCGCGGTGTGGCCAAGGGTATCTCTGTACGGCGGATGCGGGAGGAAAACCCTACGATTGGCCCCTGACCCGCCCCCCGAGACGACCGGAGGCACCCCGAGATGGCTGACGCAACGGGCAAGGGACTCGAGGGCGTGGTCGCCGCCCAGACCAGGATCTCCGACGTCGACGGGCGCAAGGGCCGGCTGTTCTACGCCGGCTACGACATCGCCGACCTGGCCGCCCACGCCAGCTTCGAGGAGACCATCCACCTGCTCCACCACCTGGAGCTGCCGACGGCGGCCCAGCTGTCCGAGACGGTGGCCACCCTGCGGGCCGAGAGCGCCCTGGACCCGCTGCTGGTCGAGCTGATCGCCTCCATGGCCGAGCGGACCGGCCCCATGACCGCCCTGCGGACCGCGGTGTCGGCGGCCGCCGCCGTCGACCCCGACGACGACGGCTCGGACGAGGCCAACCTGCGCAAGGCCTACCGGCTGATGGCCAAGACCCCCCAGATCGTCGCCACCTACCAGCGGCTGCGGACCGGCTCGGACGCGATCGAGCCGCGCGACGACCTCGGCGTCGCCGCCAACTTCCTCTACGCCCTCACCGGCAAGCAGCCCGACCCCCAGGTCGCCCGCGACTTCGACGTGGTCCTGGTGCTGTACGCCGACCACACCCTGAACGCCTCCACCTTCGCCGGCCGGGTGGCCGCGGCCACCCTGGCCGACATGTACGCGGCCGCCACCGCGGCCGTTGCCACCCTCCAGGGCCCCCTGCACGGCGGCGCCATCGAGGCCGTCCGGGAGATGCTGGAGGAGATCGGCGCCCCCGAGCGGGCCCCCGACTGGGTCCGCCGGCGCCTTGAGGCCAGGCAGAAGGTGATGGGCTTCGGCCACCGCGTCTACAAGACCTGGGACCCCCGCGCCACCGTCCTGCGCGACATCGCCGAGCGCCTCGGCAAGCAGTTCGGCGAGACCCGCTGGTTCGACACCTCGGTCCGGGTCCAGGAGACGGTCATGGAGGAGAAGAGGCTCTACCCCAACGTCGACTTCTACACCGCCAGCGTCTACTCCGCCCTCGGCCTCCCCCCCGACCTCTACACCCCCCTGTTCGCCACCGCCCGCATGGCCGGCTGGACCGCCCACATCCGCGAGCAGTACGCCGACAACCGCCTGATCCGCCCCGACTCCGAGTACGTGGGCCCCGACCCACGCCCGTGGAAGCCCCTGGAGGACCGAGGGTAGCCGGGATGCTATCCTTTACTCATGAGCGATGAAGTAAAGGGGCCGCGCCGGCGGCCGCGGACGACCCGGCTGACCAGCAAGCACCAGGCGACCATCCCGGTGGCGGTGCTCGCCGAGGCGGGGGTCCAGGCAGGGGAGCGGCTGCGGGTCGAGGCGCTGGGACCCGGGCGGATCGTGCTCACCCGGGACGAGGACGGCTTCGATGACCTGATCGGTGCCGTGGGCGACGACATCTATCCGCCGGGCTACCTGGACAAGCTCCGCGGCGAATGGGAGTAGCGCTCCTCGACACCTCGATCGTGATCGCTGCCCTCAATCGCGACGATGCCCTCCACGAGGCCGCCAGCCAGGCCGTCCGGGCCGAACGGGACCGGCACGCCCTCGCCATCTCCGCGCTCACCTACGCCGAGCTGCTGGTCGGGCCGATCCGGGCCGGCGGGCGGGCCCTCGAGGTGGTGGAGCGCTTCGCCGCCCAGGTGCGGATCGTCGACCTGTCCCCGGAGATCGCCCGGCTCGCCGCCGAGGAGCGGGCGGCCCACGGGCTGAAGCTTCCCGACGCGGTGATCGTGGCCACCGGCCTCCTGCGGGCGGACGTGATCCTGACCGCGGACGCCAGATGGAAGGGCGTCGAGCGGGTCACGGTCGTCGAACGCCAACGCTAGGACCCAGGGTCAGGCCGGGAGCGGGCGGGGCAGGAGGCCGGCGGCCTGGACCACCTCGGGGATGCCGCTGGTGGGGCCCAGGCCCATGAGGTGGATGCCGCGGACGGCGGGGAGGGTGCGGACGGCGGCGACCATCTCGGCGGCCAGGGCGATGCCCTCGGCGCGCTGGTCTCCGGCGGCGCGGATGCGGTCGAGGACGGCGCCCGGGACCGACCAGCCGGGGAGGGTGGCGAACCGCTCCAGCTGGGCGGCGGAGGCGGGCGGGAGGATGCCGGCCAGGATGGCCACCCGGTCGGGGAGGCCGCGGGCGGCCAGGCGGTCCAGCCAGGCGGCGAACTGGGCGACGTCGTAGACCGGCTGGGTCTGGGCGAAGCTGGCCCCGGCGTCGGCCTTGGCGGCCAGGCGGGCGCCGCCCGACGGGTCGGCGCCGGGGGCCTCGGCCACGCCGACCAGGAACGCCGCCGGCGGGTCGACCACCGTGCCGCCGGGGGCGCGCCCCCGGCCCAGGTCGGTGGCCAGGCGGGCCAGGCCGACGGCGTCCAGGTCGAACACCGCCTTGGCCCCGGTGGCGCCGACCTCCATGGGGTCGCCGGACAGGCACAGCATGGCCCGGACCCCGAGGGCGTGGGCGCCCAGCAGGTCGGCGGCCAGGGCCAGGCGGTTGCGGTCCCGGCAGGTCAGCTGGAGCACCGGCTCCAGGCCCTCGCCGGCGGCCAGCATGGCCGCGGCCAGCGGGGCCATGCCGACCCGGGCGGTGGCGTTGTCGGTCACGTTGACGGCGTCGACCAGGCCGCGCAGGCGCCGGGCGGCCCGCCGCACGACCTCGGGGTCGGCCGACCGCGGCGGGACCAGCTCGCCGGTGACCACGAAGCGACCGCCGGCCAGCAGCCGGGCCAGGTTCACCGGGTCACCCGAGGAGGGCGGCCTGGGCGCGGGCGGCGGCGACGGTGTTGGACAGCAGCAGGGCCACCGTCATGGGACCGACCCCGCCGGGGACCGGGGTGAGGGCGCCGGCCACCTCGGCGACCTCGGGGGCGACGTCGCCGACGATGCGGCCGCCGACCCGGTGGTTGCCGACGTCGACCACGGCCGCGCCCGGCCTGACCATGTCCGGGGTGATCATGGCCGGCCGGCCGGCCGCCGCCACCAGCACGTCGGCCTGGCGGGTGAAGCCCGGCAGGTCCCTGGTGCCGGTGTGGCAGAGGGTCACGGTGGCGTTGGCGCCCGGCGCCTTGGCCGACAGCAGCACGGCCAGGGGCCGGCCGACCAGCAGGCCCCGGCCGACGATGACCACGTGGCTGCCCTCGACCGGGACCCGCTCGCGGCGCAACAGCTCGACGATGCCGATGGCGGTGCAGGGGGCGAAGCGGGGGTCGCCGCGGAGCAGCCGCCCCTCGTTCTCGGGGTGGAGGCCGTCGACGTCCTTGGCCGGGTCGATGGCGTCCTGGACCTCGACCGGGTCCAGGCCGGCCGGCAGCGGCAGCTGGACCAGGATCCCGTTGACCCGGTCGTCGGCGTTCAGCTCGGCCACCGCGGCCAGCACGTCCTTCTGGGCGGCGTCGGTGGGGAGCTCGACCCGGCGCGACCCGATGCCCGACCGCTCGGCGGCCCGCTGCTTGGAGCCGACGTAGATGTGGGAGGCCTCGTCGTCGCCGACCAGCACCGCGGCCAGGGTCGGGCGCCGCCCCTCGGCGGCCAGCCGCCCGACCTCCTCGGCCAGCTCGGCCCGGATCGCCGCCGCCGCCGCCCTGCCGTCCAGCACCCTCGCCGCCATCGGCATCCCTCCCTGGAGCCGCCCGTGTATGCCCCCAGTGGGGGGCACGGGCCAGGCTATCCTCCGTTGGCAGTGGTTGGCCGCCTCGGCCACCACTTGCCGTCATCGGTACTTACGCACCGACGGTGCCGGTCCTATCCGATACAACTCGGGGCCGGCTTCTCGCTTCGACGCGGCCAGCCCGGCCAGGCCAGGTCTTACGTCCGCTGCACGAGCGTTTATTGTCTCCCGGCCACTCCGGGCGACATGATCTATCAACTTGGTGAGATTCCGGGCGGCGTTGAGGTCTCGGTCGATAACAAGACCGCACCTCGCGCAGAGGAACATGCGCTCACTGAGGCTGAGCTTGGCTTTCATCCAGCCGCAGGCTGAACACATCTTGGATGAAGGATAGAACCGGTCGGCCAGAACCAGGCGGCTGCCGTACCAGGCCGTCTTGTACGCGAGTTGACGGCGCAGCTCCGCCAGCCCAGCGTCGGAAAGCGCCCGGGCCAGTCGCCGGTTACGGAGCATTCCCGCGATGTTGAGCTGTTCAACTACTACGATTTCATGCTCTGTTGCGAGCGCGGTAGTGAGCTTGTGAAGGGCGTCTTTCCGGAGGTTGGCTGCTCCTGCATGAACTCGGGCCAGTTGCCGCCGAGTCCGCTTCCCCCGCTTGGAATCCAATGTGCAGCGGGCGAGCTGACGATTTAATCGACGGATCTTGCGTAGCCGGTTTTCCAGAGCACGAGGATTGGCGATTACGGCACCGGTCGACAGCACTGCCAGGTGCCGGATTCCGACGTCGACCCCGACCGCGGTAGCCATACCATTACTGGCCGGGACATGCCGCTCGACCTCGACAGTGAAGGAAACGAACCAGCGGTCGGCCTGCCGGCTAATCGTGGCGGCGACGATACGGGCGGAGCCTTGCTCCAGGCGACGTGCGAGCTTGCGAGTTGACTCATGGGTCTTGAGGACCCCAATCTTGGGAAGCTGCACGTGCTTGCGGTCGGGTAGCACCTTGATCGCACCAGTGGTGAACCGGCAAGCGTCCCGGGCCCGGCCCTTCTTCTTGAATCGTGGGAACCCGACCGGGCGTCCCTTGCGGCGACCGTGTCTTGAGTCGCTCCAGCTCTGGAGCGCCCTGGAGAGCCCGTTGAGGCCGCTGCTGTAGGCTTCTTTGGAGTTTTCGGCCCACCAGGGAGCGACCTGGTGCTTTGCACGGTTCCACTCTCGTCGAAAGTCTGCGAGCGTCCATGGAACCTGGATCGTCGAATCCACCTGTCGTTGCTCCAGCCGCTCTCGTACAACCTGGAGTCCCCAGTTGTATGCAACCCTGGCGGCGCCGCAGTGGGAAGCGAGCGCCCGACGCTGCCCAGGAGTGGGATCCATGGCGAACCGGTAGGCCTGGATCACCGTCGACATCAGGGCATCCCTCTATCAGGCACTGACGACGTTTGTTGGATCCGACAGTACGAGTCAGCCGCGACAGTCGGCCTCCGATCAACCACTGGCCAAGGGAGACAGGTTTGAGGATCCCCATCGTGGCGGCCCGGCCCACCCCTGCGGAGCTGGCCGGCGCCGAGGGCCGGTTCGTGCCCGACGTGCTCGCGCCGGGGCTGCGGGTGCTGTTCTGCGGCATCAACCCGGGGCTGTGGTCGGCCGCGGTCGGCCACCACTTCGCCCGCCCCGGGAACCGGTTCTGGAAGGCGCTGCACCTGGGCGGGCTCACCCCGCGGCTGCTCGCCCCCGACGAGGAGGGCGAGCTGCTGGCCCTCGGGCTGGGCATCACCAACCTGGTCGAGCGGGCCACCGCCGGCGCCGCCGAGCTGGCCGCCGGCGAGCTGCGGGCCGGCGGGGCCCGCCTGGCCGCCAAGGCCGCCGCGGCCCGCCCCGGGTGGTGGCCGTGCTCGGGGTCGGCGCCTACCGGACCGCCTTCGCCAGCCCCCGGGCGGCGGTCGGCCCCCAGCCCGACCCGGTCGGCGGGGCCGCCGCCTGGCTGCTCCCCAACCCCAGCGGCCTCAACGCCCACTACCAGCTCCCCGACCTGGCCGAGGCGTTCGCGGACCTGCGCCGGTCGCTGGGCTGAGCGCGGCGCGCTCAGGGACCGGGATCGACCCGGAGCAGCCGGCCGCGCGGCTCGTCGGTGACCCAGACGGCGCCCCCGCCGACCGCCACCGCCCCGAGCTGCGGCAGCGGGACCGCCGCCCGGACCCGGTTGGCGGCCGGGTCGATCAGGTACAGCGCCTTCCCGCCGGCGCCCACCACGTTCCGCCGGTCACCGGCGACGGTGGCGACGCCGGGGCCGGCCCTGAAGACCGCCGCCACCCGGCCGGTGACCGCGTCGAGGCGGGCCAGGCGGCCGCTCCCGGCCACCCACAACGACCCGGCCCCGGCGGCCAGCCCCGAGGGGATCATCGGCGTCAGCTCCTTCGGCGCGTCGCTCTGGAGGACGGTCCCGTCGCCGGGACGGAGCTTGAAGACGACCATGCCCGAGACCACCCAGATCGACCCGCCGGCCACGGCCAGGCCGCTCAGCGGGCCGACCCGCTCGGGCCCGGCGACCTCGACGACCGCGCCGGCCGCCGGGTCGTACCGGAGCACACCGGCCCCGGTGACGGCCCAGACGACCCGGCCGGCGACGAGCAGCCGCTCGGTGACGCCCCGGTCGCGCCGGCTCGTGGCGCCCAGCGGCGGGGAGGTCTTGACGACCCGGTTGGTGGCCGGGTCGACCTGGACGAGGTCGACCCGGCCGGAGGTGGCCCGCAGGACCCACACCGAGCCGTCCCCGACGGCGACCCGGAGGGCGCCGCGGCCGACGGGGATGCGCGCCACCACCCGGTCGGTGGCCGGGTCGACCCGCACCAGCTGGTCCTGGTCCGGCGGCCGGCTGCGGTTGAGCACCCAGACGGCGTCCGGGCCGGCGACTAGGTCGGTGCCGGCGGCCCGGCCGGTGGGGATCGCGTCGCGGACGTGGCCGTCAAGGCCGGGCACGCCCGGCAGGGCGAGCGGGCGGGTGCCGTCTGGGCCGCCGCTCGGCGCCAGCGCCTGCCAGAGGACCGCGGCGGCGACGGTCACGGCCAGGGCGGCCAGCCCGGCCCGGCGGGCGGCCCGGCGACGGCGGCGGCGGCGCAGGCGGGCCAGGTCGGGGGCGGGACCGAGGCCCTCGGCGGCCTGGAGCAGGGCCTGGGCGGCGCGGCGGCCGCGGGGGTCGAGGGTCATGGCGCTCCTCCCCGGTCTTCGCCAAGGCGCCTGGCCAGGGTGGCCCGGCCCCGGTGGAGGTGGCCGCGGACCGTGGTCTCGGTGCAGCCGAGGAACCGGGCGATCTCGGCGGTCGGCCAGCCCTCCAGGTAGAACAGGGCGATGGCCTGGCGCTGGCGGGCGGGTAGGGACCGGACCGCCCGCCAGAAGTCGAGCGCCTCGGCGTGCAGCGGTGGGTCGGGCTGGCGCCGGGCCGCCAGGCGGACCACGGCCCTCGCCTCGGCCAGGGCGCGCCGGAAGGTGGAGACGGCCAGGTTGGCGGCCACCCGCCGCACCCAGGCGCCGGGCTGGTCGTAGTGGCCGACCCGCTGCCAGTCCCGGTGGGCCCGGAGGAACGCCTCCTGGGTCGCGTCCTCGGCCGCCTCCCAGCTCCCGGCGACGGCGTAGGCGAACCCGAGCACCCGGTGGTACTCGCGCTCGTAGAACGCCTCGAACCGCTCGGGCAGGCGGACGACCGCCGCTTCCCCGGGATCTGCCATCGCGCGATCCTCCGCTCGCCGCATACCAACGACACGCACGGCCGGACGGAAAGGTTGGTCTTGGTCAGTGGCGGAAGTGGCGGCGGCCGGTGTGGAGCATGGCCATCCCGGCCGCGGCCGCCGCGGCGGTGACCTCGGGGTCGCGGACGCTGCCGCCGGGCTGGGCGACGGCGCGGACGCCGGCGGCGGCCAGGGCCTCGACGCCGTCGGGGAACGGGAAGAAGGCGTCGCTGCCGGCGGCGGCGCCCTTGGCCCGGTCGCCGGCCTTGGCCACGGCGATCCTGACCGAGTCGACCCGGCTCTGCTGGCCGGCCCCGACCCCGACCACCCGGCCGTCCCTGGCCAGCACGATCGCGTTCGACTTGACGTGGCCGGCCACCGACCAGGCCAGGGCCAGGTCGGCCAGCAGGCCCGGGTCGGGCGGGTCGCCGGCCTGGAGGGTCCAGGCGGCCGGGTCGTCGCCGCCGGGGTCGGGCTGCTGGGCCAGCAGGCCGCCGGCGACCGAGCGGACCCCCAGCCGGCCGGCCGGGCGGGCCGGGTCGACCCGGACCAGGCGCAGCGACGGCTTGCCGGCCAGCACCGCCAGGGCCTCCTGGTCGAAGCCGGGGGCCACCACCACCTCGGTGAAGATGCCGGCGATCCGCCTGGCGGTGGCCGCGTCCAGCGGCCGCGACAGCCCGACCACGCCGCCGTAGGCGCTGACCGGGTCGCCCTCGAGGGCGCCGGCGTAGGCCTCCTCGAGGGTCGCCCCGAACGCCGCCCCGCAGGGGTTGGTGTGCTTGACCACGACCGCGAAGGGCCGCCCGGCGTGCTCGGCGGCCAGGGCCAGGGCGGCGTCGGCGTCCAGCAGGTTGTTGTAGGACAGCTCCTTGCCCGCGATCTGTTCGGCCGCTCCAAGCCCCCAGGGGCCGCCGGGCCCCTCGACGGCGTAGAAGGCGGCCCGCTGGTGCGGGTTCTCGCCGTAGCGCAGCGGCTGGCGCAGCCGCCCGGCGACCGTCAGCCGCTCGGGGAAGCCCTGGCCGGCGGCGGACAGCCAGGCGGCGACCGCGGCGTCGTAGGCGGCGGTGCGGGCGAACGCCCTGGCGGCCAGGGCGCGGCGCTCGGCCGCGGTGGTGCCGCCGGCGGCCAGGGCGGCCTCGACCAGGGGGTAGTCGCCGGGGTCGCAGACGACCGCGACCCAGGCGTGGTTCTTGGCGGCGGCGCGGACCATGGCCGGGCCGCCCACGTCGATGCGCTCCACGGCCACCGATTCCTCGACCCCGGCGTCGGCGACGGTGTCCTCGAACGGGTACAGGTTGACCACGACCAGGTCGAAGGGGGCGATCCCGGCCGCCTCCAGCTCGGCTCGGTGGCCGGGGCGGGCCCGGTCGGCGAGCAGGCCGGCGTGGACCTTGGGGTGGAGGGTCTTGACCCGGCCGTCGAGCAGCTCGGGGAAGCCGGTCAGCTCCTCGACCCGGGTGACGGCCAGGCCGTGGCCCTCGAGAGCGGCCGCGGTCGAGCCGGTCGAGACCACCTCGACCCCGGCGGCCGCGAGCGCCCCGGCGAGGCGGTCCAGCCCCTGCTTGTCGAACACGCTGACCAGGGCCCGCCGGATGGGCAGGCGGTCGTCCTGATTCACCGGGGCACCTCCTCGGGCTCGAGCAGCACGGCCCGGCGGCCCTCGACCCGGACCCGGCCCTCGGCGAGCAGGCGGACCGCCCGCGGGAGCAGCCGGTGCTCCTCGCGCTTGATCCGCTGGTGCAGGCGGTCCTCGTCGTCGCCGGGCTCCACCGGCACGGCCGCCTGGAACAGCACCGGGCCGTGGTCGACCTCCTCGTCGACCAGGTGGACGGTGCAGCCGGTCAGCTTCACCCCGTAGGCGAGGGCGTCGCGGACGGCGTGGGCGCCGCGGAAGGCCGGCAGCAGGCTGGGGTGGGTGTTGACGATCCGGTCGGGGAAGGCGCGCACGAACCCCGGGCCGAGGATGCGCATGAACCCGGCCAGGCAGACCACGTCCGGCCGGGCGGCCGCCACCCGGTCGCGCAGGGCCAGGTCGAAGGCCGGGCGGTCGGGGTGGTCGCCCGGCCGGACCACGGCGGTGTCGATCCCGGCCCGGCGGGCCCGCTCCAGCCCGAAGGCGCCCGCCCGGTCGGCGGCGACCAGGACAACGGCGATGCCGGAGCCGGGCCCGGCGGCCGCGTCCAGCAGCGCCTGGAGGTTGGAGCCGTGGCCGGACACCAGCACGGCCACCCGCCTGTCGTCCGCCACTCCCCTCCCCGCTGCTCGGTACCCGCCAAGAGGATTGAACCACTCCTGCGCCTTGTGGTTCACTGCGCCAGCCTGCAAGAACGGACATGCAGCAGCCCGGCGGGAGGAACTGGACCGGTGGATCAGGGGAGCGCCCATGCCCGCCTGGCCGGGAGCTGGCGGCCGGGCTCGGTGCCCGAGCAGCTCGGCGTCGCGGGGCTGGGCGCCGCCGGGGCCGCGGCCGCCTACCAGGCCGCCCTCGGCGGCAGGGGGTTGTGGCTACCCTGCCCGCTGCGGACCCTCACCGGGATCCCCTGCCCGCTGTGCGGCATGACAACCGCCGCCACCGGCCTGGCCTCCGGCGACCTCGGCGCGGCCCTCGCGGCCAACCCCTTCGTGCTGCTGCTGGCCGGGTTCACCCTGGTCATGGCCGTGCTGATGGCGGCGAGGGCGATCGGGTGGCTGGCCCCGGCGGCTCAATGGCCGGCGTCCCGCCGCCGACAAAGCTACTGGGTGGTCGCGTTGCTGGCCGCCGCGAGCTGGGTGTTCCAGCTCCACCGGTTCGGGTGGGTGTAGACCGGCGCGCCCACCAGGGTGCGCCGGAGGAGACGACAGGAGGACGACATGACCGAGGGCCCGACCCCGAGCGACCCGCGGGAGGAGCCACCGCGCGCGCCCGCCGGCGGACCGGAGGCGCCCGTCGACCAGCCGCCACCGGACTACCCCCCGGCCGAGAGCCCGCCGCCCCCCGCCGGCGCCCCCCGCTGGGAGTCGCCCGGCGCCCCGCCGCCCCCGCCGCCGCCCCAGGGCGGGGGCTGGGACCCCGGCGCCCCTCCACCGCCGCCCCCGCCGCCGCCCCCCGGCGGCCAGGGCTGGGGGCAGCCGGGCGGCTACCAGCAGCCCGGCGGCCAGTACCCGGGCCAGCCGGCCGGCAGCGGCATGACCGAGAACGTCGCCTCCGGGCTGTCGTACGTGCTGACCTGGCTCACCGGCCTGATCTTCTTCCTGGTCGACAAGCGCCCCGAGGTCCGCTTCCACGCCATGCAGTCGATCGCCTACGGCGTGCTCTGGACCCTGATCGCGGTGGTCCGGCCCTACATGCCCGGCCCGATCGGCGCCCTGTTCGGTATCGTCCTGTTCGCGTTCTTCATCGGCTGGATCGTCCTGCTGATCCAGGGCTTCCAGGGCAAGCACTTCAAGCTGCCGGTGATCGGCGACTTCGCCGAGCAGCAGGCGGGACGGCCGGGACTCTGACGGCGGCAACATCCAGCGATCACCACAAGGAGCAGCTCCCATGACCCAGGGGTACGGGCCACAGGACCCCAACCAGCCAGGCTACGGCCAGCAGCCGCAGCCGCCCTACGGCAGCCAGCCGCCTCCCTACGGCACCCCGGCCCAGGCCGGCTACGGCCAGCCGGTGCCGCCGCCGGGCGGCTATGTCGCCGACCAGCCCGGCTACTACATGGGCCGGGCCCTGGCCAACTGGCCCCAGCGGGTCGGGGCCTACCTGATCGACTACCTGATCGCCGCCATCCCGGCGTTCCTGGCCGTGATCCTGTTCAGCGGGACCGACCCGGGCGACTCCCCGAGCGCCGGGGCCGGCATCGTCGCCTTCCTGCTGTACCTGGTCTCGCTCGGCGTGTGGATCTACAACCGCGCCATCCAGCAGGGCCGGACCGGGCAGAGCTGGGGCAAGCAGGTGCTGAACCTGCGCCTGGTGCGCATGGCCGACGGCCAGCCGATGGGCGGGGGCATGGCGTTCGTCCGCGACCTGGCCCACATCATCGACGCCCTGCCCTGCTACCTCGGCTACCTGTGGCCGCTCTGGGACGCCAGGCGCCAGACCTTCGCGGACAAGATCATGAACACGGTGGTGCTGTCGGAGGGCTGAGCCCGGCAAAGACCCGGCAAAGGCTTGGAGTCGGCCTTTGGCCGACGATCAACGGACTCCGACCGGCCCGTCCGGGCCGGTCGGCTTGACGGCGGCGACGGCCAGCTCGGCGGCCTCGGTGGGGTTGCGGCCGACCCGGACCCCGGCCGCCTCGAGGGCCTCGGCCTTGGCCTGGGCGGTGCCGCTGGAGCCGGAGATGATCGCCCCGGCGTGGCCCATGCGCTTGCCCGGGGGGGCCTCGAACCCGGCGATGTAGGCGACCACCGGCTTGTCCATCTCCTCGGCGACGAAGCGGGCCGCCCGCTCCTCCTCGTCGCCGCCGATCTCGCCGATCATCACCACGGCCTCGGTCTCGGGGTCGTCCTGGAAGCGGCCGAGGACGTCGACGAAGCTGGAGCCGACCACCGGGTCGCCGCCGATCCCCACGCAGGTCGTCTGGCCGACCCCGGCCGCCGCCATCTCGTACATCACCTGGTAGGTGAGGGTGCCCGAGCGCGACACCAGCCCGACCGGGCCGGCGTGGGTGATCTCGCCGGGGATGATGCCGACGTTCGCCCGGCCCGGGGAGATGACCCCTGGGCAGTTGGGGCCGACCAGGGCCACGCCCTTGG
>Ga0307278_10000784_pt1 | contig 15632 bp, 11 predicted proteins | sample ER_DNA_117_FD_194482 | JGI IMG/M metagenome (GOLD analysis project Ga0307278, IMG submission 194482) | Bulk soil microbial communities from the East River watershed near Crested Butte, Colorado, United States - ER_DNA_117 | ecosystem: Environmental > Terrestrial > Soil > Floodplain | place... | reverse complement strand
GGAGGTGGTTGGTGAGGGCGGCGACCAGGGAGGAACAGGTCGGCCAGCGGTCGTCTCTGGACTTGGCCATGGCGCGGGCGATGATGGCGTCCATGGCGGGGGGGAGGTCGGGGGCGCGGGCGGAGAGGGCGGGTGGGGGCTTGCCGAGGTGGGCGAAGACGACCTCGACGTCGCTGGTGCCCTCGAACGGGACCGAGCCGGTGAGGCAGTGGAACAGGACGCAGCCGAGGGAGTACACGTCGGTGCGGCCGTCGATGACCGTGCCCTCGATCTGCTCGGGGGCGACGTAGGGGATCGTGCCGACGAACTGGTCGGTGGCGGTGAGCGCCGAGGCCACCTGCTCGCTGTCGACCTGCTTGATCAGGCCGAAGTCGCACAGGTAGCAGTGGCCGTCCGGCCCTGCCCGGCCGGTGGTGAGCAGGATGTTGGCCGGCTTGACGTCGCGGTGGACCAGCCCCCGCTCATGGGCCGCGTCAAGGGCGCTGGCCACCTGGGTCATGATCGCCAGGACCCTGGCCGGCTCGAGGCGGCCCTCGCGCCGGAGCAGGGTGGCCAGGTCCGGGCCGTCGACGTAGCGCATGGCGATATAGAGCAGGTCGCCTTGTTCCCCGGTCTGGTAGATCGGGATGATGCTCGGGTGGTCGATGCTGGCCGCGATCCGCGACTCGCGCAGGAACCGCCGGCGGAACCGGTCGTCGGCGGCGAGCTGGGGGGCGAGGATCTTGAGGGCGACCCTGCGGCCGAGGTCCAGCTGCACCGCCCGGTAGACCTCGCCCATGCCCCCGCGCCCCACGCGGGCCTCGATCCGGTAGCCGGCGATCTGGATGTCGGCGTCAGGTTGGCTGTCCACGCCAAGTGTTGTAACACCTGCCCAACGGCCCGCAGAAGCCCCGTTACCCGCAAAGTTATCCGGGCGGCTCCGGACCGATCGACGACCAGGCGAACCGGGTCACCCCGTCGGGCGGGGCCAGGGCGCCCCGGCGGCCGCCGCGGCGCACGAACAGGATCGGGACGGGAGCGCTCCTGGCGATCTCGGCCCGGGTCGCTCCAAGGCCCTCCTGGCGCCAGCGCTCCGACAGGCCCACGACCAGCAGCCCGGCCCCGGCGGCGGCGGAGAGCACCCCCTGGCGGCCCGGCTCGATCAGCAGCGGTTCGGCCGCGACGCCGGCGAGCTGCTGGAGGACCAGGGAGGCGTTGCCGAGCAGCCGGCTGGCGTCGCGCCGACCGTCGTCGTCGCCGGCCGCGCCCAGCAGCCGCAGCGGCGCCCGGTAGGAGCTGGCCACCCAGGCCCCGAGCTCCAGGGCGGCCCAGTCGGAGTCGGCGCCGCCGAAGGGCACCAGCACCGGGTGCTGGCGGTCGACGGCCAGGCGCCCCCGTTCGCGCTGCACCAGCACGGCCACGTCGCAGGGGGCGCGCAGCAGCACCTCGCCGATCGGCCCGCGGGGCACGCCCTCGCCCAGCAGGGGCCGCCGGCCGTCCAGCAGGACCAGGTCGATCGGCTGCTCGGCGGCCAGGCGCAGCAGGTCGCCGGCCGGGTCGGCGGAGGTGAAGGCCACGCTGCGCACGGCCAGGCCGCGCCCGCGCAGCTCCTCGCGGCGCCGGTGCAGCTCGGCGGCGACCTGGGTGAGCTCGTGGTCGTCGGAGGCCGGGCCGGTGGCGATGCGCGACGGCACCAGCAGCCGGACCAGGAGCAGCTCGCGGGCCGGCCGGGAGCGGGCCAGCGGCTCGGCCAGCCCGAGCAGCGGGTCGAGGTGCCGGCCGTCCTGGGGGGCGACCAGGATCGCCCGCTGCGGCGGCGGCGCGCCCGCCGCCGCCAGCTCGTCCTCGGGCCGCACCGACAGCCGGCCGGCCGGGTCGATCAGGCGCAGCACCGGCCCGGTCATGAAGGTCGTGACCAGGGCCACCAGCACCAGGGCGGTGAACAGCGCCGGGGTGACCACGCCGAGCTCCAGGCCGATGTTGAGCACGATCAGCTCGGTCAGGCCGCGGGTGTTCATCAGGGCCGCGATGGCGGCCGACTCGCGGAGGGAGAAGCCGGTGAGGCGGGCAGCGGCAAGGGCGCCGGCCCACTTGCCGGCCACGGCCACCGCCAGCAGCCCCAGGGTGAGCAGCCACAGCGCCGGCCGGTCGAGCAGGCCGACCTGGACCCGCAGCCCGGTGACCACGAAGAACAACGGCAGCAACACGATCACCACGAAGTCCTCGACCCGCCGGGTGACGTCGTGGGTCAGGTCGGCCCGCCGGGGCATGATCAGGCCCATCACGAAGGCGCCGAAGATGGCCGCGATGCCGATCCGCTGGGCGGCGAACGACGACAGCAGCACCCCGACGAAGATGGCCGCCACCCAGCCGCCGGGCACGTGCCCGGCCTCGTCGTAGGCCCGCGACACCCGGGCCAGCAGCGGCCGGACGGCCAGCGCCATGGCCGCACAGAACGCGACCGCCAGGGCGACGATCCGGACCACGGCCACCACCGAGCCGCTGCCGGCCACCGCCGAGGCCAGGGCCAGCAGCCCCCAGGCGGTCACGTCGTCGACGGCCGCCGCGGCCATGGCCATGGCGCCGACCGGGTGGCGCAGCATGCGCCGCTCGACCAGGATCCTGGCCAGCACCGGGAAGGCCGTGATCGACATGGCCACGCCCATGAACAGGGCGAAGGACACGAACGACGTGCGGGGGGCGACCAGCTCGAACAGCGGCAGGGCGACGGCCATGCCCAGGGCCAGGGGCACGGCGATGCTGGCGTGGGAGATGAGCGCCGCCTGCTCGAACCGCTCCCGCAGCAGCCTCGGGTCCAGCTCCAGGCCGACCAGGAACATGTAGAAGGCCAGGCCGATGTCGGCCGCCGCCCGCAGCAGCGGCAGCACCCAGGCCGGGAACAGCAGGTCGAAGAGGCCGGGGGCCACGGTGGCGAGCAGCGTCGGCCCGAGCAGGATGCCGGCCAGCACCTCGCCCATCACCTGGGGCTGGCCGAGCCGGCCGGCGACCGCCCCGACGCCCCTGGCGGCCAGCATCACGGCGGCGATGGCCAGCATGAGCTGGCCGAAGACCTCCTCGGCCCCCGGCGGCCGGGTCGTGGCGGCGGCCGCCGCGGGGGCCGCGACCCGGGTGGCGGCCAGGGTGCGGCCGTCGACCGGCCCGGACAAGGTGGTGCCGTCGGCCAGCCAGGCCGCCGTCGCCTTGCGCCCGTCGCGGCAGCTGACCGGCCCCTCGAGGCGGACGCCGCGCAGGCGCAGCTCGCCGCCGACTCGGCCGGGGCCGTCCAGGCCGACGAACTGGCCCGACTGCTCCAGCTCCAGAAGCTGGGCGGCGGCGCCGAGACAGGGCACGGCCTGGTCGAGCCGGTAGCTGCCGCCGACCGCCCCGGCCGGACGCCGGTCAGCCCCGGCCCGCAGGACCACGAAGGCGACCACGGCCACGAACACCACCAGCAGCAGGTAGGCCACCACCACGACCTGGCGGCCGGACCGGTCGACGGTGCCGACGCCCCCGCCCATGCCGTTATCATAGGCGGCGCGCTGGACCCCGAGACCACGGGATTCCAATGCCCGCCCCAGTCCAGGTCGGCCAGCAGCTCGGGCCCTACCTGATCCAGCGGCGGCTGGGCCAGGGCGGCATGGGGATCGTGTTCCGCGCCCTCCACGACGGCGACGGCCGCACGGTGGCCCTCAAGGTGCTGCGCGACGAGCTCGCCGCCGACGACGGCTTCCGGCAGCGGCTGGCCCACGAGGCCAGGGCCGCCGCCGAGGTCGACCACCCCAACCTGGCCCCGGTGCTGGAGGCGGGGGAGGCGGACGGTCGGCTGTACCTGGCGGTCCGCTACGTCGACGGGCGATCCCTGGCCGAACGCCTGGCCGCCGGCGGGCCGCTGCCGGTCGGCGAGCTGGTGCCGCTGGCCGCCAACGTCGCCGCCGGGCTGGACGCGCTGCACCGGCGGGGGATCGTCCACCGCGACGTCAAGCCGGCCAACATCCTGCTCGCCGCCGACGGGACGGCCGTGCTCGGCGACTTCGGCCTGGCCAAGAGCCGCGCCTGGACCGTGCTGACCAAGACCGGCCAGGTGCTCGGAACCCCCGACTACCTGGCCCCCGAGGTGATCCGCGGGGAGCCGGCAACCCCCCTGAGCGACCTGTACGGGCTCGGCTGCGTGCTGTTCGAATGCCTCGCCGGGGCGCCGCCGTTCGCCGGCCGGGGCGTCCTGCGGGTCGGCATGGCCCACCTCACCGAAGAGCCGGGCGACCCGGCCGCCGGCCGCGGTGACGTCCCGCCGGCCCTGGCCTGGACGGTCCGCCAGGCCCTGGCCAAGGATCCGGCCGACCGGCCGCCCAGCGCGGTCGCGCTGGCCCGTATGCTGCGCCTGGCGGCCACCGAGGGCCCGCGCCAGCCGCCCTGACCACGGAGGTGGGGATGCACCGGCTCCACTGCACCGACGGCCCGCTGGCCGGGCACCGGATCGAGGTGACCTCGACGCTGGTCCTCGGCCGCCAGGCCGCCGACCTGGAGATCGACGACCCGCAGGTGTCGAGGCGCCACGCCGGCGTGCGGCCGGCCGGCGACGCCATCGAGGTCGAGGACCTGGGGTCGCTCAACGGCACCTGGGTCAACGGCACCCGCATCGACGGCCCCACCCGCCTGGCCCCCGGGGACCGGGTCCGGGTCGGCGACACCACCTTCGAGGTCGAGGGCCCGGCCGTCCCCCCGGCGTCCGCCGGGGCCGGGGAACCATCCGCCCGCGCCCCCGCCACCGAGGCCGCCCGCGCGCCGGTCCCGCCGCCGGCGGCCCCGTTCGACCCGGCCCTGCAGCGGCCCCGCCAGCGCCCGGGGATCGCCAGCCGGCGGCTGACCCCGACCCTGCTGTCGTTCGGGACGGTGATCGTCACGGCCATCGCCCTGGTGCTCTACTTCGCGATGCGCTAGAACGCCGGTCGGGTATCGATGCCGCATCTAGATCTCCTCCAGCTTCAGCAGGCCCTCCGCATGCGCGTCGGGCATACCCGACCGGCGTTCTAGCCGTCGAGGCGCTCCAGGCGGGTGTGGACCTCGTAGCGGTCGCCGCGGTAGAGGGAGCGGACGTACTCGACCGGGGTGCCGCCGGGGTCCCGGGTGAGGCGCTGGAACAGGAGGGCCGGCTGGTCGGGGGCCACCTGGAGCAGCGCCGCCTCCTCCCCGGTGAGCCGGACCACGCTGGCCCACTGGTCGGCCTCGGCCACCCGCACGCCCCACTCGCGGGCCAGCAGCTCGTACAGTGAGGCGCCGGCCAGGTCGGCCGATTCCAGGCCGGGCAGCCGCTGGGCCGGCAGGTGGGTGCGCTCCAGGGCCATGGGCTCGCCGTCGGCGGTCCGGACCCGCTCCAGGTGCACCACCGGGCTGCCCGGGACCAGGTTGAGGTGGCGGGCCACGACCTCGCTGGCCGGCACCACCGCCTGGTTGCGGACCACCGAACCCGGGGTCATGCCCCTGGCCCGCATGTCCTCGGTGAAGGAGGTCAGGGTGAGCGGCTGGCGGAACTTCGGCTCGGCCACGAAGGTGCCGCTGCCGTGCACCCGGTACACCAGGCCGCGGGAGGCCAGGCCCTCGACCGCCTGGGTGACGGTCGCCCTGGCCACCCCGTAGCGCTCGGCCAGCAGCCGCTCGGAGGGAAGCAGCGCCCCCGGCTGCAGCTCGGCGATCACGCCCTCGAGGATCTCCTGGAGCTGCTCGCCCTTGGGGCGGGCGTAGGAGAGGGCCCGGGGGAGCGCCTCGACCTGGGTGCCTCGTCGACGTGCCGTCATGCCGACAAGTCTATCCCAAGCGCTTGACAACTGGACTAGGCCACTTTACTGTCTGGACTAGGCCACTTTACCGTCCACTGCACCGGCACGTTCGGACCAGGGGAGGAAGCGGATGCTCGACCGCCACGTCGCCGCCGCCGGCGGGGTCCTGCAGCTGCCGGCGCTCTGCCTTGACGGGGTCCGGAGGCCGCGGTGACCGGGAGGCTGCTGGTCACCGGGGCCCGGGTGCTGACCCCGGGCGGGGAGTGGCCGCTCGGCTGGATCGCGGTGGAGGGCCGCCGGATCGCGGCCATGGGCCAGGGCCAGCCGCCACCGGGGGCCGGCGCCGGGGCCGACGTGCTGGCCGCCGACGGCCTGATCGCCCTGCCCGGCTTCGTCGACCTGCACGTCCACGGCGCGGTCGGGGCGGACGTCATGGACGCCGACCCCGAGGGGCTGGCCAGCATGGCCCGCTTCCTCGCCGGCCACGGCGTCACCGCGTGGCTGCCGGCCACCATGACCGCCACCGGCCCCGACATCGAGCGGGCCCTCGAGGCGGTGCGGTCGGTCGCCGGCCCGGTCGACGGCGGCGCCACCATCATGGGCGCCTACCTCGAGGGGCCCTACCTGAACCCGGCCAAGGCGGGCGCCCAGGACCCGGCCCTGATCCGCCCGGCCGGCCGCGCCGAGGCGGGCCGGCTGCTGGACCTCGGGGTCATCAGGGTCCTGGTGCTCGCCCCCGAGGTCGAGGAGAACCACTGGCTGATCGCCGCGGCCGCGGCCAGAGGCCTGACCGTCTCCGCGGGCCACACCGACGCCACCTACGACCAGGCGCTCCAGGCGATCTCCGGCGGCGTCCGCCACGTCACCCACGCCTTCAACGCCATGCGGCCCCTCGGCCACCGCGAGCCGGGCATGCTCGGCGCCGCCCTGGTCCTGCCCGAGCTGCGCTGCGAGCTGGTCGCCGACAACGTCCACGTCCATCCGGCCGCCATGCGGCTGCTGGTCCAGGCCAAAGGCTCGGCGGGTGTGGTGCTGGTCAGCGACGCCGTGCGGGCCACCGGCCTGCCCGAGGGCGCCTACACCGTCGGGGACCAGCCGGCCTTCTCGATGGACGGGGCCATCCGCCTGGCCGACGGGACCCTGGCCGGCAGCGTGCTCACCCTCGACCGGGCCCTGCGCAACCTCCAGGCCGCCACCGGCCGCCCGCTGGCCGAGCTGTGGCCGGCGGCCAGCCGCAACGCCGCCCAGGCGATCGGGGCCGGCGACACCAAAGGCGCCCTCGAGCCGGGCAAGGACGCCGACCTGGTGCTGCTCGACCCGGCCCTGAAGGTGGTGGTCACCGTGGCCGAGGGCGTCGTCGTCCACGGCGGCGATCACCTGTCCCGCAACCCGGCCCCCGCCGGCCGCGCCCCGCCCGACTGACCACCGGCCGTCCCAGCCAGCAAGGAGGAAGGTCCTCATGTCCCAGCCCAGCCCATCCCGCCACCGCATCGCCGCAGCCCTCGCTCTCGCCCTCGCCCTGGTCCTCGGGGTGGCGGCCTGCGGGAAGTCCTCCGGGGACGGCGACAAGTCCAGCGCCCAGTCCAGCCCCCGCACCCTCACCATCTGGCTGATGACCGGCAGCGCCCCGCCGGCGGTCGTCGACGCCGTCAACGCCGAGTGGAAGAAGGCCCACCCCAACGACACCGTCAAGGTCGAGCTGCAGCAGTGGAACAACATCACCACCAAGCTCGACGCCGCCTTCGCCGGCTCCAGCCCCCCCGACGTCGTCGAGCTGGGCAACACCCTGGTCTCCAAGTACGCCGCCGCCGGGGCGCTCCAGGACCTCACCGGCAGCCGCGGCGAGTTCGAGAACAACCAGGCCTGGCTCCAGTCGCTCACCGAGTCCTGCACCATGGACGGCAAGCTCGTCTGCGCCCCCTACCTGGCCGGCAGCCGGGCCGTCATCTACCGCAAGTCGATGCTCGCCAAGGCCGGCATCACCAAGCCCCCGGCCAGCCTCGCCGAGCTGCAGGCGGACGCCCAGAAGCTGATGTCGACCTTCGGCTCCGACAAGCGGTTCTCCGCCTTCTACTTCCCCGGCAAGTACTGGTATGCGGCGCTGCCGTTCGTCTGGGACCACGGCGGCGACGTGGCCGTCCAGGACGGCGGCAAGTGGCGCGGCGCCCTCGACAGCGCCGAGGCCCAGGCCGGCCTTACCGAGCTCAAGCAGCTGGTCGACTGCTGCTCGCGGGCCGACAAGCAGGGTGACGAGCTCAAGCAGGACCAGGCCTTCGCCCAGGGCCACATCGCCATGATCGTGGCCAACGGCTGGGAGAAGGGCGTCATCCTCGACAAGAAGGAAGGCAACCCCAAGCTGGAGAATGACCTGGCCGCCTTCCCGCTGCCCAGCCGCACCAGCGGCCAGACCGCGCCGGTGTTCCTCGGCGGGTCCGACCTGGGCATCGCCGCCAAGTCCAAGAGCCAGGACCTGGCCCTCGACTGGGTCAAGCTGCTGGCCGGGACCAACTTCCAGACCCAGATGGCCACCGTCGGCGGGGTCATCCCCAACTCCACCACCCTGCTCAACCTGCACGCCGACGACCCCTACCTGTCGGTGTTCGACGCCACCGCCAAGAACAGCCGCTTCACCCCGACGTCGCCCAACTGGGCGGATGTCGAGGCGGCCAACATCCTGCCCGACATGCTGGTCTCGATCTTCACCGGCCGCGCGTCCATCGCCGACGCCACCAAGAAGGCGAGCAGCCAGATCACCGACACCCTCAACGCCGGCTCGTAGTGGTGCTGGTCGGGGGAAGATGGAGCCGTCGGTGAAGCCGACCGTCAGGCCCGACCCATTCGGGGGGGAGCTCGCTCCCCCCCGAACCCCCCCAACGGCGCGTCCGGCGACTGACCCCGCCAAGCGCCCGCCGCCAGCCCCGCGGCCGGGGGCCAGGGCGCGGCGGCTGCGGCCCCTTGTCCCCTACGCGCTGCTCGCCCCCGCGCTGCTGGTGCTGGCCGCGATCCTCGGGTTCCCGCTGTACCGGCTGGTCAGCCTGTCGTTCCAGCGGTACGGGCTGCGCGAGCTGATCGCCGGCAAGGGGACCTTCATCGGCCTGCAGAACTACCGCGACATCCTCGGCGACCCGTTCTTCTGGACGGTGGTGGCCAGGACGGTGGTGTTCGCGGCCGTCTGCGTGGGGCTGACCATGGCCCTCGGCACCCTTGTGGCGCTGCTGCTGCGCAACCTGGCCCGCCCCATGCGGGTGCTGGTCACGGCCGGGCTGGTGGCCGCCTGGGCGATGCCGACCCTCACCGCCGTCTCCATCTGGCAGTGGCTGTTCGACTTCGAGTTCGGCATTGTCAACTGGCTGCTGACCAGGCTCGGGGTCGCCGGCTACGAGCAGCACAACTGGTTCGACCAGCCACTCCAGGGGTTCGCTGTGATCGTGATGGTGGTGGTCTGGGCGGCGCTGCCGTTCGTGGCCATCACCCTGCACGCCGGGCTGACCCAGGTCCCGGCCGAGCTCGAGGAGGCGGCGAGGGTCGACGGGGCCGGCGCGTTCCAGGTGTTCCGCCACATCACCTTCCCGATGCTCAAGCCGATCTTCCTGATCCTGGCCACCCTCTCCACCATCTGGGACTTCAAGGTGTTCACCCAGATCTGGGTGCTGCTCAACCAGCGCCCCAGCCGCGACTACTTCCTGCTCGGCATCTGGTCCTACAGCGAGTCGTTCGGGGTGACCCGCTACGGCAAGGGCGCGGCCATCGCCGTGGTCATGGTGGTCCTGCTGATGGTCCTGACCGCCTTCTACGTCCGCCAGATGCTCAAGGCGGTGGGCCCGTGACCCGCAGGCGCCTGGCCAGGGCGGGCTACAACACCGCCGCCGTGCTGGTGCTGCTGGCGACCGTGTTCCCGATCTACTGGATGGTGGCGACCGGCTTCAAGCGGGGCGTCGACATCCTGTCGTTCGAGCCAAAGTGGCTGCCGATCCCCGGGACGCTGGAGAACTACCGGACGGCCATCGGCAAGCCGTACTTCCTCCAGGACGTCGTCAACTCGGTCGTGGTGGTGGTGGCGACGGTGCTGGTCTCCCTTGCCCTGGCGTTCCTGGCCGCCCTGGCCGCGGCCCGGTTCCGCTTCCGCGGCCGGGCCGCCCTGATCGTCATGCTGATCGTGGTCCAGATGGTGCCGCTGGAGGCGCTCATCATCCCCATCTACCTGATGCTGGACGGGGCCGGCCAGACCGACCGGCTGGCCGGGATCATCGTCACCTACCTGACCTTCGTGCTCCCGTTCAGCATCTGGACGCTGCGCGGCTTCATCGTCAACATCCCCGAGGAGCTCGAGGAGGCGGCGATGGTCGACGGCTGCACCCGCGCCGGGGCGTTCCGGCGCATCCTGTTCCCCCTGGTCGCCCCCGGCCTGGTCGCCACCGCGGTGTTCTCCTTCATCCAGGTCTGGAACGACTACCTGATCGCCTACGTGCTGCTGCGCAGCCCCGAGAAGCAGACCCTCGGGATCTGGCTGGCCTCCTTCACCACCAACCACGGCACCCAGTGGGGCGGGGTGATGGCCGGGTCGACCCTGTTCGCCATCCCGGCGGTGGTGTTCTTCCTGCTGGTGCAGCGGCGGGTGGTGACCGGCCTGACCGCCGGAGCGGTCAAGGGATGACGACGGCCCAGCCGGCGGGGCGAGGAGCCACCTCCAGCGGCGACGCACGAAAGGCGGGGGTTGCGTATTTCGGCAACCGGATCCTGCGCCACGTCGCCGCCGACATGGAGGGGCTGGCCGGCGCCGGGTTCACCGGGGTGCTGCACACCTACACCGAGAACGACCTGGCCTACTACCGCGAGTCCATGGGCCGGATCGTTCAGGTGTCCCACGACGCCGGGCTGACCGTCCAGCTCGCCCCCTGGGGGGTGGCCCAGCTGTTCGGCGGCGAGGCCGAGAGCCGCTTCACCGCCTTCAACCCCGACGCCGGCCAGGTGCTGGACGACGGCCGGGCCACCCCGGCCGGCTGCCCCAACAACCCGGCCGTGCGGTCCTTTCTCCGCAGCTGGGCCGACGCGGCCGTCGACGCCGGGGCCGACCACGTCTTCTGGGACGAGCCGCACTGGGTCCACCCCGAGCACTTCGGCCTCGACCCGGGCCGCTGGGGTTGCCGCTGCCGCCACTGCCAGGACCGCTTCGCCGAACACAACGGCGGGACGGCCATGCCGTCCCAGCTGACCCCGGAGGTGCTGGCCTTCCGCCAGGACTGCCTGGTCGAGTTCGTCGCCGACCTGGTCGGCCACTGCTCCGCCCAGGGGGCCGCCACCACCGTCTGCCTGCTGCCGCTGGTCGGGGGCGTCCACGGGCTGCCCGACTGGGCGCCGGTGGCCGCCCTGCCCGGGCTGGGCACCCTGGCCACCGACCCCTACTGGAAGGCCTTCGGCGAGCCGGCCGGCCCGTTCGTGCGCCGGTTCTCGGAGCTGGTCGCCCGGCTGGCCGGCGACCACGGGGTGGGCGCGCAGATCTGGATCCAGGGGTTCAGGATGGAGCCGGCCGACGAGGCCGACATCCGTGCCGCCGTCGCCGCGGCCAGGGCCGCCGGCGTCAAGGACCTCTGGACCTGGGGCTTCGAGGCCTGCGGGCACATGAGCGCCCTGGCCGGCAGCGACCCGGCCGCCGTCTGGCGGGTCCTGCGCGACGCCCTCACCGGCCGCTGAGGCGGAGCGCGGCGAGCGGGAGCATCCCGGTAGGCGTGCGAATCACAAGAACTGCGGAAGAATGGAACCTTCGCGCTGACAGCGGCGTCTTTCCCGCGTGAGATGAAACGACCGGCTGGGCGGGGAGGTTCGCATGGACCGGCCTGGGGTGGCCACCGTGCTCCTGCCGGCGCACGGGTCCGGCGACGGCCTCGTCACCGTGGTCCGCGACCTGGCGGTGGCCGCCTACGCCCTGCGGGCCCGCGGTGTGACTCTCGACGTCCTGCTGCTGGACGACGGCCGGGCGCCGGCCGCGGCCCTGGCCGCCAAGGCCGCCGCCGACTTCGGCCTGCCGCTGGCCACCGTCACCGGGCCGCCGTCCCAGGGCGCGGCCTATCTGGCCGGCTACCGCCAGGTCCTCGACCGGGGCCGGGCCGACCTGGTTGTCACCCTCGACGCGACCGGGCAGCATGACGCGACCCAGATCCCGCACCTGATCGACCAGCTCCTGGCCGAGGACCTGGACGTGGTCATCGGCTCCCGCTGGGCGCGGGCCAGCGGCACCCCCGGGCTGACGCTGCGCCGCTGGGCCCTGGGGCGCGCCGCCAACCTGGCCTTCCGCCTGGTGACCGGGATCCACGGGGTGACCGACGTGACCACCACCTTCCGCATCGCCCGCATCGAGGTCGTCCGCGAGCTCGACCTGGACGACCTGCCCGGCGACGCCCGCAGCCAGCAGATGGCGTTGGTGGCGGCCGCGGTCGGGCGCGGGCGGCGGGTCGGCGAGGGCGCCATCCTCTACCGGCCGCCCGCCTCCGCCCTGCGGCCGATCGGCGGCCGCGAGGTGGCCTCGTTCGCCTCCCAGCTGCTGCCGCTGCGCCGGGCCAGGAGCCGGCTGCGGCTGCAGCGGCTCAGCCCCGCCGGACGGCGGTTCAGCGGCCAGACCTTCGGGGCCGCCGGCGACCTGGAGCGCCTCGGCGCGGCCGGGCACTTCTTCAGCTGGGCCCTCGAGGAGTTCCAGCCGTTCCTGCACGGCCGGGTGCTGGAGGTCGGGGCCGGGATGGGCACGATCACCCGCCGCCTGGTCGAGCTCGACCCCGAGCTGTCGATCGTCGCCCTCGAGCCGGCGGCCAACGTCTTCGGCGACCTCGCCTCCTTCGCCGCGCTCACCCCGCGGGTCACCGCCGCCCGCCAGACACTGGCCGAGTACCTGGCCGGCAGCGACGAGCGCTTCGACGCGGTCGTCTACCTGAACGTGCTCGAGCACGTCGAGGACGACGCCACCGAGCTGCGGCTGGCCGCCGCCTCCCTGCGTCCCGGCGGGGCCCTGCTGGTGTTCGGCCCCGCCCTGGAGTGGCTCTACAGCGAGCTCGACTACAACGCCGGCCACTACCGCCGCTACTCCCTCGGCCGGCTGCGGCGCCTGGTCCGGTCGGCCGGGTTCGAGGTCCTGTCGCTGCGCTACCTCGACGTGGTCGGGGTGCTGCCCTACGTCGTCGCCTACCGGCTGCTGCGCCGGCCCGCGATCAGCGGCTCCACCCTGTGGGGCTACGACCGGCTGCTGGTCCCCGTCAGCCGGCGGCTCCAGCGGGCCGTGCCGCGCCCGCCGCTGGGCAAGAACGTCGTCCTGGTCGCCCGCAAGGCCGGCCCGTCCCCGACCGGTCGTTGAGGCCCATGGCGGACCGCCTGCGGCGGGCGGCGCCCCCGGTGCTGGCCCTGCTCGGCTTCCTCGCCCTCGCGGTGTGGCTGCTCGGGTCCACCTGGAGGTCGCCGACGACCCGGACGCTGGGGGGCGCGCTCGGCGACCCGGGCGTGTTCACCTGGTTCCTGCGCTGGACGCCGTTCGCGGTCGGGCGCCAGATCTCGCCGTTCTACAGCGACTGGCTCAACCATCCCGACGGGGTGAACCTGATGTGGAACACCTGGGTGCCCCTGCCCGGCCTGCTGCTGGCACCCCTCACCCACGCCTTCGGTCCCGTCCTCAGCCTGAACGTGCTGCTCACCCTCGGCTACGGGCTGTCGGCCTGGAGCGCCTATCTGGCCATCCGCCGCTACGTGCCCAACCACGGCGCCGCCGCCGCCGGCGGGCTCGTCTACGGCTTCTCGCCGGCGATGATCGCCCACGCCCACCACCCCAACCTGATCCTGGTGTTCCTGCTGCCGTGGCTGTTCGTGCTGGTCGACGAGGCCGTGGTGCGCCAGCGGTGGTCGCCGGTGTGGCTCGGGGTGGTCCTCGGCCTGGTGGCCGCCGCCCAGCTGCTGATCGGCGAGGAGCTGCTGGTGGGCGCCGGACTGCTGGCGGCGGTGCTGGTGGTGGTCCTGGCGGCCACGCATCCGCGCCAGGTCCCCGGCCGGGCGGGCTATGCCGCGGCCGTTGTCGCGGTCAGCCTGCTGGTGTTCGCCCCGCTGGCCTATCTGCCCCTGAGGGCCCAGCTCACCGGACCCGCCCGGGTCCACAGCGACATCACCCCCGAGGCCCGCGGCTCCAGCGACCTGCTGGCGGTGATCACCCCCAGCCGGCTGTTGGCGATCGCCCCCGAAGCCGCCATCCGCCTCGGCGACCGCTTCACCGGCACCAAGGACACCTACCTGGGCGTCCCGATGCTGCTGGTGGCGCTCGCGGTGCTGGTCGCCCGGCGACAGCGCCTGGTCGTGCGGGCCGGTTTCGCCATGCTGGCGGTGTGCCTGCTGCTCTCGCTCGGGGCCAGGCTGCGGGTCGGCGGGCGGCCCACCGCGGTGGTGCTGCCATGGACGGCGGTGGAGTCGCAGGCGCTGCTCCAGAACATGGTCCCCTCCCGGCTGGCGGTGTTCACCGCCCTGTTCGCCGGGCTGCTGCTGGCCGCGGCCGTCGACGGGCTGTGGCGCCGCGGCGGCTGGGCCCTGCGGGGCCTGGCCGTCCTGACCGCCCTGGCGGTGCTGGCCGCCCTGGCCCCGCCGGAGCCGTTCCAGGACCGGCCGGTGGTGGCCACGCCGCCGTTCTTCACCGGCGAGGCCGTGCGTGCGCTGCCGCGCGACGGTGTCGCCCTGGTGGTCCCGTTCCCGCGGCGGGGCCGGACCAACGTGGCCATGGTCTGGCAGGCCCAGGCCGGCATGTGGTTCAAGATGCCCGGCGGCTACTTCGTCGGGCCGGATCCCGGCGGCGGGACCCGCCACGACGCCCCCCCGACCACCACCTCGGTGGTCCTCAACCGGATCCAGCGGGGCCGTCGGCCGCCCGAGCTGACCCCGGCCCTGCGCCGCAAGATCTCCCGGGACTTCGCCACCTGGCGGGTCGCCTCGGTGGTCCTTGGCCCGATGGACCACCGCGAGGCGATGGGCGGGTTCCTCACCGACCTGCTCGGCCGCCCGCCGGCCAGGACCGGCGGGGTGGCGGTGTGGCAGGACGCCGCCGTGGCCGTGGCCGTGGCCGTGGCCCGCTAGGCGTTCCCGCCTGAGGCCAGCCGCGCCGACAGGTCCTCGACCAGGCTCTCGATGTGCCGCACCCGGGCGAACAGGATGTTGAACGCCTCCTCGGCGGTGGTCGTCCCCGGCACCACCATCGCCTCCTCGATCGCCCGGACCCGCTCGAACAGCAGATTGACCGTCTGCTCGGGCGAGATCGTCCCGGGCACGATCAGCGCCTCGTACACCGCCCTGAGCTGCCGAGCCTGCTCTGCCGTCATGTCGTCGTCCTCCTCGATCTCTCCGGCCAGGTACCGGGGCAGCACCCGCTGCGACCACTGCCGTATGCGGATCGCCCCCGGACAGGTGTTGTGGGTCGGCAGACATCGATCCGTGACGAGATACATGGAGTTGGGCGAGTCGACCGTCAGGCATCGCATCGGCATGACGGGCACAGGATCGCAGCGGACAAGGATCCGGCTGCCCGACTCCCGCGTCCACGTCTCGCTGACCTTCTGGGCCTTGCGGGGCAGGGCGAACACCTGCCGAGTCGCTCTCCACGCGACCCGATACTTCGGGCCGTGGTCGATGCCGTTGAGTCTCGCGACATCCTTGCTCAGCCGCGGCCGCTGGCTGAGCGAGGCGGCGAGCCACACCACCGCGTCGGCAAGCTGCTCCTGTGTCGACGAGAATTCGACGAAGTCGCCGGGTCCGGCGTACCCGTCGGTGTCCATGAGTCCCTGCAGCAGCGCCAACCGCTGGGCCTCCGACCCGTTCAGGTAGTCCGCCGGGACGTGCTTGTCGCCGAGGACACCTAGGAGGCGCAGG
>Ga0307278_10000783_pt1 | contig 15654 bp, 14 predicted proteins | sample ER_DNA_117_FD_194482 | JGI IMG/M metagenome (GOLD analysis project Ga0307278, IMG submission 194482) | Bulk soil microbial communities from the East River watershed near Crested Butte, Colorado, United States - ER_DNA_117 | ecosystem: Environmental > Terrestrial > Soil > Floodplain | place... | reverse complement strand
ATTACAAGCCGGGAGAAAACAAGTTTACTGGGAAGATCGAGAAGGTGACCATAGATACGAAGCCTTCAAATCTAAACGCGGCTGACCAGAAAACTGTGGAAACCGCAGAAGATATTGCAGCAACGATCGAAGATTGATTTTCTTTGGCAGATTAACATAACCTAATGACTAACATGAAAACAAAAATCCTATTGAACACATTCGCTTTTTGCGGCGCGATCATGGCTTTCCTTTCCACCGGAGAGTTTGCAAATGCGCAGGCTAAGAAACCCAACATCCTCGTCATCTGGGGCGATGACATCGGTATCCACAACATCAGCGCCTATAACCTCGGCGTCATGGGCTATCACACACCAAACATCGACCGTATCGCCAAGGAAGGCGCGCTTTTCACCGATGCCTATGCCCAGCAAAGCTGCACGGCAGGACGCGCGTCCTTCATCCTGGGGCAGCATCCGTTCCGCACGGGCTTGTTGACCGTGGGTTTGCCGGGTTCACCTCAGGGGATCCCGGACTGGGCGCCGACAATCGCCGACCTGCTCAAGCAACAAGGCTACACGAGCGGCCAGTTCGGCAAGAACCACTTGGGCGATAACAACAACCGTCTCCCCACCGTGCATGGATTCGATGAGTTCTTCGGCAACCTCTACCACCTGAATGCAGAGGAAGAGCCGGAAACCTATTACTATCCTAAAGACCCGGCATTCAAGGCGAATTTCGGACCGCGTGGCGTGCTTCACAGTTGGGCGACCGACAAGGACGATACTACGGTTGAGCCGCGGTGGGGCAAGGTCGGCAAGCAAAAGATCGAAGATACTGGCCCGCTCACTCGTGAGCGTATGCCCGGCATTGATGAGGAGCTTTTTGCTGGCGCTACCAAGTTCATGGACAAGGCTGTCTCCGACAAGAAACCTTTCTTCGTTTGGTTCTGCACCACCCGGATGCATGTCTGGACTCACCTTAAGAAGTCTTCGGACGGGGTCACCGGAATCGGCCTCTATCCCGACGGCATGGTCGAGCACGATGCCATGGTCGGTCAGATGTTGAAGAAACTCGATGAGTTAGGTATCGCGGACAACACGATCGTTATCTATGGCACCGACAACGGGGCGGAGACTGCGACCTGGCCGGACGGCGGCATCACTCCTTTCCATGGCGAGAAGGGAACTACGTGGGAAGGTGGCTTTAGAGTGCCTATGGTTGTCAGGTGGCCGGGAGTCATCAAGCCAGGCACGATCGTCAATGAGATTTTCTCTCAAGAAGACTGGATGCCCACGCTGCTCGCGGCAGCAGGCGAACCCAATATCAAGGAGAAGCTTATGCAAGGGTACCAAGCCAACGGGAGAAACTTCAAGGTCCACCCTGATGGTTACAACTTCCTGCCCTACTTCAAGGGTGAGGTGAAGAAGGGGCCGCGCGAGGAAATCTTCTACTTCGGACAGATCGGTGAGTTGAACGCGGTCCGCTGGAACGATTGGAAGGTCAATTTCGCCGGCATTGAGGGAAACATCATGACCGGCGTCCGCAATGTGACAGCCTGGCCGATACTCGTGAATCTGCGCGCCGATCCTTACGAGAAGATGCCCCACGAGTCTCAGATGTACCTGCGCTGGTACGCGGATAACATGTGGCTTTTTGTTCCCATCGGGCAGAAGGTCAAGGAGTTCCTGGTCACGATTCCACAGTATCCCTTTCAAGCGGGCGAAGTCGTGCAGCCTTCCGATATCAACTATAAGACCCTGACGGTGGCTGGCGCCCTGAAGAAAATGCAGGAGCTCCAACTGCAGATGGCGAATCCACATAACTGACGATGGAGACTTAACAGCCCTCATAATCAGTTAGCCAGTGAGCAGGCCCATGAAACCACGGCAGTTCCGGCCTTACCGGGATGCGGTTCTGCTGGCGGTGGAGAACGCGGAGGGCGTCACCGTTAGAGAAAATTTTAAAAAAATAACTCAACCTCGAATTCAAATATATGAGAATCACGATCACCCTGTTCCTAACCATCATCAGCACACTAACCGCCGGCGAGCTGGCCGCGAAATCCACACCTCCGCCCGTAGCTCAAGGCTGGCCGCGAGCACGCACGAACGAACAGGGGCGCCTGATCTTATACCAGCCTCAGGTCGATGCCTGGACCAACTTTAAGGACCTCACCTTTCGCATGGCTTTTTCACTGACGCCGAAAGGTGGAAAAGAAATCGTCGGCGTCATGGAGTTGCAAGCGCAGACGGATGTGAATATGGACGATCACAGCGTCCTGCTCAGGGATTTTAAGATTAACGAGGTCAAGCTTCCTGGACTGGATCCCGAAAAGGCGAGCCAGATCGATCAAACCGTCCGCAGTTTCCTGCCTCCGGGTCATAGCGTTGTCATGGCCCTGGAGGAGGTGGTCGCGGCTGTGGAGAAATCGCAAGCGCCGGCGCCCGTGCCGGTGCAGAACGATGCACCGGTGATTTTCGTCACCAACACACCGGCGATTCTATTGAATATCGACGGTGAAGCGGTGCGGGCCGACATCGCCGGGACTAACCTCGGCTTCGTTGTTAATTCGAACTTCCCGCTCTTTTTCGAGAAGGAGCCGGGGAAGGAATATTATTTATATACGGGCGAGCAATGGCTCAAGTCAGCTTCCATGGAAAGTGGCTGGGCGCCGGCGCCGAAGTTGCCAGCTGACTTCTCAAAGGTCGCTAACGATCCGAAGTGGGCGGAGATGAAGAAACCGATTCTCTCGCCTTCGGCTAAGGGAAAACCTCCCACGATCTTTTATTCAAACAAGCCGGCTGAAGTCATTCTGTTTCAGGGGCAGCCGGTTTACGCGAATATTCCCGGAACGCAGTTGTCGTTTGCGACCAACACCGATGCCGATCTTTTCCTCTACCAACCGACTAAGAACTATTATTATCTGGCGGCTGGCCGCTGGTTTCAGGCGCCGAATCTGAAAGGACCGTGGACCTACACCACGCCACAACTGCCGCCAGACTTTGCCAACATTCCCGAAAACAACCCTGCCGCGCGTGTCCTGGTATCTGTTCCCGGGACGGAAGAGGCAAAGGATGCCGTGCTCATGGCGCAGGTTCCGACTACCGCGGTAGTTGATCCGAAGGCCGCAGAGCAGGCAAAAGTTGCCTACAGCGGGGATCCAGAGTTTAAACCGATTGAGGGTACGTCTCTTCAATATGCTACTAACACGGCAGACAAGGTAATCAAAGTCGGAGACGCCTATTACCTTTGTTTGCAAGGGGTCTGGTTCATGTCGCCCAATCCGTCGGGACCGTGGACCACGGCGGCTTCTGTCCCCAAAGAGATCTACACCATTCCGCCTAGTTCGCCTGTCTACAACGTCACTTACGTTACTCAGAGCACGACTCCTGAAGGTTCCATCCAATCGAGCTACACCGCGGGATATTTGGGAACGTTCATAGCTGGCGCTGTTACTGGCGCAATCCTGGCCAGCGGAACCGGTTATTACTATCGACCTTACTATGGTTACCCCCCTGGTGGATATCCGGTCTATCGTCCTTACCCGACTACTTATGGCGTAGGCTCCTACTATAACACATACAGCGGCGCCTATGGAGTTGCGCGCGGGGTTTACGGACCTTACGGAGGCGCTGCCACCGCCGCTGCCTACAATCCATACACCGGGACTTACGCCCGCGGTGCTACGGCCTACGGTCCTTACGGAAGCCGGAGTGCCGGTCAGGCCTACAATCCCTATACCGGCACCTATGCGGCTACTCGTCAGGGTTCCAATGCTTATAGTTCGTGGGGACAATCGGTCGTATCCAATGGCAATAGATCGGCGTATACGCAGCATTACTCCAATGCAAACGGCACCGTTGGATCGATTCAAGGCTCACAAGGCGGCGCCGCCGTAGGTGCTTCTACCAAGTACGGGAACACCGCCGCAGGTAAGACCGCCAGCGGTAACATGTACGCCACCCACGACGGCAACGTTTACAAGAATACCGGTTCAGGTTGGAGTTCATACAACAATGGCAGCTGGAACTCGGTAAATAGTTCCGCAGCTTCGAAGAACGCTCAGGCGCAGAGCTTCCAAAAGACCGGTGCTAATCAAGCGAAGAATGCACAAAGTTTCCAACGCTCGGGCCAGTCGGCGGCGCAAGCGCGGACCTCTGGATCGGGCGAGGTGGATCGAGCGGCCCAAAACCGGCAACGTGGCGGAATGGAAAGCCAGCGATTCCAGCAAGCTTCCAGAGGCGGATCCGCCGGCGGGGCCGGTCGGGCGGGAGGACGCAGCGGCGGTGGGCGTCGACGCTAGAGACCAACACAGTTGGTGACGCTTTGGTTGCACCTACGTTTTTGAATGACTTCCTGGAATGGCTGATCCGAACCCGAGCGAATCCAAGCGTGAGTGGCTTCCAGGAGCGAATTTATCGCGCCGTGCAATCACGGCTCACCTCTTAACCCGCAAGCCATTGCCGAAGTCCACCGCATTCTCAAACTAAACATCCAATCCAATTAGACCCAGCCGCGCCACTTTATGACAAAATACATCGCCATCTTACTACTTATCCCATTCTCTCTCCTCGGACAGTCGGGTTCCGTGCCCACTAACACCGAGGAACCGCCCACTCTGAGTGCAAAGGAGATCCTCAATCCTGATTTCCTGGCCGGTGATGGGTTCACCGTGCAGGACGAAGTCCCCACTTCCACCGGGCGTAACCGTTATTTAATTACTTCCGAGTACGGCGAATTCGAAGCAGATGGCAACATCATGCTCGAGCGTCGCATCAATGAGGTTGCTGCCATTCGCAAGCTCAAAGAAGTCTCGCGCACCGATGCATATAAGAACGCGCTCAAAGCTGCCGTGGCCAGTCCACTTGGCGTCGCCAAAGACGTTGTCACGAATCCGGTGGGTACGATCACCGGAATCCCGAAAGGCTTGTTCAAATTCGTCAATCGTGCAGGGCAGCGCGTGAAGGAGCGCACTAATGGACGCGAGCGCAGCCAATATGAGGATTCGAACGCGGCGAACCTCGTCGGCTTTTCCAAAGCCAAACGAATGGTTGCGATCCAGTTCGGAGTCGACCCGTACTCCAACAATGAAACGTTGCAGCGCGAGCTCAACGGAATCGCCTGGGCTACGTATGCCGGCAAAATGACCTTTAGGGTCGCCACCATGCCCATTGGCGGCGCAGCCGGCCTGGCCCTTACCTCTGCTGGCGTCACTAATACTTTGAACAAGGCGCTAGTGGATCAGTCCCCAGCCGAGCTGCGCTTGCGCAATCTCAACGCGATGCTGGCGATGGGTTGTGATCGAGCCGCGGCGAACCGGTTCAACAATAACACCGGGTTTTCTCCGAGTGTGCAAACCGCCATTGTCATGAATCTTCAATCACTCAATGGAGTGGCCAACCGCGCGGCCTTTGTTGATCTCGCCGGATCAGAAGCTACCGATGAGGGAGACGCTTTATTCTTCCTGGGAACTTCGCGGGTGCTGGCGGAACTTCACGCCAAGAAACCGTTAGCCCCTCTTCAGCAGGTCGGTCGTCTTCCGGTTGCTCTTGGAAAAGATGGCCGCGCTGTCGTGGCGCTCCAATGGGATTACGCTGCCTGGACAGATAACGCCGCGAATTTCATCGGACTTCTTAAGGCGTCGGATTTTGGCAAGAAACCCTCTGGTCTGATAATTGCAATCAGCGGCGACGCGTCGCCTCTTGCACAACAGAAGCTAAAGGAAGCGAATATCGAGTTGAACACCCGCATCGTCCCCGGTCCACTAAAGTAAGAACAAAGGTTCAGGAAGCACCTTTCGATCGCTACAATTGCACTATGAAACAGAGAGTAACATCAACGCTGCCACGCTATTCCCAGCATGCGCATTTCTTCCAGAAGCGCGCAGCGCCGTTATCTGCAATCCTAATCGCTACCATCGTCTGGAGCGCGCGCGCGTTCGCTCAAGCCGACCCGCTCCCATCCTGGAACGACACCGCACCAAAGAAAGCGATCATTGCCTTTGTCAAGAAGCTAACGGAAGAAGGCTCGCCTGATTTCGTTAGGCCAGAAGAGCGCATCGCCACCTTCGATAACGACGGTACGCTCTGGGCTGAGCAGCCGATTTACTTCCAGTTCCAGTTCGCGCTCGATCGTGTGAAGGCGCTCGCGCCGCAACATCCAGAGTGGAAAACAAAAGAACCGTTTGCCTCGGTTCTTAAAGGTAACGTGAAAGGTGCGTTGGCTGGCGGCGAGAAAGGGATTGTTGAGATCATGGCTGTTACGCATACAGGTATGACCACGGATGAATTCGAGAAGATCGTTACCGACTGGATCGCGACTGCGAAGCATCCGAAGACAGGGCGGCTCCTGACCGAGATGGTCTATCAGCCCATGCTTGAGCTACTCGCCTATCTCCGCGCGAAGGGCTTCAAGACCTTCATTGTTTCCGGTGGTGGCATCGAGTTCATGCGCCCCTGGGTGGAGAAGGTTTATGGCATCCCGCCCGAGCAAGTCGTAGGGAGTAGCGGCAAGCTTAAGTTTGAAATGCGCGATGGTAAACCGGTCTTAGTCAAGCTACCCGAAATCAATCTAGTTAATGATAAGGAGGGCAAGCCCATTGGTATCCAGACCTACATCGGACGGCGGCCTATCGCGGCTTTCGGTAACTCGGACGGCGACCTGCCAATGCTGCAATGGACGGCCAGCGGCAGTGGTCCACGCTTCTGTGCATACATCCACCACACCGATGCGGAGCGCGAGTTCGCCTACGACCGCGAATCACAAATCGGCAAGCTCGACAAGGGCCTCGATGAAGCCGTTGCCAAAGGCTGGACCGTTGTCAGCATAAAGGATGATTGGAAAAGCATTTTCCCACCGCAAAAATGAATCGCGGGAAAGAAAGTCGTGAAGCGCAATGAAACTTCCTCCAGGCGTTACGTTTCATGAGGCCCACGGTCTTTTTATATGGAGGCCGCGCGGGGTCCTTAACGAGGCGACGATAAACAAAATAATTGCGTTCGTCGGGGAGCAAGAAGCGACCTTTGGCAAACCATTCAATCGATTCACGGATATGTCGGCGGTGGATTCGGTTGATCTTAACTTCAAATTCATTTTTCACGTCGCGCTCTATCGACGTCTCTCCTATGCGGGGTGCCCAAAGGTGAAGTCGGCGTTCTACGTCTACACTCCAGCCGCGGCGCATTACGCTAAACTACAGGCGATCTTAACCGATCGAAGCCTTCAAACTTAAGCGCGGATGACAAGAAAACTGTGGAAACCGCAGAAGACATCGCAGCAACGATCGAAGACTGAAGTGAGCCGGATCGTTTTTACTCTTATCGCAGTTGTCAGTTTCAGCTCGGCCCTGACACAATGGCTCCACGCGCAGGAGGGTAGTTCCGCATTCGCACCGACACTCTCTAACAAAACGAGTGCGCCAGGCAAAACACCTGAAGGCATGGTCTGGATTCCCGGCGGTGAGTTCTCGATGGGCGCCGCTGTAAACGGCGAAGGCAGCCATGAAATGCCCATGGCCTCGAATGACTCCGGGCCGATTCATCGCGTCCGCGTAGATGGATTCTGGATGGATGCGACGGCAGTGACAAACGAGCAGTTCGAGAAATTCGTTAAAGCAACCGGTTACGTCACCATCGCGGAACGCACGCCGACGCAAGAAGAGTTTCCCACTGCGCCCGCCGAAAATCTGGTCGCGGGCTCGGTTGTCTTCGCGCCGACCGACCACGAAGTTCCCCTCAACGATCATTATCAATGGTGGAGTTACGTGAAGGGCGCGAACTGGCGTCATCCAGTCGGACCGCAGAGCGACATCAAAGGGCAGGGGAAATATCCGGTCGTTCAGATCGCTTACCCCGACGCGGAAGCCTACGCCAAATGGGCGAACAAACGTTTGCCGACCGAAGCGGAGTTTGAATTTGCCGCACGCGGCGGTTTATCGGGAAAAACCTACGTGTGGGGTGATGAATTTCGCCCCGGTAAATGGATGGCTAACACATGGCAGGGAAAATTTCCGGTAAAGGATGCGGTTGAGGATGGTCATGCAGGTATTGCACCGGTGAGATCGTTTCCGCCGAATGGTTACGGCCTTTACGACATGGCGGGTAATGTCTGGGAATGGTGCAGCGATTGGTATCGTGCTGATTATTACAAGACACTGGCAGACAAAGGCGGCGTTGCAAACAATCCGAAAGGTCCCGATTCGCCGCTCGATCCCTCCGAGCCTAACGAGAAAAAGCGTGTGCATCGCGGTGGCTCGTTTCTTTGCAACGACCAGTACTGCTCGCGCTACATTGTCGGCACACGCGGCAAAGGTGAGGTCAACACCGGCACCAATCACCTCGGTTTTCGCTGTGTGAAATCGCCTGGAAACGCCGCCCAACACATAACACAGAATTGATTACACATGAACGAGCAACCGTTAGCTACTCTTTTGAAGACGTTTCCGCACACGCGCTATTATCCGGAATGGCGCCTGCTCACGTGGCATCCGCGGGGGTTGTTCGATGATGCCCTCGCCGATAAGCTCATCGCGGTGATTGGTTCGGAGGAGCATATCGAGGAGGTGCCGTTTCACCGTTACGCGGATTTCAGCGGGCTGACGCATATTCGGTTGAAAGTCGGGCATGTTTTCGATGTCGCGAAGCTTCGGCGCGGAGTGGCCGAGCCGGTTAAGTCCGCGTTCTTCTCCGATACGACTGTTGGTCTTGGCATCGCCCGGATGTACGAAGCGCTGATGGAAGAGGCGACGATTCAAGTGCGCGCTTTCCGCGAGCGTGCCGCGGCGGCGGAATGGCTCAGTGTGCCATTGGAAATTCTCCAGCCTGATGGGTGATAAAACAGATTTGCCTGCGCGGTCGTAGGATGTCCGAAATGAAGTTTGCATTGAGCTGGTTGCTTTTTACCGCTGAATCGACGGGAGCCCTGATGATTCTTTGGAATGGCGTACCGATCCATCAACGACTTCTCATGGGGCACGCTACCCAGCCAGAGGGTCCGAGTGTTTTCATTTTGAGCGCTGTCGCGGTCATCCTTATCCAGAGTGCTTACTGGATCAGATTGCGTTGTTTTCCTCCGCTTCGATTCAAGCGTCAACTGGTGCTGGGCCACGCGATTCAGTTTGTGGGGCGTCTGAGTTTTGTGTTCATCGGAGGAATGTTTAGTGTCGTGTTCTTCACCCGGTTTGAAGAACTGGAGTTTTCCATTTGGAAAGCCTTATTTCTCCTGGCCGTCCTGTTTTCGCTGTTCTGCTACACGCTGGATTTCGACCGAATAGCTAAAGCCTTCTCCGAACCTGCGGCCGAGCCTGCCAAGGGGCGTTGAGGTCGTGATTTCACTGTCCTGGTTGATTAAAGGTTTCGAGAGGTATCGCCACGTTAGCCCTCCATGTTTTTCTTGCATGACAAGTAGCTACGTCCGCATGTTCCTAATCGCGGGTTCCGCTGCTTGAAATCGCCCGAGAGGAAGTCCACGCCGAGCAGGTCTGCTATTCGTCTTGACCTCGGGCGCGAGTTCCTTGTAATTTCCTCACGATAAGCAGTCAGCTTTGAGACAACTTCCTCTTTCTTTGCACAACTCAACCATCAGCTCTTCAAACTAATATGATCCGAGACAAATTCGTTGCAGTTATCTCTACAGCCTGCGCCTGCTTTACGGCTTCATCTTTAAACGCGGCTACTATCCCCGCTGGAACACCGCTTGCGATACGGACTACGAGTTCCATTTCCTCACAGGATGCTGTGGGCAGAACCTTCGCGGCGCAGCTCGATCAGGATGTCGCTGTCAAAGGAGAGGTTGCAGTGAAAGCTGGAACAAAGGCGTTCGGAAGGATCAAGTCGTCTCGCGCTAACCCGCGCAAGTCCGAGCCGCTCACTCTGGAACTGACGTCGATTTCAGTGAACGGACGCAATGTCTCGATAAAGACGAATAGCGTCCAGCCGGGAAGCCCGGCGAGGACGGCGCAACAGGCGCGGCATGGATTCACAGCCGGCACCTTGGTGGTTAGCCCGGGAACTAAGATGCAATTTCAACTTGCGCAAGCAGCCACGTTGTAAGGAATAGTCGCAACGTTCAGCTTACATAGAAATGCAATCGACCACAACCCGAGGGAGGGCTGCGGCGTATGCTCCGGAAGGGGTACGGGAGTCCCCCCAGCAGATCGCGTCGCGACAGAGACTCTGAGATTGCTCCCAAAATTTGCGACTCGGTAAACGAGCAAATGGCCCCCACTCGTAGACCGCGCAGACGTGGATACCGGCGCGGCAGACGAACCAGGCTGGCTGGTTGCGCAGCCGGCCAAGATTAGGCATGCGCAGGCCAGACTGAGGATGTAAGTAATTGAATCATATTTTTTCATGCTTCGGACTCCTTTCGTGGACTGTTTTTGTTACAACGATTGATGTTGACCCAACGTTATGTCGAGGATGTTCATACTAGTGTGAGATTATGGCCATCATGCCGCTTGGCGATTCGTTTGTCTATAAGACTTTATGGCAACACCATCGGCCGCCCGTATTTAGGCCGGCTACCCTCATGTTGGCCATAAGCGATCGGAGGATTGATTTCGAGGCGGTCCCACGAAGAGTTGTTCAATGAAGCACAGCACGGTGCCGGAACGCGCTCGATCACAGCGTCGGTCTCCTTTCCTCATGCGTTGGAATTTTCTCGCTCGATTCCTGTTTGTTATTCTTATCCTAATTGCTGCGCGCAGGTTCCCAGCGGCGGAACCCTCATCCATCGATTCCGCGACCGCTACCGCGGAGCAACTGAAAGCATTAAACGATCGGACCATCATCACGTCTCGCGTGTGGCTGGACACAGAGTGGGACCAATTCAAACAGAGCGCCGAAAAGACCACGTGGACGCTGGGAGGATTGTGGGGATGGCGCGCCCGCGATCAGCAGGACTGGGCTCTGCGGATGAAGGTCCCGTTCGTTTATAATCAGAGCGATGAAGCATCTGGCCACGCCGACATAGGCGGCATGGGTGATATCGAGGTTGCCACAGGCACGGCTTTTCGTCTTAGCGACAGATGGCGTACGGGCGGTGGCATCGAGTTGCATGCCGACACTGCCTCTAATCCCGCGCTTGGTGATAGCATGTGGCGCCTCAAGCCCTTTTGGGGCGTCGCGCGCGATGTCACGGACTGGCTCACGCTTACGTTCAACGCCGATTACAACCATTCCATCGCCGAAGAACATAATGCCCCGCCGCAGCGTTACATCGAGCTGTCTTTACCTGCCACCTTTATCCTTCCGCACGACTGGTCGATCGCTACGAATTACAAAGCAAAGGTTGATTTTGAAAGTGGTGAGAGCTGGACTCACACGGTAGACGTGGGCGTGGCCAAACGTCTTTCAAACGTCCCGGTCGTCCTCAGCGCCATATTGGAAAAGCCGTTGAATGGCGGCAACAAGAAGTTTCAGGTGAACTTCACGATGACTTACTACTTTGGGCGATAGCACTCGCCGAAACAATCCGATTAGTAGTATGGCGTGAGATAAAGAAAAATCTTCTTCACTGAGTGCGCCTCATTAAAGTAATAATGGGTATCTTCGAAAAGCGTATAGCGGCGCACAATGGCTTGGTATGCCAGTTGAATCGCTCGCCTTTTCCTCCTCTCCTTAGCTAACAACGAACCGTAGCATTGCTGCGGAAGCAAGATCGCGCGTCGTCGCAGTCGAAGCGGGGAAAACTCTGCTGCTCGAGCGCGATGCGATTGTCGATCTTGCCAATCGCTCAAAGATATCGATCGTCGCGCGTTAGTTGCTTTTTCGTGCCGCAATCGGCAATCGGCGCAGTCGATTGAACTGTTTGGTCTGGTGCCCAGACCAGCTCGCGCGCAGTCCTCGCCTAATCAGCAGCAATTGAACAGGCAGCGTGCGTGTTCTTAAAAAGAGAAAGATTGTTATTCACTGCCAAATTGTGATAATGGGCGATAGCCGCTGAGGAGGTACACTCGAATGCCACATCATGGAATGATCAGAATGCAACTGCCGCCTGATGTAGAGTTTTACGAAGACATTCGTCTGGTCGTCTGGAGACCGCGCGGTTTGCTAAACAGGACGGCTGTTAACAAAATTATAACTGTGACCGGAGAACTCGAGACGACGTTGAAGGAGCCTTTTAATCGGTTCGTCGATACTCTGGAAACCGATGCAGTTGATATTAACTTCGAACACTTCATTCGTATTTCTCTCTACCGGCGCTCCTTCTATGCAGGTCGTCCACCGGTGAAGACAGCGATTCTCGCGACGGATGCTGCAGCTATTCATTATGGCCGGCTGCATGCCTTACTGACTCAAGGTTCTCCGATTAAGGTCCGAGTGTTCCAAGACCGGAAAGAAGTCGCGCAATGGCTCGGCGTTCCAATCGAACGATTGGCGGCGGACGCCGCCAGTAGTGAAACATCGTGAGTGCATCAATTTAACAATGAGAGGAACGGCGCGAGCCATCGGAAAGTGGATTGAGCGCCATCTCCTGCAACCGATCCCCGGATACCGAGCTATCAAGAGCTCGCGAGTGGACTGAGGGGTTCCTTGGAAGAAAGCGCATCTCACAGAAGTTGCGCGCTGAGTGGCGTCCTGCTCCAACCGGAGTTCCTAGAGCAACCTTCCGAACCGGGGCACGCGCACCGAAGCAAATTCGCGCTTACATCACGCGCCACTTCAGTTCGCACGATTTTCTTCTGGTTTCCCATAAGCGAATTCCGCCAACGAAGGCATTTTCATTTCGTCCCCGCTCAATTCCCTGCGGCAGCTCAGCGAAACGATGCACAAGACCACCGCCGAGAACGATGTAATCGGCGATGAAGGTTTTCTTTAATTGCGTGACTGCATAAATTACTTCCCGTTTCCATTTCTTTTTACCCAGCAGCGCCACGCCGGGAATGCCGAGATAATTTTCAATGATTTTTCCATCGGGATACGGCAAGTCGCCCAGCTCGAGCGGCAGTAAAGTCCTGTTCCACACCAGTGCGGAGCCAAGCCCGGTTCCAAGTCCCAGAAAGAGCAAGCGGTCGCAACCACGGTAACTGCCGAGCGCTTGCATGGCAGCATCGTTGATAATGCGGGCTCGTTTGCCGAGTGCTTTTTCGAAATTAAAGCCAACCCAGCCTTTGCCCAGATGCTTCGGATCGTTCAGGATTCGTTCCTTACGCACAACCGCGGGGAAACCGATTGACACTGCGTCGAATTTCCATCCGCGCGCATTCTCGTTAAATTTCGCGAGAAACTGTTTCGGTCCCATTCTCGGCCCGGAAACAAATTCACGTTCGTCGCCGCGCGACATGAGCAGTTTCACGTACGTGCCGCCGATATCGACGACTAGGACTTTCCTCTTCATGAGCGACCGCCGCTTTCGGCGACAATGGCTATTGGCCGCGCCGGACCAATCGCTGCAAGACGCTCTTCCGTTCCTGTTTTGGTGCGGTGCTGGCAGGCCAGCATTCCACAATTTCCAGTGCGAGGAATCGGAACAGCGTCAGACGAGCAGATTTCAAATCGAGTCGCAGATTTTTCGCAATTTGCTGGACGGACCGGGCACCATTGAACTGCGATGCAAATTGCGCCTCATCTGAGGTCAGTTTCAGTTTCTGAACGCGTTCGAACCCGTCTTTCGTGTAAGCGGGAATCGATGTTGGATCGAAGCTTACGTGTTGGTCGAGATTCTGAACGAGACGCAAGGTTTCCAAGGCCCAGTCGTCCACGTTTGGCTCCCCCGGCACATCGGCAGCATCACTCAACAGATCGGCATTCTTCTCAAACATGATCCATACGCGCGGCGCCGTCCAAAGTTGGGAGAAAAGACCTTGTCCATAATGCTGTATCAGTTGCATCGCTGGGTGGCGATCTATGGATTCTTCGCGGACAAGAGTAAGGAAAAACGGAGCTCCAGTTTCTCTCTGTTGATCGCGCGCTCTGTCAACACTCACCACATCGACGTTGCCGAGAATGGCCGGCGTCTCTGGGCAATAAAGGTTCGAGTCTCGAGTTGTGACAAAAACGATCTCCCCGTCCCGCGCCAGAAGTTCGATCGGCTCCTGATCCCAAAATGCTCGCAGCGAGCCTGTCAGCTTTTCTTTCGCGATCGCTTGAAGCGCTCGATTTAAAGGAAATAAGATCGTGTGACCGCAAAAATAAACATCGGCTGCGCCTGACTCCTTTGGAGGTTCGACCGCCGTGGCCGGAGCGGAGGCGCTGTGTTTGGCCCAGTCCGGCTCTGGTGGCGTCGGGCTCCACCAGTCTTCAGGCTTGGCAGCAGACTCCTGGGCGGCAGGCTCCTCGCCCTCTGGAACAGGCTGGTCGCTGGCTTCATCCGGCTTATCGCCATTCGAAGGTTCGGCTTGAGGTTCTGTTGGATGCGGTTCGCCAGATGATTGCGGCATAATTATTACTCCCGGCTTTCGGTAACAAACGCGATGTGAGGGTTTGTTCAAGAACCCAATCATCGCAACGGCGATCTGTCGCCACCGATTGCGAAACGGCGCGCGAGCTCGCGCCGGCTAATTTTTCCACGTTCAGTCATCGGGATCGCATCCACGATAAAAACCCGCTTCGGCGTCTGCCACGTACTCAGTTCGCGTCTGCAAAATTCCAATAGCTCGGCCTCGCGTATCCCGGGCGCTGCGACCACGCATGCTGCCACTTCTTCACTGCGCAGGGCTCCGGCAGCTGCCGGACGCCCGAATACAACCGCCTGGCGCACGCCGCTAAAGCGCAGCAGCTGTGCTTCCACTTCTGCCGGATTCACCTTTTTCCCGGCGACATTTATCATATCCGAAGTCCGGCCAACGATTCGGAGTCCGTTCGCCGTTTTGTTTAACAAATCGTCGGGGACAAAAAGTCCGCCGCCAAGTTTGGCCTGGTCCGATTCAGGAAAATAACCATCGCCCACGGCGGAGCTGCGCACGCGAATCTGGCTCGCGGACGCTTCTGGATCGACCATCTCAATATCGACGCAATTCATCGGTTGACCGACAAAGCCTTCATCCTCATTTGTTGCATTGCGATCGTAACAAATCCCGCCGCATTCCGACGCGCCGTAAAAGGAATGGATCGGCAGCTTGAATTTTTGCCGAAACTGACGCGCCACAGTGATCGCCAGCGGCGCGCCAGCGGAAATGCAAAGCCGAAGATTGCGTAGCGCGGGGACATTTTCCATTCCGCAGAATGCCTGGTAGAAAACCGGCATTCCGGGGAAAACCATCGCGTTGCTACGGGTGAGATCGACAAGCACGGCGCGCGGCATTCGGTCCTGGCTCAACACCATCGGCACGCCGCGCGCGATCAGGGGTGTGAGTAAATTGCTGAATCCGTAAGAATGCGAGATTGCAATGACCCCGAAATTCAAATCGCCATCGCTAATCTCCATCGTGTCGCAGATCTGATTGCAATCGGCGAGGAGTTGCTCGCTGCGAAATCGGATCGCGCGCGGCGCAGCTGTCGTGCCCGACGTTAGCTTGAGAAGCGATGGCAAATGCTCGCCCCAATCTTCCGTAGCGTCGGCTGCCTGCTCGCGAACTCCCTTTGGAGCCCTCCAGCGAAATACCCCGGGGGAGTTTCCACTGGTGACAGCGGACACTACAGCCCTGGCGCGACAGACTTCCAGCGCTGCGTCGCGCTGTTGATCGCTGATCGATTGTTCCAGAGGAAGAACAACCAGTCGCCTGCGCAAACA
>Ga0307278_10000782_pt1 | contig 15691 bp, 19 predicted proteins | sample ER_DNA_117_FD_194482 | JGI IMG/M metagenome (GOLD analysis project Ga0307278, IMG submission 194482) | Bulk soil microbial communities from the East River watershed near Crested Butte, Colorado, United States - ER_DNA_117 | ecosystem: Environmental > Terrestrial > Soil > Floodplain | place... | reverse complement strand
TAGACACAGTGAGGCGGCTACAGCTGCGGTTGGCAACCGGAGCGGTTGCTCTACAGTTCGATTTTTAAATGAAACTTTCCCGTAAGATCCGCAAGTTTACCGAACCCTTGATGTACCGGCGCGGCTGGCGCAGGGCGCAACGGTCCATTTTTCGCGTGTCGCTTGCTCCGATGTTGGCGCAGATCGATCAGGAACGCACCCGCGAAATCCAGCAGCGATATGCGGATTCCACAGCGGGATACGCCAAATACGCAAACATCGAGCCGTGGTTGCGATTGAATCGGGAACGGGTGCAGGATTTGAAGCTGCATCGCTCACCGCCCAAACGCGTGCTCGATCTCGGGTGCGGCGGCGGATTTTTCTTATTCATCCTCAAGAACCTCGGCCATTCTGTCCTCGGCCTCGACGTCGAACGCGTCCCGCTGTTTGGCGAACTACTGGAGTTGTTCGGAGTTCCGCGCGTCGTTTACAGGATCAGCGCATTCGAGCCCTTGCCTGATCTTGGTCAAAAATTCGATTGGATCACTGCGTTTTCAGTTAACTTCAATCTTTATCATCCGGCAAAACAACGATGGGGAACGGCGGAATGGGATTTTTTCCTGCGCGATTTGCAGCATCACCTCGCGCCCGGCGGCAAAGTATTTTTTGGGCTGAATCCGCTCTACGATGGCGATTACTATACGCTCGACCTGCGCGATCTTTTCATAAGTCGAGGCGCAAATGTCGAGCGCGAGCGAATTTTTTTTGAAAAGGGCGTGCGCTTTTAGAGTGAGGCTGTTGCGCTTGAACTACGCAGAAGCGTTGTAGCCACGGCGCCGTGTCGCCGTGTCCCATCGAAAGCGCAGCGAGCGCCTCGACAGAGCGAGGCGGCTACAACAGCGTGCAATTGCGCCTACCTACGGAGTCGGTGACGGCTCCGGCGTAAATTCGTGCGAACGGTGGTGGCGCCAGTGACGATGTCGCTCTTCGATTTGCTGCAGTTTTTGCCGCTGCTCGTCTGTGAGATTGACAGCCATCTGCCGGTGCGCCTCAGCAATCGTCTCATGAACGCGCCGGGCCGTGTCTCTCCGAATGTCTCTGAGTTGGGCCGCTGTTTTGTCGATGATCGGCGAAATTTTGGCGACTTGTTCCGGCGTCAGGTTGAGCTCGGCGCGCAGTCTTTCCTTCATTCGCCCGCCGATCAGTTCAGGGCGGTGAAACGCGAAGAAATGATGCCGGGCATACAATCCTCCCATGAACGCGCCACTGATTCCCCCGGCGATAAACACGAGGATGAATCCTACAATGAGTTTCCATTGCAACGCGCGGTTCATTTCAGAAACTCATCCTGAATCGCCGAATCCGCGATGGCGAATTCGTTCGTAAAAGATTCGCCGATTTCGCGGCTTTGACTCGCTTCACGAACGGCCGCGATTGTCGATATGACGATCACCGCTACCGATAACAGTGCGACGCGGCGGAGAAGCGAGTTTAAACCATTCACCTTTGGCGCAGCCGAGCGCCAGAGCGCGACCACGCGCGTGTCAAACCCGAACGGCATTGCAGCCTGCTTTTGTTCGGGTACCTGCGCGGCAGATCGTAGCAACCGATCGATTTTTTCGTCCTTCATTGTTTTTCTTTTGCGGAAATTTTCGCGAGCTGTTGTCTCATTTTCTGTCGGGCTCGGAACGCGCGCACCTTAATCAGCGCTGCGCTCCAGCCAGTGATTTTCCGGATCTCCTCGACTGAACGTCCCTGCAAATATAGCAAATCGATCGCCAGCCGCTCGATAGGTTTCAGCGCAGCCAAGAGATGCTCTACCAGGTCTCGTGAAGCGAACCGCTGGTCCGGGGCGAGCTCCTCGGCGGAGGTCGCAAGGTTCTCGATCACCGCTTGTTCCTCCACGCTCAAATCGGCGTGGCGAAGTTCAGGTCGCACTTTCTCCGACTCGATTTGGTTCAGGCAAGTATTGACCGCAATGCGCGAGACCCAGTGCTCGAGCGGCACCTTCCCGGAAAATTGAGATAATCTCTGGAAAACTTTGATGAAAATCATTTGGCAAAGGTCCTCCTCGGCCGTTCGGCGCGGACGGTGCGCCCGGACCACTTTTGCAACCAGCGGATAAAGCTGACGCACCAGCGCGCGAGCTGCCTCATCGTCATGCTGGAGCGCAGCCTGAACCAGCGCGCTTGCATCAGAATCATCCATGTGGTCAAGAGCGCATCCACACCATTACCAATGACCGGCAATGGTGCGTTGCGGTTACAAGTTTGTATGTGTGGATTGCTACCCCATGCGTGCTTGTCATTTCGAACGGAGTCGAGAAATCTCTTGAAGTTACGTGTCCTGAAGGACGTCCGCGCCCAAGTCGCGCCAACTTGGATTCAGGCATGCCGCCTTCTTGGTGCGCGACCACTTCTTCAATTGACTCTCTCGCGCTATCGCATCGCGAATGTCGCGATACCATTCATAATAAATCAGTTTTTTGCACTGGTAGGTCGCCACAAATCCGCCGCTGCTTCCCTCGCGGTGCTGCCAAGTTCGGCGTGAAAGCCTATTGGTCACCCCGATATACAGGACAGGATGGTTATGGTTTGTGACGATATAAACCCAAAAATTGTAATCACGTCCCATGGCGCCGAACTTTAAAGCGAGAGATTCCTCGACTTCGCTCGGAATGACACAATTAGATGGCGAGAGGCAATAAATTTTGTAACCGATGCTCCGCACACGCGGTCATCATCCTTGAAAGCGCGAAGAGCGCACAGCAAACAAAACATTAACTATGAAACGAAACCTATTATCAGTTGTGGCCGCCGGTGCGATCGCGCTTGGCGGCTTTGTGGTTGTACAAGCGCAACCCGGACCCGGCGGCCATGGTGGCTGGCACGGCCACGGCTTCGGGCTGCAGCATCTAACCGAGAAGTTGGACCTGACCTCTGATCAACAGACCAAGGTTCAGCCGATCCTTGATCAGGCCAAACCGCAAATCGCCGCCATTCATCAGGAGGCGATGCAAAAGGCGAAGACGGTGATCGACAGCACGCTGTCGCAGATCCGGCCGCTACTCACGGCAGACCAGCAGAAGAAACTCGATGCCGTCCAAAAAGCGCATCAGGACATGATGAACGCCAAAAAAGAACTGCACGACGCGATGCAGGAATAATCTCGAGTTTTGGGAGTAAGGGGGGAACGGCGGCGACCTTGAATGGTCGCCGCCGTCTTTTTTTGGCCGAGAAACCGTCGCGCCTTCGAAATGGGAACGCATTCGCTCTGTGTGCTGTGGTGGCAGGCGTGTCGCCTGCGATCTACCAATGTTGTAGCCGCGGGCGGGGTCAGCGACTCCGGCTATAGGAAAACAAGAAGAGGTTAGTTTTCTCGATAGCCGAGCGCCTTCAGCCCTGTTTCTTTCTCCAGGAAAACAAAATGATGATGACGCCGAGCGCTGCCACAATCGCCGCGGCGGTGAAGCCCGCGGTCGAGATTTCGGCGCGCGAGTGAAAACTTTCCTTAAGTCGTGCAGCAAGGCCGATCAGGAAAAAAAGAAGCCCCAGGTAGAGTAGAATCAAGCCGATCGCTTTTTGGTCATCGGAAGAAATCTTCATTCGTACGTGAGCAATCAAATATAATCGGGTGACTAAAATTCAAGTGCACTCTTTAAATCGAAAGCGTTAATGTGACTGGTGCGCTGGATTAAGTTACTAACTTTTGCGCTGCTGGCTCTGTTAATTGTTGCTCTTCCGCTCGGCGCCCAGATCGATCGCATCACCGGAAAGAATTTCGCGACGCGATCGGAAGTTCTGGCGCGACATGGGATCGTCTGCACAAGCGTGCCGGCGGCAACCCAGGTCGGGATCGACATCTTGAAACGCGGTGGCAGCGCAGTGGACGCGGCGATCGCGGCAAACGCGACGCTCGTCTTAATGGAGCCCGTCTCCAACGGAATCGGCGGCGACCTTTTCGCAATCGTTTACAGCGCGAAGGAGAACAAACTTTATGGAATCAATGGGAGCGGACGTTCGCCGGCCAGTCTGAGTTACGATCAGATGAAGGCTGAGCTGGCAAAACTGCATCGCGAAACGATTCCACCGATCGGCATGTTGCCCATCAGCGTGCCGGGGACAGTGGACGCATGGGCGGAGCTGCACAAAAAATTTGCGAAACTGAAACTGAGTGATGACCTTGCGCCTGCGATCCGATATGCCGAAGAGGGTTTTCCGGTCACGGAATTAATCGCCTATTACTGGGCGTTTGGGCCGCGCCTGTATAAAGGATTGCCCGGCGCGTTTCTGGAAACCTACACGCTCGACGGCAAGGGCCGTACTCCCGCAAAAGGCGATATTTTCAAAAATCCAGCCCTCGCGAAAACTTTGCGGCTGATCGGTGAAAAAGGTCGCGACGTTTTTTATAAGGGAGAAATCGCTGACAAGATCGATAATTTCATGCGGACTAATGGCGGCTTTCTGCGAAAAGCCGACTTCGAGAAGCATACATCGACTTGGGTCGAGCCGGTTTCGACGAATTATCGCGGCTACGATGTTTTCGAGCTTCCACCGAACGGTCAGGGCATCGCGGTACTGCAGATTTTAAACATTCTCGAAGGATTCGATCTGTGCGCGATGGGACGTAATTCGCCCGAGACGCTGCACGCCATGATTGAAGCGAAGAAAATCGCGTGGGTCGATCGGGCAAAGTTTTACGCCGATCCTGATTTCGCGAAAATTCTTGTCGCGCAATTAATCTCGAAACAATACGGCGAGAAGCGCCGCAAGCTGATCGATCCAGCTCACGCCGCAAAAATGGTCGAGCCTGGCAATCCCGCGCTCGATCAAGGGGACACGATTTATCTCTGCACGGCTGACGACGAAGGCAACATGGTCTCGCTGATTCAAAGCAATTATCGCGGCATGGGCAGCGGGATCGTGGTGCCCGGCCTCGGTTTCATGTTTCAGGATCGTGGTGAACTTTTTTCGATGGATCCGATTCACGCGAATGTTTACGCGCCGGGCAAACGTCCTTTTCACACTATTATCCCTGGTTTCGTGATGAAAGATGGCAAGCCGTGGGAAACATTCGGTGTCATGGGCGGCGGCATGCAACCGCAAGGCCATGTGCAAGTGCTCACAAACCAGATCGATTTTGGTTTGAACGTGCAGGAAGCCGGCGATGCTTCGCGCTGGCAGCACGAAGGTGACAACGAACCGACCGGCGAAAAGATGACCGGATCAGGTGGCTACGTTGAAGTCGAGAGCGGTATTCCGTACGAGACGGTGCGCGAACTGCGCAAAAAAGGTCACGACGTGCGTTTTGATGTCGGCGGCTACGGCGGTTATCAGGCCATCAAAGTAGAAGTGCACGATGGCCAACGCGTCTATGTCGGCGCCAGCGAATCGCGGAAAGACGGAATGGCGGCCGGATATTGAATTCAGAAAACGTCCAACGCCTCACATCGAACTCAAAGTTGTAGCGGCGCTCGAGTTCTAGAGTTCAGGCACAAATCCCTCTGCAACGTCGTTACTCCTTCGGCGCTTTAAGCTCGGCAAGTTTTTCTTCGGCGCGGGCGACGTCGGATTTTTCTGCGCTACCTAGCTTAAGAAGTTTTTGCTGTCGGCGTAGATTTGCTTCGGCGGATTCGAGTTCGGCGCGTTCGCGTTTTGCCGCTGCGACTTGTGCGGCTTCGGTTAATAATGTGAGAGTTGCTTTCGCCGTTTCCAGTTCCGCCTTTGTACTTTCCCCCGCTGTCACCTGTGCTTCCTCGGTGGCAACTTCCTCTTTTGCACGAGCTAGCCGCGCATTTGCCAGATCAGCTTCACATCGGACAACCTTCAACAAACGTTGTTCAACCTCCACTTTTGCGAGCACGCCAATCTTACAAAGACGCTCCGCGCCCGCGGCACTTTGTTTTGCGCGCTCCAATTTTTTTTCCAAACGCGCAACATCGGCATCGGGGGTTCCAACCGCCGACGATGGTTCACCCGAAAGGTTTTGTTTCAATATCGGCGGCTCGATGTCGAAGGCATCGGGTTCATCGGATTTAGTCTGCGGCGATGGATCCGCAGCCAGTGCGAGCATCACCGTAGCGAGAAGCGCGACCGGCAATGCAAGCGCGCGCGTCATACCGCGAAGTTTATCACAAAATTGAACGCGCTGACACAATGCGCGCGATGTTCGGTTCCAAACCTCGCTGCAACCGGGTGGAACGCGTTGTCCTCAACGCGTTGGAAATGCGGCTTTGCCGCCTGATATTTGCGCCTCCGGCGATTCCTCTCTCAACGTCTTGAGGACAAGACGATCTACCAACATTTCTGATTTTTTTTCTTTCATTGGCTCGTTTCCTCCTATACAAGACAGCCCCGGAGGAGTTTATCTTTCCGGTTAATCGTCAAATCCTGCTCGGCGTCGCTGTTTTGATGTTGATCGTTCCACGGGGATCGGCCGATCTGTTTCCGGCGTCAGGGCCCGTCGTCTCGGGCAAGACAGCGCATCTTCGTTTCGGCCATGCGGTCGCGCCAAAAAATGCGCCGCTTGCAGTGAAACGAGCGATCTGGGCCGCCAATCAAATTCGCTCGAAGCCGTATCGTTATGGCGGCGGTCACAAATCATTTGATGATCGCGGCTACGATTGCTCCGGCACTGTCTCCTACGTTCTCGGTGCGGCGGGATTGATAAATACACCGCTCAGTTCAACTGAGTTTCGCAGCTACGGGGACAATGGCCCCGGCAAATGGATCACCATCTACGCGCGCGAGGGTCATACCTTCGCTGTTATTGCCGGGCTGCGACTCGACACAACGCCATACGATCGTTACACCGGCAAATGGGCGCCGCGCTGGCAAACTATTTATCGGCCGCCGCGTGGGTTTGACACGAGGCATCCCGTCGGGTTGTGATGCCGACGTCGTTGTAGCGTCCGCTTTCCTCAGCGGATTTTCGTTCACTGCCCGGATCAGATGCGCTGAGACAGCGCACACTACAGCCAGGTGATCTCCTGAGTTTGCGCTTGGCCCTTCTTGAGCAACGTTGCCCGCTCCGCACAACGCAAAGGAAGATCAATATGCACCGCATTCGTTCGATCGTTCTAGCTTCAACACTAGCGCTGATTCTGACGGCGCCGTCTTGCGCAACCGCGCAGGAAAAATCTCACGTCACTTCCGAGCAAGTAACTCGAGCTATTCAAGAGCTCGAAAAACTCGCAGAAAAGCAAATTCAAGAAAGCGCGCTACCGGGGTTAGCCATCGCAGTCGTGTTTCAAGACAAGGCGGTGTATGCGAAAGGATTCGGGTTGCGCGATGTGAACACGAAGGCGCCGGTTGATGCTGACACCGTGTTCCAACTCGCGTCGGTTTCCAAGCCGATTGGCTCGACGGTGGTTGCCGAGCTGGTCGGTGAAGGAAAAATCACCTGGGACTCGAAACTCAGCGTGCTTGATCCCGCATTCGAGATGTTCGATCCGTGGGTCACGCGTCAAATCACTATTCGCGACATGTACGCGCATCGCAGCGGCTTGCCCGGGCACGCTGGCGACTTGCTCGAAGATCTGGGATTCACGCGCGCGGAAATTTTATTTCGGCTGCGCTATCAACATCCCGGGAGCAGTTTTCGCTCTCATTACGCGTACACGAATTTTGGCATGACCGAAGGCGCCCTAGCCGCAGCGAAAGCGTACGGCCTGGAATGGGAAGAAGCGTCGAAGGAGAAATTATACAATCCGCTCGGGATGAATTCGACCAGCTCGCGTTATGCAGATTTCACGGCGCGCCAGAACAAAGCACTGGGGCACGTGCTGGTGGACGGCAAATGGTTGCAAAAATCTAAGCGCGATCCGGATGCGCAATCGCCAACAGGCGGAGTTAGTTCTTCGGTGAATGATTTGGCGAAATGGATGCGGTTGCAGCTCGCCAACGGCAAATTTGATGGCAAACAAATCGTGGATGAAAAGGCGCTGGCCGAAACGCATCAGCCGCAGATGCTCACCGGCTCTAATCCTTTCACGCGACTGCCGACTTTTTATGGCTTGGGATGGAACGTCAGCTACGATCCCGAGGGTCGGTTGCGCTTAAATCATTCCGGCGCGTTTGACTTGGGCGCGGCGACTTATGTACATCTGGTGCCGGACGAGCAATTAGGGATCGTCGTGCTCACCAATGCTTACCCGATGGGCATAGCGGAAGCACTGGGAACAATTTTTTTGGACACAGCGTTGTATGGCAAATCGACCCAGGATTGGTTTGCGCTTTTTAAAAAGTTCTACTCAGACCCGGCGGCGATCGGCACAGTGCCGGGCTTTGATTATTCCAAACCGCCGACATCGCCCATGCCCGCGCTGAAGAACAGCGCCTACGTCGGGCGATATACGAACGATTTCTTTGGCGACATCTCCATCGTCGAAAAGAATGGCGGATTAGCGATCGTCCAAGGCCCGAAGAACAAGACTTTTCCAATGCAGCATTACGACCGGGATACGTTCACGTATGAGACGGAGGGCGAGAACACTGTTGGCAGAAGCGGCATCACCTTTACCATCGGGCCGGATGGCAAGGCGACACAGGTTGTCGTGGAAAATCTCAATGTGCGCGGCGAAGGCACATTCAAACGTGAGTCAGCTCCGCAAGCTCGCTCACAGAATAGCGCTCTCGTCCCCGCGTCCGGCGATTTTGCCGGCCTCGTAGAAATCGGCGATGGACGCAAGATGTACCTCGAGTGCCGAGGATCGGGTAGCCCGACGGTGATTCTCGAGTCCGGGTACCGGAATTATGCCGAAATCTGGAGCACCCCACTTGAGCCTGGAATGAGCAGCGTCTTTCCGCAGGTTGCCAAGTTTACTCGGGTTTGCGCCTATGACCGTCCGGGCACCTTTCTTGACGCGGATCATTTGGGTCGGAGCACCCAGTCGCGATGCCGCGCACTGCGCGCGATCTCGTTTCCGATCTTCATGCCTTGCTACGAGCGGCGCATATCCCTGGGCCGTACGTCTTCGCTGCTCATTCCTTTGGTGGCATCTTTGCCCGCTTGTACGCCAGCACCTATCCGAATGACGTTGTTGGAATGGTTCTGATCGATGCGCTGTTCGAAAAAGTGCGGTCGGAATTAACACCCGAACAATGGAAGTTGTATGTCAACTTTGGATTTACTAAACCGACGCCGGGGCTGGAAAAATACAAAGATATCGAGACGCTCGACGTAAATGCCAGCTTGGATCAAATTGAAAAAGCCGCCGCCGCAGAGCCGCTCCGCCCGATCCCACTTTTTGTCCTGACGCAAGGTCAACCATTTGACCTCAGCCCATGGCAGCCGTTGCCCGCCGATTTTCCTAGAGCACTGAACAAGGCATGGCACGCGGCGCAGGATGGGCTGGCGACACTTGCACCAAATGCCAGACACAAAGTCGCGACCAAAAGCTCGCACTATATTCAAGTCCAGGAACCGCAACTGGTGATTGACGCAATCAAGCAGGTTGTCCAGGCAGTCCGCAATCCGTCTTCGTGGACGACCGCGCCTTAATCGGGCGCTGACTGTACCGTCAGAAAAGCAGGCGCACTCGCGATTGTCCAAGCTCCAGACGATGTTATTTCTGTTCGCTCTGACCACGCGAAATCGATGAGGACTCAGCCGAAAACACTTGTGCGTCGCAATTCAAACTCGAACAGAGACAAATCGAGTCTCCACTTCACATCGTCCGAGCTGCGTCAGTTACGCGCTTTAAAAACGCCGGCCGGCATACAGAAATTTCTCGATGATTTGCCATACAACCTGAGTTACACCGCGCGATCGCCGAAAAAAGTTCTGCACGATCGCACCGCATCATGTCTCGAGGGCGGAATTTTTGGCGCTGCCGCGCTCCGCATTTTGGGATTTCCGCCGCTGATCTTCGATTTGGAAGCGGAACAGGACACCGATCATGTCCTTGCGATTTTCAAAGTGCGCGGGCATTGGGGCGCGGTGGCCAAATCGAACTTCACCGGCTGCCGTTATCGCGAACCGGTTTATCGCACCCTGCGCGAACTCGCCATGAGTTATTTTAATATTTATTTCAACCTGCGCGGCGAACGCACACTCCGGCGCTATTCGCGTCCAGCGAACCTCGCGCGATTCGATCATCTTCACTGGATGACGACCGACAAACCGATCTGGTTCATCGCTGAACATCTGTGCGAAATCTCGCACATTTCATTGCTCACACCTGCAATAGAAAAGAATCTCACCCGCGTCGATCAACGTACGCTGCGCGGTGAAATGCTCGGCCACAGAAAAAAATGACTCCCGCGTATTTCTGGGGATGTGTTCGACAATTTGAGCTTGTGCCGGTTGGACGCGCCGTTAAAAGGAGAAGCAACCATTTCGCTTTACGCGGGGTCCTTCCGAGCAAAGGCGAAATAGGCGAAATGGGTTTTCGTCGAATTGTAGTTAGGCGTTTTGATGATATGCGCAAAATTACAGCTAGAGATATTCAAGTGTTCGTCGCCGGGGCGCTTTCGTCGACCGGCTTCCACGCCCTCATTCGTGTGGCGTACAGTGCGACGCTCGCTGGGAATATTCGCGATACCTTCGCTTGGGCAATGGTCGGTCTACTTCTCCCATGTGGCATAGGCATCTTTCTCGGCAGCACGCTCGCACTTCGTCTGACACAGATTTACCTCTGCATTATGGTGGTCTTTGGTGTCGTCGCCTTAATAGCAGGCGGTATTTTCAGACTTCGGCCATTCCACGTTCCTCTTACTTGGGCGTACGTAGTTGGAATAGCGCTTGATGCCATTCTGTTGGCGCTCCTTCTCTGGAGCAGGTCACGTCGGTTCACAGATGCCCACGCCTAACCAATCGCTGGAGCCAACCGCTGGCCGTTGTGAAGTCCGCGTTTGATTTATGAAACCGTTTCCGATTTTTGCCACGCTCGTTCTCGCCAGCGGTGGCTCAGCTCCGTCTCGTTAGGCAAAATCGCGCATAAGATGAGTATCGACGAGTTTCGAAAGATGGCGCTGGAAATTCCGTCGGCCGCCGAGAGGTCGCACATGCATCACCCCGATTTCCGTGTCTTCGGAAAGATTTTCGCGTCACTCGGTGTGCCCGACGAAAACTGGGGCATGGTAAAGCTCACGCCAGAGCAGCAGCGAGCGTTCATCGAGAAGGCGCCCGACGTTTTCAAACCGTGTAGCGGCGCCTGGGGCCGCGAGGGCTACACGAATGTTTATCTTGCCTCGGCGAAAGCGAGCATGGTGCGCGTTGCCCTCGACGCGGCGGCAAAGAATGTCGTATCACCGGCGAAGAAGAAAAAGGGGTAGCGCACGCGTCTGCGTGTTACCGCCAGTCCGGCTCGGACTTTCGGCGTCGCGCCGAGACAGTCTTCCTTCAAATTCGCCACTCTCAAACGTTGCGCCGTAAAGAAAAGCAGCTGAATACGACCTAACGAACCCTCACCCTCCCCCTCTCCCCTGCGAAGGGAGAGGCGACCACATTACTGCTGCGGAGTCCAGCGACAGCCGCTACAGGGCATTTTGGAAAAACGCGCTTTCGAAAGTTGACTGAAACGGCGCGGGATCGGTGTCGCCGATACGAAATTGCGGAGTGATTTCGAATTGCGTGGCGCAATGGATTTCCAGATCGATCCTCCCGTATTTTGATAGTGACGCGCGCACTGTTTCAAGCGCCAGCGTAGGTGTGTTGCAATCACGGCTGAGATGTCCGAGCACAACGCGCTCGATTTTTCCCGGTAACAATTCCTCGATAATGCCGGCCGCCGATGTGTTCGACAGATGACCGTGTCGCGATTGAATTCGTTGTTTGACCGGCCACGGCCGATGCGTGTCGATCTGCAAAAGTTTTTCGTCGTGATTGGTCTCGATCACCAGCGTTTGCGCCTGGCGCAACCGTTCGACGATCAACTTCGTCACGTAACCGAGGTCAGTGATGAATCCGAGGCTACCCGAGCCTGCGTAAAAAACGAACCCGAGCGGGTCCACCGCGTCGTGCGGCACCGGAAACGTTTGCACAGTGATATCGCAAATCGAAAACTCCGCGCCGGTCGCAAAAATTCGCCAGTTGCGGTGCCGCTCGAATGAGCTGTCGGACCGAACCGCTTCCGCCGTTAATGCGTTGCAATAAATCGGGACATCAAATTTGCGGCAGAGAACTTCGAGGCCGCACACGTGGTCGCCATGTTCGTGAGTGAGAAGGACGCCGTCGAGCTGCTCGGGCCTCACGCCGCAATGCTCCAGACGCAACACCAATTGTCGCGCGCTTAGCCCGCCATCGACAAGGATCTTGCAATGGTTAGTTGCGACCAGCGCGCTGTTTCCCGCGCTCCCGCTGCCGAGCATGGTCAAGCTAAACACGGATCTTAAGGTAGCCGCGTTGCTTGAACTTACGCAAACGGAAACAATAAGAATGGCGAATGTCGAAAACCCGCTGCGGCTCGACATGACGCGCAGCGAGAAGTACATTCGCGCCGCTTGAAAACGCGCCGTTTCATTTTGCTCATACTCGCCAGCGCGCTCTTGGCAGGCGCCTCTCTCGGCCAGTCGACCGTTTCACCTGCGGATAGCAGTGCGCTGGATTTCAAGCAATGGGGTCTCCTCGCGATTCAGGATGGCGGCCGGCGCAAACCGGTGGACACGTTTGCAAAGGAAACGCTGATCCGGATTACTGGACGTTCGACATACACCGACAAGGCCGGTCGGAAATGGCTGGCCAACGATTTCATTTTGTCCGCGCTGCTCGAGACGCGCGATTGGAAGAACGAGCCGGTGGTCTTGATCTCGTCAGGCCAACTAATCGAGCAGCTCGGGCTCGATAAAACACAGCGGCGATTTTCGTTTGCGCAATTGACCGGGTCAGCGGAGTTGCAGCGGACCGCGAGCGAGGCGCGCGCTCTCAAGCGCGCGGAAAAACCGCTCGATCGGGTTCAACAAGAGTCCCTCAGCGTAAGTGACCGATTGGCGTTGCTTGGAAATGTGATGAATGGAAACGCTTTGCTCATCGTTCCGTCACCGCAAAGCGAAACGGACGCGTGGGTAGTGCCCGATCCGGCGACAGTCGCGGGTTACTATAACGAAACGCAGTTCGCTCCAGCCTTCGTCGAACTGACAAAAATGATGCGCGCCTACACGCAGGCCGACACATTCAATTTCAGCTCAGCCGCGCGTCAGCTGCAGGACAATTTACGAGCGCTCGCTCCGTCGATTTATCCGCAGAAAAGGCAACTGCGGCTTGAGTATTTCTACAATCATTTCGAAGGATTTTACCGAGCGATCTGGTGTTACGGGATCGCTCTCGTAATTTTAATTACGGCACACCTGCGCAAACGCGGAGGCGCGTTGCAGAACATCGGCGTAGCAATCGCGCTTGTTGGTCTCACGTGTCAGGCAAGCGGAATTGTGATGCGTTGCATGATTGCCGGCCGGCCACCGGTTACGAACATGTATGAATCGATCATTTGGGTTTCGTTCGCCGTCACACTTTTCGGGATGATCTTTTTCGGGCGTTACCGGACGCCTGTGTATTTGCTGGCAGCATTGCCGGTCACGCTCATCGCATTGTTGCTCGTGCATCAGATGCCGATCGCCATGCCATCGAGCATCGATCCGCTAGTCCCGGTGTTGCGCGATAATTTCTGGCTCACTATTCACGTGCTTACGATCACGTTGAGCTACGCGGCGTTCGCCCTTGCGATGGGTTTCGGGCACATCTTGCTTTGGCGTTACGCGCGCAATCCGGCGGCGGCACGCGCTGATGCGCCGATGCATTTCTGGCTGTATCGCGTCCTACAGCTCGGTGTGCTTCTCCTTGCGGCGGGCACAATTCTCGGCGGCGTCTGGGCAAATTATTCCTGGGGCAGGTTCTGGGGTTGGGACCCGAAAGAAACGTGGGCACTGATTGCGCTGCTTTGTTATATTTTGGCCTTGCATGGCCGGCTCGCAGGTTGGTGGACACAATTCGGCCTGGCAGTTGCGAGTGTTGTTTGTTTTCTCGCTGTGTTAATGGCGTGGTACGGCGTGAACTTTGTTCTGGGCAAAGGCCTGCACAGTTACGGATTCGGCATTGGCGGCGAGACGTATGTCGCGACGTTTATTGTTCTCGATCTTTTATTTGTTGCGTTTACGATCTGGCGATACCGCAGCAGTAGATTGGCCGTTGCTCCAGCAGGTCAAATCGAAGGTGAGCGCGTCGCGGTATAGCTGGTTGTTGTAGTCGCCGCGCTCTGCGAAGCGCGGCGCTGAGATATTTCGTAGCCGCTCGTGGCGCGTCGCGTTCTTACGAACCACCGCGTCAGAATAGCTTGTGATAGAGCGTCCAGTAGAGATCAATCAGCCAAGTAATCGCTGGAATGATGAACCACCAAAATAGCAAAACCGCATTCCCCTTTAACGAACCCGTCCATACAAACGCTGACGGACCACCCTTAGCGGCGCCCCAGACATTCGTGCCGAGTGATAAAAAGAATCCGGCGCCCAAGTAGACGGCGATGAACTGGAGGACGAAGCGCCGCCAGCCTTTCCCCATTGCGCCGGTCCTCGCTGTCTCACTCCGGTTCAATGGAACACAAGGTGCCAGCAGCGAGGAAGTTCGGCGAGCGAAATTGAAGCGCGGCCGTATCACCAAGATCGGTCAGCCTCGTTGAGGCACGCCCTGTGGTGGAGCCGTGTCGGCTGCATGCATTGAATTCGCAGGCGACGCGCCTGCCGCTACAGCTGGTTTGCGTCCGCCGTGAGCGCGTCGATAAATTGGCGTGGCGTCTCCGCTTCGAGCAGAGTTGTTCGGATCGCGTCGTCCTTTACCAAGCGCACAAGGGTGCCGACGCAAATTAAATAATCGTTCAGCAAGCGTTCCGGCACTCCGATTACAAAAATCAATCGCGCGCGCTGTTGATTCGCCCGGATTGGAATCCCGGCACGGCTGCGCCCAATGCCGATGACGATTTCATTTACCAAATCGGTTCGCGCATGAGGAAACGCGACGCCATTTTCTACTGCACTCGGGTGCGCCTGTTCACGTGCGAGGACTTCTTCGAGAAATTTTTCGGCATTATCAATCTTTCCGTTTTGCGCGAGCAACTGAACAATCTCGCGCAGCGCGTTCGGCAGTTTTCGTGAACGCAGCCGCAGGATTACCTGTTTTTCATCCAGCAGCTCGGACAGCGTGATAGCCATTGATGACAGAGAATTATTGGATTATGCGGCAAAGCCAGTTATCCAGTTATCCAACCAGCCGTGGCAACACAAAACACAGCGGTAGGTTCCAGCGAGGAGAGGACAGTCTCCTTTCAACGGAGCATTTACGACCCGGGCTATGTCAATGCGATGTCGCATTTTTATCGCGGCGAGATGGGACGGATCATGGTTTGGCGGCAGCGGCTGGACGTAACGACAAACTGGGCGATTACCAGCACTACCGCCATCATCACCATCGCATTTTCTACTCGCGAAGTGCCGCACATCATTTTCTTTTTCAATCTGGCCATTGTCTGGGTGCTGCTTTGGATCGAGTCGCGCCGTTACCGTTTTTACGACGCATTCCGCGCCCGCGTCCGGATGCTCGAAGCGCATTTTCTTGTGCCGATGGTGATGGAAAATCGTGAGATGCTTCAAGGCGAATGGAAAAAGCTCGTCTGCGAAGATTTGATTTTGCCCTGCTTCAAAATCAGCAAACTGGAAGCAGTGGGGCGCCGCTTGAAACGCAATTACGTTTTCATTTTTATTCTCATCCTGATGGCGTGGATAAC
>Ga0307278_10000781_pt1 | contig 15696 bp, 15 predicted proteins | sample ER_DNA_117_FD_194482 | JGI IMG/M metagenome (GOLD analysis project Ga0307278, IMG submission 194482) | Bulk soil microbial communities from the East River watershed near Crested Butte, Colorado, United States - ER_DNA_117 | ecosystem: Environmental > Terrestrial > Soil > Floodplain | place... | reverse complement strand
CGCAACGGGCCGTTGTCGCGGACGCTCGCCAGCTACCGGGCCTACTGGGAGCGGTGGGCGCAGCCGTGGGAGCTGCAGGCGCTGATCAAGGTACGGCCGGTGGCGGGGGACCGGGAGCTGGCGGGGCGGTTCTGCGCCGAGGCGGCCACCTGGGTGTACCCGCCGCGGCTCGATCCCGAGACCGTCGCCGCCGTCCGCCACAGCAAGGCGAGGGTCGAGGCCGAGCGGCTGCCCGCCGGCGCCGACCCCAGGCTCCACCTCAAGCTGGGGCCGGGTGGCATGGCCGACGTCGAGTGGACCGCGCAGCTCCTGCAACTGCGAGTCGGCGGCGCGCGCCCGGAGGTCCGCGTCCAGGGAACCCTTGCGGCGCTGGCCGCCCTGACCGCGGCGGGCGCGGTGGAGGCCGGCGAGGCGGCTTGGCTGGCCGACGCCTACCGGCTGTGCCTTCGCACCCGCAACCTCGCCTACCTGGTCGCCGGCCGGCCGGTCGACTCGCTGCCCACCGACACGCGGGCGCTGGACCGGCTCGCCAGGGCGATGGGCGAGCCGGGGCGGCAGCGCCTGCTCGAGCGCTACCGGCGGGCCACCCGCCGGGCCCGCCGGGTGGTCATGGCCCGCTTCTGGGTGGACGCCGGGTGACGCAGCCCGCCGACTCTGGCGGTCGGAATGGAACGGAGCTGCCGCCGCAGGCGGCTCCAAGCAGTTCCGGTCGGCTGCTGGTCTGCGTCGGCGACCTGATGGTCGACGTCGCGGTGGCCGCGCCAGCGCTGCGCCGCGGCGGCGACGTCCCCGGGTCGGTCCGCCTCGGGCCCGGAGGGTCGGCCGCCAACGTCGCCGTCTGGGCCCGCGTGGCCGGCGCCGACGCGCGGGTGGCGGCCAGGCGTGGCGACGACCTGGCCGGGCGGCTGCTCGCCGCCGCGCTCGCCGACCGGGGCGTCGGCCTGCATCCGCCGGCGCCGGCCCGGGCCGCCAGCGGCGCGATGCTGGTGGTCAGGGAGTCCGGCGAGCGGACCTTCGTGGCCGACCCGGGCGCCAACCTCCAGCTTGCCGCCGGGGACGTCGCCGGCGCGCTGGCCGGCGCGGCCGCCGTGTTCGTCAGCGGCTACCCGCTGTTGCGTCCGGAGACAAGGGCGGCCGCGCTCGCCGCCGCCGCGGCCAGCCGGGGGGTCGTCCCGGCCGCCGTCGACGCGGCCTCCTGGCCGCTGGTGGCCGGCGCGGCCGGCGAGCCGGTGCTGGCGGCCGCCGAGCTGGCCGGCACCCTGCTGGCCAACCTCGACGAGGCCGCGGCCCTCACGGGCCGTCGCGACCCGGCGGCGGCCGCCATGCTGCTCGCCGCCAGGGTGGGGACGGCGGTGGTCAAGTGCGGTGCCGACGGGGTGGTGGTCTGCGCCACGACCGGCCGCCCCCTGACCGTGACGGCCGAGGCCGCCGAGGTGGCCGACGTCACCGGCGCCGGCGACGCGTTCGCGGCCGGCTACCTGGTCGCGCTGGCGGGCGGCGCGGAACCGGCGGAAGCGGCCGGAGCGGGCAATCTGCTCGCCGCCCGGGCCGTGGCCACGGTGGGCGCCTGGCCGGCTTCGCCCGCGTAGCACCCCGCGGACCACGAGGCCTGCCCGTGTGGCCGAGCCACGGTACCCTGACGGCCGGCCGATCTCTCCGACCCGATGCAGAGGAAGCAGCCAAGCTCATGGACCGTCCGATCGTCGTCGCCGACCGCATCGCCACCGCCTCCGCCGTCGTCGCCCTCGAGTCCAGCGTGCTCGCCCAGGGGCTGCCCGTCCCCGCCAACCTCGAGTCCGCCGAGGCCCAGTCGACCGCCGTCGGCAAGGCCGGCGCCGAGCCGGCCGTCGTCGGGGTCGTCGCCGGCCGCATCGTGGTGGGGGCCGACCCCGGCCAGGTCCGGGCGCTCGCCTCTGGCCAGGTGCGATGGAAGGTCACCGTCCGCGACCTGCCCTACGTCGTCGCCCGTGGCCTCGACGGCGCCACCACCGTGTCGGCGACCGCGTTCGCGGCCGAGGCGGTCGGCATCGACGTGATGTCCACCGGCGGGATCGGCGGCATCCACTTCGGCGGGCCGGACGTCTCCGCCGACCTGCCCCAGCTCGCCCGCTCCCGCCTCACCGTCGTCTGCTCGGGGCCCAAGCACGTCGCCGACACCGCCGCCACCCTGGAGTGGCTGGAGACCCACGGTGTGCTGGTGGTCGGCTTCCGCACCGACCGCCTGCCCGGGTTCCTCGCCCCCGGTCGGCTGCCGCTGGAGCACGTCGTCGACGACGTCGGCCAGGTCGTCGACCTGATCCGGGTGCGGCGGTCGCTGGGATCGCACGGCGCCATGGTCCTCTGCCAGGACCCGCCGCCGGCGGCGGCCATGGACCCCGACGAGCTGGGCGAGTTGGCCGCCGCCGGCGCCGCGGCCGCTCGCGCGGCCGGCGTGTTCGGCAAGGCGCGCACCCCGTTCGAGCTGGACTGGCTGCACCGGCGGACGGGCGGCCGGAGCCTCACCGCCAACCTGGCCCTGCTGGAGGCCAACGCCGGCCTCGCCGGCGAGATCGCCGCCGCCCTCGCCGCCGGCGGCTGACCGGCGCCGCTCAGGGCCGGCGGTCGCGCGCCGGCCAGCCGCTGGCCACCACCACGAGCCCGAGCACGATCAACGCGATCGGCACGAGGTAGTCGCCGCGCAGGTTCCACACCTCGAGGGCGTCGAGCAGGAACACGATCCCGGCGGCCACGAAGACCAGGCCGGCCACCAGCGACAGGCGGTCGGGTCGCCGGTCCATCACCGCTCCACCCTGATCTCGCCGACGCCGACCCGGAGCTCGAGGAGGAGCCGGCGGGTGGCGGTGTCGAAGTCGTCCGAGCGGATGTCCAGCCGGTTGCCCAGGCCGTTCTCCTCGCGGTCGAGCCCGTGGACCTGGCCGACGCCGGAGCGGCCGTCGACCCGGACCGCGACCCCGGCGGGAGCCTTCACCACCAGCTCGCCGAGGCCGACCCTGGCCTGCACCGCGGTGGTGCCGTCCGGGACCTGGAGGCCCGTGAGGTCGACGGTCAGGGTGCCCACCGCCAGCCGGTAGTCCCGCAGGTCGGCGGGGGTGGCCGGCTGCTCGACGCGCTCGCCGACCCCGCCGACGAGCGTCACCTGGAGGCCCCAGTCGGTACCCACCGCGAGCGCCAGCACGAGGGTCAGCGCGAGCCCGAGCACCATGAGGCCGTGCTGGCGGGCTCGCAGCCCCCCGGCGATGGTGGCCAGGCCGACCGCGATGAGGGCGGCGGGCAGCACCGCCCGCCACGGCACGTCCACGCCGTTGGCGTCCAGCAGCCAACCGACGCCGACGAGCACCAGCAGTGCGCCAGCGAGGACGGTGGCGGCGGCGGGACCGCGCTGGGCCGGCGGGGGCTGCGGGAGCTGCGGGGGTGACGCGGGCTCGACCGGCTCGGTCATCGCCGCAGCCCCGCCAGCATGATCGCGGCGCCGGCGGCGACCACCGCCAGCGGCCAGACCAGGCGCTGGAGGTCGGGCACGATCCGGTCGAGCAGCAGCACCAGGCCGAGCACGACCAGGGCGCCGCCGAGCACCAGCCGGCCCGTCTCCTGCCTGGGCGGCCCGACGGCCGCGACCGGCTGCCCGCCTTGTTCCTCGGGGATCACGATCCAGGCGATCACGTAGGCGATCAGGCCGAGCCCGTTGGCCAGGGCCAGCACCACCGCCGCGACCCGCAGCAGCACCGGCTCCACGCCCAGGTAGCGGCCGAGCCCGCCGCAGACGCCAGCGAGCACCCTGTCGCTGGTGCTGCGGCGCAGCAGCCGCTCGCCCCGGGGCCCGCCGGCGGCGGGGGCGGGGATCTCGCTCGGGCGGCTCGGGTCCTGCTCGGGAGGACGCTCTGCGCTCATACCCGGAGAGCATAGTTCGTCCGGGCCCGGGAGGATATGCGCGCCCTCAAGCCCGCTTCGTGGCTGCCGACATGGTGAGTGCTGCGAACCCACCACCGAGGAACGAGGCCGGCCACGTGGCAACCCTGACAGTGCTGCAGTACATCACCAACGCGCTCTTCGTCAGCCTCGCCGGGATCTGCTTCCTCCGGTGGCGCCGGGAGCGAGGGAGGGCCGCGGCGTGGCTGACGGGGACCTTCGGGATGCTGGCCGGCGTGGTGGTCGTGGGCGTCGTGCTGGAGGTCACCGTCGCCGGCGAGCCGCCGGCCTGGATCACCAAGCTCATCCTCGGCGCGGTGATCCTGTTCCCCTACCTGCTGTTCCGGTTCACCGCCTCGCTCGAGCGCGCCGCTCGCCACACCGAGATCGTCACCGGCGTCCTCGCCGGGACGACCGTGGCCTGGACGCTGGCGCTGCCGAGCTTCCCCGACGCGAGCCAGCCGCGGCCGGGCTGGCTCGGCGCCTTCCTGGCCGCGTTCGTGGTCCAGTGGACGGTCATCTCGCTGATCGTCGCGGTCAAGCTGTGGCGGGCCGGCCGCGGCCAGCCGACCGCGGCCCGCCAGCGGATGCGGGGGCTCAGCCTGGCGGCGACGGGCCTCAGCGTCGTCATCGTGCTGGCCGGGGTCGCGCCCTCGTCGCCGGAGGAGCCCGGCGCCATGGCCGTGGGATCGCAGCTCCTCACGCTCGCGAGCACGCTGCTCTTCTACCTGGCGTTCGCGCCCCCGGCGCTGCTCCGCAACGCCTGGCGGCACCGGGAGCAGGAGACGCTCCGGCTGGCCATGGCCGAGCTCAAGGCCGCCAACCGGGTCGAGGACGTCGCCGCCGTGATGCTGCCGCACGTCATGAGCATGGTCGGCGGGCGCGGTGCGGCGCTGGTGGACGAGTCGGGCAGGCGCGTCGGCGCCCACGGCGACACGCCCGACCCGGAGCGGCCGGGGCCCGAGCAGCCGGGCCTGGTGCGCCAGCCGTTGTCCACGGGCGCGTTGCTGGTGTGGGCGAGCCCCTATGCGCCGGTGTTCGGTCGCCAGGAGCTCGAGCTGCTCCAGGCGCTCGGCGGCCTGACCGAGCTCGCGCTGGAGCGGGTGCGGACCGCCGAGCGCGACTCGGAGCTGGCGGCGGTCGTCGACGCCTCCGGCGACGCGATCGTCAGCACCGGCGTGGACGGCCTCATCAGGAGCTGGAACCCGGCCGCCGAGGCCACCTACGGCCGTTCGGCCGCCGAGGTCGTCGGCCGGCCCCTGTCGATCGTCGTGCCGCTCGACCGGTCCGAGGAGCTCGCGGAGCTGCTGCGGCGGGCTGGCCAGGGCGAGCGCGTGTACGTGGAGACCCAGCACCGCCGCGCGAACGGCGAGGAGGTCGGCGTGGCGCTGACCGCGGCGCCGTTGCGGGACCGCGCGGACGTGGTCGTGGGCGTCTCGGTGGTCGCCCACGACGTCACCGCCCGCAAGCGGGTGGAGGAGCAGTTCCGGGGCCTGCTGGAGTCGGCACCCGACGCCATGGTGATCGTCGACGCCGAGGGGCGGATCACCCTGGTCAACCTGCAGACCGAGAGGCTGTTCGGCTACGGCCGCGAGGAGCTGCTCGGCCAGCCGATCGAGGTGCTGGTACCCGAGCGGCTCCACCCCCGTCACCGCGAGCACCGCAACGGCTACCTGGCCGACCTGGGGGTGCGGCCGATGGGCGCCGGGGTGCAGTTGAACGCCCGCCGCAAGGACGGCAGCGAGTTCCCCGTTGAGATCAGCCTCAGCCCGCTGAAGACCGATCGGGGCACGCTGGTCTCGGCCGCGGTGCGCGACATCACCGACCGTAGGCGGGCGGAGGCGGAGCTGGAGGAGGCCAGGCAGGCCGCCGAGAAGGCCAACCACGCCAAGAGCGAGTACCTGTCGCGGATGAGCCACGAGCTGCGCACCCCGCTGAACGCGATCCTCGGGTTCGCGCAGCTCCTGGAGCTGGACGAGCTCCGCGACGACCAGCAGGAGAGCCTCGGCCACATCCTGTCGGCGGCCCGCCACCTGCTCGCGCTCATCAACGAGGTGCTGGACATCGCCGCGATCGAGGCCGGCCGGCTGCCGCTGTCGGTGGAGCCGGTCGCGGTCGCCGACGTCGTCGGCGAGACCGTCAGCCTGATCCGGCCGCTCGCCGACCAGCACAACGTCCTGCTGGTGGGGGACTCGACCACCATCTGCGACCAGCACGTGCTCGCCGACCGCCAGCGGCTGAAGCAGATCCTGCTGAACCTCTTGTCCAACGCGGTCAAGTACAACCGGGAGGGCGGCAGCGTGCGCCTGTACTGCGAGTCGGCACCCGGCGAACGGTTCCGGATCAAGGTGGCCGACAACGGGCCCGGGATCGGCGCCGAGGCGCTGCAGCGCCTGTTCGTCCCGTTCGAGCGGCTCACCGCCGAGTTCAGCGGGGTCGAGGGCACCGGCCTCGGCCTGCCGCTGTCCCAGCGCCTCGCCCACGCCATGGGCGGGACCCTCGAGCTGACCACCGCCATCGACCAGGGCAGCACCTTCTGGGTCGAGCTGCCGGTGGCCGAGCGCCCGGTCGCGCCCGAGGACGAGGGCGAACCCGAGGACGCCGCCGCCGAGGATGGGCAGGAGCACGCCGCGACCCAGATCACCGTGCTCTACATCGAGGACAACCTGTCCAACCTGCAGCTCGTCGACCGGGTCGTGAGCCGGAAGGGGGGTGTCACGCTGATCTCGGCCATGCGGCCGATGCTCGGCCTGGACCTCGCCCGTGAGCACAGCCCGGACCTGGTCCTCCTCGACCTGCACCTTCCCGACATCCCCGGCGAGGAGGTCCTCCGTCGCCTCCGCACCGACCCGAGGACCGCCGAGATCCCGGTCGTCATCCTGAGCGCGGACGCCCGGCCGAGCCTGATCAAGCGGCTCCTCGGCTCCGGGGCGCGGGCGTTCCTCACCAAGCCGCTCGACGTGGCGGAGCTGCTCGGGCTGCTCGATCAGATCGCCGACGAGCGGAGCGCGTCCGTCCCGCCGGGCGTTACCACGCCATGACGTGGGTTGGTCGGGTTCACGACTCAGCCCGGTAGCGCCGCCAGCTCGCGACGCAGGGCGGCGAGCAGCTCCCGGTCGACCGTCTCGACCCGCGGGGTGAGCCAGTGGTTGTTCACGCAGCCGGTCTTCAGGCGCTCCAGCGGGCCGTCGGTCGAGTCGAGCCAGAACCGCTCGGTGACCTGGGACGGCGCGCCGCACTCGAGGCAGGGGATGATGTCGGGCATTGGTACTCCTTGGATGCGGACAAGTAGGCCATCCAAGGATGGGCCGTGTCAGGGTCGGCGAGCAGTGCCGCGGGACACACGACTGGCGTGCCACGGGTCATCTCGTGCGTGGGCCATACTGCCGCCATGGCGATAATCCTTGTCTGCATCCTGCTGGTGCTCGCTGGGCTGGTGGCGGCGGTTCGCTGGGGCGGCCTGACGGTCCAGCCGCCCCCGTCCGCGCCGGATCCGGCCGCCCCGACCGACCAGCCCGCAGTGGGCCTGGTCGCGAGGTGCTATCTCTGGTACCTCAACGTGGCGGTGGTCGCGGGTGTCGGCGCTGGCATCCTGGCCGCCGGGGCCGGTGGGCGCCTGGTCATGCGGCTGCTGGCGGTGACGGCCGGGCCCGACGCCCAGGGCCGGATCACCGAAGCCGACGAGATCGTGGGTCGCGTCAGCGTGGACGGCACGCTGGGGTTCGTCGTCTTCACCGGCCTGTTCGTCGGCCTCGCCAGCGGCACCCTCTACCTGCTGCTGCGTCGCTGGCTCCCCGCCGGCCGGGCCGGTGGTCTGGCCTACGGTGCCCTGCTCCTGGTCATCGCCGGCACCCGCATCGACCCCCTGCGCCCAGGCAACACCGACTTCGACCTGGTGGGCCCTGGATGGGCGTCGGTGCTCGCCTTCACCGGCCTCGCGGTGTTCCAGGGCGTGCTCGTCGCCGCCCTGGCCGGGCGGGTCAGCCGAGCACTACCGCTCCTGGGCGCCGGGCCCCGTGCCATCGCCGCGCACGCTCCCCTGCTGCTGCTCGTTCCCCTGGGGACGGCGGGCCTGCTGGTGGCCATCGTGGGCGCCGTGGTGGTGCTGGCCAGCCAGCTCCCCACCGTGGTCGCCGCGTGGCGCGATCGCCGCTTGGTGACGGTCGGGCGCGTGGCCCTCGTCCTGGTCGCCGTGGTGGCCTTCCCGGGATTCGCGTCGGCCGTCGTCGACATCCTGGGCCGACCGTAGACCCGGTCCCCTTTGCTAGATGTCGTAGAAGTGTGCGCTGCGCTTCGGTGACCTCGGGCCTGTGCCGCGACATGGGTCCTAACCAGGGCGAATCGCTTGGCATCGCTTGTCGTTGTTTAGCAGCGTTCCGCGCTCCCGTGTGCGCCAGTCGTGCGCCGAGTGGCTTCCATCGCCGGGCAGGTGTCGCCACCAGCGTTCCCTCAATCGCCGCAGAGGGTGTAGAACTACCGCAATCGAGCGGTAGCAGTGAGAGCGGATGAGCGACCCGCTCGGGACCGGCTGTCTGCTCGGTGAGCGGCGGGCGGGCCGTGTCGTGGCGTTCGCCGTGGCGGTAGCACTAGATGCGGAGAGCGTCCTATGCGCCCTTGAGCCAGTCATCCTCGCCGATGACGATGACCGGACGCTTTGCCGGGTCCAACCACTGAGAGATGGAGAGGGCGCGAGCCTCGGGAACGGCGACGCATCCCGCCGTCGCCCCACTGCCCTGCACGTGGAGGAAGATGCCGCTTCCCGCGGAGAGGTCCGGTTGTGGCTCGGAAGCCGGCCGAGTGCCATATCGCGGCCTGTTGAACTCGATCACCCAGGCGTACTTGTACGGTGCTTGAAAATCCCAGAGATGTTCAGCGTGACTCGTTCGCCATTTCGCTGTCGCCGGGCGGGAAGTCTGATAGGTGTTGTAGGTCGGCGCATCGAGGGAGTCTTCCGCCCACCAATCGTTCGAGTCGAACTGGTGCCAGATCATTCCTTTGCCGTTCGGGTTCGGTCCCGTCCCGAAGCCCCACTGGATTCTGAACCCGCCCGCCGGCGTCGTCCCGTCTCCCTCGTGGCGATTCAGCTTGATGCCGTTCCGTCCGACGCGACCGCTGGCGCTGTGGATGAGCTGCCATGCCGACGATGCCGATGCTCGCCGCCACGTCTCCACCGAGACGTAGGAACTCGTCCAGGTCGTGTTTTTCACCACGATCGCCTGGAGCGTGGCCGTATTCGGGATGAACCTCGTGGCCGTCGGGATCCTGGTGTTCGTCGCCGCGTCTGCGGGCAGGACGATCGCCAGGATCAATACGAGTGGCAGTGAAAGGAGGAGCCTCTTCATCGTGCGCGGAAACCCTTCTCGTGCGCTCGGCGTGAGGATCTGGTCTGGCTCGTTGGCGACGCTATCACCCCATAGATCGTCATGTCGAATCGAGGCTGGGTCCGATCCGGCTTCCCGGTATCATGAAGTATTCGTTTCGACATGATATTTCCATGTGCAGGTGAAAGATGGCCGCTCTATTTCCTGTCGCAAGCTACCGGCGGCGAGGGCATTGGCCGGATTCCAGGGTCAGTCCTCGGCCGAGCACCTCGGCCACAGTGATCCCGGTTTCACGCTCCGCACCAACACATTTGATGCCGTCCAGCCAAACGCGCACTGGAAGCCATCGAGCGCGCTCTCAGAGCCTCGCCGTCCCGTACCGCTCTCCGTGTGCGCTCCCCATACAGTGCTTGAAGCGACGTTTACCCAGGTCAACGCCCGAGAACCTTAGATGTCGTAGAAGTGTACGGCCCGCGGGCGTGACCTGCGCCGGCCTGTCGGTACTCCCGCTGACCAGGAAGGACGCTACTCAACTCTGGTCATCACCGGTCAGGCTCGGTAGCTGTCACGTGCGCCCGATGTGCGCCCTAGCAGTGCTTCGTTAGTTCCGTGCGCAGCACTGTGAGAAGTTCCTCGACACCATCAAGGCCGGCCCTGCGGGTGGCCTCCGGCCGCCCTCCGGCCCGGCAGCGACACGACGGTCACCGGGGAACCGGGCCTCACCTCAGCCCGAGGTAGGCGATGGGCGCACAGTCGGAACATGGCCCTTCTCACCGTCCAACGGCCGCGTCGGCTTCGACCTGGTTGGGGCAGTCGAAGAGTTAGGGGCAGGGGTGCTCGTCTTCGGTTCCTGGTGCTCCTGAATGATCCGGATGACCTTCTCAAGCTCCTCGGGACTCAGCCCAACTTGAGGACGGGACTGCCCAATGGCAACCAAGAGTCCGGCAACCGCCACCAGGAAGGCCAGGAAGGCGATCCAGGCCTGCAGGTCCCAAAACCTGACCTGCTCCCAGGGGTCCATCAAGCCCGGGAAAAGCGGAGCCTTCGCCGGGACAGAACCATCCACGACAGCAAGGCTTCCCGTTGTCGCGGTGCTTGGGACCGCGATTGTGACGTCCGCAAGGCCCTGAGCGACCTCGACCACGCCTTGGACGTCGAACCTCGGCCGGACCGGCGCCCGGTAGGCGTCGGCCATCGCCTGGGCGATGCGCTCGAACTCGCCGCCGAACATCGACCCGACCAACTTCTGGGTGTCGAACAGCGGCGGCATCCGCACCCGGTAGGCGTCGGCCATCGCCTGGGCAGCCCGCTGGAACTCGCCACCCAACCCCACCTCAACTACCTTCGAGGTGTCGAACAGGGGCCGCATCCGCATCCGCTGGGTGTCGGCCACGACCTTGGCCACCTTGTCCAGCCCGGCGGCGGCAGCCATGGCCTGCCGCATCTTCTCGCCGTCCCACAGCGGCCGGACCGGCATCCTGTAGGCGCCGATGATCGCCTGGGCCATCCGCTGGGACTGCCCGCCGAACATCGGCCCGACCAGCTTCCGGGTGTCGAACAGCGGCCGCATCCGCACTCGGTGGGCGTCGGCCACCTTGTCCAGCCCGGCGGCGGCCATCATGTGCAGCATCTGCTCGCCGCCCACCCCGAACCTGATCACCTTCGAGGCGTCCAACGCCGGCCGCATCGACGCCCGGTGGGCCTCGGCCATGGCCTGGGCAGCCCGCTGGAGCTCGCCGCCGAATATCGGCCCGACGAACTTCGGGGTGTTGAACAGCGGCCGCATCCGCTTCCGGTGGGCGGCGGTCATGGCCTTGCCCAGCCGGTCCAGCCCGGCGGCGGCCGTGGTCTTGCCCAGCCGGTCCAGCCCGGCGGCGGCCGCGGTCTTGCCCAGCCGGTCCAGCCCGGCGGCGGCCGTGGTCTGCCTCATCCTCTGGTCGTCCCACAGCAGCCGGACCCGGACCCGGACCCGGACCCGCTGGGTCTCGGTCACCATCCTGGCCACCCTCTGCATGTCCGCGTTGTCGACCACAGGTAACCTCACTGAAGGGCGGTGATCGGGTGGGGGACCCTGCTCGGCAGGCCGAACACCGAACGCTAGTTCTAGGGTAGCACGCCTTGTCCGATGGTCCGCACTGGGTCCGCACAGGACCGGAACCCGCTGGTCCTCGACGGGCACCAACGGTCACCCTCGGTAGAGGCAACGTGCAGCTTACATGCCTATCGGCGCTCCGACCTCGGGCCACGAAGCGGCATTGGGCAGGGTTCGAGCCCCTCATTCAGGCGGCACCGCGGCGGGACCTAACGAAGTACTGCGAAGTACTGCTAGGCAACCGAGGGAGCTACGGCGCCGCCCACGCAGCGGTGGTCATCCGCCGTTGAGGTCCTGGCCGGTCACGGTGCCGGGGCTGTGGGTAGCGGCTGGCGACAGCGCGACCACCTCTGAGGCCCAGTATTCGCGGAGGCTGGAGATCAGGTGGCCGTCGAAGGTGAGCAGGGCGACCTCCCGCATGCGCTTGCGGACCTGCTGGGCGGTGTCGTCGAATTCGGCCTGCCACTCGGCGATCGCCGTGCCGTCGTCCAGGTAGAGGTTGAGCAGGTCGCAGGTGATGTTGGCTTGCCCCTCGACGACCTTGGTCTGCCAGTAGTCCCGGATGCCGTCGCGGCCCCGAACGGCTCGCCCATCACCCGCTCGTGGTAGGTGGCCTCCTCGGTGAAGATGGTCACGATCAGAGCTGGGTCCTGGTCCTCCCACGCGCGGATGTAGACGTCCAGGACCTCGCGGACCTGCTGCTTGGTGAGCGTCATGTCTCGGATTCCTCCATGATGGCGGCCAAGGGCAGGGGCGGGTCGTACTGGCTGTAGCCGTCCAGCAGCTCGGCCAGGTCCCGGGGGTCGCGCAGGGCGACCCGGCCGAGGTCGACGCCGGCCCGACCTTCCACGAGGCCGGCGGTCGCGGCGGACACACGCGCGGGGCCAAGCGCACGATCCTGATCGAGATCCTCGGCCTGCCGCTCGCGGTCTCGGTCGAGTCGGCCAAGCCGCACGACGTCCAGTCGGCCCGAAAGTTCCTCAAGGCGCAGCTCGACCCGAAGCACCCGGCGCTGCCCGGGCTCCAGGCGATCGTAGCCGACCGCGGCTACGGCGGCCTCGCGTCGCTCGCCGCGAGTCACGGCCTCAACCTCGACATCAAGAAGCCGCCCGCCCCGCCGATGCTGCCGCCCCCGAAGCCCGGCGGCAAGCCGAGGAGGGGCAAGCGCGTGTTCACCCCGCTGCGCCCGCTCTACAAGGTCGAGAACGCATTCGCGCGGCTCGGCATGTGGCGGCGTCTGTCGCGCTGCTACGAGCAAACCCCGCTCGGCGCGCAGACCTGGCTCGAGGTGGCCTGCGTCGCCTACTTGTGCGGGAGGCTTCGGGCCGAGCCGACCTGATGGCGGGGCGGCCGCCGCCGAGGAACCGGGTCAGCAATCGAACACGAACCAGCACAGCTCGTTGCGCAACCGCTGGTCGTCGAGCACGAGATCCCGAATCTCAAGGGGGAGCTGAGCACGCTGCCACTGGCACTCCAAGCGGCCGGCCTCCTCGCGCTCCTCTTGAGCCGCAGCCGCCCGCGCCGCCCTGATCGCGTAGGCCGCGGCACCGAGCTCGTGGGCGGCCACATGGCCCACCGCCGCGGCCTGACCGGCGGCGTGCGCTGCCTCCCTCGCGGCACTGGTCACCTCTCTGGCTGCTGCGTTCGCGGCGAAGGCGGCCGTGCGGGCCTGTCCCCACGTGATCTCACCCCGCGTCCAGGCACGCCCAAGGTCGATCGCGCGTCGCGGACGGTCGTCCTCGGGCCGCGCCTGCTCGAAGTGGTGGAGCACGTGCTGCGCGCAGTCAGCCGCCCACATCGCGAGTAGGTGATGATCGTCGTCCTGGAGGCTGCCGCCGCGACGCACGGTGATGAACCGAGGATCCCGGATCTTGGGGAGGATCATCAGTCTGCCGATCTCGCTCCTCTGTCCGCCAAGGGTCGACATCGGAATCGGCCGCCGACCCGCCTTCCTATGGTCGGTCGGTCCCCTTCCACAGGCAAGCGTGACGACGGTCAGGAGCCGAGCCCACTCGCAATCGGCTACAGGCTCTGTGAGTCACCTTCTGCCATGGTCGGTCCAGGTTCGGGAAGGCATTCACCTTCGCCAGCTCAGCCAGCCGCTGACCAAGACACGGCGCCCGCCCACGTCATTATGGAGCCCTTCCCCTTCTGCTGACTTCACCTTAGGGGCGGTTCATCGGATATGGCTTTCTTCTTGTGGGAGGCGGGTCCGCCGAGCGGGTTCCAGGACGCTCAGCTCAGCTACCTCTCGCCTGAGGTCGCGGACCAGCTTCGTGGTCTGTACGACCAGCTCGGCTCGGACGTGGGACCGCCATGGGGAGTCCTCGTCGGGAACCACTCCGGAGCAGATGCAGCCTGGACACTGGCGGTCCACGCCACCCAGCAAGGCTGGCGGGCCGCGGTCGTGCCCTGGGGCACGCTGCGGATTTACCCGTGGCAGGACGAAGAGGAATCCGCCGCCGTGGACGAGAAGCGCGAGGCGGTTGAGAAGGCGGCCGGCGCCGACATCTGCGTCCTTGTGGACATGAGGGACCCGCCCGATCCGGATGATCCCTTCGACGGCGGCTCTGACGAGCTGCTGGATCTCCTGCTCGTGCGCCGGCGCCGTGAGCCTGGGCTGACGCTCGTTACTTCGGATTCGACGGAAGCTGAAGCGCGTCAGCAGATGGAGGCCGCTCACGCGGGTCTGTGGGAGCAGGTCGAGCGCTACCGCGGCCTTACAGTCGTCCAGGTGCCCGACGAGCCGCAGATCCCCGGCTCGCCTGCTGAGATGCACTACATCGAGCTGGAGCTCGAAACGAATGACCCGGCCGTCATGGCGCTGTGCCGTGGCTACTGGGCAACCGATGGCGAGGGCGAGTACCGGTACACGGTCAAGGAGCTCGCGGAACGCTACGGCGTAGGGGCTCATGCCGTGGCCAAGACGGTCACGTCGGCATCGACGGCGCGGTTGCGCGACCGACGTTGCCCAACCTGCTATCTCGGAGAGGTCGTATCCAGTCGGCAGGACGCTGCCCAGCGGCTGCGGCTACGCATCCCGCCCCGCGAGTGCGAAGCCTGCGTGCAAGAGCGGCGGGAGTCGATGGAGGACGCCAAGCAAGAGTGGTTCGCCATCAACGACACAGACCCGCTCGACATCGAGCAGCTCACCCTCGCGGAGGCGGTTACGCTCCTGGCACTCATCCGCCCGCCAACCGGTGAGACCCTGGCGCGCACCATTCCACTCGACAACTGGGAGAGCTCCTTCGCGCCTACTGACGACATGAAGATTGGATGGGTGCGCCGCCTATACGACAAGAGGATCCTCAAAATCCATCCGGATTCCCCCATGGATGCGTTTGAGTGGGAGGACGACAAGCCTGTCCGCTTCTACTTCAGCCGGGTGAGCTACTACCTCACCGGGTCCGGCGATACCGGTGGGCGCACCAGGCAAGCGGTAGACACGTTGACGGCGACTTTCCGGGATGGCCCGTGGCCCGAGGCCTGGCGTTCATCGTGGTCAGAGGGGTGGCGCGAGCTGGCCGTTGGTGAGTGTGTCGCCTACCTACTCCTTCGCCTGAGAGAGCATGATCTGCCATTCACGGCCGGTGAGAAGACCATTGCCGTGATGGAAGACACGCTCAAAACCTTCTCGATCGGGCAGGCCTACAACTTCATCTGGCGGGCCGCCCGTGATGCCGCTGCCTACATGGTCCGCGAGCGGGTGCCGGCTGCTCGAGCGGCCAACAGCACGGTCGGCAACATCCAGCGAGCCATGGAGCGAGCTCGGGCCGAGGGCTGGGATGTCAAGGCCTACAACCGCGACTGGCGCCTGCCCGTATCCGCCGTCTCGCACACCTTCTTTACGGTTGCCATGCAGGTTTCGGACTTCATGTCCATCCGCCTCCGCGATGCCAGCCTGCCGAAGTCGGCTGAACCTCCTCCCGAACCGGAGCCGGCCGACGAGGAGCCGCCACCTGGCGCAGTCGTCAGTCCCGATGGAACCGTGTACGTGTCTCCACAGCCTCAGCGGCGGACGGTTACGATTAGCCGCAACGCTCCATGCCCATGCGGATCAGGCAAGAAGTTCAAGCGCTGTTGTGGCGCTCCCGCAGCTTCCTAGTGGGGTCCACCACCCACTGTGCAGGTCGAGTCAGGGGCGACTCCTGCTGACGCAGTCTGCCTGACTGTCCTGTTCGGCAAGTGCGCCAGATGTGCGCCAGGGCGGACGGTGAGCCACTGTCCGCCCTGGTCAGCGCCGTTATGAGCCTAGATGTCGTAGTAGAGGTGGAACTCCCAGGGGTGGGGGCGGAGGCGGACGGCGTCGACCTCGCGCTCACGCTTGTAGGCCAGCCAGGTCTCGACCACGTCGACGGTGAACACGTCGCTCTCCAG
>Ga0307278_10000780_pt1 | contig 15717 bp, 13 predicted proteins | sample ER_DNA_117_FD_194482 | JGI IMG/M metagenome (GOLD analysis project Ga0307278, IMG submission 194482) | Bulk soil microbial communities from the East River watershed near Crested Butte, Colorado, United States - ER_DNA_117 | ecosystem: Environmental > Terrestrial > Soil > Floodplain | place... | reverse complement strand
CGAGGCGGCGACCGACGTCGTTCGCCGGCGCGCGCAGCACGCCGACGCGCCAGCCGCCGAGCGCGTGCGACTTGCTGAGACCGCCCGTCACGACGACGTCGGGGTCGACGGTCGCGGCACTGACGAAGTCGGCTGGCGCATGCGCGAGCTCCGCGTAGATCTCGTCGGAGACGACCTGGAGGCCGCACTCGCGGGCGACGCCGAGCACGGACTCCAGGAGCTCGGGACTCGCGAAGGTCCCGGTTGGGTTGTCTGGGTGGGTCAGGAGAAGGATGCGCGGATCGAGGCCGCGCTTCCGCGAGAGGGAGACGCGCTCGCCCAGGAGGCCGGGGTTTGGCACGCCCCCGGCTTCGGCCGGAATGTCAAGCCGCAGCACCTGCTTGCCTGCGAGGCGCGCCTGTGGCTCGTAGCTGACCCACGCCGGCCGCGGCAGCGCGAGGTCCCCGTGTAGGGACGTGAGGAGCGCGAACAGGAGCGCCTTGCTCCCGGGCCCCACGACCACCTGCTCGGGCTCCGTCGCGAGCCCGCGCCGGGCGTAGTAGCCGGCGACGCTTGACCGAAGCGCAGCGCTTCCCGCAACTGCCCCGTACGCGTTGGCTCCACTGGCACGCTCGAGGGCTTCACGAAGGAGTGAGTGGACCGGGAGCCCGGCCTCCCCGAAGCCGAGGTGGACGACGCGCTCTCCCAGAGCCTGCCGTCGAAGAACGGCTTCGTTGATCGCGAGCGTCGGCGAGAGCGCGCTCACGACGGAGCCTGGATCCGTCCGTGGCGGGTCAGGAGTGCGACCAGGTCGTCGTGGGGAAGCGCCGGTGCCCAGTTTCCCGCGCGGCCTGTGAAGTCTTCGGCCGCGCAGAGGGCGTTCCAGATCGCCTCTGCGGTCGCCTCGCAGACGGCGTCGAAGAGCGGCGACACGACCTCGTTGTCGAGCTCGCGAGCCGTGTGGAGGGACTCGTCGAGCGCGACGCGGCGAGCCGTGGAGAAGGCGATTGCGAAGTCCCCGCTTCCGTTGTGTGCCGCTGCACCGGTGCGGGCCAGCCCGAGGAAGCTGCGCTTCGCGAGCCGACCCAACTGGCGCGGCCCGAGCGGAGCGTCAGTGGCGACGACGACCACAATCGAGCCCTGCTGCGCCCAGCTGGGCCTGGCGACGTCGAGCTCACGTCCGACAGGCACTCCGTCGACAACGAGCTGCTCGCGCAGGCCGGTGTTCGAAGACACGAGGACACCCACGACGTACTCCTCCGCGCCGGCCGGCGCGAGGCGGGAGGCGGTTCCGATTCCGGCCTTGAGCTCGAAGGAGACGAGTCCCGTGCCGGCTCCGACGGAGCCCTCGGGTACCGGGCCTCCCGCTGCTTCGCGCCAGGCAGCGACAGTTTCGGTCACCCCGATTGGACGTGCGCCAAGATCGCTGAAGTACGCGTCGGAGCACTCGGCCACGAACGGATGCACGAATCGCTTGCCTTCCCCCACCTCGGGATGCAGGCGGATCGTCTCGGTGATCACGGCGTCCGCGACACGCGCGACGTTGAGCGATCCGGTCAGCATGATCGGACCGTCGAGCACGCCCATCTCGTCCACGAACTCCCGCCCGTAAACCTCACCGCTCCCGTTCAGGACCGCGAAGGCGGCGGCGACCCGGACGGCGAAGACGTCGCCATCATGCGGGAGGATCGCCGTGACGCCGGTGTTGAATGGCCCTTCGGTGCCGTCTCGGAGCGTCGAATGTCCGACGCGAACGCCGGTCACGTCGGTGATCGCGTTGAGCGGCCCCACCGAGAGTTCGCCCGGAGCGAGCCCGAGATCGCGCAGCCGACCGGTCACTTGCGTCGGCGCCGAATGAGCTCGGCGGTGATCAGCGTGTCCTGCTCGTTCCACGCCGGGATGAAGACGAGCGTGTCATGGCGCTTTCCCATCGGCCGGGAGCGTAGCTCCGCCCGCTAGAGAACCCGCGGAGGAGGAGCGCGGTGATCCCGACGCCGGCTGTCGGGCCGAACTACGCGCCGGGATCTATTCGATCCGAATCGACGGCTCCGGCCGCCGGCGCTCTCCGGCTGCTTGACCCCTCGGCCAGTAGCATGAAAGGCGTTCCCAACACCGTTTGCTTGCCACGTTGGCCCGCGAAGAATTAGAGGACATGACAGACGAACGAGAAGCAGATCAGACGCAAGGAGGCGCTGAGCCACATGCTCGTCAAGGGGAGACGACGGTCCCGACGCGCCGGGCTGCGGACCATTCCGCAACGAACCAACAGCAGCAGCGCGATCCCCTGAACACCCTGACAGGATGCGAGCGGATTCTGATACTTGGGCGAACCGGATCCGGGAAGACCACGCTCGCACGAGAGCTTGCGGCTGCTCTCGGCGTGCCCCATGTTGAGCTGGACTCGCTGTACTTCGGCCCGGACTTCAGTAGAGCGCCCCTGTCCCTGCTGAGAGACAGGACGAGCGCGGCAATCGCAGGAGAGCGTTGGGTCACGGACGGCAACAAGCGCGCCGTGCGCGACCTGGTCTGGCCTTGGGCGGACACAATTATTTGGCTCGACTACCCCGTGTATGTGAGCTTATGGCGGCTCGCCAAACGCGCGCGCACCCGGACCTCGGCGCTCAGCGCGCAGGCCGCTCAGACCGGTCGAAGGATCGGACTGCCCAAGCAGATGCTCGCAGCCGCGAGTGGGGTGCTTACGGCGCTCAGATCACATCGGGGACAGCGGCGGAAATATCCGCGTATGTTCGCCCAGCCGGCGAACCAGCATCTCGCGGTGGCACGCCTGCGTTCACCGCGTGCTACTCGTCAATGGATGGCTCGCGTCACCGAGGTGGCCCGCCCGCCGGCGTAGGGGCGGGTGGTGCCGGTCCGCGCGGCCTCGCCGGCTCACTGCTGCTTTCCATGCAACGGAGCAGCCCGCGCAACACCAGTTTCCAGAAACACGCGAGTACGTGGATCACGACCTCGCGCAGGAAGCCGAAGTTGACGTGAGAGACGCTCGGCTTAGAAAAGAGCAATGCCCCCGGCATGAATCGAACATGCGCACGCGGTTTAGGAAACCGCTGAAGGAGCGCGGGAGGAGCGAACTGCAGGGTCGCCCGGGGTCCCCGTTGTACCCGGACGGCGCATGGGCGTATCCTGTTAACTTCACAGCGTCCGTCCAGCCCGAACAGCGTCCGTCCAGCCCGAAGGCGAGCGATGAAGCCGCAACTTCGCACACGCTTCAGAGTGGGGGCGACACTCGCGGGTCTCAGCGCCGCCCTCTTCGCCCTCACCCTCGTATTTCCCGAGTGGATTGAGGCGACCACGGGTCTCGAGCCCGACGCCAGTTCCGGAGCACTGGAGTTCGTCATCTCGGGAGCGCCGCTCGTCGTCGCCATCGGGCTCTCCCTGCTGGCCCGACGCGACCATCGCCTACTGGCGCTCGAGAACCCGTAGCCCGACATCGCCGCGATGTTCTGGGCGACCGTGCTAGCGATCCTGAAAACCGCCCTCTATGGGTGGGCGGTGGCGCTCTGGCGGCTGCTCAAGCTGATTCTGAGCTGGCTGCGGCGAAAGCCGATTCCGGGGCCGGAACACCGGCCGACTGCCCCGACACCCTGCACGTCGGTCGAGCACCCTGCATTTGTTCGCCCTGATCCGCTCCTGTACTCGCAGCGGTACCTCCTCGACCGTGGCCTTGCAGTCACGTGGGACAACCCCGACATCGTGCTTTTCAGAGGCGGCATCCCGGTCAGCTCCGCCGAGCTGGAGCCGGCGACGACGTACGACGTGCAGGTGCGGATCTGGAACAACTCGCTCGAGGCACCGGTCGTCGCGATGCCCGTGCACCTTACGTTCCGCGACTTCGGCATCGGCCCGGATGACATCGACATCGGGACCGCGCTGGCGGACGTGGGGGTCAAGGGCAGCGCCGATCAGCCAGGCTCCGTCACGATCCCGTGGACGACGCCGGCCACGCCCGGCCACTACTGCCTCCGCGCCCTGCTCGACCCGGCCGACGACGTCGACTACTCGAACAACCTCGGCCAGGAGAACACGAACGTCGTCGAAGCTCAGTCGCCCGCGACGTTCACGTTCGCGCTGCGCAACAGAACGAAGCGGGCCCAGACCTATCGCTTCGAGCTCGACGGCTACGAGCTGCCGCCGTCAGGCCCGTGCTCGAACGGCGGAGACCCAACCCAGAGGCTCGAGACCCACTGCCGCAAGCACCATCCGGTGCCCGCCGGCTTCGACGTCCAAGTCGTACCTGCGACCCCGACCCTCGGCGCCGGGGACGAGATCACGGTCACTGTGACCATCGAGCCGCCCGGGGGGTTCGTAGGCCGCCGGTCGGTCAACGTCAACGCGTTCCACGGCCAGGGATTCGCAGGCGGCGTGACCCTGACCGTCGTGAAGGAGCCGTAGCCCGTGCCCTTCGAGCAATACACGAAGTGCGAGCAGCCGGCGAACTGGCGGCCCCGTTCGTACTGGATCATCACGCTCCAGTCCCTCACGCTTGCGCCCTTCACGGCAATCCTCGCCCTCGGCATGGGCAAGCCCTGGTGTCTCCTCATCGTCGCCGAGATCGTCGGGTTGTCATGGGTGATCGCATACACGCGGCACTTCCTCTACCACCGGCTGATCTGCCTGGGAGGCGACCGGGACGTCATTGGCGCAATCGTGAGCGTGTCGCCGCCGCCGCCCTTCGTCAAGGCCGAATGGCCATTCCTCAGCGACTGGGACAACGACTACAGCATCAACCTGCTGCTGCAGAACACGCCGTTCGGCGTGTCGCAGGCCGAGGCCGAACAGAGCCAGCCATACGGCGAACTGATCGCGCCGCAAGGCGTGATCACGAACCCGCCGGTCTCCCTTCCCACGCCGGGCCACAAGGCGAAGGACGAGTTCGGAACGGGTCTCGAATGCGCCACACTCCATGCGGAATTCGAGGGCGCGGGCAACTACCAGCTGATGCAAGTTGCGCAGGCGATGCTCGCGTTCGCCGTCGCTGCGCTGGCGGCGTGCGTCTTCCTGCCCTGGCCCCTCGACGTCGTCCTCGCGATAGGACTCGCGGCGCTGGCTTTGCTCGGGCTCCTGCTCGGCGCGATCGCCGCCCACATCGCCCGGCCCGGGGAGCCGACGGATGTCGATCCCGACATCGGAGACCTGCACACCAATGACCAGGAGGACCGACCCGAGTGCCGGGACAGCGAGGAGCTCGGTTGCGGAGCGGACATCGTCTATGTGCAGGGAACGTGGGTCTACGACCCGCTTCATGATGGATGGAACGAGATCCATCCGATCAAGGTGTGCACCAAGGTCGGAAGGTGGGACGGCGACTGGGGAGACCAGCCGCCCGACGTGATCCTCCGCGCCCGCCACGGCTTCGAGGTCGCGCAGGCCGAGGAGACAAGGACGAATCAAAGCCGGCCCGAGCACCAGTGGCAGGTGCATCCGGGCCTCGACGGCTGCGACCCCGTCATCATCGAGTGACGACGGCCTGACGTTCCGCCGCGGCGCCGAGTTCCAGCTGACGATTGTGAGGTCGGTCTGATGAGCGGCTCGATCCACAATCGCGTCGCAGACGAGATCCATCGCCTGCGGGCCGGCTCGGCCCCTCGGAGTACCGAGCCGGGTTTGTTTCGGTCAAGACGGGAGCCAGAGGCAGAAGCGAGGCGCTGTTACGATATGTGACGACCGCCACGAAAGGGATCTTCGCCGTGGAGATCCGAACTGGGTCTGTCTATTTCATGAAGGCTCGCGGTAGCGGGCCGCGGCCAGCCTCACAGGCAGTCCTCTTCCCGCGTGACGTCGTGGTGGCCGTTGCCGGCTTGACAGGTTACTCCGTGAGCTTCTCGAATGAGGAGGATCACGAGCTCGGGCAGCTCGCGATCGGTCTCGAGACGCAGATCCAGGCGAACCTGGTTACGGTCGATGTGCAGTACGGGTTACGTGACTGGTCTGGAGACTGGGACGACGATTACGAGGGGCTGATCGAGTTCGCCGTCGTCGCCGAGCTAGTACCGGCGACCCCCGGGCCAACGCGAGACGACCTCTTCATCACCGGCATGGAGCTCAACCAGGTAATCCAACACTTCCGGAGCTCACAGCATCTCGACGCTGCAAACGCACGGCCCGACAACTCGATCCCGCTAATCGCCGAGAAAGACACCGGTGTTCGCGTGTACGTTGACTACGACGCCGGCTCAGGACTGCCTGTCATCACCACGCTGTCCGGGGAGCTCGAGTTGAGACCGACCACGGGTTCCGCGACGACCATCGTTCCGAACGGAACCATCGCTCCCCAGCGAGACAGCCTGATCGAGCGCGGTGATCCCCGCCAGACGCTCAACTTCACGATTCCCGAGGACATCTGCCGCGGCGACGTTCTTGCCCGCTCGGTCGTCTTTGATGCCAACGCTCCAGATCAGCGCTCGAGCAGCGAGCAGCGGACGTTGCGGTTCCGCGACGTTGAACCATTACGAGTCCTCGGGGTCGGTGTCCATTACACAGGCCAAGATCTCGACCTGCCAGCACCCGATGCGGGCGACCTCCTGGACACGCTGCCCTTCACGGAGCTCATGTATCCCGTGCCAGAGATCGAGATCACGGACTTCACGGAGATCGAGTTCAGTGAGGACCTGAAGGCCGATATCGAGGATGGCTGCGGAGATGGCTTCTCTGCACTCCTGGACGACCTCGAAGATCTGAAGGGCGACTCGTCGGACGTCGTCTTTGCGATCCTCCCGACCGGGGACAGCTCGGGCTCGATCGACTCGGGAACGGTAAATGGCTGCGGACGTCACACGGGCGTCGCCGCAACCTTCGCGACCAGTCAGGGAGGGGCTGCGCACGAGATCGGCCACGGGCTGGGACGCAAACACGCTCCCTGCGATCTCTGGAACCGCTGCCACGACCCCCACAACCAAGACGACGACTACCCGAAGTACGACGATTACGCGTCCGACAGCATCGGCGAGTTTGGCTTTGAGCCATTGGCCTCGCTCGACGAGAGCGTCAAAGACCCTCAGGACTTCCACGACTTCATGGGTTATTCAGGCCATAACTGGATCAGCCCCTACACCTACCGTGGGCTGATGGGCCATTTCGGCACGTTTGCGGCTCTGGCTCGGAGATCCGCCACCGAGTCGACAAACCGATTGGAGGATCGTCCCCACCTGATCCGCAAGAAGACGATGCGCCTCTTCCCGAGGGTCATCGTCGACCACGATGGCAAGGCGAGCCTGCGTCCCTCGTTTCACTTCCCTGCCTTTCCGACCGACCCTGCGCCCGGGATTCGGACGCATTACCGTATTGAGCTTCTCGACGATCGCCGCCGGCCGCTTGTCTGTACGAGGCTCTATAACCCGAACCCTGACTGTGCGCGATGCTGCACCAAGCGGCTCTGGGCCTCGATCCCGTTTGATCCTGCCGCGCGTTGGTTCGTCGTCCGCACCGATGGCGAGCCAATCCTCGAGCAACATATTCCCGACCCACCCCAGGTCCGCATCGTTCGCGAGGCTTACCAGGAAGATACGCGAGGCGTGTTGATCGAGTGGTCGAGCGAGCCCTTGAGTAGAGGCCTCTGGTACCTCGTTCAGTGGGAGGATCCTGACGGAAACTGGAAGGGCGTTGCTCCACGCACGCGCGAAACCACGATGGTGATCCCGCGGCGACTGTTCGGCAAGCGACGGACGATGCGCGTGCGTGTCCTCGCGACCTCTGGCCTTGCCACAGGCAGCGTCGAGCGGAAGCTCCGCCTTCCCGATCCAAACCCAGAGGAGGTCGCGATCGTTCTCAGCGGCGTCCTCGGGCCGCGCCGCGCACGGCGGGTGCGCCTTGGTCCGATTGTTCGCGCGACCGCCTTTCTGCGTGGTGGGGGCTCGGCGCGCCGCGCGGAGTTCGTGTGGTTCGACGAAGCGGGCTCCGAACTTGGACGCGGCAAGAGGTTCGATCTTCGCCGGCTTGAGCAGGGACGCCACCTGATCCGAGTCGTCGCACCGAATCAGGGCGCCGGTGCTGGCGAAGCGGCATGGATGGTCGAACGCAAGGGGGATGAATTCTGGATGGAGACCGCCGGCGAGCCGTATTCGACCGATGACGGAAGGGAGGAAACTGATGGAGATTCAGACGGACCGCGTTGAGTTTGGCGCCCTCAAAGGGTCTGGGCCACAAGATGAAGTGGTTTCTGTCCAGATGGCTGGGCCGATCACGCAGGCAATCGCCGTGCTCACTGGGATCGAGGTCGGCTTCTCCAAGGACGACGGCGACCATGAGCTCGGCAACCTTGATGTTCGTCTGCGAACCGAGGTAGATCCCCCCGACGAGGTGAGGGTCAGAGTGATCTACGGACTGCGCGACTGGAGCGGGGACTGGGACGACGACTATGAAGGGCGGATCTCATTCGCGGTGATCGCCGAGTAATCGCGCTACCACTGAGCTCACTTCGAAAGAGTCCGTACCTCCGACCTGGGTCCGGGGCGGGCATTGATTCGGGTGTGCGAGGTCGGCCGCTGGCCGAGGCACCCGACTGGGTGGAGGAAGAGGAAGGCGGTCATCACGAGGAAGGGCACTCGTCGACACGACTGACGAAGCTCGAGGCCCCAGGGCCTTCGTCCTCCGACCACCTGTACGACGAGGAAAGCAAGAGCCTGCCCGAGTCCTCGACATGGTGAGTCCCTGTGCTGGCAAATCCTGTCTTGCCGGGCTTGAAAAAGACATGAACGCTAAGGAGCAGATACGAGATAGCAAACGGCGAGAACTCGACTCCGTAAACGTCGACATAGTCTGTTCCGCGGGGATCGTGCCAGGGATCGCTACGAAACGCGAGTAGGTACCAATTACCCTCGCCGTCTCTGATGAGCTTGGTCTGAGATGGTCGACCGGTGACTGGGAACGGGAACATGCCCTCCGGCTTAAAAGCGGATACATTCATCGAGCCCTGCTCGCACTTAGGAAAAAGCGCGGCTTCTTTGGCGCGGAGCAGCTCTCCCCACCCCCAGTGATCGCTCGCAATGCCGAGGTGATAGCAATCACCCACGCGATCGATGAACAGGAAGTTGGGGCCACCTCGACCCGGATCTCCGGGAAGTGTGGACGGAAACCCTTGAAAAACATGTCCTTGAACGGCAAGATCGTGGAACGGCTCCCACCGATAGATTGTGACGCGGCGATTATCGAATTCCTCGGCCACTAAGAGGTAGCCAGCGTCAAGATCATTGACGTCGGGTAGAAACGCGATGTCAGAGGGATGTTGCTCGTCGATCTCGAGCAGTTGCTCCAAAGGAGCAACCGTGAGCGGCGCTGTCTCGAGAATATGATCGTGATCTGACGGGCCGGAGTACCGATATTGCGAGACACTTCCTTGATCCCCCTCATCGAGCTCCGAATGCGATAAGAAGAAGTAGATCGATCCATCGGATAGCTTGTGCGTCCTGGCAAGACCCTGATGATGATCGTCCCCCTCCGTGTTGAAGAAGTCATTACTCATCCGCTCGAGGGTATCGAGGTAAAAACTTGTGCATTTATTTCTGTTTGCCGCCACGGCTTGAGCTCAGTCTTGATATCCCGTGCGGTTCGGTGCGAATGAGGGTACTTGCATGGAGCCGGCTTTTGGATCGGTTGTGTCACCATCATTCCTTTCGTCGGTCAATCAACGGCCTGGGGCTCCCGGGACATGACCTCGAGGAGCCGGAGGAGTGGGATCTGAGTCGATTCGACCTGCCGAGGAAGGAGGTGCACCACTAGCACCAGCACACCTGAATCCTCGTCGCAGCCGGCAGTCTAGGCCTGCCTGACCGAGAGACCACGAATGCTCGTTTGCGGAGTCGGACAAGCTTGATGGATCGAGGTCGATCGAGAACAATGCGAGGCTCGTCCGGGCTGGCACCCGCCCGTCGCCGTTCGCGCGGACGCTTCCTCGGCCGAGGTCTCGAGGGCCAACTACCGCATCCCGTTCCGGCTGTGGATCACGTAGGGTGCCCGCGCGCCCGAGGCGCGCACAAGGTAGATGTCATCGTACGGTTTCCCAAACGAGAACGGAGGCGCGTAGCGAAGCGCGTCGGCGCCCGGGCTCGAGTCGAAATCGCCGATCCAGTGACGGGAGAGTTGACCTGCCAGAGGGGAGACGGTACGTAGCGGCTCCCAGCCACCAGTGCCGTTCCACGAGACACGCCACTCACCAGACAGGCTCTCGGCGATGTCGGTGCGACCATTGCCGTCGAAGTCCGCGAACACGAGCGAATCGAGATCGCGTGAGAGGAGCGAGTTCAGGCGGTGCCAACGCTTCCGACCGTCGTACGAGACCGACCACTGACCACCTTCAATCCCGAAGACGTCGCTGCGCTTGTTGCCGTCGAAGTTCCCGAGCCGTATTTCGTCCACCCGGTAGGCAGACTCCGCGAGCGGCCTCTCGGCACCCCTGGCGCTCGGGTAGTAGTACCAGCGCGATCCGTTTGCGCGGAAGGCGTCAGTGCGGCCGTCGCCATTGAAGTCGCCAAAGCGGAGATCTCCGACTCGGAAGGTCGAGGTGTTGAGGTGTCTCCACGGTGCGATCGCGCCACGTGAGATGCGCCATTCGCCATCGACGGCGGTGAAAACATCGGTGTCGCCGTCGCCGTCGAAGTCGCCGAAGCGGAGCTGGTCGATTGTCTCTGCTCGCCCTGCTTGGAGCAATCGCCACTCGGTAACGCCGCCGCTCGAGTAGTACCAGGCCTCGCCCGTCGCCTGGAAAAGGTCGTCACGGCCGTCGCGGTCGAAGTCGCCGACAGCGACGCTCCACGATGTGTCGGTGTGAAACTGGTTGTTCGCAAGCCCCTTGACCTGTCCCTCACCACCGTCCGTCGCGCGCACCGCATCGTCCTCATCGTCGTGCACGAGTACGTTTTCTCGAAGCTCGTGCTGGCCACAGGGATCCCCGCGCAGCCGGTAGACGAGACGTGTCTTCCTTCCGATCCCCAGAACCGGATCGCCGCCGTACTTCTGAGCGCCATGCACGGTGTTACCAACGATGCTGACGACATCGCCGGCGTGTCCACCGTAGCCATCGTTGGTGTCCCCATCATCGTCGCCGAAGGCGTCGTCGCCGTGCATGTCGAAATGCTGCTCGTATTCCCCTCCATAGGTCAAAAAGCCGTGGTAGCGGCTTCCGCCCGAGAGCACGTAGTTGTAGCGAGCGTCGTAGCCGCTCGTCGCCGAGCCGTCACCAGCGACCGCATGCCAGTTCCAGTCGAAGGTATTGCCGTCGACGAGGACGCGTCCGCCATCATCGACCTTGACCCCGTAGCCTCCGCCGGTTCGCTGGTTGTGGTGGATGTAATTCCTGACGACCCGGACGCGGTAGTGCCGGTTGCCAGCGCTCGTTGGGCAACTGTCCGGCTCCCCGCCCCCTTTAACGTCGACCGCGACGCCCGGCCAGTCGAAGATCTCGTTGTCTGAGATCACCGCTCGGTAACTACTGCTGGCCTTGATCGCGACGATCGCCCGACAGAGCTCGCTTTCCGGCAGACCGCAGATCGCGCCGTACTCGCCAGTGCTGCTCGAGGGCCCGCGCAGGCGCAGGTTGCGGATGCGCACATTGTCACCGGAGAGGGTAAATACGTGCCCGTCGTGAACGCTCCCGTCTTGATCGTGGATGACCCTCGCGTAGCTGTCGTCGAGGTGGAGGAGCGCACCCGGCCGGCGCGCACCGCGGGTGCTCTCGAGCGTGACGCGGGCCTTGATCTCGAGTGGGAGGTCCTCGGCAATGTCATCCAGGTCGATGTCCATGCCATCTGGGATGTAGATCACCTTCTCTTTCCCACGCTCGTCCTCCGGCTTCCAGCCATCGAGTTCGTTCTTCAACTCGCCCGCCGTCGTCACCACGGTGACCTCCCGGCACGGCGACTCCGCGCAGGCCTTGGGCGCCGTAGTGGACATACATCGCGGGTCCGTGCAGAGCAGCAAGCCCTCCGAGCGTGCACGTGGGCCGGAATCGCCCTTGCAACCCAAACTCGCGCCGACGAAGAACGCCGCGAGCGCAAGAGGAGCGAGCGCCGGAATCGTTCGGCGTCTTTTCAAGAGGCGCCCCCTTCAGGGAGGACGCCGCACCACCAAGCACTTCTCCTCACCGGACGCTGCGGCCGTCCTTTCCGGGGCATGATAGCCCTCAGCGACGGTCGCCGACGCACAGCTGCCGACGTAGCTTGTGAAGCTGGAAGTGTTGCCGTCGCAGCCCGAGACGACGCCGTGGCTGATATCGACTCGGTACGTTCCTTACGGCCCCGCGACGAGCCGGCCTGTCCTTGATGGCCAGCCCAGACCATCTCCTCCCGGCGCTAACTTTCGTCTCCATTGAAATACAAGAACTGGAGGTCGGCATCCAATGGATAGCGGCGTGTAACAGGAGTTTCCACCGAGGGCATAGTCCGCTTTTTGGTGGAGAAGCCACCATCCGACTTCGCGGTGAACCTCCGCCGGCTCATCTACCCCTTCACTGGAACGCACGCGAGGCGGCCAAGGTCATCGGGGTCTATCGGAGCACGCGATGCGCGCCTGGCTGACCGCGAAGCGCAAACGCGCATCGACTCGGTGATGCGGATCGCCGGCCTCTACGACATCGATCCCCGGCTCAGGAGACCAACTCGCCCTTGCGAAGGAGCTCGCCGATCCAAAGCGGATTCAGCAGGCCGAGGCGAACATCGGGCACGCCGCACGTGGTGTCGGTACGGTCCAACCGCTCCGGCGAAAGGCGCCCAGAGAGTTGAGGAAACATGAGTTTAGGAAATCCCGGCCGGCGCGAGCCGGCTCGCGAAAGGAGCGAAAACGTGATGGATAGAGGCTTTGAGAGTGCCCCCGGCATGAATCGAACATGCGCACGCGGTTTAGGAAACCGCTGCTCTATCCACTGAGCTACGGGGGCGGAACAGGGCCAAGATAGCCGAGGTTGGGTAGCGTGGTCTCGTGGTCGACACAGGGCGAATCCAGCTCATACAAGGGGACATAACGGCACAAGAGGTCGACGCGATCGTGAACGCGGCGAACTCGTCGCTCCTCGGCGGCGGAGGCGTCGACGGTGCGATCCACCGTGCGGGCGGGCCCGCGATCCTCGAGGAATGCCGCGGGCTCGGAGGCTGCGACACCGGCGATGCGAAATCGACGACGGCCGGCGAGCTGCCCGCGCGTCACGTCATCCATACGGTCGGGCCCGTTTGGCAGGGCGGCGCCCACGCAGAGGACGAGCTCCTCGCCTCGTGTCACCGGCGCTCGCTTGAAATCGCCGCCGAGCTCGGTTGCCACACGGTCGCCTTTCCCGCGATTTCGACCGGCGTGTATCGCTTCCCGATCGATCGAGCCGCTCAGATCGCCCTCCGAACGACTCGCGACCAGCTGGACCGGCTTCCGGAGATCGAGCGCGTCACCTTCGTCCTCTTCTCGGACGAGCACCTTGTGGCCTTCGAGCTCGCGCTCGGCGCATGAACATCAAGACTTTCGGTGCCGTCGACGAGCGGAGCCTCAAACAGCTCGAGCGCTGCATGGAGGCGGGCGACGCCGAGTTCGGCGTCCTCTGCGCGGATCACCATCCGGGCTACAGCCAGCCGATCGGCGGCGGCATCGCGTACGAAGGCTACGTGTCGCCCTCAGGGGTGGGCTATGACATCGGATGCGGAAATAAGGCGTCCCGAACGGACCTGTCCCGAGCCGACCTCGACGCACTCGGCGGCGTCGACAAGCTCATGCGCGAGATCACGCGCCGGATCTCGTTCGGCATGGGCGTCCCGGCGACCGAGCGGGTCGACCATCCGGTGCTGGACCAGATCCGGAACGCAGACTTCGCGCCACAGCGGGAGCTATCGCAGCTGGCGGAGTCGCAGCTCGGCACCGTCGGCTCGGGCAACCACTACGTCAACCTGATGGAGGACGAGGAGGGCTTCGTCTGGATCGGCGTCCATTTCGGCTCGCGCGGTTTCGGTCACAAGACGGCATCGGGCTTCCTTGCGCTTGCACAGAGCCTGCCCTTCGGCGGCCGCGCGACCGAGGGCGGGATGGACTCGCCGCCAGTCCTCTTCGAGATCGATTCCGAGCTCGGCGAGTCCTACATCGCGGCGATGAAGCTCGCCGGCGACTACGCCTACGCGGGCCGCGACGTGGTCGTTGCCAAGGTGCTCGAGATCCTCGGTTCCGAGGCCACGTACGAGGTGCACAACCACCACAACTTCGCGTGGCAGGAGGAGCACTTCGGCCGCCCGTACTGGGTGATCCGGAAGGGCTGCACGCCGGCCCGGCCGGGGCAAGAAGGCTTCGTCGGCGGCTCGATGGGCGACGAGTCGGTCATCCTCGAAGGCGTCGAGGGCGAAGAGGCCGTCGAGTCGCTCTACTCGACCGTGCACGGCGCGGGGCGGGTGATGAGCCGGACGAAGGCGGCGGGCCGGGTCCGGAGGCGCAAGCGTTGGACCTGCGCGTACCGCGACTGCAACCGGATCTTCGAGGCGAAGGGCAACTGCCCGGACCACCCGGGCGCGGGGATGAAGAAGGTCTGGGTCGAGGAGCAGTTGAACCCGGGCGTCGTCGACTGGCCCTCGGTACAGGCTCGGCTGCGCGAGCAGGGCATCGTGCTCGTCGGCGGCGGTGCAGATGAGGCGCCCGAGGTCTACAAGCGACTACCCGAGGTCCTCGATGCGCATTCGGGATCGGTGCGCGTCAAGCATCGGCTGCGGCCGTTGGGCGTGGCGATGGCCGGGCGAGACGTCCACGACCCCTACAGGGACTAGGCACCGAGCGGTCGGTCTCGAAGCCTTTGCGGCCTAGTCTCCTCGGCGAAGCGGGCGCGGGCTAGGCGTCGCTGAGCTCGACGTGGCGCTCGGCGATGCACTCGCGGGCCCAGCGCTCGCACGTCTCGATGAGGCGTCCTCGGAACTCGTCCACCTCGTGCGCGCTCTGCGGCAGCTCGTCTGCGCCGACCTCGATCCGCACCTGGTGCGCCGAGGCCTCGGAATGCCGTCCGATCTCGTGCCTGTACTCGGACACGATCGCGACCTCGCCGACCTTGTCGAGGAGCTCTGCTGCGAGGCCGTCGATCTCAGCCGGTGTCGCCTCGCGCCCCGCGAACATGCCGAAGTTCACCCGAATTTCTAGCGCAGGCGGTTCGAGGGTCCTCGTCGCGAAGGCGATCACCGAGTCTTGAGACCCCATGGCACCTTTCCGTTTCCCGCTTTGAAAGAAGCTAATCCTCGTGCGGTACCCAGCGGAAGCGGCGCATGGCGAATACCGCTCCGACGAGGCCCCACGCGGCAAGAACGGCGACATCCCCTGGGCGGTCCCAGATCTGATCACCTCGCAGCATGATGTCGGTGACGAGCTTGATGAAGTATGTCAGCGGCAAGACGTCTGCGACGGCCTGGAGAAAGCCCGGGAACGTGTCCCGCTCGAAGAACGACCCCGAGATGAACAGCATCGGGAAGTAGATCGCGTTCACGACCGCGGAGGCGCCTTCCGCGCGACGCACGAGCCCCGTCAAGCCGACCCCGAGCGCAGCGAACGAAATCGCACCCAGCACGAGGGCGATTGCGAGCGAGCCGATTCGATGTGGAAATGACGCGTCAAAGACGGCCATGCCCAGAGCGACGATGCATGCGGCCTGGACAAGGAACGCGAGCATCGTCGTGACAAGCACGGCTGTGAGATAGGTCGGAGCAGGGAGCGGCGTCGATCGCAGCCGCTTGAGGATTCCCTCCTCCCGGCGGATCACGAGCACGATCGCGAGGCCGGCGAACGCGG
>Ga0307278_10000779_pt1 | contig 15725 bp, 7 predicted proteins | sample ER_DNA_117_FD_194482 | JGI IMG/M metagenome (GOLD analysis project Ga0307278, IMG submission 194482) | Bulk soil microbial communities from the East River watershed near Crested Butte, Colorado, United States - ER_DNA_117 | ecosystem: Environmental > Terrestrial > Soil > Floodplain | place: USA... | reverse complement strand
TTGTTTCTTGAGAAGTTCTCCCAGGGCCGCGCGTGCAGCAGTCAGGTCGGCTTCAGCTTTGCCTCGTGTTCCTTCCTTGCTGAGCGCTTGTTGCTCGAGCGCCCGCGCCGCGGCCTCTTCCCGAGCGATCTCAGCTTCGAGGGCGGCAATGGAATTGGCTTTAGAAGGATCATGGAGCGCGCTGATGAGCGTCAGGTCAAAATCACGAATACCGACGCGCGTATTGAAGTTATTGTGGGCAAGCTTCGCCTGGTTGAACGCCTGCGCTCGTTGCGCCTGCAACACCTGGAGTTGATCCGCCCACGAATCCAAATCCCGTTCGTCGACGATATCGATATTAAAATTGGATTGGCCGGGCTTTTGGTGAACGCTGCTTTCAGGTTTTCTGTTCTGCTGCTGGGTAATGCTGGCATCCACTTGCGCTACGGTTGCGTCGGCTGCCCTGGCCAACTGATCAAGGGCGTTTATTGCATTAACTTCATCCTGCAACCGCTGGCGCTGGTTCTCCAGTTGTTGCTTGAGCAAGCGGGCAGCGTCAGCCCGCGCAGTGGCCTCTTGGCTCTGAGCGTACAAGTCACTAACTTCCCTGGCGAGAGCTTCGGCCTTATGAAGGTTCTCATATGCCTCGGCCAACTCGTCTTCCTGCTTTAATCCTGCCAGAGTCCGAAAATGAAAAATGTACCGGTCCAATCCGTTGTCGTGCAGCCCTCTCTCGAAGCGATAGCCTAATAGCGCTCCCAGCGGCTGGCCCTCGCGCACGCCGTCCAGCACCCATTTTGCGCGGTGCACTCGTTCTGATGAGAGATCGATCGCGAGAGGTTCTCCTTCGGCTTGTCCCTTGTGCGAGAGATAGCCGCTGCGCAGAACCGCCGCCGCTGCGGCGTGACCCAATGACGGCGTATGCACGTATCCCTTATTGCTATCCGATACAAACAAGGGTCCGGCGCTTACACCATCCGGAGGCGTCACCTGCCGCAAAGGCCGTGCGGGACGCACATTCTCCAGCCAACTGAAGCCGGCCAATTGCACGCCGGTGGGAACACTGTCCCGGAGTGCCTTGAGTCGTTTCGTGGCCAAGGACGTGATCCACGCGTCCAAACGATGAGTGGCGCTGTCGAGCGTCTCCGCCATTAACGAATGAAGCGCTTCGACCGGCAGATTCTCTAAAAAACCGAGGCTCTCCTGAAAAGCAGCTTGCTCGGGTGCGTGCGTCTCGAACAACCGAAGCGCCGCCTGCCGCAGGAACAAATACGGCAGGGGATGTGGTTTGGGCGCGTGCTTCGCATCCCAGTTAGGAAAAGCCTCATTACGGATTGTGTCCGCATTGCTCTGTCGCAAAAGCCGAAGGTAATTCGGATTCGGCGTAGAGCGAAGAACCTCCTCGTTAAAGGCGGCTGGCAACCGCCGGAGCGGAACAGGATCCTCCACGGCCGATCCGGCGTCCGTGACACGTGCGATGAAAAAACGACAGGCGTTGGCGTCTTCTCGCAGCAAATCAGACATTTCTGTCCCCAATTCGACACGAGGCACGCTGCTGCCGTAAAGAGTCCAGAGCTTCTTCAGCGTGCGCAGAGAAATCGACAGCTTTGCGTCGTCCGCACTCTCGCCTGCGAGGCGCCAGCGTTTGAGCGACGTCACCGGCAGCAGACCGTACGGCTGATTGCCTACGCGCAAGGCGGCGAATGGCCCGCGCGCCCGCACATGCTCGATGAAATGGGCGCGTAGAAACGCGGCAGGCACTTGGGCCGAGAGTTGCCGAAGGAACGCGCTGTCGAGGACGGGCCACAAGCCAATGCTCATAGCGCGGGCAAAACGCTGCTCAGTCCCATTCGCATTTTGCACGTGAGCGAACAGCTCAGGCGTCGTGCCCAAGGCGGTTGTCAAGATCTCCGAGTCTGAGCCGTCGCCGGGGTGGACGAGGGGATCGCCGCGTTCGACTGGAAACGCGCTGTCGGCCTCAAGGTCACCTGAGGCATATCCGGAAGCGGCTTCAGCGGTATTGTTCGTAGGTGTGTTCTGCGGAACAAAAGCGAGCTCCTGAGTGTAATGCTGGGCATCGAACAGGGCTGCGAGACGCTTGTTTGATGCCTGATCATCAAGGGCTGCTTTGATCCCCACCACCAAAACTCGATCAAATCCGTTCTGAGCTGCGTCCGTTGTGAGCGAGACGCGCAGCCCCATGCCGGCTGCAACAGCGGCGTCAAAGTCAAGCATCCAGCGCATCTCCTGGTTCACCGGCGGCAACATGTTATCTAAAACGATCTGTGCCGCTTGTGGTGCCAGACCGGTGACCAAACGATCGGCAATAGGACTACCCCAGGCGCTGAAAACGGGACGCTGCTGATTGTAACCGATGGCAACCCAGCGATCCGGCAGTACGGTCGTCTCGGGCGCGCGTGTCCAATTGGCGGCGCGGCGCGGAACGTTCGCAGGCAAGCCGGTCAGCACTCGCGCAATCCAAGCGGAGCGGCGAACGCCAAAACGATCAGAGAGTTGTCGCCAGGCCCGCTTCTTCGCTTCCGTGTCGCTGCCTGCCGCGGTAGTATTCTGCCAGAATTGGCGGCCCCAGCGTTCTTCCTCCTCGCTCAGTTCCGGTTCGTGAGCGTCGATGTGAATGTCGTCTGGGTACACTCGAATCAGGAAGTCCACGCCTCCGCCGTCTCCTTTGCTCACGAAGCGCGTCTCCAGTCGAACCGGAAACAGAATGAGCGGTTGGCGTGTGCTTACGCTTCCCAGGAGGCGGCCTGTGGCTGCGTCGCGAGCCGTGCGGAGTTCTTCAAGCCGCGCCTCAAGTTCAGCTACTACGTCTCTGGCATTTTGCGCTGTTGATTGTGCCCCAGGGATCTGGCCGTTAACGGTGTTTAGATCGGCCTGCATTTGAGCCTGCCTTTGCAGTAGCGCCGTGCGGGCGCGATGTGCATTGTTCACGCGGCTGAGAGCACGGTCGTAAAGCCTTTGCAGCCGGATCGTTTCCTTGCGCCACGCGGCAAGCTCTTGAGGCGTTACATCGTCGCCAAAATCTGTATCAATCTTCTTCAGGTTACGGCCCTCCTTAAATGTGGTCGTTCAACTGCCCGCTGATATCTGCAACGGCTCCTTCCGCTGCGGTTACTTCGGCGTTGGCAGCCGACAATTGGCCCGCGATTGTCGCCAGCCCAGTGGTGAGTTCATCGCGACGCGCGATCAGGGACGCTAACGCAGCGTCCGCCGCTTCGGACGCAGCCTCGGCCGCTCGGTGAGAGTCTTCCAGGTCGAGCACCCGTGCCCAAAGGCCAGCCGCGGTACTCTCAAGGGCTGGCCAGTCCAATGGATCTCTCTCGATCTCGGCTGTGAATCGGTTGAGATCGTCCAAATTCTGGTGAGCGAGCTTGGACTTCTGTGTGGCAATGGCGACCGCCTGATTAAGTTGCGCGAGCGTCGCGAGTGCTTGGGCCACTCGGATTTCGGCAGCCTGAGCCGCTGCTTGTGCCGCCGCGATGGAATTGTTGAGGTTATTTAGCTGGGTGTGAGCTCCGGCGGCGCTGGTCGCTAGCGGCTGTCGCTGGGCGTTCAGGTCGTCTAGACGTTTCTTCCAAACTCTCCATGCCGGGTTAGGACGCGGCGGCTTGTTCGGCTGTTCGATGAATTGGTCGGGCTCATTTGTTTCGTGCTGGCTTATCTGAGCATCAATAGCGGCCAGCGCTTGATCAGCCGAAGCGGCCTTCGCCTGGAGCGCAGGTAACTGCGCCTGGAGATTACTCAGCGTTGCGTGGGCGGAGTTGGCGTCGACCTGTGCTTGAGCAACCGTTTGCTGTTGCGTGTGCGCCTGAAGGGTCGCATTTGCCAGCTCAGCGTCGGCCTTTTGAACATCCGCTTGAGCTCGCGTTTTTTCGTTTTGCAGGAACGGCATACTTAACTTGCGGTCAACCACGCCCTCGCATGAACCGCCACCCGGAATGGCTTCTGCCGGGTGATGAAGGCCATCTGCGCGGAATTTGCTCCCCAGGCCACATTGTCCAGAGTTTCCCCCTTCATCGGGCCATTCAGTGGTATATAGACCAGCTCGTTGAGCGCCTTCTCGTCTGTAGCCAGATTGCCCCAGGAAAGGTCGCTCCAGTGCTGGGGCACACCACCTCCGAACGTCACCGCCACATCCAGCCCGAATCGCGGTTCCGTGGGCTGCTGCTGCAGGACAAAAAACCATCCCGGATGGCCGCCGCTCTTGGTTTCGGCGCCCCGGACCTGTGCCTCCGTCAAAGGAAAGCCGAGCATCGTAATATCAGGAGCGCGCGTCGCTCGGAAAATCGGGTAACTCTCCTCTGTCCCGATTTCGCGCCGTTTCCCGTCCGCAGACCAAACAGCTTCGGCCGCGTACACCATCGCTCTGGGATATCGATGCAATAAATCGCCGCGGATCAGTAAAACCATCTGCCCTTCTGAGCTTCCCTTCCCGACGTTGTCACCCAGATGACTCGTCTGACTCCAGGAGGTGATCGGCTGAATATCTTTGAGGCCTTCACGCTCCGCCGGTGTTGGCAGCGGGACCCGCCCCAAAATATCCCAGAACTGCCGGAAGTACGTGCCACGCTGATCGGTCGGAAACCCGCGCCAAAGCAACTCCCGTCCCATCTCGTGATTGAGCCCGACCATGTACGCTTCGATAAAGCGCGGGTTCGTCTCCAGCAACGAAATCGTGTTCGGTGGAACCAGCTCGATCCCGGGGAGCAACGCCTCCTCGAAATAATCCCGCAACGGTTCATACATAGCCTGCGGAAATTCGGGACCGAATCGGATCAACTCTGTATTCTCAGTCTCCGCACTTTCTGTTCTGCTCGCAGCCCCGAGTGCCGCTGTCGGTTTGAGCTCTCGAAGCAAAGCTCTTTTGATCGCCGTCAAATCCGCGGCCGTCGGCGACCCATTTGCATCCGGTCTGAGGACCGTCGCGGAGGCACTAGCTACCCGTACGATGGGGTTCTCGATCGTTAGACCGAAAGACCGGGCCAGGACGCGTGGTTCATTCACTCCCTGGGCGCGAGTCGTGGCTGCACGAGTAATGTCGCGTTTTCCCTGCGCTGCGGTTACACGTCGTGCGAACGGTCCACGTGCACGCGCGATGCGCCGGAACGCCGCCGACGTCATTCCGTCGGCAGCCGCAGTGGGCAAAACCCGAGCAACGGCACCAGTTCTTGCAACGGCTCTCCGGATCGGACTCGTGACTTGCAGCAGTGAGCCCAGAGGCAGCGGCTGGATATGTTTATCACTCAGCACTTGCCCGACTGCTTCCGCCAATTGTTCGCGTTGCAGGCGCTGGTTGTCCGCCTCATGCTGTGCCAACTGCTCCCACGCAGAGGCCATCAGCTCTTCCTGCTCAAAACGGATCACTTGCGCCCCAAAACCGGCGGCAACCCGGTCCCGCGGATCCAGATTAAGCTCTCGAAACCAGTGCGGCGGTTTTTCATCCTCCGGAACCGTCCTTTGCTTCGCGTGCCACTGACCGTACAGCGGCGGCCCCACGAGCGATGTCTCGCCATCGGATGACGCATGTTCGTTGGGAGCATTGAGAATTTTTCGCAGAGCCGTTTGAAAATTCGTGCGTGCACCATCCGGCCAGGGTGTCGATTTCGTATCCGGTGTGCGCAACGCCCCTTCAAGCCCAAGCGAACTGCCCTCCGCACTTGGCGGGAGTTCTGGCATGCCCCAGTCCGGCGTTCGGATACTCGTCTCGCGCAGACCGAGACTCGCGGGCAATTTGCGTTTTTCCAGCCGCCGCGCCAACGCCTCGAAATCACCTTCGGCGCTCGTGCTGAACTCCCACGAATAATATACAGGCAGCCGTACGCGCTCCGTGCTCGTATCACTGGTGTCTGTCTCCCAGGCCGGACGCAGTGCCCGTTCATCGTCTGCCGAGATCCCTTCTCCCAAACCAGCTTTGCGCCCGACTTCAAATGTCGGAACGACGCAAGCAACGTAGCTCGTATTCGCATCGAGCCGGCGCGGACTGACCAAGCGTGACAGTGTCCGTTCCGGGTTTCGCCGCAGCAGATCACTCAGCGCATTGTTCTGCGCCGCCGCACTTAATGCCGGGTCCATCACACGCGTGCTGCCCTCCACAATTTGCGCGTGCGCCCACACCCATGCTTCCGCGAGGTTAGGGAGCTCCGTTTTCAAACACTCCAGCACCGGCAATGGAAGGTTTGCGGCCGTCGTGATTAACGCTCTGGTTGTTGGCACAACAACCAGGCAAATCCACGGTTGAAGATGCCCAGCGCTATCGGCAGTCGTTGGCGTGAACAGCCAGGGAAAATCCGGTCGATCGAATTCAATCAGCGGAAAATAGTTTGGCTCGAAATTCGTGAACAGGTGGTGCGGGTCCGTCCGAATGATTTCCCGAGGATCAAGCCCCGTCACATCGCCTGGCCCGTACAGCTTCACGGGCACATTAATTTCCTGTGCATCGTTCACTCGCAGCCGAATGGGGACCGCGAGATGACCGTCCGCCGCAGAGGAGCCTGCTGCGGTGAGCCCGGCATGCAGACCTTGCCGAAGCCACGAGAACAGGCGCGTCTTTGCTGTTGTGTTGTCTGGCATGGTTTTGTCGAATTAAGTAGCTAGGGCAATCGTTCGATAGCGAGCGTTGCCCGTCCGGCGAAGCGGGGCCTGCCCGGCTGCTCCATTAATCACCACGGCGTCCAGAATCGCTCCTCTCATCACATAGACTGGCAAACTGGGCGGTTTCTCCTCTTGTCCGGGCACCACCATCTGCGTCTCGTATTCTACGTCCGCATCCAACAGAGGATCATAATGGTAGTCAACCTCGTCACTTCCAAAGCGAAGACCAGCATCCTTCGATTCAAACGAGGGACGCGACAGGCGCTCATCGTCCCTCAAGCGCAAAAACTGCGCGACACCAAATGAGTCCTGCGTCACGTTAAAACTCAGTGGTAACTCTCCGGCGCTTCCGTCCGCCCGACGCGGCTCTAGTGTAAAGCGATTGGTTCCACTCACCGGGGCGTTGCCAAAAGTGTCGATCGTCATGTTCAGCGGAACCACTCGTTGCCGCACCGTCAAGACGGCCAGTGGATGCGCGCGCAGCGTCGTCGTGTCCGTCGGTTCCCGAAAAGTGACCAACGGATGCTCACCGCGAGGTAATTCGCTGCTCCAGTTCCTCGCGTCGTTTACTGCCGCGATCAATAACCCCAGCACATCCACCGCCGCAGGCAGCTCCGCTGGTTCATCTCGTCCGAAGCGATGATCGACCGAGATGGACACACTAAAGAAGAGCAGATCGAACGATGCCTTCCCCTTTACATGCCACGGAGTCGGTCCCGACAACGTGCCGTCCAGCGAAATCCCCATCAGCAGATGCCCATGATAGCGCACCGCCACTCCTGCGCTGATGTCCACCACAAATGAAAATGGCGTGAATTGAAACAGAGCGTCCACGCCTAAGTACCCGTCCACGGTGAACCCGCCACCGGCTGCATGCAAAGTGATCCGCGCGCCAAATTGAGCCGTATTGGACGTTAGCGCCAGGTAAGCCGCGCATTGGAGTCTTAAATCATCACCTTGCGATAAATTCAGTGCGACGCGATTCAATTTTGGAAAACCTGCCGGCGGCAGGAAGCGCGGATTGAACCCGCCCACCGCGAGTAGGAAGCTCGATTGAGCTCCCCAACTCGCCCGCAACGCCATATCACCGGTCAGCACGAACTCAAGGATCCGCGAGTCATACAACGTCGCATCGAGTGAAACCTCGCCCTTATTGAAATCGATCACGCCTACCGCATCCATCCGCACCTGCACCAACGCCGCTCTTTCATCCGGAAGAATCGCCTTTAACCGGCCCAGGATAATCAAGCGAACGGGCTCAGGCAGCTCCAGGATGAGCGCTAACTCCAAAGTCAAGATTGTCGGCGTGCCCCAACAGATCGTGGCCATCGGCCCAAACACGTGACGCCCTTTTACCGGTGGAAACCCCGTCCGCAAATCACTAACAATCTGCGGTGCGTTGCGAATTGGATCGGGCGGGAACATGATCGACCCCAACGTCCCGTTCTTCAGCCCGCCTCGCAGCACATCCACCGACACCGTCCGATTGATTCCGAGCAGCCCGCCAATCCCCGTCAAGGTGAAGCCCAGTCCCAATTGGATCGGCGCAAATCCCTCCGCCGTCACAATGACCACCAGCGAGAACCCCTTGGATCCATCCGGCATTCGCGTCGTGAGCAACCCAACCGCCTTCACCGCGATGGTCTCCGCCACTTCCAACTGCAGAATGCCGCTGTACTCATGTTTCTGAAAGTCAAACCGCAGAAACCCACCACCAACTACACCGGGAGCTTTGACTTCCAATCCGATTCCGCTTGGTGGAACTGGTCGAATGGTGAGGTCGGCAGAACCCAGACTGCCTGGACCAGGCGTGATAGCAGAGCGAACGCCGATCTGGTCTACGATCAGAAGCAGCGGACCGATCTTCACTGACACGTTGAGTCCGGCAGTGAGTGACAGTCCACTATCGCTAGTCGCTAAGACGATTTGAAGAAGATCTATGCTGACTGGCCCGATGCTCCGGCCAATCGTTTTGCTGATCTTCAGCTCAGCTCGACCGCCCAGCCGCACGCCATGCTGGTGCGACCACGACAAGTCAACATCAGCATCAACGACTAGCCCTTCATCTGATGATGGTCCGAGGAAAGGCAAGTCCTCGGGTTTCACCGTCAGTCTTCCGCCCTTGATCTCCAGACGCACTGTCGCGTCAGTTCGCGAGGTGTCGACGAGCGCGCCTACCGACACTGCAACTGATTTGGCCTCGACCTTTGCGCCTCCCGCTGAGATCAAAGTCATTGGCGACGCGCCGTTCGGCATGGCGAGAGTCAGATCGAGATTCACTTCTCCGCCTGCACCAGCAGTGCCTGCCTGAGCTTTATTCAGATCGGTGTGCAGCACGGGGTCTTTGTCGGGCCGGAACACGAGGGCGATGCCGCTTCCGAGATCTGCCTTGGCAGACATTCCCAGCGAGATTATTGAGGATAGAGGAAAGCGAATGGTGGCGGCACGTTCGGCATACGGCGCGAGACCGAGTCCACCGTCAGCGCCTCCGGGCGTCGTTGGAGGTAGACCAAACACTGAGATTCCAGTTTCGCCTGAGAGTGGTCCAGCCGAACCAAGCAATGGAAGTAGCAATTGGAGTTGCGGTGGGTGTTCGGCCAATGGACCACCGTGCATTCGCGCCAACGGAATCTCGGGCAACTGGCGATGCCTAACCTCCGCTGCGATGTGTTGGAGAACGGCACCAACGCGTATTACTAAAGTGTCGGGGTTGAATGTTGGTGTACCCCAGCCGTAGGTTTCACGAAACAGACCGGTCGGATCGGTGAACAGCTTCGGGACGCGATCCCAGCGCACGGTGTGCCTAATGTGTTTGACCTGGAACTTTGTGGGATCAGCGTCGAGCCGTTGCAACTCAAACCAGCCGAGCAACACCGCGATGTCGAAGACAGGTGGCGAAGCGATTGCTGTTGATTGGATCAGATAAAAATCCAAAAGCCGCGTGAGAAACTCGTCCTTAATGCGAGTACGGTCCAGATACTCTTGTGGCGCCTCAAGCCGCAGGTCGCTTAGTTCGTCGATGACATCGATCACGGCGTCCGCAAGCTGGGCCAGCGCAATTTCCTGGTCCTCAGTCGCTGCTTCAGGATTGCTTGCGAGATCGGACCACTCAGTGAGATGCGTGCCAACGCGCGCCAGGTCCAAAGCAGCGAGACCAATATCATCGACTCCCGGTGGCAGATCCCAGCCGAGCTTGGCCAGCAACACACGTGGTCCATTCGTAGCTTTGGTGATGGATCCGGCGATGGTTAAGGCCGAACCGATTCCTGCCAGCAATGTTTTCTCAGCGCTCACTGCTTAATGTCCTCGAGCTCTGGCATTTTGTCCCACTTCCCAGTAGAGAAGTTGAACTTACGCGTGCCAGTGATCGGACGTATTACTGCTTTGCTTGGTTTAAGCTCGACTCCTAGAGCCGCAAGGTGTTTGCGCGGTGTGTCGAGGCACCCGCCATCTTTCTTTGGATATTCGAGGACGAAGCCAGGCAAATCTTCGCCTTCCGCGCTTTGGACATGCCCGAGCGCACTCTTTGCACATGGTCTCCACAGCTCATCGAGCCATTTATGATCCGGACCATGCATCAAGGACGGATGGTTTGGATCGAGTGGTCCGGTTTTCGGAATTCCAAGGTGCTCGGACCACAGTCGGCGTCGCATGAGCTGCGCGAACTCTGTGATTGCTCCTGGTGTCGGCGGAAGGATGTTGAGGTTGAGTTCGCACGCAGTTGTTTCGCCAAAGACCAGCGGACTAAGAAGCAGGTTGTAATCGAGTGAAAGACCGTCCAGGTTTGCCGAACCGATAGTGGCCCAACAATCGTCGACGACGGCGCCTTTTGCGTGAATGTAAACCGGCGCTACCCACGGTCGGCCGCTTTGCCGTTTGTCATAAGTCCAACGTGTGAAGACACCGACCTGGTCGTCGCCTCCGGCTTCCCTGAGCTGCTCGATCCGTTTCGCGTGCCGAGTGGGATAGGTAGGTAAGTCAGGTTTAATCGGCACGACCATTATGAGCTGGAGGTTGCTGTTTCCCTTCAGCGCCGCAACTAGAGCATCGGTAATGACTGAATCCGTGAAATACTGGTTCTCCAGATAAATGTAATGCTTAGCTGCAGCAAACGCGCGCAGGTAGCCTTCAAGGATCCCTTTCTCGCTCTCCTTTTTTTTGAGCACGTCGAACCGCTTGTTACTGAGTGTTCGCACAACCTGCACCTTGGCGACGTCGTCCTCGCCCGAAGTCTGAGTGTTGGGCGAAAGGTTCTCAGGCAATGCCTTCAGCTTCTCGGACTCTGGGAGGTCTTCATTCCAGTACAGACGAAAAGATTCGAACAGATCGCGTGCAGCAGGTCCAACGACCGCCATGCTCAGGTCATGGACCATGTCTGAAGTATTTCCGCCTCGTCGTGGCTCCTGAATCTTGTGGAGTAAAGAATCAAAGTAACGCTGCGAAAAAGGAGAACCAATTACGACCGCCCGATCGTTGTCCACGATCACCATCTTGCAGTGCTGCACGCCTTGGTCTGGAGCTCTTTGTTTGAAACCACGGACGAATAATCGCTTTGCTGCTTCAGCGGGCAAAGCTGAACCAAAATACTCATTCAACTCGTCGACGTCCGAAAGTTCGTCGAGACCCTTTCTGATCTTGAAGAACTCAAAGACGGCTAGGCCCAAGGTCGCTGCCAGAAATACCGGAAAGAATGTGACGCCGATTCCTATCAAGCCGAGCAAGGCATTCGCCAGTGGCATTCCAACAAAGGCTACGGGAAGCGCGGCTAATAGCGTGAGAACCGTTAGCCAAAAGGTGCCTTCGGGAAAGCCGAGCCCTAATTCGTTCATCAAAATTCTGACGGTCGTGTTCTTGTTCCTGTCCACCAGCGAATTAAGCAGTAGTCGCTCGGGACGCTCGTCGCCGGTTCTCGGGAACGTACTCTTCTCATTCGTTTTATCAGGCTCGACAGGAACTATCTTTGGTGAAGAGAACTTGAAGACAAGTTGAGCTTTCTCTTTAGGCTCCTTCGTTTCGGGATCTATGGCTTCGTTCTCCGGGTGAAACTTCGGCACACCAAAGAACAACTGGGTCATGTTGATTGACTGCTGTGCGTTTTGGATTTCATCGGCAACCCGGCCAAATGCTTCTTCACCATCGATGAGCAGTTTTATCGCGTTGCCTTCGCTTACGAATTTCGCTTTCCCGGTACGGTTGGTGACCAGGAGGCCTTCGACGTCGGCGCGGAGAACAGTGATGTCGTTGACGTCAATGTTCTCTTGCGTGAGGAAGACTTCTCGATCAGAACTCAGCTGGCGCCCAACAAGATCGACTACTCGCACTCGAATCGAAGGTGTGATCGAACCAGTCGCAGTCGCTGGGACGTCGGCAGGTTCGAATTCAAGAGTGAATTTCCCGTCAATGACATCGACCTTGGTGGCTTTATCGGTCGTCAGCAACCAGTTAGCCAGCGCGACAACCTTTACATTGGCCATCGGCCTGGCTTCCTCATCGACGACACGACCGGTGACCTTAATCATGTTGACCTGCCCTTCTGGACGGATGCGGATGAGTGTCGCCCGGTGAGAATCATGCCTGTGAGTACCTCAAATTGCGGCTGATAGGCAATTTCTCCGAATTGCGTGGTTTGTGTACTCGGCGCTCCAGCATTTTCTGTGAACATCCACTCAAATGACTCCGCTTCTGTCGACACGGCCGCATCTGTTACAAACACGATGTAGGTATTCTCCCGATTAACGGCCAGTGGAGAGGTGATAAACGAGACCAGCGCGCAGCGCCCATCGGGCGCGACGACGGCTTCTCCAAGATCGGCAGCTTGGAAATTGGCTGGGATCCGGCTTTCTGTTTTACGGGCCGGCATGTTATTGGTGCCTCAACTTCGTTATTTCGGCGATCAAGAACCTAGACTGCCGGACAACTCCGACAGCCGAAGGATCTTCAGCCCGATTGCCTGCGCCGGGTTCTTCCTCCAGTGGATTTGAAGATGGTCTTTGAGAAGGAGTCCTGTACCTCATCCAGGTCCGCTTTCATTAGATGTCGGTTTTTACCAACTCCTACGGTACCTACGGGAGATTTTGCCAGCCGCTTGCAAACAAATTGGGGAGGTGGGTCGTGCATTCCGTTGTTTTCTTGCCGGTCTGTCTCATGTCGCGTTCTCCATTCTGTACCTTTTCCTACAAAATCACGGCAACGGCGAACTCACCGCGTCCGCGAATCAACTGATTCAGGATTCTTCGTCTTTCCGCGCTACGTTGATTCTCGGTTGCGGGTCCGGAAGGGGCGAAGAACCTAGCGGGGAAGAGTCCTCCGCCTGATTCAGATCCGTTTAACGACATCGAGTTTTGAGAGGTCTCCTTAGGTTGTCAAGAGAAATTACCTAAGGCCATTTCTCCTAGGGAAACGTATCTCTCTGGCTGTTTCTCCTTCTACAATCCGTATTCGGATCGCCCGGTTAAAGCCTCCCATTTGTGACGCCGAAACCGGACCGAGTTTCCGACTGGAAGGCTTTCTAGGAAGCCAGCCGCCAGTCTGAAAGTGAGGCCGGTAGCAGCAACAATGTTTCCAGTCTATCCTGTATCGCTCACGCGTGCGGAGAACCGCCCCTGACGATGAACATTGTAGATTCGACATCGGATTATGAGGGGTGGCTTGGCAAAATGACGGACGTGCAGCGAAGCGCAATAGCTCGCAAGCATGACGAGATGAGAAAGGGGCCATTCCCGCTCCTGCGGGCGACGTTTTATCGCTGGGTTAAGCACTGGCAGGTCCTGTGCCCAGAATTGGATTCTCGCGATCAAGATGTACTCCTCTCAGTGGGCGATTTGCACGTAGAAAATTTTGGAATCTGGCTTGATTCGCGTCAGAGGCTAGTTTGGGGAATCAATGATTTCGACGAAGCGTGCGAACTGCCCTTTACGAGCGATCTCGCGCGCTTGGCTGCGAGCATCGCTCTAGCGGCGGAAACGAGACAGATTCTGGCGCCATTGCGCGAAATCTGCCACCGCGTACTTGGCGGGTACCGCGAAGGCGTAGAGGCGGAAGGGAGGCCGATCCTCGTTGAAAACGGCGGCTATCCAGAGCTGAAACAATTGGCTGCGGCGATAAAATCACCACGCAAGTTCTGGAACAAGCACCTCAACCGTGAGGATAACCCGCGAATTGGCGCCACCGACCTGCCATCCCGGCTTGAAGACGTCGTTCGCGCGTCGTTGCCTCGAAAGGCGCGGCCGACATATCGCAAGGAGCGAAAGCCCGGCGGACTCGGTAGTCTCGGCCGAACGCGATTCACTGCGGTTGTGGGCAAGCGCAAGACGCGCGATATGCGTGAGGCAAAGGCGCTCGTGCCATCAGCATTGTATTGGTGGGAAGACCGTCCGAAGATGCCTTCGCAAACTGGTACGTTGCTCCAGCGCGCCATCCGCAACCCAGATCCACACTTGCAAATTCATGACAAATGGCTCGTCCGTCGAATCGCCCCCGACGCATTAAAAATCGATCTTCCAGCGTCACAAGCGGATCAACGGTTAGCGCTAGCCCCGATGTTGCTACGACTCATGGGATTTGAGACGGCAAATATTCACCTGGGAAGCCGCTCCCCCGCGGACCTAATCCACTTGCTTGACAGCCTAGCTCGAGAAGTAGGTTCGAGATGGTTAGAAGAAGCGACGGAAAGGATGGTCCAGGCGGTACACAAGGATCACCGGGACTGGGTAAAGCGTTATAAGCCGACGTAATATACTCAGATGTTTGCTCGCCCCCTTTTCGGTAGCGTATTCGGTAACGCAGCACCATATGCTCCGCAGAAATTTTGGTTAAGAGTCACTTGCTCTGCCAATTGAGCTAACGGTGCGAAAAAATTTTAGATTGCCGATTTTCGATTGCCGATCTTACCAGAAGTTCGCGCAACAGAAAAATCGATCAAGCTTGCGTATGACGAACGTAATGTTTCTCGACGCCTTTGGGGAGCAGCCGTTTTCGACCGCGTTGCCGCCGGCGTGCGAGGATCGCGCGACCGCCCTTAGTCCGCATCCGCGCACGAAATCCGTGCTGTCGTTTCCGTGTTCGCTTGGATGGCTGATAAGTGCGTTTCATAAAACCGAGAAGGAGGCCGGCACGATTTAAGAGCGGTTACAGTAGGGGCGACTGTGGCATTGTCAACGCTGCTCACGGTTTCAGGATTTGATATGCAAACCGCGAAAGCTTTCGGAGAATAATTCACACGAAGAAAAGAACATTTGGCCCGGCGCGAATAGTGTTCATTCGTGTCCATTCGTGGTTACATGCTGGTCTTAATTTACAAGATTGCCAGGAGGGCCGATTTTTGGGATAACCGGGGCGGGCCATGAGTAAGCAAGAAAACGTCGTGATCGAGCCGGCAACCGATGCCGACTTGGATGAGCTTTCGGGAATGCTGGGCGAATTGTTTGCTCAGGAAAGCGATTTTCGACCGGACAAGACGAACCAGATTCGCGGTTTGCGGCTCATTTTCGAACAGCCCAGCCGCGGGCGAGTTTTTGTCTTGCGTCGCAACGGTGCCATCGTGGGCATGATCAATTTGCTGTTCACGATCAGCACGGCCGAAGGCGGGTTTGTCATCCTGCTCGAGGACTTGGTTGTCCATAACGAATACCAAGGCAAGGGGTACGGATCAAAGCTTCTCAACCACGCCATCGATTTTGCGAAGAAGAAAAATTTTCTTCGCATTACGCTGCTGACTGACCGGCCTGAAAACGTCGCGCAGGAATTTTTCCGCCGTCACGGCTTCGTTGAGTCTTCGATGATTCCGATGCGGCTGTGGATCGCGCCGCAACACAATAGTGATCAATGATGAATGATCGGTGATCGGCCTACGCCGCGGCTGCGGGCGACCACTCAGTGATCAGTGTCGCTCCACAATGTTTTGTGATCGATCCAAGCGGTTAATTGAGAAGCGAGTCGTTTTTTGAATTCTGCGCGAAATTGAATCTCATCGACAACCTTGGCCACTTCAGGCGCGCTTGCCGAAGGCAAAGTATTTTTGGCGTAAGTTTTTAATTCATCGGCGCGCGACTTATCGGGGAAAAACGTGAACAGGCTGGGCGCGTAGCGGTTTGCCCCCGCCGCATCGGTCTTGGCAAGCAGCGTTTTCATATTTGCCT
>Ga0307278_10000778_pt1 | contig 15726 bp, 14 predicted proteins | sample ER_DNA_117_FD_194482 | JGI IMG/M metagenome (GOLD analysis project Ga0307278, IMG submission 194482) | Bulk soil microbial communities from the East River watershed near Crested Butte, Colorado, United States - ER_DNA_117 | ecosystem: Environmental > Terrestrial > Soil > Floodplain | place... | reverse complement strand
GACCGGGCGGCCGTCGCCGTCCAGGGACTCGACCCGGACGGGAAGGGGCACGATCTCGGGATCGAAGCGGCCCGAGTCGACTGCCTCGGCCGCCCGCTGGTGGGAGCGGAGGGCGAAGGCGTCCTGGTCCTCGCGGCTGACCTTCCACCGCTCGGCCACCCGCTCGCCGGTCAGGCCCATGGCCATGTAGTACTCGGGGCGGCCGCGGACGACCTCGGGGTTGGGGGCGAAGGTCGGGGTCGGGGTGGGGGTCGAGGACATGTGCTCGGTGCCGCCGGCCACGATGGCGGTGGCGAACCCGGCCATGATCCGCTCGGCCGCGCTGGCGATCGTCTGCAGGCCCGAGGAGCAGAACCGGTTGACCGTCTGGCCGGGCACGCTGTCGGGCAGGCCGGCTCGCTGGGCGGCGATCCGGGCCAGGTTCAGCCCCTGGGTGCCCTCGGTGATGGCGCAGCCCAGCAGCACGTCCTCGACCTCGGCCGCGTCCAGCCCCTCGGCCCGGCGCAGGGCCTCGGCGATGGCCGCCCCGGCCATGTCGTCGGGCCGGGCGGTCCGCAGGCTCCCCCGGGGCGCCCGCCCGACCGCGGTCCGGGCCCCGGAGACGATCACCGCTTCCTTCACACTGGTTCACTCCTTCGATCACCCGACGGACTACTTGACGCAGTCCCTGGTTCATCAGGGGGCCGAAAGCGCCCCCCGAACCCCCCATTGGGCCTGTGCCATCGTGGTCGTGACCCCTTCAGTTCCTGATGACCTTGCGGGTCATCAGGAAGCCCTGGATCCGCTCCATCGTCTTGGGCTCCTTGAGCAGGGCCAGGAACGCCTCCCGTTCCAGGTCGAGGAGGTGCTGGGCGGGCACCCACTGGCCGAGCGACAGCTCGCCCCCGCACAGGACCCGGGCCAGCTGGCGAGCGACCACGCCGTCGTGGTCGCTGGCCTGGCCGGCCCACTGCAGGGTCTGCACGCCCATCTCCAGGGCGGCCAGCACCGGCAGGCCCGCCGCGTAGACCGGGTCCTCCCGGGCCGGCGGGGTGTAGGCGTCGGCCAGGTCGAGGACCTCGCGCTTGGCCGCGGCCAGCTGGTGCTCGGCGTTCAGCACGACCACGTCGTGCTCCTCCAGGAACCCGAGCTCGCGGGCCTCCACGGCCGAGGTGGCCACCTTGGCCAGGCCGACGGTCTCGAACACCCGCTGCACGAACGGCAGCGCCGGGGCGCCGGGCGCGGCCCGCACGGCCGGCGACACGATCCTGCGCACCAGCTCCTTGCAGCCGCCGCCGGCCGGGACGATGCCGACCCCGACCTCGACCAGCCCGATGTAGGTCTCCAGGGCGGCCACCACCCGGTCGGCGGCCAGGACGATCTCGGCCCCGCCGCCGAGGGTCTGGCCGTGGGGGGCGGCGACCACCGGCCGGGGGGCGTGGCGCAGCCCCATGAGCACGTCCTGGAGGCCCTTGACGGCCTCGCCCACCTGGTCGTAGAGGCCCTGGTAGGCGGCCATGCCGACCTCGCCCAGGTTGGCCCCGACGCAGAAGTTGCGGTCCTGGCTGGCGATCACCAGCCCGGCCCAGTCGCCCCCCTCCAGCTCCTGGACGGCCCGGGCGCCCAGCTCGACCACGGCGGCGTCGATCGCGCTGGCCGGGGCGTGCAGCTCGAAGCAGAGCACCCCGTCGCCCAGGTCGACCAGGCTGGCCGAGGCGTTCCCGGCGACCTCGGCCCCCTCGGCCTTGCGCCGCTCCAGGTCCACGACCTCGGGGTCGACCGGGACCGGCTCGTAGGCGCGGGCCAGGGGGCTGTAGACCTCGCCGTCGCGGTAGAACGCCTGGTGGCCGGCGGCCAGCAGCTCGTGGACCCAGGCCGGAACCTCGATCCCCAGGGCCTCCATGCGGGCCACCCCGTCGGCCACGCCGATGGCGTCCCAGGCCCGGAACGGCCCCAGCCGGTAGCCGAAGCCCCACTCCACGGCGTGGTCGACCTCGACCAGGGAGTCGGCGATCTCCGGCACCCGCCGGGCGGCGTAGGCCAGCGACGGCAGCAGGGTGTCGCGCAGGTAGCGGGCGCCCCGGTCCTTGTCCGCCGCCTCGAGCAGGAACCGGAGCCGGGCCCCGAGGTCGTCGTGCTCGCGGGCCGCGGCCACGATCGGCAGGTCGGGTTCGGCCGCCGGCCGGTACTCCAGGCTGTCCAGCTCCAGCACGTCGAACACGGTCTGGCCGTCGCGCCTGCCGCGGCGGTAGAAGCCGCCCCCGGTCTTGTTGCCGAGCAGCCTGGCCTCCAGCATCCGCCTGAGCGGCTCGGGGGCGGGTAGGACGTCGCGGCTCTCGTCGCCGGGGGCCAGCTCGTAGAGGTTGCCGGCCACCCCGACCATCACGTCCAGGCCGACCTGGTCGAACAGCCGGAAGGTGGCCGTCTTGGGCCGGCCCACAAGCGGCCCGGTGAGGGCGTCGACCTCCTCGATCGAGTAGCCGTGCTCCAGGGCGTAGCGGACGTCGTGCATGCCGGCGAAGCTGCCGAGGCGGTTGGCGATGAAGTTGGGGGTGTCCTTGGCCAGCACCGCCCCCTTGCCCAGCACCCGCTCCACGAAGGACCGCATCCGCTCCAGGACCTCGGGGTCGGTGTCGGCGGTGGCGATCAGCTCGACCAGCTTGAGGTAGCGGGGCGGGTTGAAGAAGTGCGTGCCAAGGAACCGGCGGCGGAGCTCGTCCGAGCGGCCCTCGGCCAGGCTGTGCAGCGGCAGCCCGGAGGTGTTGGAGGTGATGACCGCGTCCGGTCCGGCGGTCTTCTCGACCCGGGCGAACAGCTCCTGCTTGGGCTCCAGGCGCTCAACGATCGCCTCGACGATCCAGTCGGCGGCGGCGAGCCGGTCGAAGTCCTCCTCGAAGCCGCCCAGGCGGATGCGGTCGGCCAGCCGGGGGCTGGCCAGGGCGGCCGGGCGGGCGGCCAGCATGCGCCGGAACCCGGCCTCGACGGTCTCGCGGTCCAGGTCGAGCAGGTCCACTGCCAGGCCGGCGTTGGCGGCGTGGGCGGCGATGGCGGCCCCCATGGTGCCGGCGCCGAGCACGGCGACGCGACGGATGTCGTGGGTCAAGGACGCACCTCCAGGAGATCGGCGTTTCCGAGGGTACGCTCGAAGCGGAGCCAACCCAGCGGAGGGAACCCGGCCATGAGCGAGCGCAGCCCAGCCGCCACCGACTTCTACCGCATCGACGACCTCCTGACCGAGCCCGAGCGCGAGGTCCGCGACCGGGTGCGGGCCTTCTGCGACAAGGAGGTCACCCCGGTGATCAACGACTACTGGGAGCGGGCCGAGTTCCCCTTCGAGCTGGTGCCCAAGCTGGCCGCCCTGGAGCTGGCCGGCGGCACCATCGAGGGCTACGGCTGCCCGGGGCTGAGCAGCGTCGCCGCCGGACTGGTCGGCATGGAGCTGGGCCGCGGCGACGGCAGCATCTGCACCTTCTTCGGGGTCCACTCCGGGCTGGCCATGACCTCGATCGCCCTGCTCGGCTCCGAGGAGCAGAAGCGGCGCTGGCTGCCGGCCATGGCCAGGATGGAGCAGATCGGCGCCTTCGGCCTGACCGAGCCCGAGCACGGCTCGGACGCGGTCGCGCTGGAGACCAGGGCCCGCCGCGACGGCGACGCCTGGGTGCTGGACGGGGCCAAGCGCTGGATCGGCAACGCCTCCTTCGCCGACCTGGTGATCGTCTGGGCCCGCGACGACGACGGCAAGGTCGGCGGGTTCGTGGTCGAGAAGGGCTCCCCCGGGTACGCGGCCAGCGTGATGGCGGGCAAGACGGCCAAGCGGGCCGTCTGGCAGGCCGAGATCACCCTGGACGGGGTCCGGGTCCCGGCCGGCAACCGCCTGGAGGACTCCCGCGGCTTCGGCGACACCGCCAGGGTGCTGACCGCGACCCGTTCCGGGGTCGCCTGGGAGGCGACCGGCCACGCCCTGGCCGCGTATGAGGCCGCGCTCGCGTACGTGCGCGACCGCGAGCAGTTCGGCACCCCGCTGGCCAGCTTCCAGCTGGTCCAGTACCGGCTGGCCAAGATGCTGGCCGAGGTCACCACCATGCAGCTGCTCTGCCTGCGCCTGGCCCAGCTCACCGACGCGGGCGAGATGACCGCCGGGATGGCCTCGCTGGCCAAGATGAACAACGCCGCCAAGGCCCGCCAGGTGGTGGCCGACGCCCGCGACATCCTCGGCGGCAACGGCATCCTGCTCGAGAACCACGTGGCCCGCCACCACGCCGACATGGAGGCCGTCTACACCTACGAGGGCACCGACGCCATCCAGAGCTTGATCGTCGGGCGAGAGATCACCGGCGAGAGCGCCTTCACCAGCCGGTAGCCCGGCAGCCCCGGGGGGCCGAGACCGTTCCGTGATGGATCGGGGTCGCAACGGTGACCGGGGCCATGCCGGTTCGTTACCTACGGCGGCGAGACTACGCCCTGTCGATGCGCCGCAACCGAACCGGCGGCGAGGGCGACCCGGGCTGGGGGGTTCGGGTCGGGGGCAGCAGGAGGGGGACAATGCAGCTCAAGGAACTCACCGTCTGGTGGCAGCAGCGCAGGTTGGCCCGGGAGGGGCGTGTCGGATTCGACTCGGCCGTCACCCGAGAGCTCTACGAGGCCCTCGACGAGGCCTCGATGCTGGCGCCGAGGCGCTGACGCGCAACGACCCTGACGGCCCGGGCAGCTGCCCGGGCCGTTCGGTTTCCTGTGGCAGAGTGACGCCATGGCCCACGACCACCGCCGCAGCGCCGCCGCCGCCCACCGCGGCCGCCTGGCGGTGGTGCTCGCCATCACCGTCGCTGTGCTGGTGGCCGAGGTCGCCGGGGCCGCCCTGAGCGGCAGCCTGGCCCTGCTCGCCGACGCCGGCCACGTGCTCTCCGACGGGGCCGGGATCGCCCTGGCCCTGCTGGCGATCCGCTTCGCCGCCCGCCCGGCCAGCCCCCGGCGGACCTTCGGCTACTACCGGCTGGAGATCCTGGCCGCCGTGGTCAACGCCGTGCTGCTGTTCGGCGTGGCCGGGTTCGTGCTGGTCGAGGCCTGGCGGCGCCTGGCCGAGCCGCCGGCGGTGGCCAGCGGGCTGATGCTGGCCGTGGCCGCCGCCGGCCTGGCCGCCAACGCCGTCTCGATGTGGCTGCTGCGCGACGGCCAGCGCCACAGCCTCAACCTGCGTGGCGCCTACCTGGAGGTCCTTGGCGACCTGCTCGGCTCGGTGGCGGTGCTGGTCGCCGCGGCCGTGATCACCCTCACCGGTTTCCGGGCCGCCGACCCGATCGCCTCTGCCCTGATCGGCGTGCTGATCCTGCCCCGCACCTGGCGGCTGCTGCGCGAGGCGGTCGACGTGCTGCTGGAGGCCGCGCCCAAGGGGGTCGACCTGGCCGAGGTCCGCCGCCACCTGGCCGAGACCCCGGGCGTGACCGACGTGCACGACCTGCACGCCTGGACCATCACCAGCGGCCTGCCGGTGCTGTCGGCCCACGTGGTCCTGGAGCGCGGCGCCGACGCCGGCCGGGTGCTTGACGGCCTGGGCGACTGCCTGGCCGGCCACTTCGACATCGAGCACTCCACCTTCCAGCTCGAGCAGCCCGAGCACCGCGGCCACGAGGGAGCGACCCACCGATGACCACCATGCCCACCCGCCGCCTCGGCGGGCTCCAGGTCGGCGCCATCGGCCTCGGCGAGATGCCGCTGTCGCTGGCCGGCCGGCCCGACGAGGCCCGCGCGGTCCGCACCATCCACGCCGCTCTGGACGCCGGCGTGACCCTGATCGACACCGCCGACGCCTACTGCCGCGACGGCTCCGAGCTCGGCCACGGCGAGCGCCTGGTCGCCAAGGCCCTGGCCGCCTGGCCGGGCGACCGCGACCGGGTGCTGGTGGCCACCAAGGGCGGCCACACCCGGCCCGGGGGCTCCTGGGGCCTCGACGGGAGGCCCGAGTACCTGCGCCGGGCCTGCGAGGCCAGCCTGCGCGCCCTCGGGGTCGAGGCCATCGGCCTGTACCAGTTCCACCGGCCCGACCCCAAGGTGCCGTTCGCCGAGTCGGTCGGCGCCCTGGCCGAGCTCAAGGCGGCCGGCAAGGTCCGCCTGGTCGGCCTCTCCAACGTCAGCATCGACCAGATCCGGCTGGCCCGCGAGCTGGTCGAGGTGGCCAGCGTCCAGAACGAGTTCTCGCCCCGGTTTCGCCGCTCCGAGGGCGAGCTGGCCTGGTGCGCCGAGCACCGGATCGCGTTCCTGCCCTGGAGTCCGCTGGGCGGGATCGGCCGGGGGCGCGACCTGGGCGGCCGCCACCGGGCCTTCGCCGAGGTCGCCGAGGCCCACGGCGTCTCGCCCCAGCAGGTCGCCCTGGCCTGGGAGCTGGCAAAGGCCCCGGTGGTGATCCCCATCCCGGGGGCCAGCCGCCCCGAGACCATCACCGACAGCGCCGCCGCGGCCGGCCTGCGGCTCGGCAAGGACGAGCTGGCCCGACTCGACAGGATCTAAAGGGCCGCGGGCCCCTCGGCGTGCCGGTCGGCCCCCTCGCCGCGGACCGCCGGGAGCAGGAACACCAGCAGGAAGCAGGCCAGGAACACCGCCACCTCGAACCAGAGGGTGCGCTGGAACGCCTGGGAGAAGTCCTGGCGGCGGGCGCTGTCGGCGGTGGCCGTCACCACCCGGACGAGCTGGTCCTGGCCCTGCCCCTGGGCCTGGGCGCGGGCGCAGCTGGCCGGGACGGCCGAGGGGTCCTTGGCGTTGGCCCGGTCCTCGAAGCAGGTCCGGAAGCCGGCCGCCACCTGCTGGGTCACGGCCGGGGGGACCCCGGCGCCCTGGAGCTGGCCGCGCAGGCCGGGGATCAGGTCGTCGGCCACCCCGGCGGCCTGGCTGCCCAGCAGCCCGAAGAAGACGACCCCGATCAGGGCCACCCCGACCGCCCCGCCGACCTGCTGGACGGTGGACAGCACCCCGGAGGCGGCGCCGGCGTCCTGGCCCCTGATGCCGGCCAGCACCACGTTGACCAGCGGGGCGATCACGCTGCCGAGGCCAAGGCCGCAGACCAGCAGGGCCGGGAGCAGCTGCCAGGAGTGGATGGCGCCGCCGTAGCGGCCGACCGTCCAGATGAGGGCGACCATGCCGGCGACCAGCAGCAGCGAGCCGGCGCTGAGGATGCGCCGGCCGAGGGCCGGGGCCAGCCGGACCGACGCGGCCGAGGCCAGCGCCGACCCGACCGCGAACGGCGCCCCGGTGAGGCCGGCGTGCAGGGCGCTGAACCCGAGGCCGATCTGGAGCCACAGCGAGAAGGTGAGGAAGAACGCCGGGATGCCCATGAAGAAGATGCCCGCGACCAGCAGCCCGGGCACGAACGCCCGCTGGCGGAACAGGTCCAGGTCGACCAGCGGCGACCCGTCCAGCGCCTTCTTGTGCCGCTCGTAGACGGCGAAGGCGGCCAGCACCGGCACGGCGGCGCCCATCGACAGGAACGTCCACAGCGGCCAGTCCAGGTCGCGCCCCTGGACCAGCGGGTAGACCAGCAGCAGCAGACCGGCGGTGACGATGGCCACGCCGATCGGGTCCGGCCGCAGCGCCCGCGGCGCCCGGGACTCGACCAGGAACCGGGTCGCCGCGGCAAGGGCGGCGATCCCGATGGGGACGTTGACCAGGAAGATCGGGCGCCATTCGAGGCCGAACAGGTCGGCCTCGATCAGCAGCCCGCCCACCAGGGGGCCGGTGATGGTGGCCAGCCCGATGGTGGCGCCGAACATGCCGTAGGCGGTGCCCCGCTCCCGCGGCGGGAAGGTGACCTGGATGACCGACAGGATCTGGGGGAACATGATCGCCCCCATCAGCCCCTGGAGGACCCGCGAGCCGATCAGCATGCCCGGGTTCTGGGCCAGCCCGCACAGGGCGGAGGCGACCGTGAACCCGGCCATGCCGGTCATGAACAGGCGCTTGCGCCCGAAGATGTCGCCGAGGCGGCCGCCGGTGATCAGCATGACCGCGAAGGCGAGCTGGTAGCCGGCCAGCACCCACTGGATCTGGGCGTAGGTGGCGTCCAGGTCCCGCTGGATCGAGGGGATGGCCACGTTGACGATGCTGATGTCGACCAGCTGCATGAAGCCGGCGATCAGCACGACGGCGAGGGCGACCCAGCGGCGCGGGTCGGCGTCGCCCGGCACCCGCCCGGGCTCGGTGGTCGCGGTGGGGGTGCTCATGGGTTCGTCTCCGTCTCGGTGGGATGGGATGGTCGCAGGCCGGCCAGCAGGGTCCTGACCAGCTCGGGGGCCGGGTCGGGCCGGCCGCGGAAGGGGAGCGTCTGCGGCCCGGTCAGCAGCTCCACGAACACCAGCTGCTGGCAGGCGCCGAGCAGCAGCAGGGCGGCGGCGGCGGGATCGACCCCGGCCGCGACCCGGCCAATGGCCTGCTCGGCCCGGAGGTAGGCGACCACCGGCTCCCAGGCCCGGTGCGGCCCGCCGCCCCGCTCGGCCAGCCGCACCCGGTACCGCTCCAGCAGCTCGGGGTCGGCGAACAGCGACGACCCGAGCGGCAGCAGGTCGCGGTAGAGCCGCAGGGCGCCGCGGGCCAGGTCGGTCAGGTTGCCCTCGACCGTGCCACCGCCGGCCCGCTCCGGCAGCTGCCCGACCACCTCGACGAACGCCGGCAGGAGCCGCTCGTGGACGGCCCGGACCAGGTCGAGCTTGTCGGCGAAATGGAGATACAGGGTGCCCTCGGCCAGGCCCGCCTCCCGGGCGATCTCCCTGGTGGTGGCCCTGGCCAGGCCCTTGGCCCGCAGGACGCGCTCGGCGGCGTCGACCAGCTGGGCCCGGGTCCCGGCGGCGGGCCGGGCGCGTGGGTGCTCGATCATCGGCGCCCGATCCTATGAGTGAGCGCTCACTCAAGTCAAGGGACACGCGAAGGGGGAGCCGGCTCGGCTCCCCCTTCGGACGTGGGTGCGGCTACTCGTGCAGCACGGCGATGCCCCCGTGCTCGTCGGTGCCGCCGCGGCCGTTCACCTGGATCAGCAGGTAGCCGTGGACCGGCTCGTCGGGGTAGCGCCAGGCGACCGACCAGCGCTCGCCGTCCTCGCCGGTGGTGTCGACCCCCAGCAGCCGGGCGTGGAAGCGGCCGCCGGTGCCGCTCGGGACCAGCAGGACCCGGACCTCGTCGGCGCCGAAGGCCCTGACCCGGACCGTGAGGGTCCCGGTGCCGGTCAGGGTGACCAGCTGGGCCGAGGCGGAGGGGGCTGGCGTGGTGCTGACGCCCAGGATCTGGGGCGCGTGGTCGCTGTCGATGAAGCGGATCCGGACGGCGGTGGCCGAGACGATGCCGACGTCGGCGCCGGTGTCGCCGCTGAAGATGACCCAGCCGGCGTCGACGCCGACGGTGTGGTCGGCGAAGGGGATCTCGCCCCGGAAGGGCGCCAGCTCGGTGCCGCCGCCCTGGACGACGCCGCGGCCGAGCACGCGGTCGCTGCCGCGCCGGTCCTCGGTGACGGTGACGTGCACGGTGCCTTCGTAGGCGACCGACAGGCCGCTCACGGTCAGCGGCGACTCGATGCGCTGGAAGGCCAGCGGCTCGTCGACCTCGATGGTGTTGACGGCCCTGGCCCCGGTGGCGACCCAGCCGTAGCTGTAGCGGTGCAGCTGCACCAGCGTGGTCGCCCGGTCGAAGCGGGCGCCGCCCTCGCCGCTGCGGGGGTGGACGCCGACCTCGGCGGTGGCGCCGGTCTTCTGGAGGCTCGCGACCACCGGGTCGCGCATGCCGAGCTGGCGTGCGAAGGCGACGGCGGCGGCCTTGGCGGCCTGGCCGTCCCGGTCGACTGGCGGCTTGGGCTTCGGCCTGGTGGTGGGCGTGGGGTCGCCGGTGGCGACGGCGTCGCGTGTGGTGGAGGTGGTGGTGTCGGCGATGGCGGCGGGCTGGACGGGGCTGGGGCCGTCGTGGCCGACCACGAAGGCGGTGGCCACTCCGACGGCCACGGCGAGTACCCCGGCGACGGCGGCGAGACGGATCTGGGCTGGACGCATTGCTGACCCCCCGGTCGACGCTCCCTCTCTGGGAGCTGTCGATCCCAGGATCGGCCGTTCCGGTCACGAAAGCCGATCGGCGCCGTCTCGGGCGCGTCCCCGAACGGTCTCCCCGCGGTTGCGGTTCGGGCGGCGGCCCGTTACCCGGCGACCTTCACCGTGCCGCGCATGGTGGGATGGATGGAGCAGCGGTAGGCGAAGCTGCCCGCCCGCCGGAAGACGTGGGTGAACGCCTCGCCCTCGTGCAGGCCGCCGGAGCTGAACGACCCGTCGAGGGCGGTGACCGTGTGGGTCACGCCGGCGTCCTGGTGCTCCCACCTGACCTTCTGGCCGACCCTGGCCTTGACCGTCCCGGGGGTGAAGGCGAAGTCCGCGATCCGCACCGCGCCGCCGCCGCCGGTGGCGCCGCCCAGGACCAGGCAGTTCGGGATTCGACGCACCGGGTAGACCTCCTCGGACTGGGGCTACCTGGAGAACCGTCCGGCCGCGCCGCCGGTTCCCGTTTGCCAACCAAGCCGGTCAAGGAGCACGCTGCTGGTCGCCATGACCGCCCGAGCCAGAGGGGACCTGGCGCCATGACCGAAGGCCGGCTCGCGCCCGAGGAGGTCCGGACGCGGACCTTCACCCGGGTCGTGCGCGGCTACCGGCGGCGTGAGGTGCGCCGGCTGCTGGAACGGGCCGCCGACGACCTGGCCCGCCTGCGCAACGGCCCCGTCGCCGGCGGTCCCGTCGCCGGCGGTCCCGACGACCCGCCTCCCCTCACCCCCGAGGAGGTCGAGGAGGTGCGCTTCCAGCCCTCCTTCGGCGGCTACGAGATGGACGAGGTCGACCAGTTCCTCGACCAGCTCATGGTCGAGCTCGAACGCGCCGCCCGCGAACCCTCCCGGCCCCCCTCCGCCCTCCCCTCCCCGTCCCGCCCACCCTCCCTCGACCCCTGGGCCGCCCCCACGCCGCCCCGCCCGGCCCCAACCGTCAGTCCGCTGGCGGGCCCCGGACCGCGTCCGGAGATGGCGCCCACCTCGGGTCCGGTGGCCGGCCCGCCCCCCGAACCGGACCTGCCGCTCGCCCCCGGCCCCGTGGTGGAGGGTCCCGCCGGGGCCCCGGAGGCGCCGCCCGCCCCGAGTCCTCTCGTGGAGAGTCCCGCTCCGGTCCCGGAGGCGCCGCCCGCCCCCGGCCCTCCGGTCGAGGGACTGGCCCCACGTCCGGAGGCGCCGCCCGCCCCCGGTCCTTCCGTCGAGGGGCCCGTCCCGCCTCCGGAGGTGGCACCCGCCGCGGGTCCTCCGGCGGCGGGCCCGGCGGTGCCGGGAGCGGACCGCCCGGCCGGTCAAGGCCAGCCGCCCCCGCCCGGTCCCGAGGAGGAACCCCCGGCCGCCCCGCCACCGCCGCGACCCGGGGCCGGGCCGCTGCCCGCCGCCCCGCCGCCGCGTCCCGCCGCCGCAGCCCCTCCCACCCCGACCCCGCCGGCGGCGGGGCCGGCCTCGGAGCCCGGGGTGGACGAAGACTGGTTCCCGCCGGCGTCGGTGCCGCCCTCGGCGGCGCCCGCGACGGCGCCGCCGCGACCCCCGGGGCCGGGGCCGGCGGTGACGTCGGGGCGGCCGCTGACCCCCTCGGAGGTGGAGACCCGCAGCTTCGACCGGGGGGCGCCCGGGTACCTGCCCGCGCACGTCGACCTGTTCCTGGCCAAGGCGGCCCGCGCCATGGCCGGGCGCGACGGGGAGACCATCACCCGCTGGGACGTGCTGCGCCAGCGCTTCCCGCTCGGCCCCCGCGGCTACGCCACCAACGAGGTCGACGCCTTCCTGGTCCGGCTGGCCGCCCAGTTCCCCGATCCCGACCCGGCCACCCAGCAGGAGATCCTGCGCAAGCTCCAGGACCGCTGACCGGTCAGGCCAGGTCGACGACCACCACCGGGTCCGAGGTCGGCCGCTCCGCCCCGCCGCGGCGCTCGACGGTCATGGCGACCCGCTCGTCCCCGGTCACCCGCCCGTCCAGCAGCCTGGCCACCCGGCCCCCGGCCCCGACCTCCACCAGCCCGGCCGGGCGCGGCCCCGACCGGTCCACGACCCAGAGCTGGTAGGTCCGGGACGCCGGCGCCGACGGCAGCCCGGCGGCCACGAACACCGCCCGGCCGCGCTCGCGGGAGACGACCACCGCGGCCTGGCCGGTCCCGCCGGGCAGGGCGGCGACCCGGCGCGCGTCCGGCGCCGCCAGCACGGCCGCGACCGGGTCCGCGCCCGGTTGCGGCCGGCCGGACCGGCCCCACGGCCCCAGGCCGAGCGCGGCCACCGAGACCACGGCCACCACCAGCGCCGCCGCCGCGGCCAGCAGCGGCGGGACCCGCCGCCGGCCCCGGGGGCCGGTCACCCGGGCGGGGCGGACGGCCGGCGGCGGCAGCTGGCGGGTCGCCCGGGTCTCGGCCCTGATCCGGTCCCAGAGGCCGGCCGGCGGCGGGGCGGCGACGGCGACCCCGAGCCGGGCCGCCGTCTCGGCCAGCTGGCGCACCTCCCGGGCGCAGGCCGGGCAGCCGTCCAGGTGGCGCTCGAAGCCCCGCCGCTCGGCCTCGGGCAGGGCGTCGGCGGCGTAGGCGCCGGTCGGCTCGTGGGCGTTCACGCCTCCACCCCCAGGTGGTCCCGGAGCCGCAGCAGCCCGTCGCGCAGGCGCGTCTTGACCGTGCCCGACGGCACCCCGAGCAGCTCGGCGATCTCCCGGTGGGTGTGGCCGCCGTAGTAGGCCAGCACCACCGCCTCCCGCTGCAGCTCGGTGAGGGCGCCGAGGCCGCGGCGGACACGCTCGCGCTCCAGGCCGGCCTCGACCTGCTCGGCCACCTGGTCATAGGGGCGGTCCTGGTCGCGCCGCGCGGCCAGGTCATCGCGCCTGGCCGCCCGCTCGGCCGAGCGGACCCGGTCGACCGCCCGGCGGTGGGCGAAGGTCATGATCCAGGACCTGGCCGTCCCGCGGTCCGGGTCGAACCGCGGCGCGTTCCGCCACACCTCGACGAACACCTCCTGGGTCACCTCCTCGGCCTGCGCCGGGTCGCGGACCACCCTGCCCACCAGCCCGAACACCGCCGCGGCGACCCGCCGGTACAGCTCCGCGAACGCCTCCTCGTCGCCCCCGGCGACCAGCTCCAGCAGCCCCTCCAGCAGCCCGTCGCCACTCGGGCGCGCCCCCGCGGCGCCGGCCGCCGGCCGCGCGGCATCGCGCCTCGCCCAGGTGAGCGCCACACCCGATCCCCCGCTCGACGTCCGTCGGTGGAACGTTCGCGCCACGCCCTCCGCCGGTTTCCTCCCGTCGCATGGAACTGGTCTGGGCCTGGGGCCCCTGGGGTAGGGTCTCTGGCATGCCACGCCCCGCGACCTTCGGGACCTGGACCGAGCTGCGGCCCGGCGACGGGCGCCAGCCCGACCCGGGCTTCTACGCCGAGCGCCTCGAGGAGGCGGTGCTGGCCGAGCGGCTCGGGCTGGCCGCCGTCTGGGGCAGCGAGCACCACGCGGTCGAGGACGGCCACCTCTCCCAGCAGCTCCCGTTCCTGGCCGCCGTGGCCGCCCGGACCTCGCGGGTCCGGCTGGGCACGGGGGTGCTGCTGCTGCCCCTCTACCGGCCCCGCGAGGTCGCCGAGCAGGCCGGGGTGGTCGACCTGCTGGCCGGCGGGCGGCTGGTGCTCGGCTTCGGCGGCGGCTACGTCGAGCGCGAGTTCGACGCCTTCGGGGTCGACCGCTCCCGCCGGGGCGCGCTGCTGGAGGAGAAGCTGGGCGTGCTCCGCCGCGCCCTGGCCGACGGGGTCATGGCCGACGGCCCCGGCGGGACCGACCTGCCGGTCGGGCCCCGCTCGCCCCAGGCGGGCGGCCCGCCCCTGTACCTCGGCGGACACGCCCCGAAGGCGCTGGACCGGGTGGCCCGGCTGGCCGACGGCTGGTTCGCCCTGGCCCACTTCCGCTGGCAGAAGACGGCCGAGGCCTGGCCGGTGCTGGCCGGGGCGCTGGAGCGGGCCGGCCGGCCGGCCGAGGGCTTCCCGGTGGTGGTCGGCGTCCACCTGCGGGTCAGCGACGACCCCGAGCGCACCTGGGCCACCGAGCTGGCCCCGGCCATCGCCTACCAGCTCGACCGCTACGGCGACTGGGCCACCGACCGCGACCAGCCCCGTCCCGACCCGATCGACCCCGGCCGCCTCAAGCGCTCGGCCGTGTTCTGCGACACCCCAGAGGGGGTCGTGGACGCCCTGAGCCGGTTCCAGGAGCAGCTCCCCTTCACCCACGTGAGCATCTGGAGCCGCCCGCCCGGCACCGGCCACGAGGCCGCCTGCGAGAACCTGGAGCGGGTAGCCAGGGAGGTCGCTCCCGCCTTCGCCGGCCCCGAGCCCCCCTGGAGGGCGCCGGCGGCCACCCCACCGGCCGGCTGAGGCCGGCCACCGACCCAGGAGGACACCGTGCGGCTGGTCTCGTTCGAGGGGGGCTTCGGGCGCGTCGAGGACGGCAAGGTGGTGCCGATGGGGCCGTCGCTGGTCGACTGGCTGGCGTATGGCACCCAGGGCATCGCCACCGGCACCCCGCGGCCGCTGGCCGAGGTGCGGCTGCTCGCCCCCGTCCCCCGGCCAGGCAAGATCCTCTGCGTCGGCCTCAACTACCGCGACCACGCCAAGGAGACCGGCCAGGCCATCCCCACCGAGCCGGTGCTGTTCTCCAAGTACGCCAGCTCGGTGGTCGGCCCCGGGGCCGACGTGCTGGTGCCGCCCGAGGCCGGGAATGTCGACTACGAGGCCGAGCTGGCCGTGGTCATCGGCCGGCGGGCCAGCCGGGTGGCGGCCGCCGACGCCCTCGACCACGTCGCCGGCTACGCCTGCGCCAACGACGTCTCCTCACGCTCGCTGCAGTTCCTCTCCAGCCAGTGGCTGCTCGGCAAGGCGATCGACACCTTCCTGCCCCTCGGCCCCTACCTGGTCACGGCCGACGAGGTGCCCGACCCCCAGGCCCTCGGGATCCGCTGCCGGGTCAACGGCGAGCTGCTCCAGTCCTCCAGCACCGGCCAGATGGTGTTCGGCGTGGCCGAGCTGGTCGGCTACGCCAGCCGGACCATCACCCTGGAGCCGGGCGACCTGCTCGTCACCGGCACCCCGTCGGGCGTGGGCATGGCCGCCGACCCGCCCAGGTTCCTGCAGCCGGGGGACCGGATGCGGGTCGAGATCGACGGCCTCGGCGAGCTCGACAACACCGTCCGCGCACGGCCCTGACCAGCGGCGTTGGGGGTCGTGTGGCATTGTCGTGGGGTTCCCCTACACTCGGCGGCATGTCTGCAATCCAAGCAACTGACCTGGTCCGCCGGTTCGGCGAGGTCGAGGCCGTCCGCGGCGTCAGCCTCGAGGTCGCCGAGAGCGAGATCTACGGGTTCCTGGGCCCCAACGGGGCCGGCAAGTCGACCATCGTCCGCATCCTGACCACCCTGCTCCAGCCGACCAGCGGGTCGGGTTCGGTGCTCGGCCACGACGTGACCACCGAGCAGACCACAGTGCGACGCCTCATCGGGGTCGCCCTCCAGGAGGCCGGCCTCGACCCCAAGCAGACCGGCCGCGAGCTGCTCAGCCTCCAGGGCAAGCTCTACGGCCTCAAGGGCAAGGTCCTGGGCGACCAGGTGGCCGAGGTCACCGAGCTGGTCGGCCTGACCGACGCCATCGACCGGCGCATCCAGACCTACTCCGGCGGCATGAAGCGGCGCCTCGACCTGGCCTCGGCGCTGC